>Ga0114999_10001459_pt1 | contig 32793 bp, 25 predicted proteins | sample ArcticOcean_MG_C_3_FD_89820 | JGI IMG/M metagenome (GOLD analysis project Ga0114999, IMG submission 89820) | Marine microbial communities from western Arctic Ocean - ArcticOcean_MG_CB8_126 | ecosystem: Environmental > Aquatic > Marine > Oceanic | place: Arctic Ocean: Canada Basin | collected...
AAAGGGGGCTCTTCAGCGCGGCCACTTCATCTGCCGACAGCGCGTTCTCGATGATCACATAGCCGTTCACCTCAAAATAAAGCCGTTGCGCCGGGGTCAATGCCGGGAAGGGTCGATCAAAAGTAGGCGGTTTCGACTCGTCGTGCATTTGTGAGTTTCTCTGCTGCCGCGTATGCCCTTCGGGCAACGCGTATGTTTCTCAGATGCTGCTTTGCAGGAGGGCCAGGCCAATTGCGCTACGTCACGCATGCGGGGGCCGCCGAGCAGATGAATTGCGTTCGGCAATTCTTAATATTGCGGTAAAATGAGAGATTGCCTTATCTCTTTGGCGGTTCGTCGCCAGGGCCATAGGTAAAGTGCGCTTCTTCTCCCGGGCTTGATTGCCTTGAATTAGCCAACCGCCAGCGGATCGGGTATCTTACTTCCATTGGTTTTCCATCGCTGCTGCCATGAACTTGAAGGTCGCGCCATCAAATCAAGCATCCATTCACGTTCATTCGCGGTTGACGAGTCGTTACGAATCCGCGTAGGCGATGCCGCAACATTGTACCACAGGAAAACTCCACGAGGAGATAATACGTGTCTGCGAAGAAGGTTTTGATTACCGGGACGTCCGGGCTGATCGGTGGGATAGTGTACAAGTATCTGTCGCAGTTTCCGGAGCGCTACGCGGTATACGGTCTCGACTGGAAGCAGGAGTCACCCGACCCGGGTGCGTCCGGGCGCACCGTGCCTGATGACCGATTTTATCTCGTGGATGTGGCCGATCCCGATGCAGTTCAGGGTGCCGTCGACGGCAAGGACCTGGTGGTCCATTTGGCTGCCAATGCGGACGAGGCGTCCGAGTGGGAGTCACTCCTGCCGCCCAACATTGTCGGTGTCTATGCGGTGTTGGAGGCGAGCCGCAAGGCCGGCGTCGAGCGGCTCGTCAATGCCAGCAGTGTCATGGTGAACTGGGGCTACCGGCGTGACCCGGAGATCCGGGCGGTCGAGGAAGCTGCGGAGGTCGACCTGCCTGCGGAGATTCCGCTGGTCACACATCTTTCGGAAGTGCGGCCGGATTGCCTGTACGGCGCCAGCAAGGTGTGGGCCGAATCGCTGTCCCGCGCCTATGTGGAAGCGCACGGCATGTCCGTCATCTGCGTGCGGATCGGCGCGATCAACAAAAAGAATGAAAACGCACCGTCCGAAAGGTCCTGGTGGTGCAGTCACGGGGACATCGCCCGCATGATCGAGTGCTGTATCGAGGCGCCTGCCGACGTGCGCTTCGACATCTTCTACGGGCTATCGGCCAGTGCGTGGCACTGGATGGATCTCGACCATGCCAAAGCAGTTGTTGGTTTCGAACCGCTCGATAGCGTGCAGTAGTGTGCGTGGCAGACTTATGAACTTGTTGGGGTACCCAGCATAAACTGACAGGACGCTTAATGAAGAAGATCAAGATAGGTATCACGGGCGGGGGGAGCTTTGCCAAATCTTTTATCCCCCTGTTCAAGGCACATCCCAATGTGACGTCGGTCGCCTTGGCCGAGGTCCTTCCCGAACGCCGGCATGACGTGGCAGCCGAGTTCCAGATCGAAGATACCTATGAGTCCCACGAAGCTCTCTGCAGCAGCGATGTGGACGCTGTCGCCATCATCACACAAAGGCATATGCACGGGCCCCAGGCCGTGGAAGCCTTGAACAAGGGCAAGCATGTGTATTCAGCGGTGCCGGCCGCAATAACAGTGGAGGAGATGGAGGAGCTGGTGAGTACCGTGGCGGCGACGGGCCTAATGTACATGATGGGGGAAACAAGTTTCTACTATCCGGCCGCGTTGTATTGCCGTGAGCGATTCAGCAAAGGCGAATTTGGTGCATTTGTATACGGTGAGGGAGAGTATCTTCACGACATGTCCCACGGGTTCTATGAAGCTTATCAGTACAGTGGCGGCGAAGAATGGCAGAAGGTTGCGGGTATTCCGCCTATGTACTATCCCACTCATTCCACCAGCATGATAATCTCGGTGACGGGAGCTTCACTCACCCAGGTGTCATGTTTGGGCTACACTGACAGTAATGAGGACAATGTCTTCGGCCGGGGTAAGAACCTGTGGGATAATCCATTCAGCAACCAGACTGCCCTCTTTCGAACTTCAGACGGCGGCATGTCCCGGGTGAACGAATTCCGGAGGATTGGGCACGGTGTCGGAAGCTGTGTGCGGACCAGTATCTATGGGACGGAAGGCTGTTTTGAACAGCAAGGGAACTCGGAGTTCTGGACGGAACTGGACAGGAGTAAACTGGAGTTGAGTGACCTGCTCCGGTGCCGGAAGCTGAACCGTGAAGCGAAGCCGGAGCTGGTGGGCGGGGAACAGGATGACTTCTTCTCAGGGTTTTCTGACGTGCATCCCATAGACAGACTGCCCGGGGAATTCGAGGACCAGCCCAATGGCCATTACGGTTCCCATCAATTTCTGGTGGACGATTTTGTCCGTTCCGTAGTACAAAACAAACTCGCACCAAATCATGTTTGGGCAGCCGCCCGCTACACAGTTCCGGGAATCATTGCACATGAATCGGCGAAAAGAGAAGGGGAACTACTGAAGATCCCTGATTTTGGCGATCCAGGCGCCGACTGCGGTTACATCACTTATGGGTGACTGTTCAGGCGTCAGGTTTGACGCCCGTATGGCTCGCTCCCGACCCCCTGAATGACACCGTGTCGCCACTGCGGAAGCCGCCCGCCGATATTGCCCGGTTCACGGCGCGAACGCATGAGGTCAAAGGCTCGGAGGCGATCCGAGCATTAACGACATGTCATCCGGCAGACGATATATTTTAGTTGCCGGCAACATCTCGAGGTCCACATAAACCATCTCCGCTCATCCGCCCCAGAGGTGCAGCGGCTTATCGAAGCCCAGGTAGCGTCCGTAGTAGGTTGGAGTGAGACATTTGTTGGCGGTCGCCGGATAGTGGACACAATAGTAACACGCGCCGCAAGGCATGAGCGGTGGCAGCATGACCTTTGAACCGACACTCAGCGGCTGGCCATAAAATCAGTTTCCAGCGCGGCCCCCTTTTCGACAATAACGCCGGCCAGTTCATGGCCCAGTGTAAACGGCCACGGCAGTGGTTTTGGCCAATGCCCCTGGAGGATGTGGAGATCGGTGCCGCACACCCCGCAACAGCCGATCTGGATCAGCGCCGCCTTGTCGGGCACTGCCGGTTTTGGCACGGTCCGGATCTTCGGGCTGCTGTCGGGACCATCGAAGGTGGCGACGTTTACTGTCTGCATGGGGCCTGGAACGTTTTATCCTGGGTGCCTGGCGCACCGTCAAATCGGCCATCATCACCGCTGGACAACTCGCAGCGAAGATTACAATGCTTGACCGAAGGTCCTTCGCGAATGATATTCTGTTTGCACTTTCTGTCGTTATCTAATGTGACACGCAAGGATATTTTCACAAGATGACCAAAACCAAACTTCGCAGTGCTGAATGGTTTGCCAAGGACGATCAGCGCGGTTTCATTTATCGCAGTTGGATGAAAAATCAGGGCACTCCCGATCACCAATTTCAGGGTAAACCGGTGATCGGCATATGCAATACCTGGTCGGATCTAACGCCGTGCAACGGGCATTTTCGCGAGCTGGCGAAATCGATCAAGAATGGCGTCTACGAGGCCGGCGGTTTTCCCGTCGAGTTCCCGGTCACTTCTCTTGGTGAGCCGCTCATGCGACCGACCGCAATGCTGTTCCGAAATCTCGCTGCGATGGATGTGGAAGAGACGATTCGGGCAAACCCCATTGACGGCGTCGTCCTCATGGCCGGCTGCGACAAAACCACGCCGTCCACATTGATGGGCGCCGCCAGTGTCGGTTTGCCGACCATTGTTTTGTCCGGTGGCCCCATGCTGAACGGTAAGTACAAGGGACGCGAGCTCGGGTCCGGAACCGACTTGTGGAAATTCGAGGCCGACCGGCTTTCCGGCAAAATTAGCAAGGACGAAATCTTCTTCGCCGAATCCTGCATGGCCCGGAGCAACGGCCACTGCAACACCATGGGCACCGCGTCGACTATGGCGTGCATGGCCGAGGCCCTGGGGATGACTCTGTCCGGCGGGGCCGCGATTCCGGCCGCCGATTCACGTCGCAAGTCGCTTGGTCATATGACCGGCCGGCGCATCGTTGAAATGGTTGAGGCGGACATGCGGATTTCGCAGGTCCTCACCCGCGACGCCTTTGAGAACGCGATCTGCATCAACGCCGCGATCGGCGGCTCCAGCAATTTCATCATTCATCTCCTGGCGATCGCCAGGCGTGTCGGCATCACGCTCGATCTTGACGACTTCGACCGCGTCGGCAGCCACCTGCCGCTGCTCGTCAATCTGATGCCTTCCGGAAAATTCCTGATGGAAGACTTTTATTATGCCGGCGGACTACCGGTTGTCATCCAGGAGTTGAAGGACGTCCTGCACATGGACGCGATCACGGTCACCGGCCGCACTGTCGCCGAAAACACGGCCGACGCGGTCTGCTACAATCGCGACGTCATCTCCGCCATCGACAAACCGATCATCGAAAACGCCGGCCTGTCCGTTTTGAAAGGCAATCTCTGCGAAGACGGCGCCATCATCAAGCCGTCGGCGGCATCGTCGGCGCTGATGCAGCATCGGGGTCGCGCTGTGGTCTTCGAGAGCATCGAAGATTATCACGAGCGTGTCGACAGTCCCGATCTCGATATCGACGAGTCTTCCGTGATGGTTCTCAAAGGCGTTGGCCCCAGGGGGTATCCCGGAATGGCGGAAGTGGGCAATATGCATCTGCCGAAGAAACTGCTCGAGAAAGGCATCGATGATCTCGTCCGGATTTCAGACGGCCGCATGAGTGGCACGGCGTACGGCACCGTGGTTCTGCACGTGGCGCCGGAATCTGCGATTGGCGGTAACCTGGCGCTGGTGGAGAACGGCGATTTTATCGAACTGGATGTTGCGCAGCGGCGCTTGCACCTCGATGTTTCCGATGCAGAACTGCAACAGCGCCGCGATCGCTGGTCACCGCCCGAGTCGCACACGGATCGCGGCTATGTCAGCATGTATGTCAATCACGTGCAGCAGGCGAATCTAGGCGTTGACTTCGATTTTCTCGAAGGACAGTCCGGCGACTATGTAAAACGCCATTCACACTAACGGCCGGAGCGGGCCCCAGGGGCGTTGTTTGACCATGAATGCAAAAGCGCTCATCTGTAAGGGGTGATTCGGGGACAGGCCGCTGATGACGCAAAACCGCAGCCCATGGTCATGGCTTCGCTGGTAGTAGCCGCCATTCCGACCCTCCTCGTGTTCATTTTCTGTCAGAACATTATTCTTCGTGGCATTGTCATCCCGACGTTTAAGTAGTGGCACAACGGAAACGCCCTGTGAAATGGTCCGTCATTGATTTTCTGAAAGGATACAGATAGGTTCGTACCAAAATCAATAGCTTTGCTTTGTCAACTCGGTACGCATTCCCGTGGAGCCCCATGTGATCTCAGAGCGTGACAGCCGGCATTCGCCGCGGCGGGTCATGCTGCGCCTGTACACCCGCAGCGACGATCAGAATCTGTACGTCAGCGTTGCGGTTGCCGGGGAGTCGACAATCGCACTGGGTGCCAAGGTCGTGCTGGATATCGTTGAGGGCGATACGGGCAACATCGAAGGACAGTGGCGGGGCCCACACGAGTCGGTGATGCAGCGCACGCTACACCGCCTGATGCCCGGCGCCGCTGAGGAAGCCGCGTTCCCGCTGGCTGAGTTCCCTGAAGACCACTGGTCGATCCGGCCTGCATTTATTGACCGTCACGGTAATCGCTGCGACACAGAGGTCGTGCAGGACAGCATCCCGGTCACCCCGGAGTGGTTCGGCTCGGCGACGGCGGTGGACCGGAAAATCCCCGCGCCCTGGACGCCGATGTCGACGGTCGTGGGCCGCACTGGAATCGGCGTTTCCTGTTGGGGCCGGGACTACCGATTCCGCGCCGGCTCGATACTCGAGCAAGTGTCCTCGCTGGGCGTGCCGCTGCTGCACGGGCCGGTGCGTTTGGTCGGTCGCATCGACGGCCGGGAGATCACCTGGCGCGGCGCCAAGCTCGAGTGTGTTGACACCAGCGACGATCAGGTGGTTATTCGGCAACGACTAAGCCGGAAGGCCTTCGCTGTCGACGTCAACACCGAAATTGAATTCGACGGTATGGTTCGTGTCGATCTCGCGATCGTGCCAACAGCACGTGTGCGGATCGACGCGCTGTGCCTCGAGATTCCGTTGTGCCGCGAAGGCGCACGCTACTTCTACCAGTATCGCGGCCGCTGCGGCGACGACAAGCGAATCGGCTTGATCCCTGCACGCGGATTGACAATGGGCTTTCGGCCGTTTGTCTGGATTGGTGACGAGGACCGCGGCCTGGGGTGGTTCGCCGAGTCCGACGAGAACTGGTTCAATGCGAATCCCGACCGCTGCGTCTCAGTGCGGCGTGAAGGAGATGCCGTGGTTCTGCGGCTGCAACTGGTTTCGAAATCCGTCGAGCTGGCACCGGCGAAGGCCTCGGTCTTTCCCTTCTCGGACCAGCGCCCCTTGTGCTTGCCGAAACTGACGTACACGTTCGGCCTGCAGGCGACCCCGGTAAAACCAGTTGTCGCCGACGCCTGGGATTACCGGATCATCTGCCTGCAGCAGACCACGGCGGGGATCGACAGGCGTCTGACCCTGCCGCGCGAGCTTCTCGATCGGCTCGTTTCGGCCGGTGTTCGCACCCTGGTCGTCTTCGAGCACTGGAGTGACATCGAGGCCCACGCCACACCGGGAGACCCGGAGACTTTGCACCGGATCGTCAGCGACTGCCACGAACGCGGAATACAGGTGCTGCTTTATTTCGGGTTTCTGATTTCGGAACGGGCGCCGGAGTGGCCGACGCTCGGCCCGCGATGCGTGGCGTTGCCGAAGACGGGGTGGTCGCTGATGAACTACCCACCGCAGCCGGTGCAGACCGCCTGGCGGGTATGTCTTCGCAGTTGTTGGCAGGATTTTCTCGCCGACCGGATCGGGAGGATGATGGATGAGTTCGATGTCGATGGTGTCTACCTTGACGGTACGGCGAACCCCTATGCCTGCCGCAACTTGCTTCATGGCTGCGGAACGCTGCGCTATGATGGCAGTATCGGGCCGACATTTCCGGTATTCGGGGTGCGCAGTGCGATGCGCCGTATTTATTCGGCGGTAAAATCGCGCAAACCCAACGGCCAGGTGAACGTTCACAACTCAACGTGTATGACGACGCCAACTCTGGGATGGGCCACAAGCACCTGGGACGGTGAACAATTCTCAGGCCTGGAACCTGGAACCCCCTTTGGAAAGTTCCTGATGCTCGATGCGTTTCGTACCGAATTCATGGGCCGCCAATGGGGCGTGCCGGCCGAGTTATTGTGCTATGGCAAGCCGATGTCGTTCCGCGCTGCCTGGGCGCTGGCGATCCTGCATGATGTGCCGGTCCGGCCAATGTTCTTCAGCGCGGGCGGCGACGACGTCGATCTGGCCGCCGCGATTTGGCGGGTAATGGATGAGTTCGACCGGAAGGGTGCACAGTGGTTTCCCTACTGGCGAAAAGAGTGCCCCGTCCGCTCGTCGTTGCGCGGCGTGCCGGTAAGTGTCTATGTGCATGAATACGGGAGCGTCTTGCTTGCCGCGTCGAACCTGACGGACGCGAAGGTGAAAGCGCGGTTGCGCCTGAAGCCCGCGGCGCTCGGCTTGACTACCGCGAGTTGGACAGCCGTCGACGCGATTACCGGAGAGACCGTCGATGCGGAAGCGGACCGCCTGATCATCGAACTGCCGCCCCTCGATTTTGTCCTTGTTCGGCTCGGCGGCGCCGTCGGCCGTGACGGAAACCTCGGGACTGGATTGGCCGCGCATTGAAGTTTGCGCCATTGCCGGCTAAAGCGGCCTTCGCCCGCAAACCCGGAGATCAGTCTTCAGATATCAGAAGCCAGGGCGAAGTCGCCGGATCACCCGACATCCGGCGCTTCAACCGAGGTGAAAAAAACAAGAAGTGGCGGGATAAGCGCCTAACGGCTAATGTAGCGCCGAGAGCAGCCGTCCGGACCGGAAGGTTCACTGGCGGTCGCCTGTTGTGCTCGCGTTCGAGCACGATTATCAGCCTGGATTCCGGCGGGCGTGGGCGGCACACGAGTTGTTCGGCGTCGCCCATAGCGCGAACGTAGAAGGAGATGATCGAGATGGGGTGTCTGAGAAAAGCGCCGCTGCGGAGAGTCGCGTCAAGCAACTTCACGCTCATAGAACTGTTGGTGGTCATCGCGATCATCGCGATCCTCGCTTCGATGTTGCTGCCGGCGCTACAGAGCGCGCGGGAGCGCTCGAGAGCGATCTTATGCGTCAGCAATCTAAAGCAGGTGGGACTGGCCCAAATCCTATACGCAGAGAACAATGACGGCTGGTCGACACCGCTCTACCGCCAGTTTCCCGGGTTGTTTCCGGTGGCGCTGGATATTTGGCCGAAGATGCTCTATGACGACGGCATCGTCGAGACGCCGACCGTCGGTGCCAGCTCGATCTTCGTATGTCCCAGCGGAACGCCGCCCGTCTTTGACGCGTTGTATGGGTATGCCAAAACCTATGGGATGCGGCGTGAACAGGGGAATGGGCCTTTCCGTATCGCGAGTAGTTTGATCGCTTCGTATCACCTGCCGAGCAGCAGCTACGGATCGCCGACCGAGTTCCTCCTCCTCGGCGACACGATGAAGAATGATCCGGTCGGCAGCACGGAGCAGAAGTACTACTTTAATCCGCACGAGGTCGGGACGGCGCCGCTTCATCTGCGCCACAACAAACGGGGCAATTTTTGGTTTGCCGACGGGCATGTGCAAACGCTGATCAAGTCAGACCTTGTCGGCAATTACGGCAATGCGCCAAGCAACTTTTACCAGTTCCGCGACGGCAGCATTGTCGATGATCTCTGAAACCAGGCGTTGATGAACCTTCCGCTGCGCGCGATGGTTTCGTTGGCGATGAATCACAACTAAAAAGGAGGGGATGGCAGTTATGTGGCAACGAAACGGGCTGACGGTTATGATGTTTGGTGTTCTTGGGTATCTCATGGCAGCGATGCTGATGTTACCGACGAAGGCGCAGGGGATGCCTTTCCAGGTCATCAATCTGGTGCCGAACCCGGGGTTCGAGGCAGCGGACGCCGCCGTACCGACGCAGCCAGCCGGTTTCACGTCCGGGCACGTCGGCACGGGGCGTAAGGCAGCGCTTACCTGGGAGAACCCCGGGCACGTCAGCGGCAAGTGCGTTGCCGTCGAGACGATGGATTCAGACGATCTCGGCTACTGGGAAACGGTGATCGCGGTTAAGCCGCGGACCGAGTACGTCCTGTCCTTCTACTATAAATGCCGATCTGCCGTCGTCCCCAAAACGACGGCAGGCGACCCCGAGTATAACAAAGGTCGTCCGGGCGGACCCAACCTGGAACTGGGAATGGTGCCCGATGACCCGGCCCGGGCCGGGGAACCGACACGCTGGTCGGACATCGAGATTACGCTGCCGCCGCAGGGCGGTGTGTACCTGCCGGTTGCCTCGCAGTGGTCGCTGCATCGGCGAACGTTCGTCACCCGCACCGACCAGACGAAACTGCGCATCAAACTCCGGGTCTGGTGCTATGCGCAGAAAGTGTGGTTCGACGATCTGAGCGTCGTCGAGACGGCGACCCTGCCCCGGATCACATTGCGCTTGCCGGTCGCCGACGCCATCGTTGCAGACGGCCGGCCGCACTTTCGCTGGCGCAACGACATTCAGACCGGTCCCTACCTTCTGGCCTACAGCAGTTCCCCGATATTCGATATTTCCGCGACTACGCAGCACGAGGTCGGCGGCGACAGCTATCACGTCGGAGAGGCTTTGCCGACTGGCCGCTGGTTCTGGCGGTTGGCCGTCCCGGACCAGCACCGCCGGCCAATCTGGATCGGCGACGGCACGTTCCTGTCACAGCGGCCAAGCTGGACGGACGAAGACACGACGCCGCCGCTGGTCTACCGGCCTGGGCCGACGCCCAACGACAATGCCGGCGTTCGCCCGGTAATCAGTGCGAGGTTCGCGGAGCACGGATCGGGGATCGACCTGGCTTCGGCGAAAGTGCTGCTGGACGGACGTGACGTCACAGCAGACGCCAATGTGCAGTCGCACGGCGTTACGCTTACTCCCGCCGCACCGCTGGCGAAAGGATTGCATCGGGTGCGCATCTCCGTCGCCGACAAGGCAGGCAATGCGGGCAATATGCTGGTCTGGCAATTCGGTGTCGGTCAGTTTCTGAGCAACAAATCGGAGTACGAGACCGAACCGTTCCGCCTCAATGGCGACCCATTCTTCCCGATCGGCATCTACGCTTACGTTTGCCATCCGGACGACGGGCGTTTCAACTTCGAAGCGCTGGCAGCGGCAACGGATGCCGGTTATAACTTTGTGCTTAATACGACCGAAAGGCGGGTAGGACTGGATAAAGAGGCCAAAGCGGGGATCATGGCAGCGCTTAATATGTCCGCCGACATGGGAAAAATCGACGATCCGGCCACTGCGGAGGAGACGCTGTTCGTGACCGGCCAGGGCCGGTTCAGGGATCATCCCAGCATCTTCGCGTATTGGGCCGACGATCCCGAGAACATCGAAGACACCGCGGCCACGCCGGTCTCAGAATCGACAATTGAAAAGCTGAATATCTCACGCCAGACATTCAAAAAAAACGACCCCGACCGGCCGACGTTGTTTGCGATTTCGAATCTGCCACGACTCGATGTCTGCGTTCCCGCCGGCGACGTCATGGTGGCTTATCGCTATCCCGTGCCGCAGTATCACCCGATGATGATCTACGGCTGGACGATTGTGGCCTTCGAAAACGCGGTCAGGGGGAGCAACAAACCGATCTGGTTCAATTCGCAGGCCATTGACCTTGGTCACGGTGCCAAATTCAGCGCCGACGAAGGCATGCGGCCAAACCCCGCGGAAATCCGGGCAATGGCTTTTTACAGTCTGGTTCTCGGCGTCAAGGGCTACACCATTTACGCCAACTACCTGAACCCTCGAGACTATCCGGGGCGATGGGCCGAAGCGCTGCGGATCGGGACGGAGATGCGGCATCTAGGGCCCGCATTGGCTGCGGGAACGACGACCACGGATGTGTCGATCGAGCGCGGTGGCGCCGCCGGCTCGATCTTCTTTCGCAATATCCTCTATGAGGGCGGAAACGTATTGCTCGCGGTAAACATGTCGGCGGACCGGGTCGCCGCCCGCTGGGTTTTCCCCCGGCCGGTTCGGGCGAGCGTCCTTTTCGAGGACCGCAGGATGCCGGCGCCGGCAACGCAAGCGGCGGATCACTTCGAACCGTTTGGGGTGCATCTGTACCAATGGCAATAACGCTGCGAAAACAATAACAACGACAGGAGGCGGGACATTGGCTAAAATACGAGTTGGCATGATCCGTTGCGATCTGCATGCGATCTATTACGCGAATATCATCCAGCGGCACGACCCGCTTGTTCTCCGCGAGCTTCAATTCGGCAAGGGCGGGTACTTCTACTTCTACACGGAGTATCTTGAGCAGGAAAAATTTGTGATCCCGCGGGTTGCCGGATTCGAGGTCACCAAGCTGTGGGATAAAAATCGTGCGGCCGCGGAGGAAATGTCAGCCATCTACAATGGCAAGCCCAAGGTCTGCGATTCTCTGGATGAGGTTTCCGACGACGTCGACCTGGTGTTCATTGCCGATTGCGATGAGGATGGCCACGACCACCTCGAGTTCGCCACCCCGGGGTTGAAGAAACGAGTTCCGACCTTTGTTGACAAACCCCTCGCCTATGAGGTGAAGGATGCGCGCGCCATCGTCCGGCTGGCAAAGCGTTATGATACACCGGTGATGTCGCTCTCTATTCTGCGGGCCCTGCCGCATGTTTCGCGTTTCCGGGCGCGTTTCAAAGAGATCGGCCCGGTCGAGTTCGGCATCACCAAAGGCGGCAACGCCACCACCATGGCCAGCCACATTCATGCCATCAGTCTGGCTCAGCATCTGTTCGGCGCCGGCGTTGAGGCCGTCGAGGCGATGGGTCAAACACCACTGGCCTATGTCCACCTGGATTACGGTGGCAAACCGAACCGGCCGGCAGCCGGAGTGGTGCTCAACTGCGCCGTTGGCGGCACCCCACACTGCGCGATGTATGCAAGTGCCTACAGCAGCCACGGTGTCATTCATTCTCCAGCCCTGGGCGATTTCGAGTTTCCCTACGGCTGTGTCGAAATCCTCAAGCGCATAAAAAAGATGGTGCATACCGGCAAACCGCAGGCGCCCTACGAGGAGATGCTTGAAGGCATTGCGATCGCAACCGCGGCCAGGCTGGCCCAAAAAGAGAAGCGCCGAGTCTATCTCAAGGAAGTATGATCGCTTGTCTCGATGAAAACTCTCGATCGTTTCCAGTTGCTCAGTCAGTCCTGTAAATTGGCTGCAGGAAAATCCGGCGTACGCTGCCACGGAATTGTCGATATTTTTTTGCAAAAAACATCGTTTTCTCTTGCTTTTTGCGCTGCGATTGCCTAAACCAGTAAGTAAGATGGGGTGAGAACTAACAAACAGCCGACTCAATGTGGGCAAAACCGAGAGCAAATAGCAATGGAAAAGACAATAGCAGACAACAAGTTTTTTCAAATTGCCGCGGCTATTGCGGTTCTCCTGGCATTCAACACCTACGTTGTGGCGCAGATCATCACGACTAACGTCCATGACTCGACCACCTCAGGCGTGGAAACGACGACCAGCGTGAAAATCGATCATGACGGGACTGCGGTTAAGTTGCCGGAGACGTCGGGGGATTCGGCTCTGAGTTGGGGTTCCCGGCTGATCGTGGGGCCCGACACGCAGTTGACGCTTACAGTCACTAACGGGACGGTCTTCGACAATGCGGCTGGTGGTAACGTAAACTACCTGAAGTTCGTGAACGTGGATCTTTTCGGCACCTCGTACGGCGGCGATCATAAGGGGGGTACTTCCGTCACCCACAACGACGGGGTCGACGGCTGCGCGTACTGCAAGACCCAGACGATCACCTTTGATATCGAGGATCTGGGCGGCACCCTGGCGGACGGGACGTACTTCCTGAGGGTCGGCTACCGTGTTATCTACATCGATCCAGATGGCGTCCAATCCCCGGGTATACCGGATCCGGAACGGTACATTGCCCTCGAACTCCTCAACGATTCGGCAGAACTCCAGCAGGCGCAGCTGGACACATGTGCGGCGGCGTTGGCGGCGTGCCAGGGCGACTTGGCGGAGGTTATCACAACTAACACCCATAACTCGACCACCTCGGGCGTGGAAACGGTGACCAGCGCGAAAGTGACTGGTGACGGGACTGCGGTTGAGTTGCCGGAGACGTCGGGGGATTCGAACCTGAGTTGGGGTTCCCGCCTGAGGGTGGGGCCCGACACGCAGTTGACGGTTTCGGTCACTAACGGGACGGTCTTCGACAATGCGGCTGGTGGTAACGTAAACTACCTGAAGTTCGTGAACGTGGATCTTTTCGGCACCTCGTACGGCGGCGATCATAAGGGGAGTACTTCCGTCACCCACAACGACGGGGTCGACGGCTGTGCGTACTGCAAGACCCAGGCGATCACCTTTGATATCGAGGATCTGGCCGGCGGCTCCCTGGTGGACGGGACGTACTTCCTGAGGGTCGAATACCGTGCTATCTACATCGATCCCGATGGCGTCCAATCCCTGGGCATACCGGATCCGGAACGGTACATTGCCATCGAGCTCGACAACGCTGTGATGCCTTCCACGCTGGCGGAGTGCGAGTGCGCGCTGGCGGTGTGCGAGGCGAGCGGGACGTCTTCTTGTGTCGAATGCCAGCTTATCGCCGATCAAGTTTTCGAGGCGTCCTGCGACGTCTTGACGGCGTGTAAGATGCCGACGGCATTAGGTGAGTATACGGCCGGTGTCACCGCGCTGGCGAGCCTGGCCCTGGCCAATATTACCGCCTGCCCGGATTCTTTCGACGGCGAGGTGGACTGTCTCGCTTTTGTCCTCAGTCAGGTTGATGCCATAATCAATCAGTGAGCTGGAAGCACGGCAACAACCGTCGCCTTGACCCGAAGCGTGAACCCCAACGCAGCTGACCGTCTGAATTCGACCCGTAGCGTCGGCTTCCAGCCTGCGCTCTTCGCGAATTCACTCTGGTCGAAGTGATGTATAGCCGGGTGCTTGCGAATCGCCCAATGACGTCCATCAATCCCGGTGAAACATCTATGGCGTCGAAAAGTGCGCCTGGAAGAACTGCTACTGCCTGTTGCAGTTAGCCTATCTGCTGATCCAGTTGATGACGAAAACCGATAAGAAGAAAAGTAAATAATCTCCCCTCTGTGCTCTATGTTTTCCGCCATCTGCGGTTGTCCTGAATCTGCGGGGGAGTAATCTTCTTCTATGGTTGTCCCGAATCTCCGGGGCCGCCGGCTTCATACGACCTGAGTCGTTACAAGTAACTTTGAACCAGCCGAGCGCCCCATGACGATCGATATCTCGAAACTCACGCGCGCTGTTTTTATCGACGCCCATTATCCGGAATGGCAGGTGCCGGGCGAAGAACTGTATTATGACTGATCGGCGGCGCAGATCGTCGAGACGGTCGCGAGCGCCGGTGCGCAGATGATGGTATTCTTTGCCAAGGACCATTTCGGCAATTGTTACTATCCGACCGAGGTCGGGCATCGACATCGCGACATCCACGACGACTTCACCGGCCAGGTCGTTGACGAAGCACGCAAGCACGATCTTCCCATCGTCATCTACTACTCCGCTTTCGCCGACGACTATGTCGCGCGGACACACCCGGAATGGCGCAACCAGAATCCCGCCGTCCTGAATCCTGTCAAACCGGCGCCATGGGGCAATGTCGGTTTCCTCAGGCGTACATGGATGCGTACTTCATTCCCCAGATCCGCGAGATCTGCGAGCGCTATCGGCCGGACGGTCTGTTCTTTGACACCATGGGCGATGCGCAGCCGTGCCCGTGCGACGAGTGCCGCGAGCGATTTGAAGCGATCTGCGGAGTCGGCATGGATCTGCTGCTGGCTGCGCTGGAGTTATTCGACCCCAATCCGCTCAGGGTCGACGCGCCCGGCTGGGTCGACGCCAACCTGATGACTCTCGACGGCAAGCTCGTCCTGCATCTCGTTCAGTTCAAAGACTCAACCATGGGGCCGGTTGCGAAGAGACGTTCTGGCACGGCCACCATTATCATTTGATTGAAGACGTCCGGCCGTTGTTCGACATTCCGTTTCGGGTGCGAACTAACAGGCAGCCTGCGGCTGTCACGCTGGTCCCGAGTGGCGGACCGCTTGAATTCGACTATGCCGATGGATGGGGCCGTGCCGTCCTGCCGCGGCTGGACATCCATGCGGCGGTGTGTATGGCGTTCTGAACCGCGCGGCAGGTCCTGCATGCGGGAACCGACTGCCCGCCGAACGGCGGATACGCCGTCGGTGATGGCTACTGGGATGGAAAGAAAGCAGACCCCATGGATGCAAGTGCGTTTACCTGTAATGGATAATCTGGGGACAGACCCCTGACGACGCAAAACCGCAGTCCATGGTCCATGGGTTACGGATACTCAATCTCCGCGGCCTCCCGCAGACTATCGATGAACACCCTTCGGGCCGCCTTCATCTCTCTGTCGACCAAGACGTCTGCCGCGGCTTTCCGGGCATGTTCTTCGCCGTCCTTTTCGCGCGCCTTTTGGAAGTGTTGCGAATTTGTCGCGATGAACGAAGAAAGCTCGTCTTCGGAGATGTCAATAGTCTCGGCTACAAGGCCAATTTGTTGATATAAATAACCTCTCAGCAATTGCCGAATTAGCTGTGCGCGCAAATCTTTGATTTCAGCATGTTCATGAGTTTGCAGGATCATCTCGGTTGCAAGGATGTTCCGCATGGAACTTATGTTGGCGGCGATCGAAAAGCTGTCCCGCAATTTAGCGTGGGCCGGATCGCCGAGGTCGACTTTTTGGCTGCCCACCGTCAACGTGACCGTTTTGAGTCCGGCTTCGACCTTCTCACGTACACCGGTGACGTGAAGCACCGCATCCGGGAATCCAGCGGCAGCGAGCAAAGTACTGTGGAAGCCGCCTTCATCCTTGGTTTGTTTTTCGATTTCCGAGGAGAGTATAGCGGCAGGTATGAGTTTATCGTTGATCGAAACAGGCACATTTTCAAAGATCGTCTGCATCCGTCTTGTCTGCTGCCGTCTGATGTGTTGGACTAAAAGCTGGGTGCGCATGTTCTCTTTTTCTTGAGCTGTCGGGGTTGCGTCGATATTCGTGTAAAACGCATCCAGGGCGCTATCCGTGACACGTCCCTGAGCGCTGTCTTCACGATAGGCATTGGCCCAATAGTCCTTTCCCAGTGTCTCACGGACTTTGTTGGCGATGTATGATTCCTGCTCTTCAATCAACTGTTGAAGCTCGGGGTCTTTATCGTAGCCTCCCTCAACCGCGTGCTGGTGTACCAGCCAGTCATCGATTGTAACTTCGAGTTTTTTGCTTACCGCGGACTTTGGCCAGTAATGGAGCGGGGTGGGATTGCGCTGGACGATAAAGGCTGTGCTGAATTCCACGCCGTTAATGACAGCGTGAACATCATTTTCACCGGCCAGCGACAGTTGCGGCAAGCTGATGGAAATGAGAAAAATGATTGTGAGCAGGTGATTTTTCATAATGGACCTCGCGGTGGAGTAGGATTTAGGTTAGACATCGGGTTTCAATTTTTTTTTCAGTCAAGTGCCGGATTTTTCCTTTGCATCCAGGCGACCCCCTTACTATAGCCTGCCTGACGGCATGATTCGTGCAGGCTTGTACCGTAAAATCCCGCAGCTTGGAACTGACGGATACTGAATGGGCGATAAAGAGCCGAGGCGCTTTTCATTCATATCCCGTGCGCTCCTCGCCTTTGAACACGCACCGCGGGTGCAGCCTTTCCCGAGTGTACGGCGTTTCTGACTGGGTAAGTTGGGCTGCACGGCGGATCCACTTCGAATGTATGTTTGATCAGCAGAGTTGCAACATTGGCGATTGGTCCGCACATTATAGCAATCATTAAGGATGCGATATGCCTACTCTTTCCGAGATCAATCGACTTGAATGCGGGCCTTCGATCGATGTACCGAAGGTCATTGATGACAAACAAGTGGCGGCGTTTGTCGACAACGGTTATCTCGTCGTGCCCGACTTGGTAATGGAGGCCGAGCTCGACGAGTTGTGTGCCGAGCTGGTACATATCGCCCGGGGCGCCTACCCTTGCGAGGGGATAGAACCGTTGCCGGAGGATACACCGGACAAGGAAGTGCTCCGCAACATTCTTTGCATTCACCAGCCGCATTACATCAGTCCCGTGATAGAAAAGTACGTGCGTCATCCGCAGGTTTGCGGCGTGTTGAGCCAAATCACGGCGGCCCACCTGCCTTATTGGGACGGCAGCGTGATGTGCATGCAATCGATGATGTTTGTCAAGCCGCCGGCGTTTCAGGGACAGGCGTGGCACCAGGACGAAATTTACATTCCGACGCGTGACCGTTCTCTGGTGGGCGCATGGATCGCGTTGGACGATGCGACACTCGAGAATGGTTGTCTTTATGTGCTGCCGCAGTCCCATCGTGAAGGGTTGCTGTTTCCGCAACGCGACCACGATAACGATGATGAATTTGACTTCGGAATCGAGTCATACGGCTTCGACGATACCGATGAGGTGCCGGTAGAGGTTAGCCGTGGCTCCGTCGTTTTTTTCAACGGCTATCTGTTGCACCGCTCACGCAAGAATCGCAGCGATGTGTATCGCCGTGTCCTCGTCAATCATTACTGCAATGCATGGTCCCGTCTCCCCTGGCAGTTGAAAGAGGGCGAAGGGGCCAGCAGCAACTATCGCACCGGCTGTGTTCCTGTGGCGGGCGTCGACCCATATCACTGGATGGGCAAAGAGGAGAGCGTCAAGGCCGTTTATCTTCGCACGTGCAAGGCGAACGAGGGGACATAGAACGCCAAACCTCGTGCATTAGCCTTGGCGGGAACAGGGAACCCCTTCTTATCGCCATCCGGCCTGATAGCTTCTAATGCCGGGCTGATGTTGCCAGTGGCTTGTTCATTCAAACGGGTTTCGTTTGAGCCCGTGGTTATTTACATCCTCGCCGCGAACCAGATAATACTCACGATCGAAAGTGCTTCGATCCAGGTAGCTCGTGTAGTGGCGTTGATCCATCTCTGCGGCATCGGCCCGCATAAAATGCACGGTCATGATCCGTCGCCAGTTGTTTGACGAATTCGGCGTCGAACGATGCGCTGAATATGAACTGTGCGTACCGGCCTGGCCGGCCTTGAACCGGTATGTCACTTCCTGTTCCTCGGCATCCTGCGGCAGGGCATCATCATCAATTGCAAACCCGAAGAAATCACCCAGGTCGGTATGGGGTAACAGCCCATTGGTATGTGTCTTCGGCAGAACCGACATGGTGCCATTGGTTTCGTCGACGTCGTCGAATGTAATCCATAGATTGGCGACGGGCGCGAAGACGTGTTGCGGGTCCCAATACACCTGGTCCTGGTGCCACGGGATACTGCGACCTGTTCCCGGTTCCTTGATCAGTAAATCCGTATGCCACAATAGGATATTCGGACCCAGTTGGCGCTCGACATAGTCCAGGACTTGCGGGTCTGTGGCGATGTCCCACATCCATTTTTCTCCCAGCTGGTGGGGCGACATCATTTCCGTGCCGCCCATTCCCTCAGCGAGCTGGGAATACATTCGATCGGCGTGGGCCCGGGCTTCACTCACGGCTTCATCGGTCAGAAAACGGTCGAAGATGACGTAACCTTCTCTCTCGAAAAAACGGTGCTCTTCCTCACCGTAATGAAAGTCATCGTGAATGAGCGGCCTCGCCGTGTGCATGACATGTTCCATGAGGTCATTCCTGTTTTGTCAGGAAAAGTAACAAGCCTGAGAGGAGGGGGGTGCCTTCCAGCCGCGGAATATAGCGCAGTCACAGGTGGAGGCAAACGTGAATGGGTGCTACGTGGATAGATGCCGGTACGCTGTGTCTGCCCCGGTGCCGTACCCGCACTCGATCGATGCAGCCTCGTCCAGCAGCGCGCCGTCGGGCGCGGCGATCTCGGGACGGCAGTCCACGAACCTGTTCCCGGCCAGGTACAGGCGGGCAGTGCCTGCGTCGGCGCTCACGCCCGGTCCGGGGCGGGATGGCGTGCCCTGAATGTGATTGGCTGTAATCGCTATGTCGTGCGCCTCCGCGGGCACGACGATCTGAGCGTCCCCGTGCCTCGTTGCGTTCGCTGTCACCGTGCAGTTGCGGACCTCGCAGTCGTGCACGGCGACTGGCTCCGGTGCCTCCCGCAGGAGCACGCCGGGGCCGTGGTTCTGTGTGATTTCGCAGTTTTCGATCAGGTTGTGACAGTCCCGGGTCCCGATCGAGATGCCGATGTCGTTGTTGGTGAACCGGCAGTCGTCGACCGTGATGCGGTTGGCGCGGACACAGAAGAAGAAGCCGCTTTGGCGGTTGTCTGCCGCACTGCAGCCACGGATCAGGCAGTTCGTACTGCCGGCACCCGGGTGAATGCCGTTGCCGCTGCTGCCGTTGACGACCGAATCGAGCACGCGCACGTCACGGCACATTTGCCAGCCGATACCTTCGCCGTGGTAATCGGACACTTGCACGCCGCTGATTTCGATGTCGCGGCTCCGGGCGAAGTAGACGGCGGCGCCGCGGCATCCATTCATCGGCTTGGGCTGGTCTGCGAGCTGGCCGTCGAGTGTCAGGTCGCGTACTGCTGCGTTTGCAATGCCGTGCCCGAAGATGAGGGGAAACACCGTGGCCAGAACCGGTGCCTGGTCCGCTGTGTAGTCCATCTCGATACCGTGGTCGAGCCCGACCCAAGAGCCGTCGATCCAGGTGATCCGCGCGAAGGTTCCACAGAAGCCACCCCGCAGATTGTCCTCGACCGACACGGTCATGCCCACCTTGAGTCCGTCGACGGTTTCTAGTGGCACGTCGCACATGCCGTAGTTGTGGTAGCCGGAGAGCGGATACATGCGGCCGGGGCCCTTGCGCAGCACGGTCATCTTCCCCTGGCCTGTGAGCTCGACGTCCGAGTGCAGTTCGATACCGCGGTCCAGCGTCACGGTAACTTCCGGCAGGGTCACGCGCCCGCCGCCCAGCGCCGCGACCTGATCGATAGCTGCCTGCACAGCAGCGGCGTCAGTTGCTTCCTCAACAGTGAGTTTCAGGTCTTTCATGGCATTGCCATCCTCTGCAGCATGGTTTCTACGTTGGTCACGGACGTGTTGAAAATCGTGTTGGCAGGCGTGGTTTGCGGCTTTGCTGCCAACGGAATCGAGAATTTCCTTCCCCCCTCAGTACCAGTACACACCGGCATACTGGCCGCTGCCAACTGATACCCTGACACGTGGCCCGGCTTCACGCCTGTTACGCCATTTGGCGTGGCCGTCCGAGAACAGAACATTCAATCCTTCGAACCCGAACTCCAGGTGGTTGGGCATCCCTGTTTCATGGTCGTGTGGTGGTACTCTACCTCCCCAGCCGACACCTCCCTCCCAGGCGTCGTAACCGAACGGCCCGTCAATTACGTCCCATAGATTTGCCGGGTATCTGGCCATGTTCATGTCCGTCGCCATTGGGACTTGGCCAGGGCCATACTCTCCTGTTGCTTGGCCTACTTTATCGGCGATTTCCGGTTTGGAGTCACCGTGGTCGGCTAGGTCCGTAACTGTTTCGTTTGGGCCGAAAAGCAATTGCGGTAGATGGCCAGGCCATTCAACATTGTCGAATGCGACAAAGATGTTATAACCGATTTGGACATACTCTGCTGGATCGCAGTTCCAGCCGACGTGATTGCAGACCGCCGGTGGGCGCCGGTTGCCGGCTGGTGACCACAGTACGTCGCAGTCGTCTGCATTGACCGGATGCGCGTCGCCGTCGGCCGATGGGCAGTAGGCAATGTCCGGCGTGATCCCGGCACTTTGGAAAGCGTCTCGTGCGTCTGAAACGACCCCCGAGTACCCACCGTTTTTGATTACCCAGGCGGTACCCGACATAAAATGTATAAATTGGGTATCATGGGCCGCGGCGTAGTCGAACTCTGCGACCCCGATTTGCTTCAAGTTGGACATGCAGAGTACCCGCTTGGCCTTCTCTCTGGCGCGGCTCAGGCCCGGCATCAGCATCGCGATCAGTATGGCTATGATGGCGGTCACCACGAGCAGTTCGATCAGGGTGAACCAGGACGAGCTTTGTCTTGTTGTTACTCCCGTCCGCCCCACGGGCTTTCGGGCTATTGCGGGCGGCGCCAGCAGTAGTTTGGTGAGCGTGACAGTTTGGCAAGTTTTACCCAACTTTATCTCTTTCTGTGACCGCTTCATTGCACAGAAAATTAGCTTTGATTGGTGACCTTGTCAACGGCCCTTCACTGTGAGAGGGTGTCAGCGGCGTGGGAGATATGACCCGGGTAGAAAGGCGGGTCTGCGGATTGAATAAACCGATTCCCGCGACCATAGTTTCACCATCGAAAAGATCATGCCCGGCAGGGGGCAAAAGCGTTGGCCCACAACCTCTCCCGCTATTTGGATCCGAGCAACTTTCGCTGGCAGACGATGGCATATGTCGCCGAAGTCGCACAGGGCACTTGAAAGAATCCCACATCATGACACCCGCCTCGAGTTCGTCGAGGATATCCCACTACCCCCGGTAGATTGCAAGACTCCAAAATCCGACTGCTCCAGAACGCTACGGTTTACCCTGACACGAAACAACCGGGAGGAGACATACAGATGCACAAGTGCGATCGCATAGCAGGTACCGCCTATTGCATGGACGGGATATTCGGTGACTACCTGGAGGCCGTGTCCGATCAATGGCTCAAGGCCGCGCCGCAGGGCAATCCGGGCATGCTCGAGATGTTCCGTGACCGCGACCGCCGGCCGCTGCGCGATATGGTGGAATGGGCTGGCGAATTTGCCGGCAAATACCTGACCAGTGCGGTACAGACGCTGCGTCTCACGGGCGACCCCGGGCTCAAGGGGCAGATCGAAATGTTTGTCGGCGAGTTGATGACGTTGCAGGCCGATAACGGCTACCTGGGGCCGTGGCCATTGGAATGGGCCATGACGAATCTCGCGCCGAATTTTGTCCACGACACCGCAGAAGAGGACAGAAAAGGGGAGGGGACCTGGGACACATGGGGGCATTACCATATCACTCTGGGATTGCTGATGTGGCATGCCGACACCGGCGATGCTGCCGCACTCGCCTGTGCCTGCCGCATAGGCGATCTGCTTTGCGAAGTATATCTAGGGGACAAATCGCCGCGCCTGGCGGACACCCCCTACACCGAGATGAACCTGGCACCCGCACACTCCCTGGCGCTGCTCCACCAAGTCACGGGTGAACCGCGATACCGGCAACTCGCTGAACAGCTCGTCGAGGAGTTCGCCGCGGTCGACGAGTCCGGTGCGTACCTGACCGGGAATTACCTCGAGGGGCCGCTGGCCGGCGTCGAATTCTTCGAGCTGCCGAAGCCGCGCTGGGAGAGCCTGCACCCGATAATGGCCTTGCCCGAGCTGTACGCAGTCACCGGGAACGAACGGTACCGCGACGCCTTCGAGCGAATGTGGTGGAGCATCGTTGCCACCGACCGGCACAACACCGGCGGCTTCAGCTCCGGCGAACAGGCCACCGGCGACCCGTTTGTTTTCTTTGGGATCGAGACCTGTTGTACCATTGCCTGGATCGCGCTCGGCATCGAAATGCTGCGCATGACCGGTGACTCCCGGGTCGCCGACGAACTCGAATTCAGTACCATGAATTCGGTGATCGGGCTGCACTCGGTCAGCGGCCGCTGGTGTACCTACGACACACCCCCCGACGGTAAACGCTTCGCTTTCCTCCGTGACAATTGGCATGCGCGCCCCGGGTGTTCGGAACTGAACTGCTGTGCAGTCAACGGTCCGCGCGGCATCGGCATGGTGTCGGACTGGGCGTTGATGCGGGTTGAAGAGGACGGCGGGATTGCAGGATTACTGCTGAACTGGTACGGGCCTTCGGAGATGACGGCGCGGCTGGATGATGCAGTCGAGATCACACTGCGCCAGGTCACCGAATACCCCTTCGACGGTCGTGTCGAGCTCGCTGTCGTGCCGTCTGCTCCTGCCGCGTTCTGTTTGAAACTGCGAATTCCGCAATGGTCGACGGACACATGGGTGACCGTCAATGGAGAGGCGATTGCGAACGTCGAACCCGGTGCGTATCTCTCGATCGATCGCGAGTGGCAGGCCGGTGACCTGGTCGTGATCGATTTCGACATGACACTGCATTTTTGGGTCGGCGAAAACGCCTGCGCGGGCCGTACCTCCATCTACCGGGGTCCGATCCTTCTGGCGTATGACCCGCGATACAATGACATCGACGGTATTGACCCGCCGGTACTTGACGCGAGTCAACTCGAATTCCAGGCAGCCCAGTGGGAGCACTGGCTGCCGCCGGGGCTGCTGCTCGAGTTCACGGCGGCGAACGGGCAGGCGGTGCGGCTCTGTGACTTCGGCAGTGCTGGTGAAGCCGGCAGGGAATACAAGTCCTGGCTGCAACTTGAAAACCTCGAGGACAACCATAGATGTTTCTATGCCCCGCCGCTCGAACGCCGTTTGCGGGCGGAGATCGGGCGCTACGCGGCGCTCTATGAATTGTATCCCGGTCGATCGCTGACCGGTGGCAACCCGAAGAGCCGGGTTTTGGCGAGATTGTGCCGGGAATGGCCGGCGTTCGCACAGAACTGTGCGGCGGCGCGCGAGCAGATCGCTGTAGATCCCGATTCCGAAATGTCGAGATCGCTCGCAGATGTGCTGACGCAGTTGGCGGAGACGACCGATATCCTCGAGCCGGATCTGCTCGAGCGCCTGGAGAAGGAGGTCGCGGAATTGGCGCTTCCATCCGTGAGTGAGTTGACGGGCTGGTGGGTCAGCGAGTTGCAGCCCCCGGTTCCGGACATCTGCCAGGCGGTGCTGCCGGATGGCTCAGCCATCACGAACCCGATTCAGCCGCACGGCCTGTGGTTTGATGCCAGCGCTGTCCACCGCGGCCGGTCGGGTGTCCTTTATCTGCGGGTTACCGTGGATATGCCCGAGGCGTCGGATTCCGGCATCAGCTACGGCGCCGATGGCCCCGTCAAGGTCTGGGTCAACAGCACCGAGGTCGACTGTCGGCCCGGAGCAACCACCCCGGCCAGGGTCGACGAATATCAGGCCGCCGCAACGTGGCGGCAGGGCGACAATACCATTGTCTTTGCCTTTGACTCCGATGACGGGGAGGCGTGGGGCGTGCACGTGGGGGCGCCTCGGGTGTAAGTTATATCTTCAATAGTTGCCGACGAAGAACCCGCTGATCATGAACGCCGTGATGATTGTCATTGCGGCATCGCTTGTCGCGTTCGCGGAGTCAACACACATCCGGGAGGACGAGATGAAGCTGGGACTTGTGACCTATGAAATGGCGGCGCAGTGGGACGTCGACACGATCATTGCCAACTGCTGCGAGGCCGGCTTTGAGGGGGTCGAGTTGCGGACTACGCACGCCCACGGTGTCGAGACCAGCCTGAGCACGGCTGAGCGCCGGGAGGTGCGGCAGAAGTTCGAGGGCAGCGGGGTGCGTGCCTACGGACTGGGCACGGCGTTTGAGTTTCACTCCTCGGACCCGGCCGAGGTCCGGGGAAACATCGAAGGCACCAAAGCGTCCCTGCAGCTCGCCGCTGAGCTCGGCATGGAAGGCGTCAAGGTGAGGCCCAACGGCATCCCTGCGGACGTGCCCGAAGAGCAGACCATCGAGCAGATCGGTACCAGCATGCGGGAAGTCGCGCAGGCCGGCGCCGACCTCGGCGTCTACGTCTGGCTCGAAGTGCACGGGGTTGAGTCCTGCCGCGCCGATCGCATGGTCAAGATGATTGACATTGCGGATCACGCAAATGCGCTCCTGACCTTCAACTGCAACGACGGCGAGACCGATGACAGCGGCTCCTGCCGCGGTGCCTATGAAATGCTGAAACACAAGATCGGCTGCGTACACATTCACGAGTTGTGGCTCGCCGACAGCTACCCGTACCAGGAGCTGCTGCAGTATCTGAAAGATGACGGCTACAGCGGCTGGATCAGCTACGAGGGACCGGGCAGCAGCGATGCGGTCCTGGTCATGAAGTGCTACCGGCGCTTGTGGGACCTGCTGTTGGCGGGCGACTGATGAAGTTGAAATTTAGGGGAGGCTCAGTGACAGTACGCTTCCCTCTCCATTGCCCGGCTGACTGACGCTTAAAACTGCTTGATTCAGGCCAAATCGGGCACGCCCCCCCGGGGCAAGATCGAAAAAACACTATATTGATTATTTTATACCCACGGTGCAGATTGGTTGTACAGTATGTGGGGCAGGCCAACCCGGGCCTGTTGCACTGTGAGGTAGAGTAACTGGGAAGATTTTCGCTGTGGCCCATTCCGGGCGGTGCGGTGGCTGGACAAGGCGAGGCATGGGATGCCGAAGCCTCTCCAGGTCAACTTCGAACAGGAGTCAGGATATGTCACTTGCGGACAAGCGACAGAGCGCGCCTGAAGTGGTGCGAGGCGGAGACGTCGATCCATTCTCGCTGATCGAGTTGCTCTCCTTCCACACCCCCTCCTGCAAGGCGGGCAGGGCCTGCGACAGGGCGAGAGCTAAAAACCGTTTTACGCTCATTGAGCTGTTGGTCGTGATCGCCATCATCGCTATCCTGTTTGCGATGCTCCTTCCCGCGTTGGGGCAAGCGAAGGAAAGTGCCAAGCGCATCACGTGCATGTCCAACCTGAAGCAGTGGGGTGTCGGCCTGCACGGTTTCAAGAATGACCATGACCAACGGCTCTTGACGACACCGATACATTATGGCACTGCCCCCTATCCACAGCTAATGTATCTTGCGGAGGGCAATGGGGCGTTGGAAACTCTGACCGGAGAAATGAATGTAGAGTCGATTAATTCCTACATTAGCTACCCGGTCGCAATCGAAAATTGGCCTGCGAATAAGGCGGCAACGACTGTGGACCCGCGGTCCATTTTTTTCTGTCCCAGCGCCAACCCTGGGAACTGGGCGGGGTATTGGGGCAATACTGTCGGTGCCGGGATCTACTGCCCTTCGATGAATTACGGGTACTTTGCGAATTTCGAGGAGCCTGAGTGGGCCGACTTTGCGCCGCGATCGGAGGATCTGACGGGGGCAGCGTTGGAGGGCGATCGTCTCTTGATGTCCGATGTCGTTTACAATGGTTTCGGTGGCAACAAGTTTTGGTACAACCACGGCAACTACGGCTGGTCGGGGAATGGTGATATTAATGGTGTCGACCCTGACTACGAGGACTATGGCCCCCCGGAACTCTCCGGGATGAACCAACTCTACGGGGACGGTCATGTGAGATGGAAGGCAGCGCGCGATCTGGCCATCGCCAACATGATGAGTTTAGGTGTGGTCCAAAGAAGGGTCACAGGCGGCGGCGGCGGGACGGACAGAATTTTCTATTGACCTCGCTTCGCTGCGGGTACCCGGTTCGCACTGTTGGATCTACCCATGCCGAGACCGGATTCCGGAGTCCGTCCCGGGCGGAGTTATGGCGGGACAAGAGATGTGGGGGATTGATTGTCCGCTGTCGTAGTCTTGCTTATCGCCGCGATCTGCGCGGCAACCTGAAGATCTTTGTCGATACCTGTTCTGCAGAAGCGGTGGCCGCCAAAATCAATTTTCCTACCAGTTATTGCCGTTGCGCAACAAATTGGTATTTTACGAGTAACACACACACCGATCAACGAGGCCCTATGCTCAGCAACGAACAATACCAGCACTTCCAGACCTTCGGCTTTGTCATCTTGCGCCAGTTCTTCACCTCCGACGAGGTGAAGAACCTCCGTGAAGAATTCGAGAAAGGCCTTAATCTGGCTTACGCGGACCGCCCCTTCGATGGCTCTGAGCGATACTGGACATCGCAACTGGGGCCTGCTACCCCCTTCTATGCCAGCCTGCCTGAGGACGAGCGTTTCTGGTCGATTGCCGCGCAGCTCTACGGCGAAGATGCCTTCGTTGCCAACACCGACGCCAACCGCTACGTCGGTGATACCCCCTGGCATTTCGATCATTTCGTCGACCCCGCCGAAGACTGTTACGGGGTCAAATTTGTCTTCTACCTTGATCCCGTCGGCCCCGATAGTGGCTCCCTGCGGTTGGTGCCCGGTTCGCACAAGCTTCCCCTGCATGACGAACTGCGCGAGAATATGCCGTTGATGGATTTGAGCGTGGAAGACGTCCCCTCGTATGCCAGCACCTGCGAGCCGGTCGACGTGCTCGCCTTTGACATGCGCTGCTGGCACGCCAGTAGCGGCGGGACCGACGGGCGCCGCATGAGTACCTGCTGCTACTATAAAAACCCCGAGACCCCCGAGGAAGAACAAGGTGCGCGCAAACGCGTTGCGCTAAACAGCAGAACAGCGGACGAATACGACCATTCCGAGACCCCGCTTTTCCATCCCCACTGGGTCGCCAACCCCCAAGGCAGCTCCCTGCGGCAAGGCTGGATCGAACGGCTGAAGGAGTTGGGTTTCTTGCAGTCGGCGGAGTGAGGTGTGGCCAAATCGATTCAGGTGAGCCTGGCGGTCACTTGCGCCAAGAGCGCTTCACCCCGGGCGTAACGGTCGAGGTTGTCGGCGGCGAATTGTGCCCGCTTGCGCGAAGTGCCGTCGGTTGAACCTGCCGTGTGGGGCATGGTGAATACATTGGGCAGTTGGTAAACGTCCAAGCCGGGGTCGGGTGGTTCCTGAGTAAAGACGTCGAGTCCGGCCCCTCCCAGGCGTTTATTCACAAGGGCATTGTAGAGTGCTTGCTCATCGACGAGCTCGCCGCGGGCGACATTTATCAGGCAGGCGGATTCTTTCATCAGCTCGATGCGCCGCGCGTCGATGGTGTGATGGGTTTGGGGTGTCAGGTGGAGGTGCAGCGACAAATAATCGCTTTCGGCCACTACCCGGTCCAGGTCGTCGGGGCCGCCGAGGAAGTCGGGTTCGATTTCCTCGAGGATTTCTTTCTCGATGGGGCGAACGTCAATACTCCAGATTCGCAGGCCAAAGGGTTTGGCTCGTCGGGCCAGCTCCTGGGCGCTGGCGCCGAAGCCGATCAGGCCGAGGGTGCGGCCGATGAGCTCGGTGCCGGTGGGGAAATACATTTTGCCGCGGTCGAAGTTCTGCCGGGCTTCGTTGTAACCGTGTGCGTGCATGAGGATGAACATCATGGCGCTCTGGGCCATGGCCACACTGCTGAGTTGTCCAGGAGCATGGGCGAGCAGCAGCCCGGTTCCGAGAATGCCCTCGACATCGACGTGGTCGAGACCGGTGGTTTGCGCCTGGAGAAATTTGACGCCGGCCTCAACAGCTATTGCCAATAGCTCCGAGCTGATATTGCCCCCCAGGTCGACAATCACTTCGATGCCCTCGAATTGCGGCGCTGCCGGTTGGTCGCGGTCGAAAACTTGCAGGTGGTGGCGGGTGCTTATGGCCTTGATGATATCGGCGCTCCAGGGGGTCGCCAGCTCGGCAACCGGATGGGGAAGGAAAAGGACATTGAGTTTGCGCATGGCGAAGTTCTCCGATGAATGGGTACGTTTCAGGTTATAAGATCAGTGCCGATACTTTCTTGGAACGCCGTCGTTTCTTCGGTCTTGGTAACGGTGAGCGTAACGCTTGCCTTGGAACATAGACTCTCCTATCACTGGATACTAAAACCGTCGTCGGTTAAAAACGATTGCCTGTTGAGGTAGGATGGGGGGGCAGAAATCTTCACCGGCGTCATCGGGTTATGTCTCTTTATCCGGAATCAGGCTTCTTCCGGGTTACCCTTTTGAAATTGCGATTGGCCTTAAAAAAGGATAACTTCCGCTGGTTACAACTAAGGAGTATGTGTCATGGCTTTTAAGTATTCGGTGTCCGGTCTCACCCTCGGCTTTTCTGGGTACGATTTTTCCGAAGAACCTGAAATCATTTTAGAGGCAATCAAAAATGCCGGGTTCGATGGGATCGACGTATTTGACAACCCGCAGAAGCGCAACGCAGAACGGCTGCGAAAAATGGCAAATTCCCTCGACCTGGCTGTTCCCGAAGTATTGGGTAATTGGGGAGGAGAAGGCAGGGACCTGGCGGGAGGGGATGAAAAGACCAGGGAGGAAGCAGTCGAATATGCGAAAGAAGCCATTGATTACTGTGTCGACCTCGGGTCCCCGGTTTTTGGCTTTTGTCTCCCCCAGCCCGGCGCCAGCGAGGCACCTATTTCCGTACTGCCTGTCGAGACGCTGAAAGGCAATATTGTCGACGGACTCAAAAAAATATGCACTTACGCTGCCGAACGAAACGTAACCGTTGCCGTTGAACCGTTAAACTGTTACGAAAGTTATCCCTGTTTGATGAATACCCTGACTGAAACAATGAAGGTGATTGAGCAACTGGATTGCGACAATATCGGTCTTCAACCGGACGTGTTTCATATGAATATAGGAGAACATTCGATTACCGACGCGATAAAGACTTTTAAGGATCACATCGTGACGTTTCACATGAACGAAACCAACCACTTCAAATTCGGCACCGGCCACGCCGACGTCAAGGCGATCATGCAAACGCTGAAGGAAATAGGGTTCTCCGGTTACATGACTGTATACATGCCGTTGATGACGAGGGAACTTTTCAACATGGCCTTCCGCGGTATTGTCGACGAAGGCACGGCACCTGAAAAACCTGATTTGGACACGCTCCTGACTGAAACTATTGGGTATATGAGAAGCGTGGAAGCCGAGATCGGGTAAGCAGAAGGTCGCTACCCAGTCTGAGTCCTGGACAAGGCCGGGACTCAGACAAAATCCGGGGCTGGGCGTCGAGCCCAACCTGGACGCGATCCGGCGGACTCTCGGGGATGTGGAAATCAAGGCCGCGGGACGGCCGATCTATTCAACGGCGGAAGTGTGATCAATCCCAAGAACCGTCCGGAACCCGACCTCGGCACTGGCATTGACCGGTGCGGTGTTATAGCGTGAACCGCTTTGACAATGGACAGGATGGTAACTCCAACAGCCACCCCGGACCACCTTCGTCATCTTGCCGTCGAGCCGCGGCGAGCCGTCCGTCGGCGGTTTGCCGAACCTGTCGACGTGGTCGTGGTCAACGTAGTCGTCTGCCACCCACTCCCCGGCGTTGCCCAGCATGTCGTATAGTCCCCAGGGATTCGGCAGCTTGCCGGCTACCGAATGCGTGTTGTACTCCTTGCTGGTGTTGGCCCATCCGTGCTCGGCGAACGCGTCCTGGTCCTCGCCGAAATAATATTTTGTCGTGGTGTTTGCCCGACAGGCGTATTCCCATTGCGACTCGCTGGGCAGGGCCAGGCCCGCCCAGCGGCAAAATGCTGTCGAGTTTTTCCAGCTTACCCAGACCACGGGGTAGTCATCTTCCTGCGACATGATGCTCTTCCCACGCCAGTGCTTCAGATACATGTCATAGAACGGATCCGGGTCTATGTCACCCTTGCCGTCGTAACCGGATGCCTCGACGAACCGGCGGTAGTGCGCGTTGGTTACCTCCGTCTTTCCCATGTAAAACGGCATGCTAATGGTCACGTGATACTGCTTTGTACCCGCCCCCAGAAGCAGCTTACCCGCCCCCCCCATCTTGAGGCCGCCGGCCGGCACCAGGATCATCTCCATGGCAGTCTTGTCGTGGATGATCTTATCCGCGTAGCCCTCGAAAGATGCCTTTGCGCCCGCCGCTGCGCGGCACCCGGCGGGAACCTTCAACGCCTGTGCCTGAACCATTGTCCCGGCACCGGACAGAACTATCATTGCTGCAATGATGCGCCTCATGGTATCACCTCCAATTTAAGAGCAATCAGACCCCATGACTCGATACTCATGGTTTTTGTCAAGACGCCGCCGGCCCATTCGCCAAGGATCTTTTCGCCGCTCGGGGTCCATAGCGACACCTTCAGTTTCCGGTCGGGGCCAATGCCGACAATCTCATTGAGATCGTGCGTCCAGGTGAACTTGTGCGTCTTCCTGTCGTAGTTCAGAAAGAACAGCCCGACCGTCCCATCTGGTGCCCGCCAGGCGCTGCCTGCGACGGCCGGCACCGGGAAGGCAGCCTGATATTGCCCGCAGTTGCTGCCGGGCAGGATCGGCAGGTTACCCTCGATCTTCGGCGGCCGCAACATTTCGCCGTAACCCAGATAGGGCCTGGCGAACTGGGCGTGACACCACAGGAGTTTTCTGTAGTAGGGCCCCATGTCACCAAACACGTCGGTGGCCAGCCACGGCATGATATTGTTTTCCCCGTTCTGGGTTCCGGTCAGCCACCAACGCCCGAGCGTCTGCGGGGTGGAGCAGTTCTGCACGCCACCGAACACCTGTGTGTACCCATGATACACTGCGAAATAAACCGGGGTGTCAGAGGTGATCCCGCCTGAGTGCACGGTGTCGACGACGTCAATGCACCACTCCGCAGAGTGTTCTGCACTGATCATCATATCAGGGTCCAGTTTCTTGCATTCTCGGCGCACGTCTTCGTACTGTCCATGCACCGCCTTCGCCCAGTAGTCACCGCCGGCGATGGCATGCCCGTGATCGGTGTTGAAACAATCTTCAGTGTGGTTGGTGAAATAGTCAAAGTAGAGGCCGGAAACCCCGTATTTCCCCACCAGGGTCGTCGAGAGTCCAACCATTTTCTTCCGCCACAACTTGGTGGCGGGACAAATCCCTGCAGACAGGTCATGGCTACCCGCATAGGTCTCCGGCACGATCCCCTGTTCCATTAACAAGCCCGCTTTTTTCCCCTCTTCCATCCGGTAGCTTTCAAGAGTGGTGTTCCACAGCCACCCGATGATGTAGTTCACGACCCGGATGTCCTTCGCACGCAAATTTTTCACGAGCTGCGCATAGTTCGCCGAGCCAATTCTCGGGGGCAGGTACTCGGGATTGGAATGGTGGTCGTAACCGGGCATGTAACCGTAATCATGGAGGATGACGTTCGGCAGGTTGAAGAACTCCCGATGCAGGTCCACGAAACCGATTTCCGCCTCGTTGTTCATGCGGTTGTTCGACCAGTACGCCAGGTTGAGCAGCCACTTTGGATAATCGTCCCGCGCATGGATGGGGCCCTTCCTGCACCACGGCGCCGTCAACGCCCACTTCCGGTAAATGCGCGCCGCGTCAAACCAGTCGCCTTGAAACGGGCCCACCACCAGGTCGCCGGGACTGCTGTAGTCGAGCACCATTTTTTCGGCGCCCCAGTTGAGCACCGGGTGGGAAATGGAAAAGGTCAGCGTCTTGCGGTCCGCATCCGGCGTCCAGTCGAAATGTTTCCGATTGGCCTTGCCGTCCTCCTCGGCACAGTAGAGACCCCGTCCATCTCCCAGGAGCGCGGTGAACTGCATCGATCCTTCCGGATACTTGAAGCCGACCGAGGCGCCTTCAAGAAGTGGTGATTCTTTCACGTCTCCCATGCTGACGGTATGGAGTATCTGGTCTTCCGCCGCCCCCTCGGTCATGGGCAGGATCCCCGACACCAAAGGATGCGTCACGGTCATCAGTCCCGTACCTTCACCCGTCACCTTGACCAGTATCCGTGA
>Ga0114999_10001460_pt1 | contig 32790 bp, 25 predicted proteins | sample ArcticOcean_MG_C_3_FD_89820 | JGI IMG/M metagenome (GOLD analysis project Ga0114999, IMG submission 89820) | Marine microbial communities from western Arctic Ocean - ArcticOcean_MG_CB8_126 | ecosystem: Environmental > Aquatic > Marine > Oceanic | place: Arctic Ocean: Canada Basin | collected...
AAAATAGGAATAGAGATAAGAATTAGCAGTATTTGATAAACATTAGATTGAAAATCTTTAAATGAAACCTTAAAAGAAAATAACCTGAATGGTGAATTCATAAGAATTACAGAAGAGATAACTGATCCAATTAAAAAGTAGTTATTAAAAAAAATTTGTTTTGAATCAATTAATATATCTGAATTAATTAACACAGGTAATGAAGCAAAGAAGATTGCATTTGCTGGTGTTGGCAAACCAATAAACTCATCACTTCTAGTTAAAGTATTATATTTTGATAATCTAATTGCAGACGCTATAGTAATAAGGAAGGCTATAAAAGAGATTGGTGATAAACTAAATACTAAATCATACCCGAAAGCATAAACCTCAAAATCAGATACTTTATTTCCAGATAATTTGAAAAGCTGATATACTATAATCCCAGGAACAACTCCACTAGTAATAACATCTGTTATTGAGTCAAGATGTTTTCCGAAATTGGTAACAGCATCAAGAGCTCTAGCAGCTAGGCCATCAAGAAAATCAAAAAAAACCCCTAAACAAACTAATATTAAAACTGCTTCAAATTGAAATTGAAAAGCTAAAGCTATTGCTAAACAACCACATACTAAATTTAATATTGTTAGAAAAGATGGAATTAATTTTTTCATTAAAAGAATTGATTGTCAATTTATAAAAAAATTGTAATATTAAGCCTTCAAACAAAAATTAAAGTAAAATAATTTGACTAGGCATTTATCTTTATCCATAATATCAGGAATTTTAATGGGTTTTTCTTGGCCTACCGGTGGATTTACGCCTCTAGTTTTTTTTGGACTAATTCCTCTTTTACTTATTGAAGACTTTATTATTAGAGATAATCTGGGTAAAAAAAGCTTAAGAATTCTATTCTATTCATTTACAGCATTTCTTACATGGAATATAATTACAACATGGTGGATTATTAATTCCAGTGTAGTTGGTGTTGTTTTTGCTAATATTCTTAACACTTCACTTTATACAGCAATATTTATATTATATAGTTTATTAAAGAGAAAGTTAGGTGTCAAAGCTGGGATTATCTTTTTAATAACAATTTGGATTTCATTTGAGAAGTTTCATTTAAACTGGCAATTTTCACATCCATGGCTAAATTTAGGAAATGTTTTCTCTGAAAGGATTGGATGGATTCAATGGTATGAATATACAGGAGTCTTTGGAGGAAGTCTATGGGTATTAATATCTAACTGCTCTTTATTTCTTTTAATTAGAAAATATGATTCCTATTTAAGTCCAGCAAGATTTTATCTAAATGCCTTCTTTAGGATTTTTACTATAATCTTGATTCCAATGATAATATCATCTTTAATGACTGATAAATATATAGTTGAGGATGAGTTTAAGGTAATGTTAACTCAGCCTAATATTGATCCATGGGATGCTAAATTTGTTAAAACAAATACCAATTTAGATTTTTTCAAAGTTCTTAAAGATCTTAGTGAAAATGAATTAACAAATCAATATGACTTTTTAGTTGCACCTGAGACCTTTTTTGCTGAAGGAATTGGTGAAAATGTTGATTACTTTCAATACTCTAGATTATCTGACAGTATTAATAGTTTTTTGAAAAAATTCCCAAATACAAATTTTATTTCTGGAATTTCTTTATATAAAACCTATCAAAATGAAGAAAAAAGCCCTACTAGATCAGCTAATAAAATAAGAGATAATATGTGGATTGATTATTATAATTCTGCTATTAACTTATCTAGTTCAGAACAATTTGAATTTAATCATAAAACAAAATTAGTTGCTGGTACTGAATTTATGCCCTATAAATGGATTTTGGAACCCATTATTGGTAATTTAATGCTTGACCTGGGCGGAACAATAGTTTCAAAGGCAAGTCAGCCCATATCTGAGCTAAATGTATTTGAACATTCAACAAAAGATTTAAAAACTATACCAATAATTTGTTATGAGACAATATATGGTGAATTTGTATCAAATTACACAAATAAAGGAGCAGATTTCATTACAATCATTAGTAATGATGCATGGTGGGGTGATACAGCTGGTCATAAACAATTACATAGCTATGCTAGATTAAGAGCCATAGAAAACAGGAGATATATTGTTAGAAGTGCAAACTCTGGGATTTCATCAATAATTAATCATAAAGGCGAAATTATATCGACATTACCATATGGTGAATACGGAATTTTAACTGGTACAGCAAAAAAAGTTTCAGGTAAAACATTTTATAATATATACGGTGACTTTATAGCTAGAATTTCAATTTTTATTTCAATATCAATGTTATTTATATTTTTTGTTAAGTTAAATAAATGAATTTTTGTTTGGTTATTTTAAGTAATCTCATATTTTTGCACAAATAAAAACCAAAGATGTATTGGACATTAGAACTAGCTTCTTTTTTAAGTGATGCCCCATGGCCAGCTTCAAAAGATGAATTAATTGACTTTTCAATAAGAACTGGAGCACCTCTTGAGGTTGTTGAAAATTTACAAACTCTTGAAGATGAAGGTGATATTTATGAGTCAGTTATAGAAATATGGCCTGATTATCCTACAGATGATGACTATCTTTGGAATGAGGATGAATATTAATTCCTTTTCTCTATAAGTTTATTGGGTTTTTTTAAATAAATTTGAAAAAAAAACTGTGTCTATACTTAACTCAATTTTAAAAGTTTTTTTAGGCGATAAGTCAGGTAAAGACTTAAAAAATATTATTCCCTTAGTAGATAAAATCAATGATTATTATATCAGTCTTGAAAAGATGTCAAATGACTCTTTGAGAGATAAAACAAATTCATTTAAAAAGAAAATTTTTGATAATACCTCAAAAACTAGAAATAACATTGATGAGTTAAATAAAAAAATTATTAATGAATCTTCATTTATTGAGAAAGAAAAACTTTTTCAAGAAGTTGAAACTCTTGAATTAGAATTAAAGAATATAAAAAGAAATATATTAAATGAAATCTTACCAGAAGCATTTGCTGTTGTAAAAGAAACTGCAAGAAGATTTGTTGAAAATACTGAGATTGAGGTTAAAGCAACCGATTTTGATAAAAAAATATCAAGCACTAAATCCTACATAAAAGTTAAAAGTGAAAAAGCTACATGGATAAATTCCTGGGATGCTGCAGGCAAAAATGTTTTATGGGATATGATCCATTACGATGTTCAATTAATTGGAGGTATTGTTCTTCATCAAGGTAAAATTGCTGAAATGCAAACTGGAGAGGGTAAAACAGTAGTCTCTACTCTTCCAGTTTATTTAAATGCGCTTACAGGAGATGGGGTTCATTTGGTTACAGTAAATGATTATTTAGCTAGAAGAGATAGTGCATGGATGGGCCCAATTTTTGAATTCCATGGTCTCAGTGTAGAATGTATTGATGAATATAAACCAAACAGTCCTGAAAGAAAAAGAGCATATGAAGCAGATATTACTTATGGAACAAATAATGAATTTGGATTTGACTATCTAAGAGATAATATGTCTCATAATTTAGATGATATAGTTCAAAGAAGACATAATTATGCAATAGTTGATGAGGTTGATTCTGTTTTAATAGATGATGCTAGAACGCCCCTTATAATTTCTGGACCTACAAAAGAAGAAAATAGACAGGAATTTGACAACTTAAAACCTAAAATTCAAAAACTAGTCTCTTTACAAAAAACATACTTGTCAAAAATACTTGCAGAATCAAAAAAATTAATTGAAGATTCAAATAATGAGGACGGAGGATTTCTTTTATATAGAGTCTTTAGAGGCTTACCTAAAACCAAAGCTTTAATTAAGTTTTTAAGTGAAGAGGGTATTAAGCAGATACTTCAGAAAAATGAGAACTTCTTTATGCAGGACAATAATAGGGAAATGCCTCAGATTGACAAAGAACTTTATTTTACTATAGATGAAAAAATTAATCAAATAGATTTAACTGATAAAGGAATAGAAACTATATCTACAGATCTAGATGATAAAGATTTCTTTGTTTTACCAGATATTGCTACTGATATTGCAACAGTTGAAAAGAAAGGTTTAAGCAAAGAAGATGAAGTTGAAGAAAAAAACAAACTCTTTCAAGACTTTAATATCAAAAGTGAAAGGATTCATACTTTAAATCAATTACTTAAAGCATATACTTTATTTGAAAAGGATATTGAATACGTTGTTATGGAGAATAAAGTTATGATTGTTGATGAACAAACGGGAAGAATCATGGACGGTAGAAGATATTCTGATGGTCTACATCAGGCTATAGAAGCAAAAGAAAACGTTAAAATAGAAGCTGCAACCCAAACCTTTGCAACTGTAACACTTCAGAATTACTTTAGATTATATGATAAACTCTCAGGTATGACCGGAACAGCAATAACAGAAGCTGGTGAATTTTGGGAAATTTATGAACTAGATGTTCTTGAAATACCAACAAATAGACCAGTAACTAGAAAAGATTCTAATGATTTCGTTTATAAAACTAAAAGAGAGAAATACAATGCAATAATTCAGGAAGTGATTAACTTAAGAAATGAAAAAAGGCCTATTTTAATAGGTACAACGTCAGTAGAAATTTCAGAACTTTTAAGTAAGATGCTTAATAGTAATAATGTAAATCATAATGTCTTAAATGCAAAATTGCATAAAAAAGAAGCAGATATAGTAGCTGAGGCGGGTATACCAGGAATAGTTACAATTGCAACAAATATGGCTGGAAGAGGAACTGATATTAAATTAAGCAAAGATGTTATTGATTCTGGAGGATTAGCAATTATCGGAACGGAGAGACATGATTCAAGAAGAGTTGATAGACAGTTAAGAGGACGATCAGGAAGACAAGGAGATCCAGGAAGTTCACAATTTTTTGTTTCATTTGAAGATAATTTAATGAGACTCTTTGGAAGTGAAAGAGTCACAAAAGTAATGGATCGAATGGGCTTACAAGAAGGAGAGAATATACAGCATTCAATGGTTACTAAAACTATTGAGAGAGCACAAAAGAAAGTTGAAGAAAATAATTTTGGAATTAGAAAAAGACTTCTTGAATATGATGATGTTATGAATTCTCAAAGAACAATAATTTATACTTTAAGAAAAAATGCATTAAAAGGAGAAAAACTGAAAATTGATATTTCTAATATGCTTTTTGATACAGTTCAAGAAATTGTAGTTTCTAATAAAGCAGCGAATAATTATAAAAACTTTGATTTTGACTTAATAACAAATTTTTCTGTGACATCTCCGATAAGTGAAGAAGATTTTAATAATAAAGATGACTCTGAAATTATTGATATATTATATAGAAATCTTTCAGATTATTATGAAAGAAAAAAAGAGTTAAATAAAGAACTTGCATTCCCTGTTATTAAAAATGTTTTTGAAAATAAGGGGAATAATTATAAAAGAATTGTAGTTCCTTTTACTGATGGAGCCAAAGTGATAAATATTTCTACAGATCTAAAAGAATCATTTGAATCAAAATGTAAAACCCTAATCGATGATTTTGAAAAAAACATATCTCTTGCAATAATAGATGATAAATGGAAAGACCATCTTAAAAAAATGGATGAATTAAAACAATCTGTTCAACTTGCTGTTCATGAACAAAAAGATCCTCTTCTTATATATAAATTTGAAGCTTATGAATTGTTTAAAAATACGATTCTAATTCTTAACAAAGAATTATTGTCATTTTTATTTAAAGGTTCATTGCCAAATAATGAGAATAGTATTAAAGAGGCAGCACAACCAAATAAACATAGAAACTACAGTACTACAAAAGATGAAGCATTAAATACTGATGAAATGGCTCAAAAAGCTAGACAAGTTGGATCTAGTGCTAGTCAATCATCGCAAAAGGTAGAAACTATAGTTAGAGATATTCCAAAAATAGGAAGAAATGAAATTATTGAAATAAAAAATACTAATTCAGGGGAAATCAAAAAACTAAAGTTTAAAAAAGCACTAAGTCTATTAGAATCAGGCGATTGGATAGTTAATCAATCAGGCTAAATAAAAAAATACATATATCTTAAAAATAAATACCTAATTTATTTCATTTCAACAATTTTTACTATTCTATATTGTCATATCAATAATAATTAAATTTAAAGGTGATTTAATTTTATTGAAAATTTAATTGCTTTCCTATAATCCTTATTTTTTTATTTTAAAAAACCAAATGAAGCCAAAAAAACAAGGACTTTACTATCCAGAATTTGAACATGATAATTGCGGAGCTGGTTTTATTTGTAGTCTTAAAGGAGTTAAAACTAATCTAATAATAAGTAATGCACTTGATGTTTTATCATGTCTTGAACATAGAGGTGCAGTTAGTGCTGATGGAAGAACTGGAGATGGTGCGGGGATATTAATTGAAATCCCTCATGTATTTTTTTCAAAACAATGTGATTTTGAATTACCAGTTGAAACAGAGTATGCTGTTGGAATGTTATTTTTACCTCAGAAAAAAACTCAAGCAAATCAATGTATTAATATTTTTCAAAATGAAATAAAAAGACAGTCTTTAAAGATCTTAGGATGGAGGGATGTGCCTGTAAATTCAAAAGTAGTAGGATCTATCGCAAGTAAAAATCAACCAGTAGTTAGACAAGTTTTTATTGGAAAAGAAGATGAAAAACAGTCAGAGAAAAGCTTTAATATTAAATTGTTTGTTGCAAGAAAAATTTCTGAAAATAGAATTTACTCATCTGAACTTACTCAAAAAAATTATTTCTACTTTTCTAGTTTAAGCACAAGGACTATAATCTATAAAGGTTTGTTAATACCTGAAGACATAAAAAGATTTTATATAGATCTTGCAAACCCTGATCTTGTTACTAAACTAGCCCTAGTACATCAAAGGTTTGCTACAAATACTTTTCCAACCTGGGATTTAGCTCAACCATTTAGATATATGTGCCATAATGGCGAAATTAATACTTTAAAAGGAAATGTAAGTAGAATGATGACAAGGGAAGAGTTATTGCAATCAGAATTTATTGATGATGATGATATGAAAAAAATATTCCCAATAATTCTTTCTGAAAAATCAGATTCAGCTTGTTTGGATATGGTACTTGAATTATTATTAATAACAGGAAGATCTCTTCCTGAAGCAATGATGATGTTAGTGCCAGAAGCTTGGGAGAAACATAAATCCATGGATGAATCTAAAAAAGCCTTTTATAAGTTTAACAGCTGCATTATGGAACCTTGGGATGGCCCTGCCTCTATACCATTTACTGATGGAACATATATTGGAGCTTTATTAGACAGGAATGGTCTAAGACCATCAAGATATTCAGTTACTAAAGATGGTTATGTTATAATGTCTTCCGAAACAGGAGTAGTAGATATAAAAGCGGATAATATTCTATCTCATGGGAGATTAGAACCTGGAAAAATGTTTTTAGTAGATATGGAAAAAGGTAGAATAGTAAAAGATGAGGAAATTAAGTCAACAATTTCTAAAATGTATCCATACAAAAAATGGAATACGAATAATATTCTGCCCTTAAGTAGAGTTCCATATACTGGAAACCGAACACCTGAAGAAAAACTTAATCTAGAGACAAGATTAAAAATCTTTGGATATACACAAGAAGATTTTAAAAAAATAATTATTCCAATGTGCCAAAATGCTAAAGAACCTATTGGTTCAATGGGAACAGATACTCCATTAGCAGTATTATCAAAAAAACCACAGTTATTATATAATTATTTTAAGCAACTTTTTGCTCAAGTTACAAACCCACCTTTAGATGGAATTAGAGAAGAGATAGTTACTGATACAAGTTTATCACTTGGGAGTAATAGTAATTTATTTGATTTCTCTGAAAAACATGCAATAAATTTAATTATAAACAACCCTATTATCTCAAATGAAGATCTTGATAAAATTAAATATATAGAACATACAAATTTTAAAGCTGCATCTATTTTTGCTCTATATAATAAAAACAAAGGACATAATGGAATTGAAGAATCATTAAATAAAATTGTATATGATGTTGAAAATCATATAGATAAGGGGGCTAATATTATAATTCTAAGTGATAGAAATACAAGCAAAAAGAATTCTCCTATCCCAATGCTATTAGCTTGTTCATTTGTTCATCATAGTATGATAAAGAAAAACAAAAGATCGAAATTTGGAATCATTATAGAATCTGCAGAACCTAGAGAGCCGCACCACTTCGCAATGCTATTTGGATATGGAGCAAGTGCTATCAATCCATACTTAGTTAATGAGATTATTCATTATCATCATAAAATGGATTTTTTAAAAGGTGTGACTATAAATAAAGCAATAGTTAATTATAATGATGCTATAGCAAAAGGGATCTTAAAAATCATGAATAAAATTGGAATCTCAACTCTTAATTCATATCGAGGTTCTCAAATTTTTGAGGCTTTAGGCCTAAAATCGAATTTTGTGAATAAATATTTTAATAATACCCCTTCACGTATTGAAGGTATTGGTTTATATGTATTGGAGAAAGAAATTACAGCAAGAATGAATAATGCCTTTAATAAAAAAAATGATTCTTCATCTATAGAAATTGGAGGAGACTATAGGTGGAGAAGAGATGGTGAAGCTCATATGTTAAACCCAAAAACTATATCAAAACTGCAAGAATCTGTTCGAACAAAGAAATATGAAACTTATAAAGAATATTCAGATCTTATAAATAAACAGAGTGGACAATATATGACTATAAGAGGTTTACTAAAATTTATAGATTATGATCCAATACCAATTGAAGAAATTGAACCTTGGACAGAGATTGTTAAACGATTTAAAACTGGTGCAATGTCTTATGGATCTATAAGTAAGGAGGCTCATGAAAATTTAGCTATAGCTATGAATAGAATTGGAGGAAAAAGTAATTCTGGAGAAGGTGGAGAAGACTCAAGTAGATTTTTCAGAGATCATAATGGAGACTCAAAAAATAGTTCTATTAAACAGGTAGCTTCAGGAAGGTTTGGAGTTACCTCCTATTATTTAACTCATGCAGATGAAATTCAAATAAAAATGGCACAAGGCGCCAAACCGGGAGAAGGTGGGCAATTACCAGGATTAAAAGTAAATCCCTTAATTGCAAAAGTTAGAAATTCAACTCCATATGTTGGTCTAATTTCTCCACCTCCGCACCATGATATTTATTCCATAGAAGATTTAGCTCAACTTATTTTTGATTTAAAAAATGCAAATAGAAAAGCCAGAATAAGTGTAAAACTAGTTTCTGAGATTGGAGTTGGAACAATTGCTGCTGGGGTTGCAAAAGCAAAAGCTGATGTTATTCTAATTTCTGGTTATGATGGTGGCACAGGAGCATCACCTTTGACATCACTTAAGCATGCGGGGTTACCTTGGGAGCTAGGAATAGCAGAAGCTCAACAAACATTAGTTTTGAATAATTTAAGAGGAAGAGTTATAATTGAGTGTGATGGGCAATTAAAGACAGGACGAGATGTTGCTATTGCATGTCTTTTAGGTGCTGAAGAATTTGGATTTTCTACTGCCCCACTTGTAGCCTCAGGATGTATAATGATGAGAGCTTGTCATCTAAACTCTTGTCCTGTTGGAATTGCTACACAAAATCCTGAATTAAGAAAAAATTTCAAAGGAAAACCAGAGCATGTAATTAACTTCATGTATTTTGTTGCTGAGGAATTAAGAGAAATTATGGCAAATTTAGGGTTTAGATCAATTGATGAAATGATTGGTAAAAGTGAAAAGCTATCAATCAAAAAAGGAATTGATGATTATAAATTAAAAGGTATAGACTTATCAAATATTCTTTATAAGCCATCTGTAGAAAATAATATATCAATAAAGAATACTGAAAAACAAGATCATAAACTAAATAATGTACTGGACTTTAAAATTTTAAAATCTGCTAAACTATCTATTGAGAAGAGAATTAAAATATACCTGGATTTTAAAATTAAGAATACTGATAGAGCTGTTGGGACAATAATTAGCAATGAAATATCAAAGATATATGGCGAAAAAGCACTACCAAAGAATACAATAAATTTAAACTTCAGTGGTTCTGCTGGACAAAGCTTTGGAGCTTTTGCCGTCAAGGGTCTTAAAATGACTATTAATGGTAATACAAATGATTATTTTGGAAAAGGATTGTCTGGCGGTACATTAATAGTTCGGGTTCCTAAAAAAGCAACATTTAAATCAAATAAAAATATTATTACTGGAAATGTTGCTCTTTATGGCGCTACATCAGGTGAAGCATATATAAATGGAATAGCAGGTGAAAGATTTTGTGTTAGAAATTCTGGTGTTAATGCAGTTGTTGAAGGAATTGGTGATCATGGATGTGAATATATGACTGGTGGAATAGTAGTAATTCTTGGATCAATTGGAAGAAATTTTGCTGCTGGAATGAGTGGTGGAACATCATACATATTTATAGATTCAAATTTTGATGAAAGGAATTTTAATATGGAGATGATTGAATTTGAAAAAATGGAAAACCATGATTTCGATATATTGAAAAAATTAATTGAAAATCATTACTCAAACACAAATAGTAGAGTTGCTGAAGATATTATTAAGGATTGGAGTAAAACCAAAAACATGTTCGTTAAAATTATGCCAACAGAGTTTAAAGCTGCTTTAGAAAAACTTGCTAAAGAAAAAATCACTCAATTAATTAACTAATTTAATTATGGGGAAATTAAATGGATTTATTGAATACTCAAGATTAAGTGAAAAATATTTTCCTGTAAATAGGCGAATTAAAAATTATAAGGAGTTTACTATAAAGCCTAAAACAAGTGAATTAAAGAATCAAGCTGCAAGATGTATGGATTGTGGCGTTCCATTTTGTCATAGTGGATGTCCATTAGGTAATTTAATTCCTGATTTTAATGACTTAGTATTAAACAATAAATGGAAGGAAGCTCTAGATGTTCTTCATTTAACCAATAATTTTCCTGAGTTTACTGGTAGATTATGTCCAGCTCCATGTGAAGCTGCTTGTGTATTAGGTATTATTGATCCTCCTGTTTCAATTGAAATGATTGAGAAATATATAGTTGAAAAGGGATTTTCAGAAGGATGGATAAAGCCCGTTATCCCAAGGAATAGAACTGGGAAGAAAATTGCTATAGTAGGCTCTGGTCCAGCAGGACTTGCAGCTGCACAGCAATTAAATTCTGTTGGTCATGATGTAACAGTTTTAGAAAGAGATAATAAAATTGGAGGACTACTTAGGTATGGTATCCCTGATTTTAAACTAGAGAAAAAAATAATTGACAGAAGAATTAATTTACTAAAAAAAGAGGGCATTAATTTTAAATGTAAAATAGAGGTAGGTAAAACAAAATCCCTAAAAGATCTTGAATCAACTTATGACATTATACTATTATGTACTGGTTCGACAATTAAAAGAGAATTAGAAATAGGAGGAGCTTATTTAAAAGGAGTTGAGCAAGCTATGGATTTTCTAACATATAATAATAAATATGTTGACGGTCAAATAGACAGTTTCTCAAATAAATTTAATTCAAAAGGTAAAAATATTATTGTTATTGGTGGTGGTGATACAGGCTCAGACTGTATTGGAACATCAAACAGACATGGAGCAAAAAAAGTAATAAATTTTGAAATTGCAAAAAAACCACCTATATCAAGAAATGATAAAAATCCATGGCCACATTGGCCTTTTACTTTTAAAACTTCTAGTTCACATGAAGAAGGAGTTCATAGAGAGTGGAGCATCTTAGCAAAGAGATTTATTGGAGATGAAAATGGAAACCTTATAGGACTTGAAACTGCTAATGCTGAATTTGATAAAAAAACAATGAAATTCCAGGAATTAAAAAATACAAGCAAAGTTTGGGATTGTGACATGGCAATATTAGCATTAGGATTTAAAGGTCCAGAACAAAATCTTCCACAAAAATTAAATATTGGATTAAACAATAGAGAAAATATAGACTGTAATAGTAGCTATCAAACAAAAAAAAATAATATTTTTATAGCTGGTGATTGTAAACGTGGGCAATCTTTAATTGTTTGGGCGATTTCTGAGGGTAGAGAAGCAGCATATTATATAGATAAATACCTAATGGGGACTTCAAGTTTACCAACAAAAAAGATTGAAAAAGATCTTTAATCCTTATTAACTACTATCACCTTTAATTATGGAAAAGAATAGTAGCATAGATTACCTGATTATATCTTCAGCATACCCATACAGAGGAGGTATCTCAGATTCAACTCATTCATTAGTTAATGAAATGTCAAACCAAAATATTAATTGTGAAGTATGGACATTTAAGCTCCTCTATCCAAAATTATTTTTTCCTGGCAAAACACAATATAGTAAAGAAGTATTTAAATCAAATTTTAAAATACTAAGAGAAATAAATACGCTAAATCCAATTAATTGGATTATAACAGCCAGAAAGATCAATAAAATAGGTCCAAAAAAAATCATATTTAGATACTGGACACCATTGCTATCACTAGCATACTTTAGCATTTCTTGTATTTTAAAAAATAAAATAAAAGTTATAGGTTTGGTTGATAATTGGTCAGGTCATGAAACAATTTTCTTTGAAAATATTTTTAGAAACCTTTTTCTAAAAAGTTGTGATGAGTTTATTTCATTTTCAGACAATGTAGGAGATAACTTAAAAAACAATACTAATAAAAGTGTTCTATCTTTATTTCACCCTATTAATTTTCATCTTCCAGAAAAGATTTCTAAAGATGAAGCTTTAAAGAATCTTAATATTCCTATGAATCAATATATTCTTTTTGTTGGCTTAATTAGGAAATACAAAGGGGTTGATAAATTAATTAAGGCATTTCATTATTTGTCAAAGGAAAAAAAAGATTTAAAACTTATTATCGCAGGAGAGTTTTATGATAATATTTTACTATACAAAAAATTAATTAATAGAAAGAATATTTCTGATAAAGTTATTATCGATAATAATTTTTTAACATCTAATAAAATAAGAGATTATATCTGTGTAAGTGATACAGTTATACAACCCTATAATAAAGCCAGTCAAAGCGGAATAACACCTGTAGCATATTTTTATGACAAGCCACTAGTTGTTTCTAATATAAAAGGTTTAAAAGAAACTATAATTAAAGATCAATCTGGAGAGGTATTTGATGAAACAGTTGTTAATCTTGCTACAGCAATAAAAAATTGTCTTAATCCAGAATCTAATAGAAATTATTCAAACAACATATATAAATCGAAAAGAAAATATAGTTGGTCAAAATTTGTTAAAAAACTCTTAGGTTTAAAAAACTGATAAACCCAAATTCTTGCATATCCTTAAAATCATATAGATTAAATTTTCAAATTTTAAAAATCATGATATTTAAATTATTGATTTGACAAAAATGAAAAAATTACCGTTTTAAAATTTTTTACTGCCTTTTAAAAAAAGAATTTTGAAGTATTAAATTATTTTATTATGGAAAAATTCAAGAAAATTTTATTTATGCTATTGCTTTCAATAGCATTTTTTACCTCTCCTCAAAAAGCAATCGCACAAGACTTTGGAGCTGATGTTGTTAGCTCATATGTCTGGAGAGGAACACAATTTGGTTCTGGAGCTCATGTACAGCCATACATGGAATTAGGATCAGGTAACCTTACAGCTGGAGTTTGGGGTAGTTTTCCAACATCTGCAGATGGTGGTGGAGATGAACTTGACCTTTATTTAGGTTATGATTTTGGTCCATTTGCTTTAACAATAACAAATTATACTTTTCCAGTTGGAGGAGGTATGTATAGTGATGGTGAAGGATTATTTAATGGCGATTATACAGAAGTAAGCGCATCAACATCAATAATGGGCGTTGACTTATCTGCTGGTTATTTTACTGGTGTAGAAGCTTTATATATTGAGATTGGCTTTAGCGCAGGACCTGTTGATATAGCTGTTGGATATGGTAATGATGAAGCCGATCCTTGGTATGCTAATGGTGAAAGTGGAATTGTAAACATGTCATTTAGTGGTTCAAAAGAGATTAAATTCTCAGATGGATTTTCACTTCCGGTATTTGGATCATTTATATATAACCCAAATGCTGAAGCCGCATTCTTAGTTTTCGGATTTAGTCTTTGATTTAGCATTTATATTAAATTATTATAATCATGAAAAAAATAGAAGCAATCATAAGAAAAGCAAAATTTGATGAAGTACTTGAGGCTCTCCATCAAATTGAAGTTAACTTTTTCTGTTATTGGGATGTAACTGGAAGAGGAAATGAAAAAATTGGAAAAGTATATAGAGGCATTTCATATTCAACAAAAGATATAGAGAGAACCTTTTTGTCAATTGTAGTTTCTGATTCATTTGTTGACAAAACAATTAAAGCAATAACAGATTCCGGTGCAACTGGTGAAATTGGTGATGGTAAAATCTTCATTTATAACTGTGAAGAGGCCTACAGAATTAGAACTGGGGAAACAGGAAACCAATCATTTAATTAAAGAAAAAAATATGGAATTACTTACAACAAATAACGTATGGATGATGCTCTGTGCAGCATTAGTGTTTTTTATGCATTTAGGATTTTCTTTTTTAGAGATTGGTCTTACTAGACAAAAAAACACGATTAATATACTTTTCAAAAATTTCTTCATCATTACGATGGGACTAATTATGTATTGTCTGATTGGTTTTAACCTAATGTATCCAGGTGAGTTTAATATCATAGGAGGAGGATATCTAGGATTTGCTGGATTTGGACTTGATGCAGCAGCGGCTGCAGATTTAACCTATAACGAAGGTTATACATATTGGACAGATTTCCTTTTCCAGGGGATGTTTGCAGCAACTGCTGGCACAATTATTTCTGGTGCAGTAGCTGAAAGAATTAAGATTAGCTCATTTATGCTAATCACTTTAATTTATGTATCAATTGTTTATCCTATAGTTGGTTCTTGGCAATGGGGTAGCGGTTTTCTTTCAACTTTAACTGATAATGTAGGGTTTTATGATTTTGCTGGTTCAACTTTAGTTCATTCAGTTGGAGGATGGGGGGCACTTGTAGTAATTTATATACTAGGTGCAAGAAAAGGAAAATTTGATAGTGATGGAAAGCCCCAAGCTATTCCTGGATCTAATATTCCACTTTCTGCAGCAGGTGTATTGATTCTGTGGCTAGGTTGGTTTGGATTTAATGGAGGATCTGTTTTATCTGCAGATCCTGCAAATACATCTCTAGTATTAGTTACAACATGTTTAGCTGCTTCTGCAGGTGGCTTTGGAGCTACATTTTTTTCAGGGTTATTATATAAAAATCTTGATATTACAATGTTTATGAATGGTATTCTTGGAGGACTTGTTGGAATTACTGCCGGAGCTGATCAAATGTCACCAACTGATGCAATAATTATTGGTACAATTGGTGGTGTAATTGTTGTTCTAGGAGTTTCCTTATTAGATAAAGCAAAACTAGATGACCCCGTTGGTGCAATTCCTGTTCACTTATTTGCAGGTATATGGGGTACTTTAGCAGTAGGAATATTTGGAGCATCTGCTGGGTTTGATCAATTTATGGTTCAACTTGCTAGTGTTGGAATTGTTGGAATATTTTGTGTAATCTGTACTACTATAATAACACTTTTAATTAAATCAATTGCTGGACTAAGAGTAGCTGAAAAAGAAGAATTAGATGGATTAGATATTACTGAACATGGAACAGGAGCATATGCTGATTTCGCAATGAAATAAATAATAGTGGTTAAAACTTAATAAATTTTCCACCAACTATTTTACCATGGACTAACCATAAACCATAGATTAGGGAGACAAGAGATTGTCTCCCTTTTTTCGTTAAGATATCTTTAGTTTTATATTAACAATTATAATATCTGAGATTTTAACAAACATAAATGAAAAAATTTGTAATTACAGGTAGTGGAATAAAGAATTGTATTAATCCCGAGAACAACAGGAAGTATTCAAGAAATATTTCTAATATAAAGAAAAGATATAGCTGGTCAAGATTTGTTAAAGAAATTAATATCTCTTAATTTAATTTGATATACTCTATATAATAATATTCCATTAAGTATTCCAAATAAAGCACCAAATAAAATATCCAAAGGATAATGAACTCCTAGATATACTCGACTATATGATATCAATATTGCTAATAAAACAGTAAAACAAATAAGAAATTTTAGTCTTTTTTTATATAATAGACCAAAAAAGATAGCTAGTGAAAATGAGCTTGAAGCATGAGCAGAGAAGAAACTATACTTACCTCCACAAGTTTCTTTTACAAGTCTAACTGAATCCTGAATTATTTCATTATAACATGGTCTTAATCTTTGAAAAGAATCTTTAAAAAGGTTGGCTGTTTGATCTGAAATAGTAATAAGTATAAAAACAAAAAAAAGTAAGTAAACTATTTCTGAGAATTTTACTTTTGAAGAATTATTATAGAAGAAAAAAATGAATAAAAATAGATAAGGGATAGCATTTGCTTGAACTTCAGATAAATAAACCCATATGTAATCATAATTTGAAGCTCCAAGATTATTTAAATAAATAAAAAGTTCAGTATCAAATTTTAAAATTTCTTCAATCATTATCTTTAATAAGTTTTTTAGATAAACTGTTAAATCTTAAAAATAAGAATAATGAGGAAGAAAAAAGTCCAGTTAATAATCCGATCCATATTCCAACCATCGATAATTCAGTATAGAACCCTAAGAATTATGATGTTGGGAATCCTAACAGGACATATGAGAAGAAAATAATTAATGCCGGTATATTTACATCCTGCATTCCCCTTAAAGCACCAAGGACAACAGCTTGAAGACCATCAAATACTTGAAAAATACCTGCTACAATTAATAATTTAGAAGCAATAGATATTACTTCAGAGACATCACCTAGATTTTCCAGATTAGATGGATCCAAATATAAATATGGCAGGGTATCATTAAAGGTTAAAAATATTGAACAAAAAATTAGATCCACAAAAAATATTAAAACAAAAGTTGAAATTGCTACTTCTCTTAATTTTCTAAAATCCATTTTCCCTCTTTGATTACCAACTCTAATCATTGCAGCAACTCCCACACCTATAGCAACCATAAATGTCATTGTAGAAAGGTTCAATGCAATTTGATTTGCTGCTTGAGCATTTTTACCTATAAGACCTGACATCCAAACAGCAGAAATAAAAAACCCAACTTCAAAGAAACTATGCAATGCAGAAGGAAAACCTAAAGCTAAAATCTTTTTTATATGAGAAGTGATTATTTTTTTTGGGAAAAAACTCTTAACATAAAAAGACAACTTCTTATGCAACTTTAAATAAAATATTATAAAGATTAGCATAGAGAATCTTGAAATTAAAGTTCCTAATGCTGCACCTTCTAGACCAAGCTCAGGAAATCTCCATATTCCAAAAATTAATAAATAATTCAGTATTACATTAATCAGATTTGCGGCTAACACTGAATACATTGCAGCTTTTGTAAAAGACATTCCATCTGTTAATGATCTAAAAGATTGGAAATTAACTACTGCAATAAGAGAAATTGAAACCCAAAAAAGATATGGCATTGCTAGCTCTACAACCTCAATAGATTGACCCATTGAATAAAGTAAGTTTTTATTAAAAAAAACTATACTACATAAGAGTATTCCTAGAATAAAACATATAAGAAAACTGTGTTCAAAAATTTGAGTAACTCTTGGTTTATTGTTTCCTCCATCAGCTTCAGCAACTAATGGTGTTATAGCAGACGAAAATCCAATCCCAATTGACATTGCTATAAAAACAAAACTATTCCCTAGTGAAATTGCGGCAAGTTCTGCGGTACCTAACTGACCAACCATTACATTATCTACAAATTGAACAAATGTATGGCCTAACATTCCTATCATAACAGGATATGCTAGTTTTAAATTGTAGCTAAATTCTCTTCTATATCTAGAGAATCTATTAATTATGTAAGTCATTTATTATTGTTTATAGTTATCCATTAGATAAACTAAAGCAGTCATTGCGGCAGCACCTAGTTCTAACTCTCTTCTATTAACTTTGTCAAAAGTATCTGATGCAGAATGATGGTAATCAAAGTATCTTTGAGTGTCAGGACGTAAACCAGCTAAAATAACTTGACCATTCTTTAAGGGTCCAATATCTGCTCCACTACCTCCTATAAAAAAATTATCTAAACTGTATTTCTTAAAATATTTAACCCAAGACTTCATTGAATTAAATGTCTCTTTAGAAGTGTCAAAACTAAATCCTCTTGGAGTAAAACCACCAGCATCTGACTCTAGTGCAAAAAAATGATTTTCATTTTTTAATTTTGCTACTTCAGCATATTTATTCCCTCCTCTTAATCCATTTTCTTCATTCATAAATAGAACTACTCTTATAGTTCTATTAGGCTTATAACCTAATGATTTTAATATCCTCATAACTTCCATTGATTGAACAATTCCAGCTCCATCATCATGACTTCCATCGCCTAAATCCCATGAATCAAGGTGTCCACCAATAACGATAATTTCATCCGGGTATTTATTTCCTTTTATTTCAGCAATTACATTATGTGAAAGTTGGTCTGGAAAGTTCTTAGAGTTTTGTCTAAAAAAAAATTTTACATCTTTATTTAAAGATAACATTGTACTAAGAAGATCTGCACCATTAGTGCTAATAGCAGCAGCAGGTATTCTTTTACTTAAAGGTAAGTCATTATAATACATAGAACCAGTATGTGGATAATCATCAGATGCTGTACTCATAGATCTAACAATTACTCCAACTGCACCATATTTAGAGGCATATGTAGCTCCTTGAGTTCTTTGATTTACACTTTCTCCATATGCCTGAAATGTATTTATAGTAGTTGGATTCATAGGTCTATTATAAAAGATAATATTACCTTTAATTTTTTCCTCTCCCAATACGTCTAACTCATCAAAACTTTTTACTTCTATAACATTTGCTCTTATTCCTATCGATGGAGTGCTAATTGAACCTCCCAAAGCTGCAATAGGAACAAAAATAGTATTACCAGGACTAGATTCTATATGAGCATATTCTGGAGCACCTCTAACCCATTTTGGAACCATTACTGGTTGTAGCCAAACAGAGTCAGAAATCAAAGAAAGCTCCTCTTTTCCCCAATTTACAGCCCTTTCCGCATTAATTGAACCTGATAACCTCCCTCCTATCTCATTAGATAGATAGTCTAACCACTCATATGAATTACCATTTGATAATGCTTCATTATAAATATCATTTACAAAATCTGACTTTTCTGTATCTGTCTGTGAAGATAAAAGAAGAGAAAAATTTATAGAAAGTATTATAGCTATTTTTCTAAATAAACTCATTATTATTTTGTAGCAAATAGTTTAATATCTTTTTCAGATATTGGATTTCCTCCCAAAATAATTAATCTTTCAATTACATTTCTTAACTCTCTTATGTTACCTGACCAATTATAATCTTCTAGAAGGCTTATAGATTCTTTGGAAAAACTTTTAGACTCAATTCCTTGTTCTTTACATATAATTTCTACGAAATGGTTTACCAATAGAGGAATATCATCTTTTCGACTACTAAGAGTTGGCACATCAATTAAAATTACAGCTAACCTATGATAAAGGTCTTCTCTAAAACTTCCTTTTTCTATTTCTTTTTTTAAATCTTTATTTGTTGCTGCAATAACTCTTACATCAACAGTTACATGTTTTTCACTTCCTACTCTTTGAACCTTATTTTCTTCAAGAGCTCTTAATACTTTTGCTTGGGCGGCAAGGCTCATATCAGCAATCTCATCAAGAAATAATGTTCCTCCATTGGCTGCTTCAAATTTACCTTGTCTATCTTTAACTGCTGAAGTAAAGGATCCTTTTGTATGTCCAAAAAGTTCACTTTCAATTAATTCAGAAGGAATAGCAGCACAATTAACCTCAACAAATGAGAATGTTTGTCTTAAACTCCTCTCATGAATTTGATGCGCTACTAGTTCTTTCCCTGTTCCACTTTCACCAGTTATCAAAACTCTTGCTTCTGACTGAGCAACCTTATCTATTAATTCATGAATTGTTTTAATTGATTTTGATTCTCCAATAATTTGATACCTTTTTGCAACTTTTTTTCTAAGAATTTTATTCTCCGTAACAAGTTCCTTCTTTTCTAAAGCATTTCTAACTGAAGTTAGTAACCTATTTAAATCAGGAGGTTTAGAAATAAAATCATATGCTCCTAATTTCATTGATTCTACTGCTGTTTCAATATTCCCATGACCAGTTAACATAATGAATGGAAGTGATGAGTTTTTTTTACATGTCCTTTGAAGAAGTTCCATTCCATCAATCTTTGGCATTTTAATATCACACAAAACTAGATCAAAATTTTCCTTGGAAATAGATTCTAAACCTTTCTTTCCATCTGAAGCTTCATGAATTTCAAAATTTGAATCCTCTTCATTCAAAATTCTAACAAGAACCCTTCTTATAGGCTCTTCATCTTCAATAATTAATATTTTACTCATCTAGGACTATAATATATGAACAATTATGCAAACATATCTCTAACCTTCTCAAAAAATGATTTATCAGACTTTTTTGGATTGGGTTTAAAATTATCATCATCAATCATTTCTTTAAAAAATTCTTTCTGCTTTTTATTTAAAACTTTAGGGGTCCATATGTTTATATGAACTAAAAGATCACCTTTAGAGTAGCCATTAATATCTTGGATACCTTTGTTTCTAAGTCTTAATGTTTTACCAGATTGGATACCTGGTTCAAGTTTAATTCTAACTTTACCACCAATTAAGTTTATATCCTTACTTATTCCTAAAGTAGCTTCAGAAATACTTATATATAAGTCATAATGTAAATGTTTTCCTTCTCTAACAAAATCATCATTAGGCAGCTCTTCAATCAATACCAATAAATCTCCTGAAGGACCATTTTTATTATTTGATTCATTTCCTTTTCCTGATACCTTTAATTGCATACCTTCCTCAACTCCAGGTGGAATTTTAATTGAGACTGTTTCTTCATAATTTAACATTCCATTTGAATCTACGCCAGATGGTTTATGAGACAATGATTGTCCTGATCCATTACAATTAATACAGATAGATGAAGATTGCATTCTCCCTAATATAGTATTGGTTATTTTTGTTACTTGTCCTGATCCATTACAAACTAAACAATTTGAAAACTTTGCATCTTTTGATAGTATTTTTCTATTTACTTTAATTTTCTTTTCAACTCCATTAATAATCTCATCAAGAGATAACTTTACTTTTATTCTTAAATTAGATCCTCTAACTCTAGTCTGACCAGATCTGCCAAAACCTCCAAAAGATGAACCAAAGGCACTACCAAATATATCACCAAATTGGCTAAATATATCATCCATATTCATACCTCCTGCACCAAATCCTCCAACACCTTCAAAAGCATTATGACCAAATTGATCATATCTAGACTTTTTATCTGGATCACTTAAAATTTCATATGCTTCTGCTGCTTTTTTAAAATTATCTTCTGCAGTTTTATCTCCAGGGTTTTTATCAGGATGATATTTTATTGCGTTTTTTCTATATGCCTTTTTTATTTCTGAACTAGAAGCAGCTTTAGATATTCCTAATATTTCATAATAATCCTGTTTCATGTTTATAATTTATTGTGCAACAACAACCTTAGGAAATTTAATAATTTGATCTCCTAGAGAGTATCCACCCTCAATAACGTCAATTATTTTACCTTTGTTTCCTTTTTTTTCAGCAGGAATCTGACTTATTGCTTCATGCTTTTCAGAATCAAAATCATCCCCAACATCTGTTTTGATTTCAATTAAACCTTGACTTTTCAAAGTTTCTGATAATTTATTATAAATTAGACTGATTCCCTCTGTGTGATCAAATTTTCCTGTTTCTTGATTTAAGGCTCTTTTAAAATCTTCTAATACAGGCATCAAAGACATAATAACTTCTTTACCTGCAGTTTTATAGAGATCTATTCTTTCTTTTGTGGTTCTTTTCTTATAATTCTCAAATTCTGCAAATAGTCTTAAATATTTTTCTTCTTCACCTTTAATTTTTTCTTTTAAATCCTTTATTAATTTCATTGTCCTTTTCTTCATGGTTGATCCGTGCTCTATTTCACTTTTAATTTTTTCATTTAAATCCTTTATTGTCAAATTAGTTTTTTTAGGATTATTAGATTTTTCATTAGCTTCTTTCGAAGATTTAGCAGGTTTCCTTGTCATTCTTTTTTTTTAATTTATATGTTGCAATTTTATTGCCATTAATATTTTATGCCATATTGTCATATAATTACCGCTAAGATGAGGTCGAGCTTAATCCAAATTAATAAAATTATACTTAAAAAAAATTTTAAGTGCAATTTTTGTGATTTCTTTTCCTATTGCCCCTGTACCATCTGTAATTAATAGCTTTATATTATTATTTTTATTTATCTTTCAAATTATATGGAAATCCATAAAACTAAGATCACAAAAATAAATGATGTTGACTTCAATTCTGTAAGTTTTGGAGAAACTTTTACCGATCATATGTGCGAGTGTAATTTTAAAAATGGTAGTTGGGATTTACCTGTAATTAAACCATATAAATCAATCGAAATTGCTCCATCTGCTAGTGTTTTTCATTATGGGCAGGCAGTTTTTGAAGGAATGAAAGCTTATAAAGATCAAGATAATCAGATCTGGTTATTCAGACCAAAAGATAATTATGAGAGGTTAAAAAAATCTTGTATTAGGATGAATATTCCTGTAATACCTGAAAAATATTTTTTTGAAGGTTTGAATAATCTTATTTATTTAGACCAAGCATGGATACAAAATATAAAAGGCTCATCTTTTTATATAAGACCCTTTATTTTTTCAACATCTGCAATGCTAGCAGCTAGCCCTTCCAAAGAATATAAATTTCTTATTATCTGTTCACCAGGGGCATCATACTACTCTAAACCCTTGAGTGTCTATATTGAAGATAAATTTATTAGAGCTGCAGATGGAGGTGCAGGTTATGCCAAAGCAGCTGGAAATTACGGTGCTGCTTTTTATCCCACATCGTTAGCTATTGAAAAAGGATTTGATCAAGTTGTATGGACAGATTCTAACACTCATCAAAAAATTGAAGAAGTTGGAACAATGAGTATAATGTTCAGAATAAAGAATAAACTTGTTACTCCTAAAATTAGTGAAACAATACTTGATGGAGTTACAAGAAAAAGTGTTATTCAAATCTCCAAAGACCTTGGTATTCAAATTGAGGAAAGAGATATAACTGTATCAGAGATTATATCTGAATATGTTGAAGGTAACTTAAAAGAGATATTTGGGTGTGGTACTGCTGCTGTTATTGCTCCAATTACATCTTTTGGTTATAAAGATAAAACCTATAAACTTAATGACATAAATGAAAAATATGGAGATAAGATAAAAGAAGCTATTGTAAGTATTCAACAAAACTTATCTGAAGATAATCATGGATGGAGATATAAAATTGACAAATAGTTTTACCTACTTATCTAAAATATCCTTAATGTTTGGCTTAAAATAATTTGGCCCCTTTAGTATTTTACCATCTTCTCTAATTACAGGTTTCCCATTTATGTCAAGTTTACTCATATTACTTCTTTGAATTTCATTAAAAACTTCAACAATTTTATGCTGTAAGCCATGAGCTAAAATTGTACCACAAAGAATATAAAGTATATCACCTAAAGCATCTGCAATCTCAACTATATCATTATTTTTAGCAGCTTCTAAGTATTCTAAATTTTCCTCTTCCATTAATCTAAATCTCAAATCGATAGTAGATTGATCCAGATTTGGATTTATTTCTTTAGAATATTTAATATTAAAAGTTTCAGAAAATTCTTTTACTTGATCAATAGCATTAGTAATCATAATTGTTAATTTTAATGTTAGAAAAGTTTGACTTTTAAAAATAATCAATGTTTAGTAAAGGACAACTCATTTTTGCGATAATATTCATTATAGTCTTCTCTGGCATAATTACCTATACGTATTTTAAAGACAGACAAATTCATAGATTATATTATAAAAAGACTTATATTATTCTATTAATATTTTTATTGTTTATTGCAACAATAGTTCTTTATAGTAATTTATTTAGATAATTTTGAAAGAAGTTTTACTTGTTTTTTTAGGCGGAGGATTAGGCTCATCATTTAGATGGCTTATAAATAAAATTATCCCATCTGATACATTTCCATACTCTACAATTTCAGTAAATCTTATTGGATGTCTTTTAATAGGAATTCTTGCAGGATATTTATTAAGTCATAGTTATTTTAAGTCTGATATGTATTCCCTACTTGTTGTTGGTTTTTGTGGTGGATTAACCACATTTTCTGCATTTGCATTGGATAATTATAACTTGATTAAATCAAATGATTTTTTTAATACAATATTATATATAACTTTAAGTGTTGCTGGTTGTATAATTATGGTATATGCTGGTTTTTATATAATTCAAAAAATTTTAAATTAAACTAATATGAAAAAAATTATTCTTCTAACTATATCAATTTTAATTTCAAACTTTTCATATGGTCAAGAAAAAAATATATCAGAGGGACCTTTTAATCAATTAATTATTAGAGGCGTTACTTTGATTAATGGTAATGGTAGCCCTCCTAGAGGTCCTGTAGATATTGTAGTAGAGGATGATAGAATTGTATCAATTAGAAGTGTTGGATACCCAGGTGTTGAAATAAATGAAAAAAGACGTCCTAAATTAAAGTCTAATGGAAGAGAAATTGATGCTAGTGGCATGTATATTCTCCCTGGTTTTATAGATATGCATGGTCATATAGGAGGAGGAGCGCAAGGTGCAGATCCTGATTATGTATTTAAACTTTGGCTTGCACATGGTGTTACTACTGTTAGAGAGCCTGGAGGAAGAGGGATAGATTTCAGTCTTGATTTAAAAAACAAAAGTTCAAAAAATGAAATCATTGCTCCAAGGTTAGTAATCTATAGTAGTTTTGGATCTGGTTTTGGAAAAAGTATTAGCACACCAGATCAAGCAAGAGAATGGGTTAGATATAATTCAAAAAAAGGAGCAGATGGAATAAAGTTTATTGGGGCTGAACCTGAAATAATGAAAGCTGCATTGGATGAAAATAATAAACTTGGATTAGGATCAGCCATGCATCATGCACAACTTAGTGTTGCAAGATGGAATGTACTTAATTCTGCAAGAGCTGGTTTAACATCAATGGAACATTGGTATGGTCTTCCTGAAGCGCTATTTGATAATAAAACAGTACAGAACTACCCTTACTACTATAACTATTCAAATGAACAGCACAGATTTGAAGAAGCTGGAAAATTATGGGTTCAAGCTGCAGAACCATATTCTGATCACTGGAATAATGTAATGAATGAGTTGCTTGATCTTAATTTTACTTTAGACCCTACTTTCAATATATATGAAGCAAGTAGAGATTTACAAAGAGCTAGAAGAGCGGAATGGCATGAAGAATATACTTTACCTAGTTTATGGGAATTTTATCAACCTAGCAAGATATCACATGGTTCATACTGGCATTTTTGGGGAACTGAACAAGAAGTAGCTTGGAAAAAGAATTTCCAATTATGGATGGAATTTATTAATGAATATAAAAACCGAGGTGGAAGAGTTACAGCTGGATCAGATTCAGGTTTTATTTTTCAATTATATGGATTTGCTTATATAAGAGAACTTGAATTACTTAGAGAAGCTGGGTTTCATCCTTTAGAGGTTATAAGAGCAGCTACTCTTAATGGAGCAGAAGCACTTGGCATGGATAATGAAATTGGTTCAATTGAAGTTGGGAAAAAGGCTGACTTTGTATTATTAGAGGAAAACCCTCTTGAAAACCTAAAAGTTCTTTATGGAACTGGAGCTATTAAACTAGATAAAGATAATAACGTAGTTAGAGTTGGAGGAGTAAAGTATACAATTAAAGATGGAATAGTATTTGATTCAAAACTATTACTTGAGGATGTTAAAAAAATGGTAAGAGATAAAAAGAATGAGCTTAATTATGAAATTTATCAACCTGGAGAAAAGAGAGAATGGACAAAAGATTTAGAAAATAAAACGCCCGATAACTAACACCTAGTTTCTTTTTAGAAATTCCAGCATATTATTATTAAAAACAATTGGGTTTTCAACATTTACTACATGACCACAGTTATTTATAACCTTTAGTTCAGAAGTTTTATGCATACTAACAACCTTTGTTACTGAAGGAAGAAACATATAATCTTGATCTCCCATAATATATATAGTTGGAATTTGTATTTCAACTTGTCTAAAAATTCTTAACAATGGGACTAATTCACTAGTAAGTTGAAACCATTTCTTAAATTCTTTTTGATATAACTTTTTTGCTTCATTAATAAATAAAACTCTAGATTCCTTATGATTCTTATTTGGCATTACTATAAACGCTAATATTTTATAAATCCACATATAAGGGAGAATAGATTTTGTTGAATTACCTAGAAACATAAGTATCTTAGATCTTAGATTAAGTTTTAGAATCGCTCCACCCATAATTAAAGATATTACACGAGTTGGATACTTTTCTGCAAAGTTTCTAATTAATATTGTACCAAGTGATATGCCAACAAAATGAGATTTTTTAATATTCTCTTTATCAAGTACTTCTAGAATATCCCTAGTTATTGAGTTAAAAGTATACTTTTTCTTAAATGGATTCATAGGAATTGTTTTTGATTTCCCATGCCCCCTTAAATCTAATAAAAGAAGGTTGTACTTTTTTGAAAAATATTTTATTTGTTTGAACCAAATTGTTGAACTTCCTCCAGCACCATGCACAAAAGTTATCCATTCCCTATTATTAGAATTATCGGAGATGTATTTAGTATAGTATATCATTGAATTAAACCTTTTTCAAACATATATTCCTTCATTTCATTTTGAAGTTTAGAGGCAGCTTCCATTGCTTTTTTAGAATAATCCTTATCATTTGAACAATAAAGGATCGATCTAGATGAGTTAACTAACAATTTTAGACCATTATCTAAGCCTTTTTCACAAATATCTTTAAGACTTCCTCCTTGCGCTCCAACACCAGGTATTAATAGATAAGAATTTGGAACTAATTTTCTTATTCTACTTATCTCATTAACATTTTTTGCCCCTACTACATACATTATTTTATCAGAATTTTTCCAATTCCTTGAAGTTAAAATTACATCTTCATAGAGTTTATTTGAAGTGTTAGACATTTCCATTTGTTGAAAATCTTCAGAACCTAAATTTGAAGTTAATGCTAATAAAAAAACATATTTATCATCAAATGAAAGAAATGGTTCAACTGAATCTTTTCCCATATATGGTGATATTGTAATTGAATCAAATTCTAAATTTTTAAAAAATGCTTTAGCGTACATATTTGAAGTATTACCAATGTCTCCTCTTTTAGCATCAGCAATGGTAAAGATTTCAGGATAATTTGAATTTAAATAATTAATGATTTTTTCTAATGATTTCCACCCTGATATTCCATAAGCCTCAAAAAAGGCAATATTAGGTTTATAGGCTACGGCAAATTTATTTGTTGAATCAATTATATCTTTTGCAAATGAAAAGATTGGATCTTCTTTTTCTTTTAAATGGTTTGGTATTTTCTCCAAGTCTATATCAAGACCTATGCAAAGAAATGACTTTTTCTCTTTAATTTGATTTTCTAATTTATTAATACTCATTATACTTCCCCTGCTTCTTTTAGTTTCTCCGTATTTATATACAACTTAATCTCATCAATTAATTTTGAGACACCCCCATCAAGAATTCTTGGAAGATCATAAAGAGTTAGTCCTATTCTATGATCAGTAACTCTTCCTTGAGGATAATTGTAAGTTCTAATTTTAGCAGATCTATCTCCAGACTTAACCAATTCATTTCTTTTTTTAGAGTCTGATTCCATTTTTTTAGATAATTCAAGTTCATATAACCTAGATCTTAAAACTTTCAGCGCTTTCTCTTTATTTTTATGTTGAGATTTTTGATCTTGACACTGAGTGACAACACCGGTTGGTTCATGAGTTAATCTAACTGCTGAATAAGTAGTGTTTACTGATTGACCTCCTGGACCTGATGAGCAATAATAATCAACTCTAACTTCATTCATATCAATTTCTATATCAAACTCTTCTGCCTCTGGAAGAACCATTACTGTGGCAGCAGATGTATGAACTCGACCTTGAGTTTCAGTCTGAGGGACTCTTTGAACTCTATGAACGCCAGATTCATATTTTAAAATACCATAAACATCTTCACCTGATATCTCAAAAATTACTTCCTTAAAACCGCCAGCTGTTCCAGAACTAGTATCAACTACACTAGCTTTCCATTTCATTTCTTGACAAAACTTTGTATACATCCTATATAAATCACCAGCAAAAATACTTGCCTCATCACCACCAGTACCAGCCCTAATTTCCATTACTACATTTTTTGAATCATCAGGATCTTTAGGTATTAATAGAATCTTAATTTCTTCCTCTAGTTTAGTTATATTTTGCTTCGATTCCTCTAATTGTTCTTTTGCCATATCAGTCATATCTTTATCAGAAGAATCACTTATATAACTTTCAGCTTCTTTTTTACTAGCAATTGCAGTTTTATAATCATTTCCTTTATCAACAAGTTTTTTTAAATCTTTCAGCTCTTTACTTAACTCAATATATTTCTTCTGATTAGAAATGATTTCTGGATCACCAATCAGTTGATAAATTTCTTTATATCTTCTCTCTACTATATCTAGTTTATCGATTAGCATATATATAATTAATAATCAAAATTACCCAATTCTGAGTTAATCGTAAGCTTTTTACTTTTTGATGATTGAACCTTCCCTATAATCTTTGCTTCTATATCATATGAATTTGAGATTTCAATTATTTTATTTGCTGTATTTGAATCAGTGTATATCTCCATTCTATGTCCCATATTAAACACTTTATACATTTCTTTAGGATCCGTATTAGACTCCTCTTGAATTAGTTTAAATAAAGGTGGAATATCAAAAAGATTATTCTTGATTATATGTAAATTATCAATAAAGTTTAAAATTTTAGTTTGTCCTCCTCCGGTACAATGAATTATTCCATTTATTTTTTCCCTTCCAACTTTTTCAAAAATAATTTTTAAGAGTGGTGTATATGTTCTGGTGGGGGATAAAACTAAACTGCCAATATTTAATTCTAAATTATCTATTTTATCAAGAATTGTTTTTGTTCCTGAGTAAACTAAATTAGCTGGGACTTCAGGATCGAATGATTCTGGATATTTTGTAGCTAAGTATTTTTTAAATACATCATGTCTTGCTGATGTTAATCCATTACTTCCTATTCCAGAATTATATTTATTTTCAAATTTTGATTTACCAAAAGATGATAATCCAACAATAACATCTCCATTTGTAATGTTTGAGTTATCAATTATTTGATCTTTTTTTATTCTAGCTGTAATAGAAGAATCAACAATAATGGTTCTAACTAAATCGCCTACATCAGCAGTCTCCCCTCCTCCACTATAAATATTAATACCATGATTTCTATATTCAGATAAGACCTCATCAGTACCAGAAATAATTGATTTTATAATTTCTCCAGGTATCTTGTTTTTATTCCTTCCTATTGTTGAAGAAAGAATCATTTTATCAACTGCGCCGACACAAGCAACATCATCAACATTCATTACAATAGAATCTTGAGCAATTCCTTTCCAAACAGATTTATCACCAGTTTCCTTCCAATATATATATGCTAAAGAAGATTTTGTGCCTGCTCCATCAGAATGAATTATTAAAGCATGTTCATCACTATTTCCAATATAGTCAGGCAGTATCTTACAAAAGGCTTTTGGGAACAAACCTTTATCATGATTTTTTATAGCTTCATGGACATCTTCTTTATCTGATGAAACTCCTCTTAATTTGTATCTATTGCTCATTATTTTTGGCAAAGTTATCAAAAAAAAATCTTAATAAGTTTTTAATAAATAACTTTCATTAATAAAAAAAAATTTCTGTTTTTGATATACTTTTAAATTAAAATCATTAAAAGAATTTTGATTTAATAATTCATTAAAAGAATTGTGTTTATTTTATCTTTTTTTACAGAATTTTTATTTGAGATTGAGAGATTCATAAAAAATAAATAAAATTTTAATTCTACTTTCTTTTTTGATTTCAAAAAAATTAATTTGACTATTATTAAAATAAAACATTATGAGCAAATTTAAATTAGAATATATCTGGCTAGATGGTTATACTCCTACATCTAATATGAGGAGTAAAACAAAAGTAGTTAGTGATTTCAGTGGAAAATTAGAGGATTGCCCTGTTTGGAGTTTTGACGGATCCTCAACGCAACAAGCTGAAGGAAAATCTTCAGATTGTATTTTAAAACCAGTAGCAATATATCCAGACCCTACTAGAGAAAGTGGCTATTTAGTAATGACTGAAGTGTTAAATCCAGACGGAACCCCTCATTTATCTAATTCAAGATCTACAATAAATGATGATGATAATGATTTTTGGTTTGGTTTTGAACAAGAGTATTTCATTATGGACAATGAGACTCAATTACCATTAGGATTTCCAGTGGGAGGATATCCTGGTCCGCAAGGTATGTATTATTGCTCTGTTGGAGGAAGAAATACTCATGGAAGAGATTTAGCTGAAATTCATTCAGATCTCTGTTTAGAGGCGGGAATTAATTTTGAAGGAATAAATCAAGAGGTTGCTTCTGGTCAATGGGAATTTCAAATTTTTGCTAAAGGAGCAAAAAATGCAGGAGACCAAGTTTGGGTTGCACGTTATCTCCTAGATAGACTAACTGAAGATTTCGGATACTATATAGAATACCACCCTAAACCTGTTAAAGGAGATTGGAATGGTTCTGGTATGCATGCAAATTTTTCAAATACAACTCTTAGAACCTGTGGTGATCAAGCTACTTATGAAAAAATATGTGAGGCTTTTAGACCAGTTATAGAAGAACACATTGCAGTTTATGGGGAATTTAATGACCAAAGGTTAACAGGTCTTCATGAAACACAATCAATACATGAATTCAGTTTTGGAATATCTGATAGAGGAGCTTCGATACGAATTCCTATTGGTACTGTTGAAAGCGGATGGAAAGGATGGTTAGAAGATAGACGTCCTGCATCTAATGCAGATCCATATAAAGTTGCTGCTAGAATTGTAAAAACTGTTAAGGGAGTCTAGTAACCTTTGTCAACTAATTAAGGGGAATATAAATGCTATATACATAGCAAGTAATATAATTCCTTTTATTCTATTTAATTTATTTCTTTTTTGAAGATATACTAATGGTAATAGTAGAACTGAAAATGCTACTACCCAAATCATATCCTTACTTATAATATTAAAATCAATACCAGTGATTGGATTTATAGCTGATGTTATTCCTATAACAACTAATAAATTGAATATGTTTGATCCAATTAGATTTCCAATAGCCAAATCATTATGTTTTTTTAATGATGCTGCAATTGAAGCTGCAAGCTCAGGAATACTAGTTCCTATTGCAACTATTGTTATACTAATAACTCTTTCCGATACATTAAACCTGTTTGCAATTGAAATTGAAGATTTTATTAAGGTTTCAGCCCCTAACCATAAAATTATTGCACTTAGGATTATAAAAAAAATTGATTTTGAAATCTTTCGTTTACCTAAGCTTAAATCCTTATCCAAAGCAGATGTGTCAGGTTTTTGATAATAGAAGAGATAAAACAATATTAAAAATATTAATCCCAGCATAAGTAAACCTTCAATTCTTGAAATTTCAGAATTACTTGCAATAAATAAGTAAAAAACCGCTGTGCTTAATATTAATAATGGAAAGTCTGTGTAATAGAATCTTCTTTTTATTGTAATTGGATATATAATAACTACTAGACCTAGAACTAAACCGAGGTTAGCTATATTAGATCCTAGTACATTACCCAGGGCAAAATCGGAATAACCCATTATACTTGCATTTAAACTGACTATTAGTTCAGGTGCCGATGTTGCAAGAGAGACGATTGTCATTCCAATTATTATTTTTGGAATAGATAACTTATACGACACTTCAATAGAATATCTTGTTAATAAATCACCTCCAATCGATAGAAGAATAATTCCAGAAATAATTGCTAAAAAATCCAAATTTATATTATTAGAATAATATGCTAAAATAGATAATTTTGATAGTCTAAATTAACATTTTAGCTTCAAAATAATTATTCTCTGAAATAGTCGTAATTTAGCCACTCTTTAAAGGGCGAATAGTTTAACGAATAGAACCTCAGATTACGGCTCTGAAAGTGGGGGTTTGATTCCCTCTTCGCCCTCAATGTTTTTATTATAATAAAAATGACTAAATTTATATAAAACAGATCTAATGGATTGTAATTGTAAAAAGTGTGATTGTACTACTACATGTGAATGTAGTTGTTGTGATTGCTAATAAAACTTAAAATTAATTGCTTGATAATCAGCATTTTAATCAAAGTTATGAACATTTTTAAGAAAAAATTTGTTTTTCTAAAAATCTTTACTACTTTAGTATAACAATTGGAAATGATAGAAAAATTATCTATCAAACTTTAAACGAAAGTTTAAATATAAATTGTAAAAGGTTTAAACATAAAAAGCAGTAAAATTAACTGAAAC
>Ga0114999_10001467_pt1 | contig 32738 bp, 35 predicted proteins | sample ArcticOcean_MG_C_3_FD_89820 | JGI IMG/M metagenome (GOLD analysis project Ga0114999, IMG submission 89820) | Marine microbial communities from western Arctic Ocean - ArcticOcean_MG_CB8_126 | ecosystem: Environmental > Aquatic > Marine > Oceanic | place: Arctic Ocean: Canada Basin | collected...
GCCGACCTGCCGACCTATCCAAACAGCTTCGGCCAGACCTCCAACTCGACCGCCTTGTAACTGAAGTAGCCGAAGAACACGATCGACCAGCCGATCGCAATCACCCGAATCCAGCTCATCCGCAGACGAGCCGGCAGGATGCGACGGTTGAGATACAGCAGCAGGATCGAATAGACAAACATCACAAATCCGTTCATCGCCGCCGAAGTGACCAGCAGGAACAGTGGTTTGTCGAACCCGATCAACAGAATCACCGTGCCCAACAGAATCTCACCCCACAGGAACAGGTAATACAGTTTCGATAGCGACCAGTTGTCATTGTCACGCAGGTAGTTCACCTTGACGATGTCGGTCGAAATGCGGGCCGTCGCATCCAACACTCCCAGTTCCGTCGTCAGCAGCACCGCCACACCCATGACCAGGAACCCCAGCTTCAATAGCCCGCCACCGGTCGGGTGATTGCCGATCACCGTTGCCTCGCCCCAGACGAAATCCAGACCCGAACCGTACTTCTCCATCCCCTCCTTCAACGTCCCGCTGCTGTCATAAAAGACCGAGTAGGTCAGCAGCGACATCAGGCACAGGCAGACCACGCAAGCCAACAAGAACGACAGTACGTGCTCGGTATTGGCCGCACGCCACCAACCCCGCCAGCGACGCCGATTTTCCTGACCGTCAGGAAACAGGTATCCGGTCCCGGCAGCCGCCTCGTCCAAGCCCGTCAACGGACTGGTGATCCGGCCAATGTACTGGCCCATCCCGTAACCCTTGTCCTTGATGAAATTACTCTGACCCAGGTTCGTCGAGCCACCCGCACCGGCAAATGCCAATGCTCCCAGTAGGCTGATGAACGTCAGCCCCGTGCCGTCCAGATCGGGAATCCGACCCACGTCCAGAATCCCCCAACACATGGCGACAACCGCGTCGGACCGAATCAATACCACGCCCAACCCGATCACGATCACCACGATCATCGCCACCAGCACCATCTGGATCCGCTCGACGGTGTTGTAAACTACCGGCCCGGCCGTCAAGGCGATCCCCACCAGCCACAAGCCCGCAATCCCAAGCGCCGGCACGTATTGCGCCTCGAATGTCACCAGACCCGTCTCGGGATCCACCACCTCCTTGGCACCCAACACGGCCCAACTGAGCATCTGGCCAGCTCCGGTCGCCCAACCCGGCCACGCCCACGGCAGGATGTTCAGGATCAGAAACACCCACGCCCAGTGCCGGTTGATCCGACAGAACCCCGTGATCGCACTCTCGCCCGTCGCCAACGTGTATCGCTCGATTTCCATGTTCAGGAAATACTGAGTCATCACGCCTAGCATGCAGGCCCAGAAAAAAATGAAACCCAGCTTGTAGGTGATGTAGGGCCAGATCACGAATTCGCCCGAACCCAATGCCAAACCCGCCAACATGATGCTCGGACCAACCATCCGCTTCCACGAAATCGGATCCGGCAAATCACGCCACCTGAGAGCCGGCAACACACCGCACGGAATCGTCTCCGACGGCACCAACTCCTCGGACAACTCCTCGGACAACTCCTCGGACAACTCCTCGGGCACACCGTCAGGCATCAGTCTCGTCTCCCACTCCCAATCCCAATCCGCTTCCCTGCCAGCCAATCGGCCATCGTGCCACGTCAACCGGTTCGCGGCAACTCCATCAACTCGCCGAACCGCTCGAACACCCGGTCCCGCAACCGTTCGGCACACTCCCCGTCAATCTCACCACTCTGTACCAGGTCGAATGCGATCGTCCGAGTCTCCTCGAGCAGGTCGCGATCGACAATCAGGTCGGCCACACGCAATGGCAACTCGCCATGCTGACGCACACCGAGCACGTCGCCTGGCCCCCTGAGCAGAAAGTCGGCCTCGGCCACCGAAAACCCGTCGGTATGCTCGTCGAGCACATCGAGTCGCGTGGCTGCCGATTCGTCCTGCCGACCAGCCAACAGGAAACAGTAGCCTTGGTAACTGCCCCGACCGATGCGGCCCCTGAGTTGATGCAGTTGACTGAGCCCGAATCGCTCGGCCTGGTAAACAACCATGACTGTCGCATTGGGCACGTCGACACCGACCTCGACCACCGTCGTCGCCACCAGCACCCGGGTCGCCCCGTCACGAAACTCCTGCATCGCCCGAGCCTTGTCGTCGGCATCCAGTCGTCCGTGGACCAGCCCAACCGCCACACCAGACAACTCGTTCTCACGCAACCGCTGCCACGTCTGCTCCACACCCATGCCTTCGCCCGTCTCCTCTCCCGCATCGATCCTCGGACAAACCACAAACGCCTGCCGACCCCCCAACACCTGCTCGCGAACAAACTGCCAGGCCTTGTCCCGATTCGTCTTGTCACGCACCACGCTGGTCACCACCGGTTGCCGGCCCGGTGGCAGGTCGTCGATCGTCGTGACATCCAGGTCGCCGAACTGGGTCAGACAGAGACTGCGAGGAATCGGCGTGGCGGTCATCACGAGTACGTGAGGTGTCTGGGAAGCGTCGTCACGGGCGAATTGCGACCTCTGCATCACACCAAACTTGTGCTGCTCGTCGATCACCGCCAGGCCCAATGACGCAAACTCCACATCCTGCTGGATCACCGCATGAGTCCCCACGATCAGGCCGATCTCGCCAGCCGCAATCCCCCGAAGTGCGTCTCGACGCCGAGCCGCTCCTAGCTGGCCGGTCAACAGAAGTCGCTCGACTCGACTGCCAGACAACAAGTCCTCGATCGTCTGCCAATGCTGCTGAGCCAGGAGTTCCGTCGGAGCCATCAGCACGGCCTGGTGGCCGGCGGCAATGGCCACCAGCATCGCGTACAACGCCACCGCCGTCTTGCCCGCTCCCACGTCGGCCTGCAACAGACGATGCATCGCATGGCCCTCGACCATGTCGCCAGTAATCTCCTCGATCGCTGCCTCCTGACCAGCTGTCAACTCAAACGGAAACCGGCGACGGATCCGAGAATCCACCTTGGCACTGACCGGCAACTGCAAAGCACTGCCCCGAGCACGCCACGCACGACGCCTCAGAGCCAAACCGAGTAGAAACTCGAGCAGGTCGTCGAAGATCAATCGGCGACGAGACGCCCGGTACGACTCGATCGACTCGGGACAATGCACACCCGACAACGCCGCTCGCAATCCCACCAACTCGAAACGATCCAGCCAACTCGCAGGCAATGGATCGTCAACCTGCCCGACGAAACGATCCACCACCTCGCGAGTGATCCGACGCATCGCCTCCATCGTCACGCCGTCGGTCAACGCGTACTTGGGCAACAAGCCGCCGTTGGCATCCAGATCGTCCGTGTCGATGACCTGCAACCGAGGATGAGTCATCTCCCAACGGCCCGCTCGCCGCTTGGGCTTGCCCGAAAACAATACCGCACTCCCATGGTGCACGCGACCGAGCACCCAACCCTGGTTGAACCAGGTCGCCTTCAAGAACCCGTCGCCACTGTCGATCGTCACCGACGACATGCGACGACCGCCCGAGATCCTGCGGTCGTCCAATTCGACCACCTCGCCACGGACCGTCTGAACCACCTCCGGCTCCAACTCGCCCACACGACGCACTTCGGTCAGGTCGACGAGGTCTCGAGGCAATTGCCACAACAGATCCTCGACCGTCTCGATCCCCAATCGCTCCAGCGACTCGGCACGGACCGGGCCCACTCCGGGCAGGAACCTCACAAGAGTCTGCAGAGGCAACTCGTCCATGGTCTCTCGGAATGACAAACCCGTCGCTCAGGCATCGGCAGGCTCGACCGCGTGCGAGGCCGCTACCGCCAACTCGTCACAACGCTCGTTCTCGGGATGACCGCTGTGCCCCTTGACCACGCGGAATCGCACGTCGTGACGATCCAGCAACAGGTCCAGTTCCTGCCACAAATCCACGTTCTTGACCGGCTTCCACTTCCGGCCCTCTCGCCGACGCCAGCCATTGGCCTTCCAACCACTCATCCACTCCGACGCACCCTTGGCCACGTACACACTGTCAGTCACCACCTCGACTTCCGAATCCCGAGTCAAAGCCCGCAGACCCTCGATCACCGCCTGCAACTCCATCCGGTTATTCGTCGTCGCTATATCACCGCCGGAAAACTCCTTCTCGGCTCCCGTCGACGGATGCTTCAACACACAAGCCCAACCACCCGGACCAGGATTGCCGCGACAAGCACCGTCGGTGAACAACTCGACTCGTGACATCCATTCACCCGCCCGCACTACCGCTCGCGGTAGACGATTCGGCCGCGATTGAGGTCGTAGGGAGAAATTTCCACGATCACACGATCACCCGGGACGATCCGGATGAAGTGCTTTCGCATCTTGCCGGCAACATGACACATCACCATATGGTCGTTGTCCAGCTTGACTCGGAACTGAGTGTTGGCCAAAGCCTCGGTCACGTTGCCTTCAGCTTCAATGGCCTCTTCTTTGGCCATGGGCGTCTTATCCTCTCGACTTGGGGGTTTGAGATCTCCGAACAATGCCTTCGCACTGCTCCTGACAAGTTGCGGATTATATCAACGGCAACACGATGCGACCAACACCAGACTGCCTCGAAGGCGGCCCGTTGAGACAACCGGGGGAGCGGACTAGGATGAGTTTCCCGGTGGTGGACTGCGGTGGGGTGCGGTGGACTGCGGTGGACTGCGGTGGGGTTGGACGATTACGGGAGCGGAGACGAGTTGATGACCGAATGCCTGATTGCCCTCGGTGGCAACATGGGAGATGTCGCGAGCACGTTCGCGGCAGCACTGGAGCTGTTGGCCGGGCACGACGACATCACCGTCCGAAATGTCAGCCGCTGCTTCGTCACCGAACCGGTGGGCAGCGATGCCGGAGACTCGTACCTGAACGCCGCCGCACGACTCGAAACGACACTCGATCCCACCAGACTACTCGAAGCCACCAAACAGGTCGAAGCCGAACTCGGACGCGGACCACACCACGCCACATGGGCACCACGCTCCGTCGACCTCGACCTCATCACCTGCGGAAACACCGTACTCGAAAACCACCGACTCAAGATCCCCCACCCCGGCTGCTGGTACCGGCGCTTCGTTCTCGATCCCCTCTGCCGGATTGCACCCACAACAAAACACCCAATCCTCAACCGTACTTTCGAAGAACTCCGAAACAGACTCCTCCCCCGACCACTCCCCGTCTGGCTCGATCTCCCCGATCGTGAACAGACAATCCAAGAACTCCGACAGCAGTTTCCTCAGATCCACTGGGCGTCCGGCCCCGAAGATGTCGCCGACACCGGATTGACACTGCCCGGATCACCCGCTCCACCCGATTCACTCGTCGATGTCCTCGCCGCCGCTACCGGCTCCGTCGAACTCGCCAACCCAATCCCCAACTGGCCCGAATCCCAAGGACCAAGATCCGAGTTGGAATCCGGGCTCGAATCGTAGCCCGGCGGTTGGCAACAGACTCGCCAACACGTTCATAACTGCTCGGGGCGTTGGTTGCATTGGAGGCAGATTTCGGAGATAGTCATCTGCCGACGAAATCCGACAGTCGCAGGGTCACGCCGTGGCCGAGCCCGCAGTCGGAACCAACTCGTGTTGTCAGCGGAGAACGAGACCCGTGAGTGATCTTGCGACCCAGGTGGCCGCGGCCCAACAGGCCCTCGACGACCACACTGTCAAGATGGTGCAGTGGCACTTCAATCCCGAAACCGGTTCACCCTTCTGGCTCGAACAGGCCGCCAGCCTGGATTTCAACCCCCTGACCGACATCAACTGCTTCGCGGATCTGAACAAGTTTCCGCTCTTCGAAGACGATTCGCTGCGAGGCGGACCCGTCGACCGCTGGATCCCCAAGGGGCTGGCCGGCAAGCCGGCCTATGTCTTCGAGACCGGTGGCACCACCGGCACGCCCAAGTCGCGAGTCGTCATGGATGACTTTCGGATCGACTACGAACTGTTCAGTGAAACGCTTCCCGACGAAAACTTTCCGCCGGGCTCGAACTGGCTGATGCTCGGACCGTCGGGGCCGCGGCGTCTCAGACTTGCTGTCGAACATCTCGCACAACACCGAGGTGGCATCTGCTTCTGCGTCGACCTCGACCCCCGCTGGGTCGTCAAACTGCTCAAGCAGGGCAAGACCGAAGAAGCCAAACTGTACGCCGAACACGTGATCGATCAGGCCATGACCGTTCTCGAGGCCGGTCACGACATCAAGTGTGCCTTCTCGACACCCAAGCTGCTCGAAGCACTCGCACTCAGACTGATCGACAAGGGTTCCAGCGTCGCGGAAACCGGGATCACCGGGATCTTCTGTGGCGGTACCGAGTTCACTCCGCAGTGGTACCGCTTCGCACGAGAAGAACTGCTCGGGCCGGAGGTCTACATCACGCCGACCTACGGCAATACCCTGATGGGACTCGCCTGCGGCAAACCGTTCGAGCCCGCCGACGACTACAAGATCACCTACTATGCACCTCAGCCACGAGCCGTCATCAAAGTGGTCGACTTCGATGACCACACACAAGTCGTCGAGCAAGGTGAGACCGGCCGAGTGAAACTCTATACGCTGACCGACGAACTGTTCATCCCCGGGTTCCTCGAACGAGACGAAGGCGAACGCGAAGAACCTCACGACAAGTACCCTTGGGATGGTGTCAGCAGCGTCAGACCGTTTCACGTCTTCGCCAAGACAACCACCGTTGGCGTCTACTAGACGCTGATGACTCAACACGTCGCACTCCAAACCGCAGCACGGGCGACTCGATACACAACTCGCAACAACACGGCCCTCCGCCGCCACTCGCAGCCCGACGAGACACAACGAGACACAACGAGACACAACGAGACCAAGGACAAGGCCATGACCGACATGATCGAGATTCCCGTCATTCGCTGGGGCGAACCGTACAAAAGCATGGAGAAGATGGACGTAGTCCACTTCGAAAGCGGTGAAACTCTTGCACAGGTCCACGAAGCCAATGCCGGGCTGATCAAGATGGACATGAGGAAGGCTCGGCGGGCTCGTGAGATCCTGCGCACGTTTTCCATCGACCAACTGGTGAAAATGGTCGCCCAGGCCGCCGACTACTATGTCGACGACACCTTGCCGCTGGGCAACGGAGTCCAGTCGCCCGACGACTTCTGCACCATGCAGTCGGCCACGACCGGATTGCCCGAACACATGTGCCGCATGAACATGACCAAGAACGCCTTCGTCATGAAGAACATGCACCAGATTCTCGATGCCCTCACCCGAGGCCTGCCCTACGACATTCTTAGTGATGGATTCGGAGTCGAGGATCGAGGCGTGATGGTCAGCTACCAGGCCAACTGCAACGCCGCCGGCTGGGTGCTGCCTTCGAACAGCCCCGGTGTGCACACGCTGTGGCTGCCGGTGATTCCACTGCAGATCGGACTGGTGCTCAAACCCGGCCCCCAGGAACCCTGGACCCCCTACCGGATGTACGAAGCCTTCGCCAAGGCGGGCATCCCACGCGAAGCCATTTCGATCTACCCGGGTGGCACCGCCAAGGGAGCAGAATTGGGAAGCGCTGTGCTGGAAAGCTGCGAACGAAGCGTGATCTTCGGTGGACTGGCTACCATCGAACGCTATGTCGGTAACCCCAAGGTCAGCGCACACGGACCCGGGTTCTCGAAGATCTTTCTCGGTGACGACAAGGTCGACGACTGGGAACAGTACATCGACCTGATGGCCGACAGCGTCTACGTCAACAGCGGACGCAGCTGCATCAGCTGCTCGGGGATCTGGGCCTCGAGACACACGGCCGAAATCGCCGACGCACTCGCACAACGACTCGGACCCGTGGCACCAAAAGCCATGAATGACCCCGAAAGTGGCCTGGCTGCGTTTACGATCCCCGGAGCGGCCGAGGCGATGAGCGGTCAGATCGACGATGGATGCAAATCGGCAGCCGTCACCGAAACCACCGCCGCCTATCGGGACGGTGACCGACTCGTGCAAAACGAACGCTGCGACTTCCTCAGACCCACCGTCCTGCACGTCACCGATCCCGACGACACGATGGCCGACACCGAATACATGTTCCCCTTCTGCAGCGTCGTCGAATGCCCACAGGACCAGTTCCTCGAAAAATCCGGCTACACGCTCGTCGGCTCACTCCTCTCCGATGACCAAACACTCGGACGACAGTTCCTCGATGCCACCAACATCGATCGACTGAATATCGGTGAAGTCAAGACGATCCAACTCAACTGGCTCCAGCCGCACGAAGGAAACATCATCGACTTCCTGTTCCGAGCCCGTGCCTTCCAGAACACTCCGCCACCGGCACACTGACCGGCCACAGGGGGCAGCACACCGGCCGCCACAGGGATCGGCGGCACGCAGGGGGACCGAGATCGTCTTTCGGTGCTACAGATTCCCGGATATGCTCGCGACATGATGCTCACACTCCTCTCAGCACCACGCCCGTCTCGCCGAGCACGCAAAACACGCCTCTCGACGTTACTGGCGTTCACACTCGTCTCGATGACCTTCTGCACGGTTGCCACAGCCCAGCCAGCCGGAACCCGAACGGTCAACCCGCCGTCGAAAACGGAACTTCGGACCGAGGTCCGGGTCGAGTTGATCACCGACCGACGCGGGGCTCCACTGGCGGCTCAGCGGTGGGCCATCACGTTTCAACGATTTCAGGTCCCGCTGAGAATCCGACGGACAATCGGCCGCGAACGAACCTCCGTCCGTGAAACGATCACCGGGGGGCTGAGACAGGTCAAGGTCATCGGACTGCTCGATCGCTCCGGCCGCATTCTCGTGCCCGGAAAGTCCTTCTCACCAGGCAACCCGGCTGCGCTGGGCCAATGGCTCAACGAACTGGGAACGTTTGGAGCCAAGGGGAACCCCAGCGGTCAACCCGCCTTCGGACTCTCCGAAGGACAGTTCAACAACCTGTTCGAAACCTTCTCTCAACCCGTCTCCAATGACCTCGCCGGCAACACCCTCGAACAAGCCGTCCGATCACTGAAACTCCCCAATACCCTGACCCTGGATCTCGCTCGACTCGGACCAGCCGCCAAACAGATCGTGCCGCTCCGAACCAATGGACCGGGACTCTCGCGAGGCACCACACTGGCCACCCTGCTGGCCACCGCCGGACTCGCGTTTCAACCCCGTCGAACTCCCGCAGGACAGGTCGAGTTGCTCATTACCCGAACGACCGAAGGAACCAAGACCTGGCCCGTCGGCTGGCCACCACGACTCAGCCGAATCAAAACCGCTCGACCACTGTTCCAAATCGTCCCCGTCGAACTCAACAACGCCAGCTTCCTCGAAGTCCTCGACACGATCGCCGCCAAGACCAAGATCCCCATGCTGATCGACCACCATGGACTCGCCAAAAACAACATCAAACCCGGCTCACTCACAGTCACCGTCAAACCCAAAAAAGCCGCCTGGTTCCAACTCCAGAAAAGTGTCACAAACCCACATCACCTGACCCGTGACCTGAGAATCGATGAGGCTGGAAAACCTTTCGTGCTCGTCACACCCATCACGAACAAACCCGTCAGCAAAAAGTAATCCGTCTCCCGGACCTCACGCCTCGCCCGGACGTCCCGCACGCACGCCAACCCATGTTCACCGCCAACCAGATTGTTGACCTGCTCCAGGAACTCGCGTTCACTCACGTTGTGACGATTCCCGACAGCACGCTCGGGCAATGGGAAGACGGGCTGAAGGCGAGCGAGTCGATCGAGTACGTTGGAGTGTGCCGCGAAGGAGAAGCGTGGGCGGTGGCGGTGGGGCTGGAACTCGGTGGAGCCACACCGCTGGTGATGATCCAGTGCACCGGCCTGTTCGAATCGGGCGACTCGCTCAGAAATGCCCTCTTCGACTACCAACGACCACTCTTCGCAATCGTCGGATACCGCAGCTACCTCGATCAGTCCACCCTGCCCGGTGACACCTGCCTGAAATTCACCGAACCCATTCTCGAGGCCTGGGGCATGGACTGCAGCCTCTACGACCAAGCCGACAATGCCGATGAACAACTCAAAGACATCGCAACTCAAGTTCTCAGGTGCCGGGAATCCGGTGTGCCCGGAGTGGCACTGGTGGCCGAAGGGAGAGCCTAGAGATGTCGACAACTGAGATCGGGATGCCGCTGACAGACTCGCTCGAAGTGCTTCGTGAGATGCGGCGAGACGACGACGTGGTGCTGACCGTGATGGGCACTGCCCGCGAATGGATGGCCATGGGCCAACTGCACCCACTCGATTGGGTCTATGTTCCCTCGAGCATGGGACAGGCACCGTCGCTGGGACTGGGCATGGCACTGGCTCAACCCGACAAACAAATCATCGTCTGCAACGGCGACGGATGCATGCTGATGAACCTGGGCTCGCTGGTCACCATCACCGCTCAGGCACCTCCCAACTACACGCTGATCCTCTTCGACAACGGTGTCTACGAGATCACCGGAGGACAACCGACGCCGGCGACCTCAGACACCGACTCCCAAGTCGACTACATGGCACTCGCCGCCGCCGCCGGGTTCCACCACGTCTTCGCCTTCGATCAACTCGAAGCCTGGCAACAGGCGGCCCGTCAACTGGTCGATCAGCCCGGACCCACCTTCATTCACCTCAATATTGCTCCAGTCCCCGGAGCCGTCGGACCACGCTCGCCCGGACACGCTCCGACCCGAGCCGATCTGTTCGCCAAGGCACTGCAGATGTGATCGGCCCGAGATCCGATGCGGCTACGGCTTGGCCGCATCGTCGCATTCGCAAACCATCTCGCCACAGCCCGGACAGCCCGAACCATACTTGTCCAGCACCGCTCGCTCCAGATCGACGCCCGCAACGTTGGCAATCGTCACCAACCAGGCCAGCACATCGGCAAACTCGGCCGACGTCGCCGCACGGTCACCCACTCGCAACGCCGATGCCAACTCACCCACCTCCTCCATCAACCACATGAACGTCCCGTCAATTCCGCGAGCCTCGTCCTTCGACGAATACATCGCCTCGATCAACCGCTGTAACTGACCCAATGTCAGCGACACCGAACGCTCGGCAGATCCCGGCTCTCCCGACATCACTTGACACTCCACCTTGAGCCGAACAGAGCCGGGATCAGAAAGAACCCGGAAGAACAAAAACGCCGCGGCCTCGTGCTGGCACGAGACCGCGGCTATCAAAAACAAACCTCAAAGTAGCTCCGGCGGTTGCTGTGAGCAAAAAAGGGCACTGCCATGGACAAACCGGGGAGTCACCGGCCGGCACACCTGCCCAACACTCTTTACAACGGCACCTCCGAGTCATTCAGCTATCCGCGAGGTCTGGTTAACACGCAACGGAATAGATCGGCAGGATGGAATCGGTAAATTGGGAAAAACCAGTGATTCCGGTCAGACCGATCAGATCGACCCGCCAAACACTCGACCCGGACCGGTTGTGCCGGTCAGTGAACCGCAACAAGACTCAACGATCGGCATCGCAGCTCCCAAGTCGATACAATCGCTACCGATCCGATCAACCGGTACCACCCGACGCCGTCAACCGAATGACACCCACCCAGGACCCGCCACCATGACGCAAACTTCCACTCAACCACCCGGTCAACAGCTCTCCCGCCGGTCCTTCCTGGTCACTGGAGTCGCCGGAGTCGCCGCAGCACACCAGATTCTCCCCAACGCCGCAGCCAACACCGCAGCCCCCGCCAAGACCGCCTCGCCGTACGCCGAGTTCCAGATGGGAATCCAAAGCTACTCGCTGCGTGGCTTCGACGCTCGGACCGCCCTGAAACACACTCGCAGTCTCGGACTGAAGTTCTGGGAAGCCTACCCACGCCACGTGCCTCTGGGCACGCTGCCAGCACACATCGCCAAACAAAAAGCCATGCTGACCGAGGCAGGGGTCCGCTTGAGTGCTTACGGAGTGCTCGGATTCGACGCAAATGAAGCCAAGGCCCGGCAGGCATTCGACTTTGCCAAGAAAATGGGGATCGCCTCACTCAGCGCCAATCCAAAAAAGGATAAGGCGACCTTCGACCTGCTCGATCGGATGGTCGACGAATACGGCGTGGCGATCGCAATCCACAACCATGGACCCGGTGCACTATACGACAAGATCTCCGACGTCGAACACATGGTCGCCGATCGGCATCCGTTGATCGGAGCCTGCGTCGACACGGGCCACTTTCTGCGAAGCGACGAAGATCCCGTGGCGGCGATCCGAAGACTGGGCGCGCGAGTCTTCGGAGTACACCTGAAGGACGTCCTATCCACCACCGTCGGTGGCAAGACCCGCAAACAGTTCAAGATCGTCGGCGAAGGCGACCTCGACGTCGTCGGATGCCTCAGGGAACTCCGCAAACTGAAGTACCAGTACTGCGTCGCACTCGAGTACGAAGAAAATCCCAAGAATCCACTCTCGGATCTGGAACTCTGCCTGAAATCCGTCCGTGCCGCAGTCAAGTCGCTCGCCTGATCAACGAACCAACCAGCCAGTCAGACGGCCAGATCAGTCGCGGTCGGTGGCATTGAAAATCACCATGTTGTCACGGTGGACGATCTCGGTATACGGAAGACTGCCCAACCGTTCGGAAATCTGCTCGCTGTGTAGCCCGGCGATCTCCCCAGCGTCGCGGCGGTCGTAGTTGACCAATCCCCTGGCGACTTCTCGCCCTTGGGGATCGATCAGCGCAACAACGTCGCCGTGCACGAATTGGCCATCCACCGCCGTCACCCCGATCGGCAGCAACGACCCACCACTCTCAAACAACGCACGGCAGGCTCCCCGATCGAGGGTCACTCGGCCCTGAGGCATCGCGGCGTAGCCGATCCAGCGCTTCCAGGCCGGCATGGTGGCTCCATGAGCCAGAAACAGTGTCCCCACCTCCCGGCCTTCCAATACGTCGTCCAGAACACCCGCCCGAGCCCCATTGGCCACGATCACGCTCTCACCCACTGCCGTCGCACTCCGGATCGCCTCCAACTTCCGCTTCATCCCACCACGCCCGCCCGGACTCTGTTCGTCACGCACCAGGCCAAACAGACCGTCGTCCCATTCCTCGACCAGTCGTATCGGCTGAACGTCCTCGGGACCGGCAAACAGTCCATCGACGGACGTCAGTAGAACCAGCAGTGGAGCCGGCAGCAGGTTGGTCACCAGAGCCGCCAAGCGGTCGTTGTCCCCAAACCCAATCTCCTCGACACTCACCGTGTCGTTCTCGTTGACGATCGGCACGGCACCGTATTCGAACAGCGTGTGCAGCGTGTTGCGGACGTTCAGATACCGACCTCGCTCGGTGAAATCTTCGGCCGTCAACAACAACTGAGCCGCATGGAAGCCGTGGCGACTCAGGCACTCGTCGTAATGGTGAATCAGTCGAGCCTGTCCGGCGGCTGCGGCGGCCTGAAGATGAGGCAGGTCGTCAGGCCGAGATCCCAGTCCGAGTAGATCGATGCCCGCTCCGACCGCTCCACTCGACACCACCACCACCTGCCGACCCGTCTCCAGGATCCGACGCACCGCATCCACCAAGCTGCCAATTCGCTCGAGATCCAAAGTCGAATCGGGATGCGAAATCACGTTGGTGCCGACCTTGACCACCAGCGTTTTGGCCGTGTCGATCACCTCGCGACGGACCAGATCGGTGGAAAGTTTCGTCATGGAACCGGTTCAGGAACAAATGGACAGGATGCAAGCCAAGTCGACCCGTCTCTTCTAGCCCATCCCCGTAACACGTGAAAGTGCGACGTGCCTCGTTGGTCTCGGCCCCAACGCTCGCTATGATGCACACTTCAACTCGCACTAACTCGCACTAACTCGCAATCCCTCTTGGATCTGCACGGACGCCGGACACCATGGCCGACTTGTTCCACGAGTGTGGCATTGCCGCGGTTTACCACCTGCCCAACCGCGAGACCAGCCGCCTGGCACCCTCGCAAGGAGCTCAGGAAACCTCGAGACTGATGCCGCGACTGCTGCTGGACATTCAGAACCGAGGCCAACTGGCTGCTGGGATGACCACCTTCAGCCCCGATCGCAAACAACTGATCGACACACACCGCGATGTCGGCACCGTCACCGAAGTGTTTCATCTCGGACACCCCGAACCGGCCGAGATGCTGATGCAGAAGTATGCTGGCCCCGCCGCGATCGGACACGTTCGCTATGCCACCTGTGGACAGGATGATCGTAGCTACGCACAACCCTTCGAACGACACCATATCCAGAAATCCAAATGGTTCAGCTTTGCCTTCAACGGACAACTGGCCAACTACCCACAACTCAGAAAAGAAATCCTCTCGCACACCGACTTCCACCTCGCACGAGAAACTGACACCGAAATCCTGATGCACCTGCTCTGCCAGGAACTCGCCGGAGATCAAACTCCCGACCTGCTCGAAGTGCTCAGCGGTGTCACACCCTGGCTCGATGGAGCCTACAACATCGTCTTCCTCAGCGCTCAGGGCGACATGTTCGTCGCCCGCGATCCGCTCGGCATTCGACCACTGTGTTACGCAATCGATGGACCCATGTTCGCCGCCGCCAGCGAAAGCGTGGCACTCTCGCAAATCGGATTTCAAGACAAGGACATCCACAGCCTGCCTCCCGGCGGAGCCGTCATCATCCAGAACGGCGAAATCGATGTACTCCAGTTCGCACCCTCACCCAAACGCTCTCACTGCTTCTTCGAATGGATCTACTTCGCCAACGTCGCCAGTACACTCGACGACCGAAGCGTCTACATGACCCGCAAAGCACTCGGCAAAGAACTGGCCCAACTCGAAACCCTCCCCATCGATGACGACACGATCGTTGTCCCCGTCCCCGACACCGCCAAGGCCGCCGCCGCCTCAATGGCCTTCGAACTCAAGGTCCCCTGCCTCGAAGGACTCATTCGCAATCGATACGTCGGACGCACCTTCATAGAAGGAACCAATCGAGCCGACAAGGCTCGGCTGAAGTACACGCCGCTTCCCGAGGTGCTGCGAGGCAAAAGAGTGCTGTTGGTGGAAGACACCATCGTGAGGTCGACCACCATGAGAGCACTCGTGTCGCAATTGCGAGAACGAGGCGGAGCACGAGAAATACACGTTCGAGTGGCCTGCCCACCCATCGTCGCACCCTGCTTCTATGGCATCGACATGTCCACCATCTCCGAATTGTTCGCACCGAAATTCATGGATGGACCCGACATGAACGTCGACGTCGAACAACAAATGGCCAAAAGCCTCAATGCCGACAGCCTGAGATACCTGCCGATCGAATCCATCTCCCGAGCCATCGGCCTGTCCACCAGCCACCTCTGCCAAGCTTGCGTCGATTCGAAATATCCTACCACCGCCGGCAAAGAACTCTACCAAATCGCCCTGGGCAACGAAGATACACCCGGTGACTCGCGAACCTACGACTCGACCGAAACGGCCGGGACCAGGACCTAGTTGGGAGACTCGCCGGAGACCTGTTGTGGCTTCCCGAGCATCACTCGCTTTTTTCGTCAACACGCTCGCCACACTTGCACTCCTGACCACCGGCGGGTGCTCACAGGACGCCCAGCTGCCAACTCCCGCACAGCACGCCGTTCGGCAGGACCGGATCGACGATCCACGTAAGTTCTCGTCCGGAAATCTCACCATCTGGTGGGATCGTGTGCCCGAATCGGTCCGTGAACTCAGTCACACCGTCGACCAGGCCTCCGCACACGACAGCAACATCCGACCCGCCGACTACGTCGGCCCCGATGCCTGCCGGACTTGCCACCCCAAACAACACGGCCGCTGGTCCAAACACCCCCATCGCTTCATGAACGCGATGGCCATCAATCCCAACGTCCAGGGTGACTTCTCGGGACCCGCCACAGAACCACCCTTCTTCTCTCGCGACAACCAGCCATCAAACGACTCAAACTCATGCTCACTTCAAGACCGACCCCTGACCACACCACACCCGCCTCAGTCCACCTCGTAGTCAGCCGCTAGACGACGCAACCCGTCCAATGCCGCCTCGTCAACTCCCCCAGTCCAGTGGATCTCGACAGACGCTTCGGTGCTCCCGACCAGTTCGCGAGCCGACACTTTGATGTGTCCGCTGAGATCATAGCCGTACTGGACTTCGATCGGCGATCCGGCTGCCAAGCCCGCTGGCAGATCGACCACGCGGAAGTCTCCGATCACCACGCACGCATCAATGTCGCGGACTTCTCCCTCGAGCAACCGGATGTAAATCGCTCGAGGATTGTCCGTCGTGGTCACGAAGCGTTGAGTGACCTGGCAGGGGACTGGGGTATTCCGGGGGATCATGATGTGGTTGGAACGAATGGTCGAGTCGTTGGCATCGGTGACCTCGACACCCAGCGAGTGCGAGTTGACGTTCGAGGTGCTGATCTGCTGCAGCCGACGCCGCAATGCCTGGCCGGTTTGGCCGTCGGTGCCTTCACGCCGCGCCTCGAGAATAGCGGCGTGTATCGCCGCACCCTTGGCGACGGCGAGCGAAGGATCCAGCAGAGTACTCGGCGGCTGACCGCTAAGTTCTTCGAGCATCGTGCGGACTCCGGGAATCGCCGTCGATCCGCCGATCAACACGATGTCGTCCAATTCGGTGCCCTCGATCTCGGCCTGAACCAGCACCAGTTCGGTCGTGTCGCGAGTCCGCTGCAACAGGTCGGCCGTCGCACGCTCAAAACGAGATCGTGTCAGGTCGATCGCATGATCCCTGCCGTCATGAGTCAACACGAGAGTGGTCACCATCCGAGTGCTCAATTCTCGCTTGGCCGTCTCGCACGCCTGAGACAGCCGGAAGGCCACCTCGGGCGTCTCTCGCGGATCACTGCCACCCTGCCCGATGATCTCCTCGGCCACCTCGTCACACAACCTCGCCGTCCAATCCACTCCACCCAGCATCGTGTCTCCATCGGTCGCCCGGACTCTCAAATGAGCTGCCGTGATCTCGACCAGGGTCACGTCGAACGTTCCACCACCCAGATCGTAGACCAGGATCCTGCGCCGCCCACCAGGACCACTCGTACCCAGTGCCCCGCACATCCAAGCGTACGTCAATGCCGCCGCAGTCGGCTCGTTGATGATGTCCACCACCTCCAAACCCGCGATGCGGCCAGCGTTGCGAGTCGCCCGCCGACGCAACTCGTTGAAATAATACGGCACCGTGATCACCGCACGGCGGATCGGACCGATCTGCACTTCGGCGTCCTGACGCAAACGAGTGAGAATCAAGGAACTGAGCAGCTCCGGAGTCAGCCGGCGATCGCCATGATGTAAGGCGAATCGAGGATTCCCCATCTCACGCTTGATCGCCAGAACCCGCTGCCCCGGAGGACTCGATGCCAACAACTCGTGCGATGGATCCACCTCCGCACGATCCGCACTCGACAACAAGACCACCGATGCCGTCAAAGGCGAACCGCTGGAATTGTCGATCACACGAGGCTGACCGTCCTCCTCAAGAACAGCCAGAGCCGAATACGACGTGCCCAGGTCGATGCCGACAACCCGGTCGGTCGACTCGAGTGCGTCGCAAGACACAGACGATGAACTGCCGTCAGACATCCGCTTCACTCGATTCTGATGACTCTGTTTTGGACTCGCTCTGCTCGATTCGCCCGTCGACAATCCTCAGGATGCAGTCCCCAAGTTGCTCGGCCTCGACTCGGCTGTGAGTGATATGAAGCGTCGTCACACCGGCCTCGCGAGTGACCGTGCGGACCAGGTTGTACATGTCGCCACGAGTCTCTTCGTCCAAAGCACTAAACGGCTCGTCAAGACACAAGACGCTCGGTCGAGCCGCCAGAGCTCGGCCCAACGCCACCCTCTGACGCTCGCCTCCACTGAGACCCTCGGGACCACGATCCAACAGGTCGACGATTCCCAATAGCTCGGCCAGAGTCTTCACTCGAGACGCTATCGTCGATGCCGACTGCCGACGGATCTCCAAGGCGAAACCGATCTGGTCACGCACCGACATCCGATGGAACAGGGCGCCCTCCTGAGGCACAAAGCCGATCCCGCGAGCACCCGGCTTCAAACTCGTTACCTCCTCACCATCGATCATGATCCGACCCGAATCCAATGGCTTCAAACCACACAACGACTCGAGCAACGTCGTCTTGCCACTCCCCGTCCGGCCCATCAGGATCCCGTACTCGCCAGCCTGCAGCGAAAACGAAATGTCCTGCAAGGAAAAACTGCCGACGGTGACGCTGAGTTCTTCGACAACAATCACGAGACGGTCCGTTGGTCAATCCAGAGAATAGACAACCCGGGTCAGGCGCGAACAAGGCAACAGGCCAGGACACCCATCTCCTGACTCTACAATTCAGTTTAACCCACAGCCGACCTGCGGTCAGTACAAGCTGACTCGATTCGACAGTTATCGGGCTTACCCAACCCCCCCACCACGAAGACTCGACACCGTCGGTACAGCACGATCCACATGGCTTGCCAGTGGAGTCCCACACTGGAGGTGGCCGATACGGAAAGTGAGTGAGTTCTGCCGTCACGATCGCTCGCAACCTTCTCCCACCCAGGAGCGGTCCTCGATGTCTTCCGAACACGCCGACCACTCGACAGCAACTCCCCGCCGAATCGAACTCCTCGAAGAACAACTCCGGCAAGCTCAGAAAATGAGCACCATCGGAGCGATCGCCGCGTCGACAACTCACGAATTCAACAACATCCTGACCACGGTGATCAACTACGCGAAGATGGGTCTGAGAAGAACGGATGAGGCGACTCGGGAAAAAGCCTTCACCAAGATCCTCGCCGCCGGACAACGTGCCGCAAAAATTACCACCGGCATGCTCTCCTACGCCCGCAACAGCAAGGACCGACACGAACCCATCGACCTCGCTGAACTCGTCACCGACCTGCTGCTGCTCGTCGACAAGGACCTGCAAAAATACCGAGTCGGTCTCGATACGCGACTCGATGACGGTGTCTTCGCAGCCGTCAACACCAGCCAGGTACAACAGGTCCTGCTCAATCTCATCATCAACGCACGACAGGCGATGGACGACGGAGGCCAACTGACGATCAGCGTCCGAGCCAACTCGGACGATCAAATGGCCGAAATCCTGGTGGCCGACACCGGAAACGGGATGATGCCCGAAACGCTGGGACGGATCTTCGAACCGTTCTTCTCGACCAAAGAGGCAGACGGACAAGGACAAGGAGGGACCGGGCTGGGACTCTCGCTGTGCCGTGAAATCATCGAGTCGCACCAGGGACGGATCCGGGTCGAAAGCGCCGTGGGAAAAGGGACCCGCTTCACGCTCCGATTCCCGCTCACAGCTGCACCCTCCTCGGCAGCCGCCTGACACTCATCCGACAACTCGCTCAGGCCAAACCGCTCAACGCCAGAATCGTCGCCGCGACGCCCAGGGCACCCAGCACAATCCACCACGTCGATCGGCCCTGCCACGGCGAATGGAACACCGTGATCCACTCGCCACACGACACGCACCGCTCGGCATCCTCGTATACCAACTCGCCGCACGATGGACATTCGACGGTTTCCGATGGTCCGTCGTCGTCCCAACTCGCTTCGTCCTCCCAGCCAGATTCGTCGTCCCAATCGTCGGTCATTGGCTCGGGCTTGAAGACAAGAACAGAGACCCTGGCTAGGGACCCAGCAGGTTCGCCAACCGCCTGCGATGATACGCCAACCGCTCGTCGGATGTCATCGCCGAAAACTCGGGCAAATCGTCAAGCCGGCCGCCATCGTCGACCGGTTCGCTCGACGGATCAGACAACGACTCGGACACCGATTCCGATGACGGCAGACTGATCGTCCGGGTCTCGGTGCCCCCGTAACTCATCACACCCGTCTCTAGTACCAGGTCGTCCGCCAACGATCGGCGGGGAGTGACGTTCAACTTCTCGAGCACCGAGTGATAGGCACGGACCGCCTCGATCGGATCCAACACCCCGTCGACAATCAGTCGCAAGAATCGCACAAACGCCAGCTGGTTCTCGGAATTATTGATCTTGCGACCAAACAACGCCACGCGAGCACCGTACTTCTGAGCCTCGTGGATCAACTGAAACGCATCGAGCGTAGTGCCCGCCGATCCACCCAGGATGCCAATCACCAGGCCGGGATCGTAATGGACCAGCTCCTCGGTCGCAGCCGGACCGTGGTAGACCATCTTCAGGAACAACGGTCGAGCCGACCGGGTGACGCCGGCAAGAGTGCGAGCGATCAGGTCGTTGATGAAGCCGGGCAACAGGTCCGCAGTCACGCAATCCTTCAGATTCGGGTCGAACACCTCCAGGAAATGCCGGAACCCCTTCCGCTCGGCCTCGTCACGAAACACGCCGTACGCCTCGATCGTCTCGAGATCCAGATCGCGGTCGTTGGTGAAAGTAACCGAGTAGAGTCCGAGATCAGCGCCCGAGGTGCGTTCGTCGGTCTCGCAATCCAGATGACCACACTGGATGTGGTCGATCGAAGCCGTGCGGTACGGCTTCGATGCCGATTCGTGAATCCGACCGCCACGCACAACATGAATGTCGGTCGTGTCGTTGGCTCGAACCGCCGGAGTCACTTCGCTGTTGTCGAACAACCGCTCGCCAATCGTCAACTCCTCGTTCGTCGAGGCCGACATCAACATGATGTCCACCAAACCGCCACTGACGATTTCCCGCATCATGTCGCGGTACTCGGCCAACGATCGGAACTTCCACTCCACGTCGTGACGCTCCGGAGACCGTCCCGGTGCACCCATGCCAAACGCCATGTCCGCGTCCTTGGCGTCGGCCAGAATGAACTCGCGACTGCCCGATGGATCCAAGGCGATCGCCGACAACTTGCGGTCCAAGGACTTGGTGCTGAATTCGGTCATCTGGAAATATCTTTGAAAAAATAATACGGACGACGTCGGCCGAAATCGTCCGACGACGCTGCCAATGGACTACTCCGAAAGTGCCGACATCACCTGGTCGGTGATCGCCGAAACCAGGTCCTCGGATGGGGCAGATGAACCGGCGGCGGCGGTAGCGGCGGTGGTAGCGGCGGCGGCGGTGGACGTTGACGCCTGCTGCAGGTAGCCGGGGAACGACGGAGCCGGGGCGAAGGCCTTCTGAGTCGGCGGCTGGCCACCGTAGCCCTCGACGAAGGACGTGTTGCCACACAGGTCGCAATCGGGTTTGTGGAACCGAGGATCGTCGAATCCGAGTTTCTGCTTCAGCTCCAGCAGTTCTCGTGCCTCACGCTCGTCGAAATAGTTCACGTTGCCCAACTGCTTGGCCAACAACAGAATCCGGCAATACGCGTCCAGAATCTCTGTCTTCCAATACGCATCGACCAGGTCCTTGCCAAAACTGACCGTGCCATGGCTGGCCAGGATGATCGTGTTGGTTCCCTCAAGAAACGGGATCACCGTGTCCGCAAACGACTGTCCACCGGGAGTTTCGTACGGAGCCAGCGGCACCTCGCCCATGAACACCTCGACCTCGGGCAAGACACACTGAGGAATCGGCTCGCCGGCGACGGCGAATGCGGTAGCGTGAGGTGGATGGCAGTGCACGACGGCTCGGACGTCGGGACGCTGCTTCATGATCGTCAGATGCAACAACACCTCGCTGGTCCGCTTGCGACGACCGGCAATCTGGTTCCCATCCAGATCCACCGCACAAATGTCCTCGGGCTCCATGAACCCCTTGCAGATCATCGTCGGCGAACACAGCACCTCGTTCTCACCAACCCGGATCGAGATGTTCCCGTCGTTGGCCGCGGCGAATCCCTTGTTGTAAACCCGACGCCCGATCTCACAGATCTCCTCCTTCAACGCCCGATCATGAATACCTCGTCCCCATTGTGTCTCGGTCATCGCTGATCCCTTCTGATATTGACTAGTCAGTTCGAAAAAACGTTGTTGAAAAATGCACTCAGTTCAGGTCGATCGTGTCGAGAATTGCAGCGTTGTAGGCATCCAGTGGCTTGGAGTCCGGCAGGAACGGATTCGACGCCTCGGGCCCCTCGGCCACCGCGATCATCGCTCCAAGCCCCGCACGCTGCTCGTCAAGCAACACCAGCGGCTCGCCACGACCACCCGGCTTGCCGGCAAGTCCGTCGGCCGAAAACGGGACGGCAATCAACCACGTGGCACCATCCAAACTCGGGTGACACGCCGACAGCGTCACGTTGCCAATCACCTCGGCGACACGCATCAACTGACCCTCCACGTAAACAGTGTCTCGAATCGCATCGGTTCGCTTTCGTTCAATGACTTCACGATGGCCAATCCTCGGGCACCCGAGGCGACTCGGCTGCCAGGCAGGTCTCGACAATCTGACGCGACTGCCAGGCTCCAGTCGCCAACGGACACGCCACCACCAGGTTGGCTCCCAGTCGCACCAGCAACCCGGCCGCTTCCTCGGCATCCCGCACCACCACCGCTCGTACCTGCGATCGACGGTTGGCCAGGCAGGCAAGACGATGAGGCTCTCGAGACAACACCACCACGCCAGACCCCTCGACACTCGAAAGACGCTCGCACACGCGAGACACCGCCAACTCGATCCCCTCGGACCGCTCCGAAACCAAACCACGCAGCTCCGCGACATCCGAACCCACCAGCAACAGCAGCCAACCCGGCTCCGACTGACCGTCCGAACCGCATCCCAGTTGGCCGACTTCCAAATCGACAGTGACCAACAACTCGTGCCGAGCAATCAACTCGCGAGCCGTTGGTGTCAGGATCGATGACTTCCGGATACGCAACTGACGCGTCTCGGACGTGATCCGCTCGGACAACATCTCGCCAGTCACAATTCGCTCGACACACTCAACCTCATCGCCACCGCCCGCAACGACTGGCTGCACAGATGTGCCTGCCTCGCCGACTCCGCCCGACATGTCGTCCGCCAGCCGACGCTCGACTGCGACGACGATCTGTTCGATGAGATTCGCGTCGGGGATGGTCATGAGTTGATGACCCCGATAATGGCCCAGCGGGCCGGAGCGTTGTCGGATCCGAGCATGCGGCGGACCGATCGGCCGTCACTGGTCAACAACACGCGGTCTCCAGTCCGGCTGCTCACCGCATCAATCACCACCATCGGGTCTCCCTCGGCAGCCGACACAGCATCGAGTGGCTGTACCAGGACCAGGCGCTCGGCCTCGAGCGAGACGTGCTTGACGGTGGCCGTGGCACGGCCGATGACGCGACCCCAACGCATCAGTTGCTCCCCGAAGACGCGATCAAGGACGAACGCCGCTGTCGAGTGAACGTCAATGGGTTGGTCACGCCTTCGCCAGTCGGAGTGGCAATCGTGAACGAAAGGTACCCCTCACCGCCCAGGCCCAATCCTGCCATGCTCGGACCGTTCTTGATAAACAGAGTCGTGTTCATCGCGCGGTCCATTTCGGCCATCCTGCCAATGTCACGCGAATGAATCAGGCCGGTGTGGCCGTAACCGTGCTCGGCCGCCAATGCCAACTCGATCCCCTCCGATGCGTCCCGACAACGGACAAACGGCAGACACGGCATCATCTGCTCCTCGGGAACAAACGGGTTGTCCGTCGACGTTTCGCCGAACAGGATCTGAGTGCCAACTGGAACCTTGACCCCGATCCGCTCGGCCAAAACCTCGGCGTCGGCACCAATCAAATCGCGGTTCAACACGTGGTGACCGCCGGGCTCGGTCGGAGCGGAAAAGGCGACCGAGGCCATCTGGTCCATCTGGTCCGGTGTCAGCTGGTAGCCACCGCTCCTGGCAACCGACTCGAGTAACTCGTCGAAAATCGATTCGACCGCGAACACCTCCTTCTCGCCAATACAAAGCAGGTTGTTGTCGTAGGCAGCCCCCTGGACGATCGACGACGCCGCGTTGCTCAGATCGGCCGTTTCGTCGACGACGACCGGAGGATTTCCCGGGCCGGCGACGATCGCTCGCTTGCGACTGGCCAACGCCGCTCGAGCCACTCCCGGGCCTCCCGTGACGACCAGCAATTTCACTCCCCGATGCTCGAAAATCTCGCCGGCCGTCTCCAAAGTCGGCTCGCTGACAATCGTGACCAGGTTCTCGACACCGATCGCTTCATGAATCGCACGGTTGAATCGCCTCACACCCTCGCAGGCGATCCGAGCACCCGACGGATGAGGGTTGACGACCAGAGTATTCCCCGATGCCACCATGTTCACGACGTTGCCGGCCAGAGTGGGCAGGGAGTGAGTCACCGGGGTGATGACGCCGATGACGCCAAACGGAGCGTACTCGGTGATGGTCAGACCATTGTCACCGGACATCGCGTCGCAACGCAGAAACTCGGTGCCGGGAACCAACTTGATGATCTGCAACTTCTCGATCTTGTGGTCCAAACGGCCAATCCGAGTCTCCTCGAACTCGGCTCGACCCAACTCGTCACTCTGCATCGAACAGATGCGGACCACGCAGGCGATCGCACGGGCCCGGTCCTCGATCGTCTTGCCCTGCAACTGAATAAATGCCCGATTCGCCGCGTCCACCGCGTCGTCAACCTTCGTGAAAACGCCCCAGTCGCCGTCGGCCGACGTCTCCTCACTCAAACCCGCACTCGACCGACTTGGAGTCTGGTTGCCCAGTTGCGACAGAACCTCTTCCACCACGGTACGTACGGCCTGTTCGTTAGCTTGGATCATCAGTTCACCTCAGTTCTTTTAGTTGGCAGTCAGGTTGGATTCGCTTGGCTTGGTCTGCAGTTACCTCGACGTTCTGACGACGGGGCCGGTGGCTGGTTTGATGGGTTCTCAACACACGTCAGTTGGGGACGGGCACCAGCCGGTTGCCGACGTGGACCTGGTCGACGATGCCCACGATGGCGGCGTCGATCGGCAGAGTCTTTGTCTGGTCGGTGAAACGGGCACTCGAACCCTGGACACACAACACCACCTCGCCCTCGCCGGCACCAACGGTGTCGACGACGATGAACGTGCGTCCGGTTGTCTTCAGTTTCGCTTGAGTCTTCTCGTCGATCCGCAATGGCTCAACGATCAACAGCTTCTGGCCAATCATCGATTCGACCTTCTGGCTCGAAACGATGCTGCCGGTGATCTTTGCTATGAACATCGCCGCCGGTCTCCACAACCTCTTCGAGTTTCAGACTCCTTCGCCCAACAACTCGGCCGCCTGCCGAGCCACAATCAACTCCTCGTTCGTCGGAACCACCCAAGTCGCTACCTGGCTCCCCGACAACGTGATCTCGAATTCACTCTCCCCCACGCCCGCAGCCGATTCATTCGCCACCTCGTCAATCTCCAATCCGCACCACCGCATTCCCTCACACACCCGGCTGCGGATCCCCACACTGTTCTCTCCAATGCCACCGGTGAAAACCACCATCTCGCAGCCACCAAGGACGGCCATCTGCTGAGCCAGATAGCCCCGGATCGCGGCGACAAAATGATCGACCGCCAGGATCGCTCCGGAATGACCCTCGGCAGCAGCCTGTTCGAGATCCCTCAAGTCTCCGCTGAGACCGCTGAGACCCAACAGGCCGCTTCGGGTGGCAAGATCGTCTAGAAGCTCGTCGAGTCCCCGGCCGGTGGCTCGCATCAGGACCGGTAAGGCAAATGGGTCGAAGTCGCCGACTCGGTTGTTGTGAGGCAATCCGCTCTGAGGACTCATCCCCATGCTCGCAGCACGCGAAACTCCCGAATCAATCGCAGCCAACGAACTGCTACCACCCAGATGACAGGAAATCAGCTTCAGATCGTCCCGACCAGTCAACTCGGACATCCGAGTCGCTATGTAACGGTGGCTGGCACCGTGGTAACCCCAGCGACGCACTCCGTACTGCTGCCACTCGGCCGGAACAGCGTACACCCGCTGCGACTCGGCAATCGTCTCGTGGAAACCCGTCTCCAAAGACGCCACGAGAGGAATTTTCGGGAAGGCACTTTGCAGCTGACGCATCGCCGCGACGTAGGGAGGATTGTGGGCCGGAGCCACATCGGACAGCGAATCCATTCGATCCAGCAAGATGTCATCCACAAGACGGACACCCGAAAGTTCCGCGGCGAAGACCGCCTTGAAACCAATCGCCGATATCTCCTCGATTACCGACAAACAGCCTTGCTGGGGATCCACCAACGCGTCCAGGCAAATGCCCACCGCGACCGCATGATCCGACACCGTCGACGTCGACTCCAACACGCTCGCATCGGATCCCGAAACCGCAGTGATCTCGATCGACACGCGACTGGACTCCTCGCCAATGCGATCGATCGCACCGCGAGCCAGTTGACGTTCACCGTCGAGATCGTACAGCCGAAACTTGAAGCTGGTCGACCCGAGATTGGCGACAAGGACTTTCATGGTTCGTTCCTTCAAACCTCCGGAATCCCAATCAAGACAAAAACATCTCGATCAGCCCGTCGGCCGGTCGAGGAATGACGTGAGCAGACACGAGTTCGCCGGCGTCTGCGGCCGCCTGAGACCCTGCGTCCACCGCCGCCTTCACACTGCCCGTGTCGCCTTCGACCACCGCTGTGATCCAGCCGCCTCCCAACGTCACTTTGCCGGCGATTACCACGTTGGCTGCCTTGACCATCGCGTCGGAAGCGACTGTATGAGCCACCACGCCGCGAGTCTCTACCAGTCCGATCGATTCACCACTCATGAGACTGCCTCTCTTCTTTGAGTCCGATTGGAAATCTCTGACAGCCTCCACATGGAGACTCATCAGGAACCATCACACGCTGCCGGAATGCGAACAGCCAAACCCGAACCATTCGCCTTGGACACGCTCGATGCATCCGGCCTACCAGGCCGACTTCAGTCGGAACCGGGCAACATCGAAACGAGTTCATCGTGAGGTCGAGGAATCACCTGGACACTGACGACCTCGCCGACCTTGCTCGCGGCACTCGCACCCGCGTCAACAGCCGCCTTGACTGCCGCCACGTCGCCAACCAAGAAGCCGGTCACCAGGCCGCCACCGACCTGACGCCATCCACGCATCTCGACGTTCGCCGCCTTCAGACTCGCGTCGCATGCCTCGATCAGGCCCACAAGCCCACGAGTCTCGATCATTCCCAATGCTTCCATTTTCTTCGCCATCTCTCAGGTCTCCTACTTCCTAACCCAGGGGGGGGGTAATCACGGTATTCTGCAAACGGCAACACGCCGCTCGACTCAATACTCCTCGTCTCAGCTCAATACAGGATTCCCGCGACAATTCACGAGATCCCAGAATGTTGTTTCGTGTTCGCTCGTTTCAATGACAGGCACACTCTGCCGCTTTCTGCAGCAACACCCGGTCTGCTGCCGACAGGTTCACCGCGTTTCCCTCGTCCGTGTCGATGTGGACCTCCAGACGAATCTCCTCGCCCGCACGCACCACCAAACCTTCCAGCACACTCGTGCAACCGGACGACTCGATTCGCAATTGCATCGCCTCGCCCGCTTCGACTCCGTAATGAATCAAGTCCGATGGACCCATGTGGACGTGACGCATCGCACGGATCAGACCCGATTCCAACTCGACCGATCCATGTGGCCCCACCAGCAGACATCCCGGAGTGCCCTCGAGGTCGCCGCTGATTCGCACCGGCAGGTCCAGGCCCAAAAAGATGCCGTCCGTCAGAGACAACTCGACCTGAGTCGCACCGCGGCATGGGCCCAGCACGCGGACTTCCGGGAGCATCCGACGACGTGGACCGACGACGGCGACCGTCTGCCGAGCCGCAAAATAACCGGACTGGTACAACTCCCGATCCACCTCCAACTCGGCTCCAGGACCGTACAACAACTCAAGATGCTCGGGCGACAAATGGACGTGACGAGCCGATACGTTGACGATCAGCGGGTTCGGAGCGGCACCATCACACGGTGCCGCGACCGCTGGCGACGATTCCGTCGATGATCCCTGACTCAAGGCCGCACGCACCAAGGCCTCGATCTCAACCCGAGACACGTCGGCCAGAGAATCTGCTGCTGGACTCATCACGCTCATGGAATCAACCCCGTTATCTCAACATCCTCTGTTGACTCGACAGACCCGGAATCCAACACGTCGGCTGGCTCCAGATCGACAACCGTCAAACCCACGCCCGCAGACTCGATCTTGTCGCGCCACTCATGACTGATCCCACCGTCGACCACCATGTGGTCGACATCCTCCAGAGAACACAAACGGGCCAAAGCCGCATGACCCAGCTTCCCGCTGTCGGTCACCACGATCACCTCCTCGGCCGATGACATCATCGCTCGCTCGGTCTCGACCAACAGCGCGTTGCTGTTGAACAAACCCCGCTCGGTGATTCCGCCAACACTCATGATCAACCTCCGAGCATGCACGTGACCCAATGCCTCAACCGCCAATGCCCCCAAAGCCACGCCCGTCTTGGGATAGACGAATCCACCAATCTGAATCAGCTCGATCTTCGGCTGGTTCAACAGCACGTTGACGATCGGTAACGAATTGGTCACCACCTGCAACGACTTCCCCTGCAAATGCTTCGCCACCTCCAATGTCGTTGTCCCACCATCCAATAACACCGTTTCGCCCGAATGGATCATCTCCGAGACCGTCTTGGCCACCAGCTGCTTCTGCGCTCGAGCCTTGTGACGACGCTCGTCAAAATCCGTCAACGACTCGCCAACATAAGCCGCGCCACCTCGTGTCCTGCGAATCTGCCCACTCCTGTCAAGACACTCCAAATCACGCCGAATCGTCGACTCGCTGACACCCACCTCAGACACAAGATCCTGCAATGCAGAAAAACCCTGCATTTCCACTATTTCAAGAATGCAACTCCGCCGCTGATCAACAAGCATCTTGCGATCCCTGACCATGACTGTGACTTGTTATTACCCATCTTCACACACACTGGAGGACGAATCAATCATATTCAGTCAGTTTCCTTCATATTGTTCCGTCACCAAGATTGAGCGGGGTAGGAGCAGGATGGCATGCGTCGTGACGAAAGACCCGGGCCCGGTCAGTCGATCAGCAATCGACCGTCGACAAGGCTCAATCGACCGTCAGCCAGTAACCCGATCGCCTCGGGATACGCTTCACACTCGGCCTCGAACACTCGATCAGCCAGGCTCTCGGGCGAATCGTCGCCCAACACCGGCACCGTCTTCTGCAGGATGATCGGTCCGTGGTCATACTGGTTGTCGACCAGATGCACGCTGCACCCACTGACCCGCACCCCCCGCTCGATCGCGGCCCGGTGCACACGCTCACCATAGAACCCCTGCCCACAAAAGGCGGGAATCAAGGACGGGTGAATATTGAGTACCCTCAACCCAAAATCCTCGGGCACCTCGACCAGCGACAGAAACCCGGCCAGCACAACCAGGTCGGCCCCCGCATCACGACACACTCCAAACGCCGCGTCGCTCCAGTCGCCGGCCGACGCGTAGTCCCGCCTCTCCAAAACCGTCGTCTTCAACCCCGCCTCCGCAGCTCTCTCGATCCCACCCGCCTCCTCGCGATCGGTCACCACCACCGCCACCTCCGCCCTCAACTCACCCCGACCAACCGCACCAAGCAGGTTGACCAGCGTCCGACCGCCTCCGGACAGAAACACAGCCAACCGCACCGGGCGATCCAATGGTCCAAGCAACCTCTGCACGCCTACGTCTCCTCCAACAAACCGTCAACTTCCGTTTCACTCACTCCCGCCACCCCGTCCTCACCCGCCACCCCATCCTCAGCAACATTCCAATCGAGCGATTCGGGCACGTTGGCCAAGCGACCTGCACGTCGTTGACGATCCTCGATTCGGTTCTTCCAGACAAACCAACCGATCGGCAGGCCGAAAGCGACCAGCCCGATGGCCAACATCAATGGCAACGACCGATCGAGTCCTCCTTCGGGCACAGGCGACCAGTCGAGCGTACCACCGAGCACCAACGGAGCAAACCGGTAGGCGTCGCCAGCCGGGTATCCGTACATCTTGAAAAAATACCCGCTGCCCGACACACCGTCGATCGCCACCGGCCGGTCGGCCGCCTGCAGTCGAGCGACTTCCTCCAGCAGACTCGCGGGTACCGATGTCACAACTAATACGACTGGGTGCTGCTGGCCGTCGGCCGTGAACAACCACACCTCGTACAACACTTCGATCCCGAAATCATTCTCACCGGCAGGCATCTCGACCACCCGACGCACGTGCCCCCGGACCGTCAACGGCTTGCCCAGGTAAACCGCGGGTCGACCGACGTTGTTGTACAGGTCCACGAATACGGGAAACTCGTCGACCGGCAAACGACGCGTCGCCGCGTCCTTCGACGCCTCCCGACGCGATGACAAAAATCGCGACGCCGCCGCTCGCAATTTCGCTCCATCCACTCGACGAGCATGATCCAGCACCCGGTAATACGACTCGGCCTCCGTCGCCCGGATCCCCCGAGAAATCAAACTGCCGCCAGGAACCAGCACCGGCCGAAACACCGCCGGATCCAACTCTACCGACTCGGACTCGGACAACTCCAACGACCCAGCGGCCCCGGCACCAAGGCCGACAAGAACGACCATGGCGATTGCAAGTTTCAACATGGATGCCAAAGGACGAGGCAAGGGGACCAGTCAAGGAGAGGAGTTCAGGGGACAAGAATAAACCAACCGGGACGCCGGCATCCTAGCCGCCACCACTTTGACAGACAACGGGCCAAGGAAAGGTCTCGACCTCGATCCACACCTTGTGCTAGTTTTCTCGCTCGTCGACCGAATCCTCTCGACCGACACACTCGTGTCCTTCCCGAGGACGAACGGCAAGGAGGCCGTTGTGAGCTGGGGACAATCGTTCAAGCCGTCGCCAAAACCATCATCCGATCGATCTTCGAATCCGCACGATGCGGCCTCGGACGGCAACGAACCGATAAGCGAGATGAAAGTCCAGATTCGCTGGCTGATCCGGCGGGACATGCCCGAGGTGATGGAGATCGAACAGTCGAGTTTCCAGCAGCCGTGGACCGAAGAAGATTTTCTCGGACACCTGCGACAACGCAACTGCATCGGCATGGTCGCCGAATACAACCAGCAGATCGTCGGATTCATGATCTACGAACTGCACAAGGCACGACTCCAATTGCTCAACTTCGCCACCAGCGCCGACCTGAGACGACTTGGGATCGGACTGCAAATGGTCACCAAACTCGTCGACAAACTCTCGCAACAACGCCGCCAGGAAATCCTGCTGGAAGTCCGTGAATCCAATCTCGCTGCACAACTCTTCTTCAAGGCTCAGGACTTCCAGGCCTTCCGAGTCATGAGAGCCCATTACGACGACACGACCGAAGACGCCTACGTGATGCGGTTCCGTATCCACGAACACGTCGCCGAAACCGTCGCCTTTCAGCCGCACAATCGTATCGCCTTCTTCGACGACGCGGCCTGATCCATAGAGATCCCGCCGGCAGACTGGCACCTCACGCGCCAGCCAGTATCCTGCTCGGGATGAACCTCGACACCGGTCGCGATACGATCGTGCTCGAAGGGGTCCGAGTCCACAACCTCAAGGACCTCTCGCTAGAGATCCCTCTACACCAACTGGTCGTCGTCACCGGCATCAGCGGGTCGGGCAAAAGCAGCTTGGTGTTCGACACCCTGGCGCTCGAAGGCCAACGCCGCTACATCGAAACTCTCTCGCCCGCCGCCCGAGGACGACTCGATCGACTCGATCGACCCGACGCGGATCGCATCGAACGAGTCCCACCCACAATCGCCATTCGACAATCCGCTCAACGGGCCGGAGCACGCGAAACGGTCGCCACGGCGACCGAAATCAGCGAACTGCTCAACCTGCTGTTCGCGAGAATCGGAACGATCGTCTGCCCCGAATGCCAGCTCGCCGTCGAATCCTCAACGGCCCAGTCCATCGCCGAAACACTCGATCAGAATTTCGATGGCCGACGAGTCCAGGTGGCGTTCGAAGTCTCCGCTTACGAACCCGATCCCGCACAACAACGACCGCGATTGGCCGAAGACGGATTCCGCCGACTCGCTGTCAGCGACACCGACTCCCCAAACCGCTCGATCGTTGACCTCGACCAAGCCTACGATCAACATCTCGACTCCGCCTGGGTCATACTCGATCGACTTCAAATCGGCCAAGTCGATCTCGGCCGGATCCAGGACAGCGTGCAACAGGCCCTGGGATGCGGCGAAGGCCACTGCCTGCTGCTGTGCCAACCGTACGACGACTCGCCGACGACAATCACCATCGATGGGACACAGTGGATCGTCACACCCCGGTCGACCGGAACGGCCTGCAACAGCTGCCAACGACGATTCGCAAAGATCGAACCGCGACTCTTCAGCTTCCATAGCCCGCTCGGTGCCTGCCCCGACTGCCGAGGCTTCGGTAGCATCTCGGGCTTCTCGTTCCAGAAACTCGTCCCCGACACCAACAAGAGCCTCCGCGAAGGAGCCATCGCCGCCTGGACCACTCCAGCCTACTCGCACGAACTCGACGAACTGCTCGAACTGGCACCCGATTACCAGATCCCCGTCGATATCCCTTTCTCGGAACTCACACCCCAACACCTCGAACTGATCGCTCGAGGTGTTCCCGAACGAAACTTCGGAGGACTCGACGGGTTCTTCGATTGGCTCCATCGACACCGGTACAAGCTGCCCGTCCGAGTCTTTCTCAGTCGCTGGCGAACCTACGACACCTGCACCAGCTGCCAAGGAACCAGGCTGCAACCCGATGCACTGGCCGTTCACCTGCCGAAGCACGTTGACCAGACGACTCCGACAATCGATCAATGGACCCGGAAAAGTGTGGCCGAGCTGAAACA
>Ga0114999_10001470_pt1 | contig 32719 bp, 31 predicted proteins | sample ArcticOcean_MG_C_3_FD_89820 | JGI IMG/M metagenome (GOLD analysis project Ga0114999, IMG submission 89820) | Marine microbial communities from western Arctic Ocean - ArcticOcean_MG_CB8_126 | ecosystem: Environmental > Aquatic > Marine > Oceanic | place: Arctic Ocean: Canada Basin | collected...
GACTATCAGCAATCTGCACGGCCTTCTTCATGGCACGTCGAAATGAGATACGACGTTCTAGTTGAAGAGCTACATTCTCTGCAACTAGTTGTGCTTCAATCTCAGGTTTTTTGACCTCCTGGATATCTAGCATAACTTCACGCTTTACCAATTTGTTTAATTTGGCCTTGAGCTTTTCAAGCTCCTGACCTTTACGACCAATGACGATACCTGGACGAGCGGTGTAGATCTTTACGCGAATACGATTGGACGCACGCTCGATAAAAATGCGTGGGACAGATGCAAACCTCAGTTTGTCAGTAAGAATTTTCCGGATACGATAATCCTCTTCCAGGCATACGCTGAAATTCTTCTTATCGGCATACCAGCGCGACTCCCAGTTACGGCGAACCGCCAGGCGAAAACCAATTGGATGTGTTTTTTGTCCCATGTTGCGTGTGTATCTAAATTATTTGTCGTCAGAAAGAATGATGCGAATGTGGCTCGTACGCTTTACGAAAGGTTTGGCAGAACCACGAGCACCCGCACGAAAGCGCTTAAGACTAGGGCCTTCCTCAATTACTGCCTTTTTTATGATGAGGTCATCGCCAGAAAGATTATTGTTGTTCTCGGCGTTCGCTATAGCCGAATGCAAGGTCTTCGCCACAAGTCGAGCAGACTTACGAGGAATAAACTTTAAGAGCTGTGCTGCTTCAGCAGCGCGACGACCTTGAATCTCGCGAATAACTTCGCGGGCCTTCTTGGGTGATACCCGAACGTATTTAGTGAGTGCCTGGACTTCCATGATAACTTGGTATTAAAATATTTGTACTTTGATTGTGGCCCGGTCTCCAATAGCTAGAGATTCATTGGGACTAATTTGCGTAATAAGTGCTGCGGAGCAGTCTTTGACTGAGCGAGTGACTAACAACTCACCGAATTCGATAGCAGTCACAAGCAATTGATCCTGTGAGTCGTGATTATCCGAATACAAGCTAGCAGTGCTTACTCCAAAAACCAGAGAAGCTACCAACAGCGAAAGCATACGAATAATCAGTTTCATCCTTAAATTATTTCTTGGTATGAGTTCCGTGAGTTTTGAACGTACGAGTTTGAGAAAATTCACCCAACTTATGTCCAACCATATTCTCGGTGATGTATACCGGCAGAAATGCTCTACCGTTATGCACGTTGATGGTCAGCCCTACAAAGTCAGGAGTGATCGTTGAACGGCGTGACCAAGTATTGAGTGGTTTTCGTGAGTTTGCCTTCTGAGCAAGCTCAACTTTATCCATCAATTTGGGATCTATGAAAAAACCTTTTTTTAGTGAACGAGCCATGAGAATTAACGCTTAAACTTTTTACCGTTGCGATTAACGAGAATGAATTTGTTGGTCGTCTTCGACTTACGACGTGTTGGGAACCCCTTAGACAGTTGACCCCAAGGTGAACTTGGATGTCCACCACCGGAAGTGCGACCCTCACCACCACCCATAGGGTGATCGACAGGATTCATCGCAACACCGCGAACACGTGGACGCTTACCTAGCCAACGAGAACGTCCGGCTTTACCAATTGTGCGGCTTTGGTGTTGATGGTTACCCACTTCTCCAATCGTAGCGCGGCACTTCAGGTTCACCAAACGGATTTCTCCACTTGGCATTTTAACCGTCGCATAACCTCCATCGAGTCCCATTAATTGAGCAGCAGTTCCAGCAGCGCGAGCCACCTGTCCTCCCTTACCGGGAATAAGCTCAATATTGTGAATCTTTGTTGAAGGTGGAATATTTGAAAGAAGCAATGAATTGCCCGGATTGATTTCGCTGGACGTTTCGGATGCAACAATACTGTCACCGATCCCTAGACCGCGAGGGGCGATGATGTATCGTTTTTCTCCATCTGCATACGCGAGTAATGCGAGATTAGCCGAACGATTTGGATCATATTGAATATCCTGGATCTTCGCTGGGATATCCAGCTTCTCTCTACGGAAATCAATAATACGAATGTGGCGTTTATGTCCACCACCACGACGGCGGGAGGTAATACGACCATAAGCATTGCGTCCACTGGATCTCTTCTTATGGATGGTTAGCCGACGCTCAGGACGAGCTTTCGACAGCTCTACTTTGTTCTGCTTATAATACCTCTGACTAGGAGTAATGGGTCTTTTTTCTACGAGTGCCATTTGGAAAGTTCGGTGTGTGTTATACTATTTCTATGGTGTCGCCGTCCTTCAAAGACACGATGGCCCTTTTGATGGATGAAGTCTGGCCGAATTTGCCACGACGTTTACGATCACTCTTTCTCTTACCTTTACGGTTAAGAATATTAACGCGAGTTACGGTCACATTGAATGTCTTTTCAACAGCATGTTTAACAGAAATTCTGTCTGCTTGAGGAAAGACTTCGAAGGTATACTGTCCTAAATTGGAAGACAGGATATTCGATTTCTCTGTGATACTAAATTCTTTCAATACTTGATACGGAGGTTTCATGAATTGTCGGCCTCCATCCGTTGCATGAGGGTGGCGAGTGCAACTTCAGTAATGACAATAGTGCCATAAAGCGAAAGTTGCAGCGTGTTAAGGTAAGCAGCATCTTCAGTGTCCAACGCGGCAATATTGCGCGACGCCAAAATCACTGGGTCTTCGAAATTGTTGTCTACAATGAGAATGGACCCACGAGTCGGAACCACCTGTTTGATCACTTCGATGAATAGCTTGGTCTTAGGATCGGCAACTTTGAACTCTTTAATGACTACCAAAGATCCATCGACTGCCCGGTCGAAAAGTGCACGCTGAAAAGCAAGTGACTTAACCTTCTTGTTCACCTTTTTGGAATAATCGCGAGGTTTAGGACCCATCGCAACACCACCACCTGAGTGAAGTGGTGACCTAGAACTACCCTGGCGAGCCATACCGGTTCCTTTTTGACGGAAAGGTTTCTTTCCTCCACCTCGAACCTCAGCGCGAGTTTTGGTGCTGGCTGTTCCGAAGCGTTTGTTAGCGCGAATGGCGGTTACTACTTCCTTGATGGCTTGAATGCCTCTGTCTCCCTCGAAGGAAGGAACGGCAAATTCTTTTTCGCCGCTGGAAGATCCGTCTGATTTAAAAGTCTTCAGTTTCATAATTTAATGCTCCTGTTAGGCTCTTGCTGGGCGGGTTTTCTTTGATGTGCGGATGAGGACCTGGGATCCGTTGAACCCCGGGGTACTGCCCTTAACAAGAATGAGGTTCTTGTCCTCATAAATCTTCACAACTTTCAAGTTTTGAACCGTGCGTTGCTTGTCACCCATGTGACCAGGCATAATTTGCCCTTTAAAGACGTGGCCAGGATCTTGACACAGACCAATAGAACCGATCCGGCGATGAAACATGGAACCGTGAGAAGCAGGACCACCCTTAGTATTCCAACGTTTCACTACGCCCTGGAACCCGTGACCTTTAGTTGTTCCGACAACATCGACTGTAGTGCCTTCAGAAAATCCGGAAACTGTTAAGGTCTCTCCAACTTGAACCTCCGGCGCGGATGTGCAGCGAATTTCTTTCAATTGAGAAAGTCCCTCTAGCGACGCCTTGGACAAGTGGCCGTTTTGACCAGCGGTCATGTTTTTGGCCTTTTTGCGGGGATATCCGATTTGGACGGCATTGTAACCATCGGTTCCCTCAGTTTTTACCTGAGTTACCGGACAGGGCCCGGCTTCGAATACGGTAACCGGAACTAGACGATTTTCGGCGTCATAGACCTGAGTCATACCAACTTTTTTTGCAATCAGTGTGTGTAGCATTTTACTAAGCGGTAGGCTGAGCCGAAGCTCACTTTTTATTAGTCCTACGTTGAGTTATCTAAAATTAAATTAGTTCTTTGAGTTGATCTAAAAATTAAACGTTAATAGAGATGTCCACCCCGGATGGGAGGTTCAGCTTCTTCAATTCATCAACCGTTTGAGCAGTTGGCTCAACGATGTCGATCAAACGCTTGTGCGTACGAATCTCGAATTGCTCCATCGATTTTTTATTTACGTGAGGAGAGCGGTTCACAGAGAACTTCTCCGTGTGAACTGGCAAAGGAACGGGGCCAGATACTCGGGCTCCGGAGCGCTTTGCAGTCTCCACTATATCCTGGGCTGATGAATCAATTACTCTGTAATCGAAGCCCTTTAGTCTGATGCGTATTTTTTGTGCGGACATGTTGATTTAAAATTAAGCGCGAGCTGGTTCGCGATAGATAGAATTTGTAAGTGCCTCGAGCAGGCTATTTGGAACTTCCTCGAAATGGGAGGGCTCCATAGAGTAGTTTGCCCTTCCTTTGGAAAGCGACCGAACGTCGGTAGCGTATCCAAACATCGCCTCTAATGGTACCATGGATGTAATAATGCAAGCATTCGTTTTACTTTCCATATTCTGGATGCGACCACGACGGCGATTCAGGTCTCCCATAACTTCACCCTGATAATCTCCGGGAGTAGTTACTTCGACCTTCATGACGGGTTCTAAAAGTATAGGTCCTGCGTTCTTCATCGCATCTTTAAACGCAAAGATTCCGGCCATTTTAAAGGCCATTTCAGAAGAATCAACATCGTGAAAAGATCCATCGACGAGGCGTATTTTAAAATCAATTACGGGATAAGCAGCGATTACACCGTTTCTGGCGGCTTCAAGAATACCATCCAGCGTCGGCTTGATAAATTCCTTGGAAATGGTTCCGCCAACCACATCTGAAACTACCTCGATTCCTGCTCCAGGTTTGTTCGGCTCGATCTTTATAATAGCGTGTCCGTATTGGCCACGACCACCAGACTGGCGGACAAACTTACCTTCGCCATCTGCAGCCTTAGACACAGTCTCGCGATAAGCTATTTCTGGTTTTCCGGCTCTGGCTTGGACTTTGAATTCGCGGGAAAGGCGGTCGCTAATGATTTCCAGATGAAGCTCACCCATCCCGGCAATAATCGTTTGCCCCGTTTCCTCATTTGAAGAAACGCGAAAAGTAGGATCTTCATCGGACAGGCGACTTAGAGCTAGCGACATCTTCTCTTGATCAGCCGTAGTCTTGGGCTCGATTGACATCGAAATAACTGGTTCGGGGAATGTTGGAGGCTCAAGTGAGACATCCAATGCTTTGTCGCAAACGGTATCTCCAGTCCAAACATTCTTTACACCCACGATCGCACAAATATCTCCAGAGTAGGCCACGTTGATATCTTCCCGGTCGTCCGCTTTCATAATCAAAAGACGGCTAACCCGTTCCATTTTCCGAGTGCGCGGATTGAAAACTTGAGACCCTTTGGCTAACTTGCCCGAGTACACTCGACAGAAAACGAGCTTTCCAACGAATGGATCCGTCCAGAGTTTGAACACCAGGCCAGCGAACTTGCCATTATCGTCCGGACCCAAATCGACGGATTCGTCCGAGGAGTTGTGTCCGGTCATCGGAGGAAGATCCAGCGGAGAAGGCAGGTAGTTAATTACCGCATCTAACAATCGTTGGACGCCTTTGTTTTTAAAAGCCGATCCTGGGATGACCCCCATAAACCTGATCGTGGTTGTCGCTTTTCTGATAGCCGACTTTAATTCCGATTCGGAAAGGTCGACTCCATTTAAATATTTTTCTGCAACCACATCGTCGAAGTCAGAAAGGGCCTCCAACAATGCTTCACGGTAAGTCTCTGCTTGCTCCTTCAAATCCGAAGGAATTTCACGGATGTCGAATTTCACGCCAAGGGCATCGGACTCATCAAAGTAGATGGCGTTCATCGACACCAAATCTATCATCCCGATAAATTCCTCTTCAGCACCTATTGGAAGATACAGCGCATGGGCATTTGCACCAAGCTTCGTCCGCATTTCTTCAATAACGCTAATAAAATCTGCTCCGGTTCGGTCCATCTTGTTGACGAACGCAATACGAGGGACCTCATATTTATCGGCCTGACGCCACACGGTCTCGGATTGAGGTTGAACACCTCCAACAGCACAAAATACGGCAATTGCTCCATCAAGAACTCTGAGTGAACGCTCCACTTCGGCAGTAAAATCTACATGCCCGGGAGTATCGATGATGTTTATGCGATGCTCCAACTCAGAAAAGGGACCAGTCTTCGCAGACCATACACAAGAAATTGCGGCAGAAGTTATGGTAATACCACGTTCTCGCTCTTGCGCCATCCAGTCTGTAACAGCAGTGCCTTCGTGAACTTCACCGATCTTATGAACCACTCCGGTATAATAAAGGATTCGTTCAGTGGTAGTTGTTTTGCCGGCGTCAATATGAGCCGCAATGCCAATGTTCCGCGTACGCTCCAATGGGTATTCGCGCTCAGGCGAATTCAAAGAAGATATGTCGGAAAACCCCATAACGAATCCTTACCAACGAAGGTGCGCGAACGCACGATTGGCTTGCGCCATACGGTGGGAGTCTTCGCGCTTCTTAACAACAACTCCAGTGCTGTTATAGGCATCGACGATTTCAAGAGCAAGAGCTTCGGTGAATGGGATTCCACGACGGCTCTGTGCGGCTGAGATCAACCAGCGAAAAGCTAAGCTTTGCTGACGCTCAAATGAAATTTCAACTGGGACTTGATAGGTAGCACCACCCACACGACGACTTTTAACTTCAAGACGTGGGCGAATATTTTCTAAGGCTCCCAAAATCAGATCAACGGGATCACCCTTCTCAAGCTTTTCTGCTACGAGTTCAAAGGCTCCATAAACAATCTTCTGCGCAATGGATTTCTTTCCACAACGCATGACCATATTGGTAAGATTACTAACTAAAGTACTGTTGTAACGAGGATCGGGTGTTGGAACCCGTTTTACTGCTCTACGACGACGAGACATAATTCAAATTAAGATTTTGGGCGTTTTACTCCGTATTTTGAACGACTGCGGCGGCGTTTATCGACGGCCAAACAATCAAGGGTACCTCGAACGATGTGATAACGCACACCCGGTAAATCTTTTACCCGACCACCGCGTACCAAAACAATACTGTGCTCCTGAAGGTTATGTCCTTCATCAGGAATATAGGCAATGACTTCGATGCCATTGGTTAGCCGAACTTTTGCAACTTTGCGAATCGCTGAATTCGGTTTTTTCGGCGTACGGGTCATTACCTGGATACAAACTCCACGACGAAATGGGTTCGAATCTAGTGCTGGCGATTTGGATTTCGCCTTAATGACTTTCCGGCCTTTGCGGACTAACTGGTTAATGGTTGGCATTTCTTATCGTACAAGTTTTGGGAAAAGAGGTGGAAAGTATCACCCCATAGTTGTTAATCAAGTATTAAATTGGTCTTTTCAGAATCGATATTGGAATCATCGTAAACAGATGATGTCGAGTGTTTATCAGGCTTTGAGAGTGTGTGAGAGATTGCAGTTTTTAACTTTAGACACGATTGAGGCAGACCCGCTAAATGGATCTGCCCCAATCGATAAAAATAGTTAGGAAAACACCTTAACCGACTTCTTCATCTGTGTCCTCATCGCTAACAAATTCGTTGCCGAATGTGTCAATTTTGAGATTCCGATAACGAGGAAGGCCAGTTCCAGCAGGAATGAGGTGCCCCATAATTACGTTTTCCTTAAATCCGTCCAGTGTATCGACCTTTCCGAGAGTGGAAGAATCGGTCAAAACACGGGTGGTTTCTTGGAACGATGCAGCAGAGATGAAGCTTTCAGTTTCAATAGAAGCTTTGGTAATGCCCAAGAGGATTGGCTCTCCTTCGGCAGGTTTTCCACCAGCTTCAATGATTCCTTCGTTTTCACGCATGAAAGTTTTCCGTTCAATTTGCTCAGCCCAAAAGAATTCGGTATCACCAGGGTCTGAAATACGAACTTTTCTAAGCATTTGGGAAATGATGACTTCAATGTGCTTATCATTAATAGTCACACCTTGCATACGGTATACTTTCTGAATTTCAGAAAGTAGAAACTCCTGTAAAGCAGTTGGTCCCAAAATATCCAGTATTTCGTGCGGATCAGCGGATCCTTCGGTCAGGTGCTGGCCTTTATAAACTAGGTCACCAATCTGAACGATGATGTACTTTCCGTGGGCGATAAGGTGCTCTTCTGCGTTAGCAGACTCTTCGTCCGTAACAACAAGACGCTTTTTACCGCGCACACTGGTACCGAATGAAACGATTCCGTCGATCTTGGCCATTTCAGTGGCTTCCTTAGGACGACGAGCTTCAAAAAGCTCAGCTACCCGTGGAAGACCACCGGTAATATCCATAGTCTTGGAGGCCTGACGTGGTGTTTTGGCGATAAGCGTTCCGGCAGCAATGGTATCGCCTTCGCCAACGGATACTTGCGCACCAGTCGGGATGGCATAGGTGGCGATAGTCTTGCCCGTTTCGTCTTGGATCTCGAGCTGCGGATTCAAATCTTCCTTGTGCTCGGTGATAACCACTCCGATTCGTCCAGATGATTCATCAAGTTCTTTTTTGATGGTCACTCCTGGAATCATGTCTTCAAAGACAATCTTACCAGCCTTTTCAGAAAGAATTGGCACATTATGCGGATCCCACTGAGCCAAGGTAGTGCCTTCTTTGATTGCGGCACCATCTTCCAGTTGGATAACAGCCCCAACTGGGATGGCATAAGTTTCCAGCTCCTTGTCACTATCATCCAAGATCTGAATAGATCCTGTTTTGTTGAGCACAACATTTACACCAGGGCCAACTTCAACCAGGCGAAGTCCCTTAAACTTCACGTGACCGTCATTGCGAACTTGAATGTCGTTACTCTTAGACAAATTGGATGCAACTCCACCAATGTGGAATGTCCGCATAGTCAACTGAGTCCCAGGTTCACCAATAGACTGAGCAGCAATAATTCCGACAGAAGATCCCATTTCCACCTTCTTATTGGTGGCGGGGTTGATGCCGTAACTGCGAGCAGTAATTTTATCAACTCCACGGCATGTAAGCGGTGAAAGAATCTTTACGCGCTCAACACCAAGTTCTTCAATTCTGTTACCGACCAGTTCAGAAACCATACCGGCTTCTTCAACCAATACTTCATCAGGATTTAATGGGTTGCGAACTTCCTGTGCAACACACCGACCGATAATTCGATCAGCAAGCGGCACAATCTCCTCATCACCTTCCCGGATGGCACGTTTCCAGATTCCTTCGCGATGACCATCATCGTCTTCAGCGATAATCACATCCATAGCAACATCACAAAGCTTACGAGTCAGGTAACCAGCATCAGCCGTTTTAAGAGCTGTATCCGCCAATCCTTTACGGGCACCGTGAGTTGAAATAAAGTATTCAAGAACAGATAATCCTTCCTTAAAGGAGGAAAGAATCGGACGTTCGATGATTTCGCCAGAAGGCTTGGCCATCAGTCCTCGAGTTCCACATAACTGACGAACCTGTTGACGATTACCACGAGCACCTGAATCCATCATCAAGTAAACTGGATTTGCTTCCTTCTTACCGTAATTATGATCGAGACCTTCAAAAGTTGCTTTCTGAATTTGGTCGGTAGCGCCAGTCCAAATATCGATGATCTTATTGTAGCGCTCACCTTGAGTGATGATACCTTTACGGTACTGCTCTTCCACTTCGTCGATCTTTTTCCTAGAGTCTGCAACGATTTGACCCTTGCTTTCAGGAATGATCATATCGCTAACCCCCATGGAAATACCAGCGGTGGTTGCAACATCGAAGCCTAGCTCTTTAAGATCATCCAACACTTCAATGGTCTTTTCCTTTCCTGAAATGTTGTAGGTTGAAAGAATAATATCACCTAACTTTGATTTCGCGACAGGGGAGTTAATATATCCTAATTCATTCGGCCAAATCTGGTTGAACATCATACGACCAACCGTTGTGCGGATAAGCTTACGCTTGTTATTACCGTAATCGGTTTCTGGTCCTCCGTAATCAGGATTAACAAGATCAATCCAATCGTGTTTGTTCAGAATACCGTCTGCTTCGGCCAAGAGAATTTCATCGGCGTCAGCTGCCACAGGAACTTGAACGCCTTCAGCGGGCTGAGTACGTGGTTCGATGGTTATGTAGTAGGATCCTAATACAATATCCTGGGAAGGAGTAAGTGCTGGTTTACCACTGGATGGTAAGAAGATATTATTGGTAGCAAGCATCAAAAGCTTACATTCCATGATCGCTTCTAAGGACAGAGGAACATGAACCGCCATTTGGTCACCATCGAAATCTGCATTGTATGCAGCACAAACGAGTGGATGAACACGAATTGCGTCACCTTCAATAAGTACGGGGTCGAATGCTTGAATCGAAAGTCTGTGCAAGGTCGGCGCACGATTTAGAAGGACTGGGTGTCCATGCGTTACCTCTTCAAGAATATCCCAAACTTCGGGCGTACGCTTCTCGATCATCTTGCGCGCCCCACGAACCGTATGGACAAATCCTAGTTCTTTAAGACGACGAATAATAAACGGTTCGAAGAGAACCAAAGCCATCTTCTTTGGAAGACCACATTGGTTTAATTTCAGATCTGGTCCGATAACAATAACAGAACGACCGGAGTAATCTACGCGTTTACCCAAAAGGTTTTGACGGAAGCGACCTTGCTTACCCTTGAGCATATCACTCAAAGATTTCAAAGGACGGTTTCCAGCTCCAGTTACGGCACGACCATGACGACCGTTGTCGAACATAGCATCAACCGCTTCCTGCAACATTCGCTTTTCGTTATTGATAATAACGTCAGGCGTTTTCAGCTGCATCAGGTTCTTCAACCGGTTGTTCCGATTGATTACGCGACGGTAAAGGTCATTCAGATCGGAAGTGGCGAAACGACCACCTTCAAGAGGAACGAGAGGTCGTAAGTCCGGCGGGATGACCGGGAGGACTTCCAACACCATCCACTCAGGACGGGTATCACTGTGAAGAAAACCTCCGATCAGCTTCAAGCGTTTTGAAATTTTCTTTTTAATCTGCTTGGAGCGCGTGTTTTGCATCGCCTCATGCAGCTCTTCAATCATGGGCTCCAATTGAGCATTTGACAGAACTTCACGTATCGCCTCGGCACCCATTTTTGCAGAAAAGGCGTCTTCACCATATTCATCGATGGCTTTTTGGTAATCGGATTCTGTAAGTAGCTGCTTTTCTTCGAGAGGAGTTTTACCTGCCTCCGTAACCATGTAGTTCTCGTAGTAGATAACTCGCTCAAGATTACGTGCCGTTAGGTCAAGCATAAGCCCAATACGACTTGGCATACTCTTGAGAAACCAGATATGTGAAACAGGGACTGCCAACTCGATGTGCCCCATCCGTTCACGACGAACCCGTGATACGGTGACTTCCACACCACAACGGTCACAAACAACGCCCTTGTATTTGATGCGTTTGTACTTTCCACACGCACATTCGTAATCCCGGACGGGACCGAAGATGCGCTGACAGAATAGTCCGCCAGGCTCAGGCTTAAAGGTTCGGTAATTAATCGTCTCTGGATTCTTTACCTCTCCACGTGACCACGAGCGAATTACATCGGGTGACGCCAGTGTGATTTTAACAGAATCGAATGAATTTTCCCGGTCCATTCCGAGAACTTCTCTTGCTTCTTGTGTGCTCATTTTTTCGAAGTGGAGTAAAAGTTAAAGTCCTACTTTGGATTGGTTTTCAAGGCGTATATCCAGGCAGAGACTTTGCATCTCCTTGATCAATACGTTGAACGATTGCGGTGTTCCCGCGCTAAGTGAATTGTCACCCTTTACCAGATTTTCGTAAATCTTGGTTCGGCCCTGAACGTCGTCAGACTTGACCGTGAGTAACTCTTGTAAGGTATAAGCTGCCCCATATGCCTCGAGAGCCCATACTTCCATCTCACCAAACCGCTGACCACCATACTGGGCTTTACCACCCAATGGCTGCTGTGTGATAAGTGAGTAAGGACCCACCGCGCGAGCGTGAATCTTACTAGCGACAAGGTGATTGAGTTTCATCATATAGATGTGCCCAACTACCACTTCCTGGTCGAGTGGTTCACCGGTACGACCATTGAACAATTGGCTTTTGCCATGCTCAGGAACCCCAGCTTTCCTGCAGTATTCTCGAATACCATCTTCATCGATGCCGTCAAAAACCGGAGTAGCAATCTTGATACCTAGTTTGTGGCAAGCATAACCCAAGTGAGTTTCCAAAACCTGTCCTACGTTCATTCGGGAAGGAACACCGAGAGGATTCAAACAAATCTCAATTGGAGTCCCGTCTTCAAGAAACGGCATGTCTTCTTCAGGAACGATTTTCGCAATAACTCCCTTGTTTCCATGACGACCGGCCATCTTATCACCCACTTGAAGCTTACGTTTCGTAGCGATATAAACCTTTACCTGCTTGATCACACCTGAATCAACTTCATTGCCAGACTCGATAGTCGCAATCTTGCGTTCACGTTCTTCTGCAAGCTCATCAAACTTTGCCTGGAAAGAACTTATGATCTCCATGATCTTGATACGAACTGGAGATGGATCAATTTCAACGTACTTTGCAACCGATGCGAGGCGACGAAGAAGCGTCTTGGTTATCTTGCGGTTGGCAGGGATAATAATTTCATCTGACTCACCGTTTACCACATCGAGAGGAATTTTTTCCCCAAGAAGAATGTTGGAAAGTGCCTCGGTGAGGTTTTCCTTCAATTTGTCAGCTTCGTTACGGTACTCTTCGTTAATTTGTTTGGCTTGGCGACGACGATCTGAAGGACTCAGTTTCTCTTGCTCCCCATCAATCCGGGTCGACACTTTCACATCCATTATCATACCGGTTACCCCAGAAGGAACAACGAGAGACGTGTCCTTAACGTCGGCTGCCTTCTCACCAAAAATGGCTCGAAGAAGTTTTTCTTCAGGAGCCAACTCCGTTTCACTTTTAGGAGTAATCTTTCCTACAAGGATATCGCCAGGCTTAACTTCAGCACCCACACGGATGACACCATCGTGGTTCAAGTCCTTCAAAGCTTCTTCACCTACGTTCGGAATATCCCGAGTTATTTCTTCAGGACCAAGCTTGGTATCACGAGCAGTCACTTCCTTTTCTTCAATATGAATAGAAGTGAAAATATCTTGTTTAAGGACCTTTTCACTGATCAGAATAGCATCTTCAAAGTTATAACCATGCCAAGGCATGAAAGCTACAAGCACATTACGACCTAGAGCCAGTTCGCCATTTTCTGTGCAGGCACCATCAGCGATTACATCACCAGCGTTGAGCTTTTGACCTTTCTTAACCACTGGCTTTTGGTTGAAACAGGTACCCGCGTTGGAACGCATAAATTTTCGCAGTTCGTAGACATTGAGTCCCTTCTTTGGATCGCTTACAGGACTGCGTGAGAACTTGATCGGCAATTCACCATCAAGCGTTGTAATCACACGCCGGGAATCAACTGAAGCGACAATACCATCGTGCTCAGCTAGACCAACCGTTTTGGAATCTTGTGCAACCTTAGCTTCAATTCCAGTTCCCACGTAAGGAGCTTGTGTCCTCAGAAGAGGGACACCTTGGCGCTGCATATTCGAGCCCATTAATGCGCGATTGGCATCATCGTGTTCGAGGAAAGGAATTAGACCAGCAGCCACGGACACCAACTGTTTTGGTGAAACATCCATGAAATGAAGCGACTCAGGAGCAGCCTCAAAGAAGTTATCACCCTGGCGGGCGGTAACGGCCTCAGTAAAGTTGCCTTTATCATCTATCACAGAATTCGCCTGAGCGATGATGAGTCCTTCTTCTTCGTCGGCGGTTACATAACGAACTTCGTCCGTCACCTTGCCGTCTTTTACAACACGATAAGGAGTTTCAATAAATCCAAACTCATTAATACGTGAATAGATACTCAACGAATTAATTAGGCCAATGTTGGGTCCTTCAGGTGTTTCAATTGGGCAAATCCGACCGTAATGAGATGGGTGCACGTCTCGCACTTCAAACCCGGCACGCTCACGATTCAGACCGCCTGGCCCCAACGCACTTAAACGACGTTTGTGGGTAATCTCTGCCAATGGATTAATTTGGTCCATGAACTGAGACAGCTGACTTCGAGCAAAGAAATCTCGGATAACCGTGCTAAGAGCTTTCGGGTTAATCAACTTTTGCGGAGTGATCGAATCGACACTTTGATCATAAAGAGTCATACGCTCACGGACTAGGCGTTCAGTACGGGCTAATCCAATTCGACATTGGTTTGCCAAAAGCTCACCGACGGTACGAACGCGTCGACTACCTAGGTGATCAATATCATCAACAACGCCCTCCCCTTTCTTGAGTCTAATAAGGTAACGAGTTGCTTCGACAATGTCCTCGACCATGACGATACGCATTTCCAGATCCGTACCGAGGGAAAGTTTTTGATTAATCTTGTAGCGCCCAACACGACCCAAGTCATAACGTTTTGGATCTTGGAATAAACGCTTCAAAAGTGCTTTGGCATTTACCGTCGTGGGTGGCTCGCCAGGACGAAGACGCTTGTAGATTTCCTTAAGTGCCTCTTCTTCATTACGCGTTGGGTCCTTCTTAATGGCCCGTACGATGGCACTTTCATCTACCGATGTGTCAATTACACGAATATCGGAAACTTCGGACTCGTGAAACTGACGAATAATGCTCTTGGTAAGTGGCTCAAATGCACGCGCAAGGACCACTCCCTGGTTAGCATCTATAATATCTTCAACCAAAGTATAGTGGCTGACGCTGTCGAGCTTGAGTGCCGCTCCCAGGTCCAAATCCTGTATCTTATAAAAGAGGTCCAGGATATCGACATCCGAGCCGTAGCCCATAGCTCTAAGCAAAGTCGTAATAAGAAACTTACGACGACGACGACGACGATCTAGAAAAACATAAAGTAAGTCGTTATTGTCAAATTGGACTTCCAACCAAGTTCCACGATCGGGAATTATCCGAAAAGAATGAAGCAGTTTACCACTCGTGTGAGGAGCGGTCTCAAACGCAATACCCGGTGAGCGATGAAGTTGGCTTACCACGACACGCTCAGCTCCATTGATAATGAAGGAACCTCTCTCGGTAATATGGGGAATTTCACCCATGTAGATCTCTTCGTCTTTGATTTGCTCCTCTTCGCGCAGGCGAAGTTTGACGTAGAGAGAAATGGAGTACGTTACGCCTTCGCGAATACATTCCATCTCAGTAAACTTCGGTCCTACAATATTGTAGGATACGTACTCCAGCATCGACTTGCCGTCGTAACTTTCAATCGGAAAGATCTCTTGGAAGACAGCTTCTAGCCCTGTAGGCTTGCGCTTGGATGGCGAACATTCCTGCTGCGTGTATTCCTTGAAGGAATCAATTTGATTCTGGATGAGATTCGGGGCGGAAATTACCTCCTGAAGTTTTCCGAAGTTTTTGCGATCAGACATTTTAAACCGGGATGGCGATGAATTTGTAAATGGGAACGACCCTTTAGGGCAGAATTTAAGCAAAAAGAGACGGCAGACTCGGCGGTTTAGCCGAGTCTGGTCCGTCTCTGGAAAAAAGTTTATTTAGGTAAATCAGATTATTTGATTTCGACTTTGGCGCCAACAGCTTCGAGCTTCTTTTTGACTTCGTCAGCTTCATCCTTTGAAACACCTTCTTTTACGGGTTTCGGAGCTCCTTCAACGAGATCTTTGGCCTCTTTAAGACCTAGTCCTGTGATAGCACGAACTTCCTTAATAGACGCAATTTTGTTTTCTCCAGCACCGCCAAAGATAACAGTAAACTCAGTTTGTTCCTCAGCAGCTTCAACAGCTCCGCCAGCTCCGCCAGCAGCGGGAGCTGCAGCAGCTACAGCAGCAGCAGCACTAACACCCCATTTTTCTTCGAGGTCCTTTACGAGGGCTGCGATATCGATTACAGACTGGCCGGAAAGCCAATCAATTACTTGTTCTTTTGTTATGTCAGACATATGTAACTCCTTGTTGACTAGTGCTTCTGTTAGAAACGTTTAAGAGATATCTCCTAATCAACTGTTTGAATTAATGGTGGTTTAGTTATCCGGAATGAATCCGAAAGTTTTAAATTAGTTTTCTCTTTATTTGTCAGCGTGCGCTTTCAAAACGTTAACTACACTGGTGGGAACGGCATTAAGCACGGAAACCATTTGTGTGGCAGGTGTGTTGAGTAATCCAAGAAGCTGTCCCTTAAGAACTTCAATTGAAGGCAGGTCAGCTAAAATCTTTACGTCGCCTTCGGTTAGCGTCTGGTCACCGAGAACGCCCACCTTGACTTCGTTTTTTTCTTTGGATTTGCAAAAGGACCTTAAAGCCTGCGCTACTCCGGAAGGATCGTTTCCACCAACTACGATTGCAGTTGGCCCAGCCAACCAGTCAGCCAAATCGGGCATGTCACGGTCTTTGGCAGCAACGTTAAGAATGCTGTTTTTAACTACATGGAATTCCGCACCTTGGTCAGAAAGCTTACCACGTAATTCTTCCGTTTCTTCAACAGTGATTCGCTCAAAATTGGTCAGAAAAACGTAATCAGACTTGCTGAGGTGTGTTACAACTTCGTCTACAAGATATTTTTTTTCAGTTCTCATATCAGTTCTTACTATGACTCAATGTATTTTGCGGTATCGACAGATACTCCAGGGCTCATGGTCGAGCAAACAGATGCACTTAAAATGAATTTTCCGCGAAAACCAGTTGGACGGGCTTTCACAACAGCTTTGATAACGGTTTCGATATTCTCTTTGATTTTATCTGCATCAAAGGAACGCTTTCCAACAGGGACAGCCATATTGGAAGTTTTGTCCAACTTGTATTCTACACGACCAGCCTTCACTTCGTTAATCGCTTTCGCGACATCGTCGGTAACCGTGCCCGACTTTGGATTCGGCATTAATCCCCTTGGTCCAAGAACACGGGCAATAGAACGAACTTCCTTCATCGCTGCAGGAGTGGAGACTGCTACATCGAAGTCCATCCAACCGCCTTGTACCTTAGCAATCAGTTCCTTCAATCCAGCGAAATCAGCACCTGCATCAAGCGCTGTTTGTTCGTCGTTAGTAAAAACAGCAACGACCACTTTTTTACCACTGCCATTGGGTAAAGAAACTGTGCCCCGAACCATTTGATCACTCTGGCGAGGATCAACTCTAAGCTTGAATGCCAGTTCGACGGTTTCGTCAAATTTTGCGGCAGGAAATCCCTGTAAGATTGTAATAGCTTCGTCGAGATCGTAGACCTTAAGAGTATCTACCGATTCGAAAGCTTGAGTATAGCGTTTGCTCTGAATAGCCATGGTTGCGCTTCTAATTAAAATTATCCTTCGACTTCGATTCCCATACTACGGGCGGTACCAGCAATTATCTTGATAGCGGCCTCATCGTCGTTGGCATTTAAGTCGTTCCTTTTAGTTTTAACGATTTCGAGAATTTGAGCACGTGTTACTTTGCCCACCTTTTCGCGATTTGGCACTCCAGAACCTTTTGCCAGTCCAGCAGCCTTCTTCAAAAGAATAGCAGCTGGAGGAGACTTAAGTATGAAGGTGAAAGACCGGTCAGCGTACACGGTGATCACAACCGGGAAAATAGTTCCGGCCTGATCTTTGGTCTTTGCATTAAACTCTTTACAAAACCCCATAATATTAACCCCAGCGGCACCTAATGCAGGGCCAACTGGAGGTGCAGGATTAGCCGCACCGGCAGGGAGTTGTAAACGTATAGTTCCTGTTACTTTTTTAGCCATTTAGCTTTAATCAGTGTTTTTTTCCACCTGCCAGTATTCAAGTTCGACAGGTGTAAAGCGTCCGAAGATGGAAACTGAAACTTTCAGTTTTCCCCTATCCGGATCAATTTCGTCAATTTTTCCACTCAAGTTGAGGAATGGACCATCGGTGATCTTCACCTCTTCCCCTATCTCGTGAGTTACCTTCGGCACTTCCTTGCCTTCAGCCTCTTCAACATGAGCTAGAATCCGGTCGATCTCATGTTTTTTGAGGGCACTGGGCTTTTCACCACCAACAAATCCGATGACGCCGGTTGCACCTTTAATAAAATAATAAGCCTTATTGTGAAGAATATCATTCTCGTCATAGAGCCGCATGTGTACAAACACATAACCTGGATAGAGCTTACGCGTTTTGCTGGTCTTTTTCCCCTGTTTGACTTCGGAAACAGTTTCGGTTGGCAGAAGAACATCCAGGAGAAATTCCTCCATTTCATCCTGTTTCTTATACTTGTCTAAATATAGCTTAGCTTGATTCTCTTTATTAGAGAGAGTCTGTAGCACATACCAACTCGCTTTGGCCTCAGTAGTATCTGTGGTTTCAGTTTCCATTAACCGCGCACCCAATCCGTGAAAAGGTTAACAACTTGAAACAAAGAAAAGTCAGCAATCCCAATAAACGCACCGAGCAAAATTACCGCGACTAAAACCACCACAGTAGATTCACGAAGCTCGCGCAGACTAGGCCATGCGGCCTTTTTCAACTCGGTTATCGTTTCACTCCAGAAAATTCTGATGCTGCGAAATGGATTTTTCATAATTTAAAAATTGGCAGGACAGGAGGGAATCGAACCCCCAACCGACGGTTTTGGAGACCGCAACTCTACCAATTGAGCTACTGTCCTAGAAATACTTTACAAAATTAGACAGGTAAGCCGGGAACCCGTTTTCGAATTCCCGGCCCAATTGAAAGGGTTAAAAAAATTATTCAATAATATCAGTGATACGTCCTGCACCGATGGTGCGGCCGCCTTCACGAATGGCGAAACGTTGGCCTTTTTCCATCGCGATAGGTTTGTTCAATTGAACATCAAGACCGAGGTTATCACCAGGCATTACCATTTCTACGCCATCAGGAAGCTTTACGTCTCCAGTAACATCAGTAGTGCGGAAATAGAACTGTGGTCGGTAACCATCGAAGAAAGGTGTATGGCGACCGCCTTCATCCTTACTGAGGACATAGATCTCGGCCTTACCTTTAGTGTGAGGTTTGATCGTTCCTGGTTTTGCAAGAACTTGTCCACGTTGAACAGCTTCTTTTTCGATACCACGTAGAAGAATACCTACATTGTCGCCTGCTTGACCTTGGTCCAGCAACTTGCGAAACATTTCCACACCTGTAACAACGGTAGTCTGTGTGTCTTTCAAGCCGACAATCTCAATGGTTTCTCCGACTTTGACAACCCCACGGTCGATACGACCTGTAACAACGGTTCCACGTCCAGTGATAGAGAATACGTCTTCGATGGACATTAGAAAAGGCTGATCGATATCGCGAGTAGGCTCAGGGATATCAGTGTCTACTGCATCCATAAGAGCTTGAATGGCTGCCAATCCCTCTGGTTTGCCGTCCAAAGCCGCCATAGCAGATCCGCGAATAATGGTAATGTTGTCACCATCAAACTCATATTTGGAGAGAAGTTCACGAACTTCCATCTCAACAAGCTCAAGTAACTCTTCGTCATCGATAAGATCGACCTTGTTTAAAAATACGACAATGTTTGGAACACCAACCTGACGAGCGAGCAGGATGTGCTCACGAGTTTGAGGCATAGGCCCATCAGCTGCGCTAACTACCAGGATAGCACCGTCCATCTGTGCGGCACCGGTGATCATGTTCTTTACGAAATCAGCGTGACCTGGACAATCAACGTGAGCGTAGTGTCGGTTATCCGACTCATACTCTACGTGAGCAACAGCAATCGTTACGATTTTTGAATCGTCCCGAACAGTTCCTCCTTTAGCAATGTCTGCATAAGTCTTAGCTTCTGCTAGTCCTTTATTAGACTGTACGCTTAGAATCGCGGTAGTCAGAGTCGTTTTACCATGGTCAACGTGACCGATAGTTCCGATATTTACGTGCGGTTTGGTTCTTTCGAAAGTTCCCTTAGCCATGCGTCAAGTATTCGATAAAGGTTTGATAATTAGTTATTTGTATTATATTATTAATTCTCTCTTGTATGGAGCCCTCGAGCGGATTTGAACCGCCGACCTCGTCCTTACCAAGGACGCGCTCTACCAACTGAGCTACAAGGGCGCACTATCTATAGTAGAATTGCGCTTAGAAAAGAGAGGCGGAAAAATGGCAAAAACCAAAATAGGTCGTCAACCATTTTCTTGCCTTTTTTGATAACGCCCTCAGAGCCCGATTCTCACATGCAAATATCCTGTCGTTCCCAGCAATATAGGATGCACATCTTGAAGTATAAATTCCCGCACAAAATTATCCGTATTTTCGTTACCACTTGGGTTGATTAATAAGGGTTCACCAGCTAGTCCAAAATCGGTGAGTAAAACAGAAAATTCGACAGGATTGAGAGGGAAATCAATTTCCAAAGCTTCCTCAAATTCAATGAAGGTTTTAAGCACCTGCAGGCCCTGGACAGTTTTCGCTTCCACAAATAGACCTTCCTTCTTGGGTTTGGGGGACTCCCGTTTTTCTGCTCCAAACTCAGAAATGAAGTCTCGGGGCACCTTATTCAGCAATTGGAGGGGCGTATTCAAGTCTCCTGAGATACTTGTTTCCATCATTAACAGAGAGTCATCCCAACGGATAACAGGATCGTAGGCAGCCGAAAGGACAACCTCAGGCTCCCACACACTCGCATCAGTTTTTATGGGACCCGAATAATTACGATTGGTAGGTAAAAATATGGGTTCTGAGTCAAAAAGAAACGCTCGTTCTTCCAGTTCATCACTCGAGCTATGAACATCTTCAGGTTGAAATACTACAAAACTGGTTTGTTCTTTGCGTTCAGGTGCTTCTTCGAGATCGAGCTTAAAGAGATAAAAAACACCCACGTGGGCTGAAATAGCTACCAATACAAAAAGTAGAACCCAGCGTTTGTAACCCACGTTTCCCCTAGACTGTTTTGTAGTCTTACTCACTTAAACGTTGGAAGACCGATTATCTCTTTCTCTCCTGCCACATGAACCTTAGAAAACCCTGCTTTCTTTGCTTCCCCGCATATCTTGAAAAATGTTTCTGTATTTATTATAGGATCCAATCGAATGAGGAGCGTCGCGTTGTTTTCTCCATCCAAATAGATTCGGGCCTTCTCCTCAAACTGGGAAAGCTTCAAATTCTGACCCTCAAAAAGAAGCATGTTATCCCGTTTCACGGTTAAAACAGCTGTGACTCCAATACCAGTGACCAGGTTTTTATTAAGCTGCAGATCCACCACAACACCTATTGGCAGGACAAAGGGAGAACTAAATATCCCAAAAAATACAACCATGATTAAAATATCAACGATCGGAACCACCTCCAGACTCGACTCAGGGTTAGTCCGGATGAAACGCTCGAGATTTAGCGGCTGGCTAAACATCCTTACTCCGTTCCTCTTCCATCACTGGAGTTATTCCTTCATCCCGAAGATCACTCACAATAAACTTCAGCAATTCGTTGCCAGTCCATTCCATATCACGCACCAGAGCCCTGACACGTCCGTGTAGGAAATGGAATCCAAGATAAGTCAGAACGGCAATAGCCAGCCCGCAGGCAGTGGTTATCAATGACTGCCACATACCATTGGATAAAACGGTTGCATCAGAATAATTTCCTCCTTGCTCCATGTTATAAAATGTCTGGGCAAGACCAAGAACAGTACCTAAGAGCCCGACCAAAGGTGCAGATTTAGCTAAAGCAACCAGGGTCCCTAGTCGTTTTTCCAAAACCGGTATCTCAACTAAAGCCGCCTCCTGAATCTCATATCGAATCTTTTCTTCCTTTTCACCGAAGTGAAGAAGACTGGCCTTAACGAGACTTGGCACAGGACCAGGTGTTTCTTCACAAAGAGTCAATGCTTCGACCAGCCGCTGTTTCCGAACAATGTTTTTAATACCAGTGACGAACTCTGAGGAGCGAATTTGGCCTCGATGAAGAAAAAGCACGCGTTCAATGAAAATAATGAAACTGATTAGGCTCATCAGTAGAAGCACCCACATAATCGGTCCTCCCTTTTCAAGTATACTAAGATCAAAACTGGCCATAACTACCCTTTTTTCTGAGCCAAGCGGCTCAATTTACCCTCAGCAAGATTATTGAACGGCAAGCCGCGGTCTGGAATGTAGGAGTAAACCCGTCGAGCAGTCTCCACATCTCCAAGCTCCTCCAATGCTTCCCCTAAGGAAATAATAATACGAGACATCCAATACCGACCCGTTGATCCCAACTTGCTCGATTGATCGTCATCGATCAGGAATTGATTAACCGCCAACCAATAGATCTGAATCACTCGCTCCTGATTATCTCTTTTACCATAGGAAAAAGCCCACTTGTAGCTCGCTTCGACCCGAAGATCAATCGGTAAGTCCGGCAATTCAGCCAGTCGCTCAAACTTTCCTAGTGCCTGAGATATTCTTGCTTGTGAGGTATCCGTTTGCGCCAGGATGCATTCCGCCTGAGCCATCTCCACAATGGCCCGATCCTTGTGATTCGGGAACGTTATCAACAGGCGTTCAAAAACCACTTCCGCTCCTCCAAAATCGTTAAAATCTCGCAATAGATTTCCTTGATTGAGTCGGCCATAAAACACGAGCGGGTGATTCGGGAAACTTTCAGCAAGGCGTTGAAGGATAGCGTTTGCCTCCTTCAAAGTTGAATCAGTGCCCCGTCTTAGGGCATGAATGGCCGCTTCGTATAGCGCAACCGGGGCTAACTCACTGGTCGGATAATTATCAAACAATTCAGTATAACGTCGTTGGGCATCCACCATTCGGTTTTGCGAGGCATCGTAGCGAGCTTCAATAAGGTAACTTTGGACGGCCGCCCGAGTACTTGGGAAATCCCTGCGCACTGATTCAATAAGCTCCAAGCCTTCGTCTTGTCGTCCAGAAAATATTAGTGATTGAGCTTCAAGCACCTGAGTCAAGCTAGCCACTCGAATGCCCAGAACGGGATCTATGGTTCCCTCCGCCTCTCTCAAAACGGTATAAACTTGGCCCGCCAGAACCGGTGTTGACTCAAAATTGCTCGTCTTCAAAGACAGCTGACAACGAAACCAGAGCAATCGAAGCCAAAGAGAAACCGGCAGTACTTCCCGGGCATCTTGCGTTAACCAATCATTTAAAAGGTCGTATGCTTCAATCTCATCCTTGTTTGTTTGCAAAGCCGTAATCAGATTCCAAAAAGACTTCCACTTCTGAACTGGATCGATAGCCGGGTCCTTCTTGTAAATCTCCATGTGCTTGGCCGCACTTTCGAGGTTGCCCGATTTAATGTCAGAGAGCACCCATTGAAATAAAATGGTCCCACGATCAATTTCAGTTTCTTCCTGTTGAATTGCTATACCATAAGACTGAGCAGCATCACCATAATCTCCTGCTTGAAAGAAGCAATCGGCCACTAACAACTGAATCCGGTTCCTTTCCACTGTATCATCTATTAGGCCGCTTAACTCTATTAATAGCCCTGACGCCGACCGGTACCGCTGCCGTTGAAACGCAATTAAAACAAGCAGGCGAAGCGTGGATTCACGCAACTCGGAATCCGGATCACCCTCCAACAAAGTCTGGCACTCCACCTCAGAAGCCTCGTAGTCCCTAAACCAATATAAAAGCTGTCCTCGATTGTAGAGGATTTGGTTTACCAACTTTTCCGGAAGCGTTTCTTGATCGAGTTCACCTGTAAATTGGAGAAAACTCTGAATATCTTCAGCACTTGAGGCAGATGCCACCAATTCCTGAAGCGCTCTCAAACGGAGATCTGTTGAAACCCCAATGGATAACAATTTCCGAAACGCATCGCGACCGGCTGAAGTTTCACGCTCGGAAATAATTCCTTCGAGGAGAAGCAACTCATCGCGTAAATCGTAGTCTGCCTCTTGAATTCTAGGTATAGTTTCCTCAATAGCTAGGACCGCTTCGTCTGCTCGGTCCAAAAGAAATAGACCAATCGCATATTCTTTAGCGAATTGGAATCCAACGCGTTTATCTTGCCGGATCTCCAATTCTGAATCCGCCTTCAGCCGATTCAAATCCCCCTGATCCAATCCCTCATACTCTATAAGAAGCGCTCTATAAATAAGTAAATCTATTTGCGCACGTTGTTCAGGAGAGTTCGCTGAAGCTCGCGCTCGATTTAAAAACGATTCCTCATCGTTTTCATTTTGGGACTTTAGATTCAGCAATCCACGAAGCATAAGATACCAGGGAAGCTCGTTGGCGAGTAACTCCGCCTCAACTACCCGATCAGCCATCCGCTCAGCGACGGAACGATCACCGTTAAAGAAACTTACAAGGGCCCGCCTTAAATTAAATTGCGAATCCTGGAATTCACTATACCGCGTAAGAGCTGCATCCGCCTCTTCCAATTTCCCCAATGCGATGAACGCTGAGATGCGACTCAACTCCAACTCATGTTTGCGAGTATCGTGCGGCGCTATCCCATTTAGTAGATCGTCATAGAGCCCAACAGCAATCGAAGCCAATCCGGATCGCAACGCATTGTCGGCAGCCTCTTTTTTCCAAAGAAATCGTTGAGCATTCTTTTCTTGGTCTTGGCCGGCCTCATCGATCAGCGGAACCAAAGCAAGCTCATCAGGCAATTCCTGGCACACTCCTACAACTACTCCTAAAAGAAGAAGCACAGCTGTAATGCCGAAAGAGCGATTCATGAGCTAGTATAGGATGCGGTGTTGAGCAAAAGCTCTATAGGAAAAACTAAATGTGGCGGGAGTCTTCTTCGTCTTTTGATTCGTAACCACTGTCCTGCCGCTCGTGATTCACCTGATTCTTTTTAAGATATGCTTGGTATACGTCATCTGCGGTCATTCCGAGGACTTGCCCCAAGGAAATAAGAAAGTGGAAAAGGTCTATGACCTCTACTCGCGCATTTTGTTTATCAAATTCCTGATATTTTGCCCACCATTTCCATGGAACAGAGTCAATCAACTCAGCCATTTCCTGCTGCATCGCGCGGGTATAATTCAACACCCACTTGGCTTGCTCTTCTTCGCTTAATCCTTCGGTATTAACTCCGATCCGCTTGTTTAATTGGTCTTGGAGTTTAAAAATTTCCTCGAGTTTGTCCATAGATTTGAAGGTTTGGGTAACCCATCTCCCGGGGCAAGTCGAATTAAGACCGATTATGAACAGAATAGCTTCGGTAAGGGGCTCTAAAGTATTAATTATCCATCCTCAAGCAAAGGCCCCGAGTAAGAAATCACGCTTCTCCCGATTATAACCTTGTCACAAATTAGGGTAATTCTGAATGATGCCCTTTTTTAACAAAGGTCACCAACCGACAGGAACGGTTAATAACCGGCACAAAAGAATGACTTGCCCAACTGAAATCTCATTCGCTCTCCCTCCAGAGCCGATCCTGTGCGTTGACACCAGCCGTGACCCTATAAACAAAATCCAACAAAACACCTTAAAATGCCCGAATTTGAAGAGGTCAAACCAGTTGATACTAAAACCGACTACGAGCTGAATTCCGAAGATTTTTCAGCCCCAGCAGAGTCTACATCACAACACGTTCCCAGTCCGCCAAGGCCTTCACAGGCCAAAAAAACAGGTGGCCAGCGGCGCTCCCGCTATAAAAGCGAACGAAAACTGTCATACACCAAGCCGAAACCGGTAACACCAACAGATTCCGCTGCGCCTGCGGCAACCCCATCTGAACGTCCACCCCCAAAGTCTTCCGATTCTCGGCAGGAAAACCGTAGAGATGAAAGAGATTCATCCTCTGAAAGACAGTCACGACCTCCACGGAAGCGACAAAACCGTAACCGTCGTGGGCCAAAGCAAGAAAACAAGGACGGCGAAAGTTCCCAAGATCAACGACGCAATCCAAACAAGAACAACAACCGAAACCCCAATCAGCGGACCAATGCTAAGCACGGTGATCAAAACAGAACCAGGGACAATCGGAACCAAAAGAATCCAAGAAGGCAAAACCAGCACAGATCTCCAAGAAGGGCTCCAATTAAAAAAGGATTTTTCGCTTCATTAATTACTTCGATCAAAGCCATATTTGGAATCAAAGAACCAGAGCCCAAAAAAGAATTCAGACACAATCGCAATCGCAGGCCAAGAAAGCGCAATAACAACAACCGAGGCAATCAACAACAGGGGCAGGCTAGGCGCGAAGGAGGTGATCGAAAGGATCAGGCACAATCCGACAATGGAGAACCCAAGCAGTTTCCCAACAAACGTCGTCGCAGGAAAAGGCGCCCAAATTCAGAAATGAGATCGGGCGATAATGCGAATAGTGGAAATGCGCCGAAGGCATCCGCCGACAATGCGCCTAAGCCTCGTTCGGACGATACACCTAAGCCATCCTCCGATAATGCGCCTAAAGCATCCTCCGACCATGCGCCGAAGCCACCTTCGGACAATACGGCTAAGGCATCTTCCGATAGCCCGCCTAGCGATTCTTAATAATTAATACTCCAGTATCCTATGGATGTAATGCGAATCGAGGGTGGCAACACCCTTAGTGGATCTATTTCAGTCAGCGGTGCAAAAAATGCCGCACTTCCCATATTTGCTGCAACGCTACTAACCGAGGAAACCTGCATCCTGGAAAACGTGCCGAACTTGAGCGATATTCGCTTTATGGCACAAATCTTGGAACACCTTGGAGCGGAGGTTGAACAAATAGCGCCTACAAGCTGGAAAATATCGGCGAAGACCATCAGTCATCGTGCACCGTACGACCTTGTCCGCAAAATGCGGGCCTCCGTCTGTTTGATGGGACCCTTAGCAGGACGGCTCAAGAAAGCCGAAATCTCCCTCCCGGGAGGTTGCGTCATCGGACCGCGCCCCATCGATATGCACCTCAAAGGTTTCGCCGGACTAGGGATGAAGGTTGAAGTAGATAAAGGGTATGTATTTCTCGATGCGACAGAAGCATGCGGTAACCCCATCTTTCTAGGGGGACGTCATGGCAGCACGGTAACAGGAACGGCTAACGTACTCATGGCAGCTGTTTTAACTCCGGGCAAAACCATCATCGAATGTGCAGCCTGCGAACCTGAAGTCGTCGACCTTTGCAAAATGCTTGGGAGCATGGGAGCAGACATCCAAGGAATAGGCAGCCCCACGCTTACCATAGTCGGGGTCGCGAAGTTAAGTGGTTGCCGCTATACCATTTTGCCCGATCGTATCGAAGCTGGCACCTTCCTTATCGCCGGAGCCATGGCCGGGGACAATCTCACCGTCACCAACCTTCGTGTAGCCGACCAGGCCGCTCTAATCGATAAACTGAAGGAAGCGGGTGTGCCACTTACTATCGAATCAGATTCAGCCGTTACGGTTAGCAAGAGTTCCAGCCCGTTAAAGCCGGTCGACGTGGTCACCCATCCCCACCCAGGATTTCCAACCGACGTTCAAGCGCAAATGAGTACGCTCATGTCTGTCACACCGGGCATCAGTATTGTTACGGAAAAAATCTTTCCCAACCGTTTCATGCACGTCCCAGAGCTTCAACGTATGGGGGCCGACATCGCCATAGAAGGCCCGAATGCCATTGTTAAAGGCCAATCCAAACTTTCTGGAGCTCCCGTCATGGCATCTGATCTTCGAGCAAGTGCTGCATTGATCCTCGCAGGGCTAGTGGCCGAAGGAACAACTTGGGTCCTAAGGATCTACCACCTCGACCGCGGTTACGACAAAATCGATGAGAAATTAAGAGCTGTGGGAGCAGTTATCGATCGGATACCAGAAAGTGATATGCCCAAAGACCTAAACCCCGAAGCCGCCTGATCCTTGGACGATGGAACCGCAGACGAGCCCGAAAAAGGCATGCATTTTTTCCAGAATGCCCTGGAAAATGCGAACAACGTAACAGACAACACCCTGCGCCCTCCAAGTTTTGAAGACTTTACCGGTCAGGCAAAAACGCTGGAACGCCTTCGAATTATGGTGGGGGCAGCGAAGAACCGAGGCGATGCGCTAAGCCACATTCTTTTCAGTGGCCCTCCCGGTTTGGGAAAAACAACTTTGGCTTTGATTTTGGGAAACGAGATGGAACGTACAGTTCGTATTACATCCGGCCCCATCATTGAAAAGCCAGGCGACCTAGCAGGTCTGCTCACGAACCTCGAGGAAGGGGACCTCCTTTTTATCGACGAAATCCACCGGATTTCCAAAACCGTTGAAGAGTATCTCTACTCGGCAATGGAAGATTTCCGAATCGATATCATGATCGACCAAGGGCCTAACGCCCGCAGTGTACGATTAAATATTCCCAGATTCACTTTGGTAGGCGCAACCACCCGCATGGGTATGCTCACCGCCCCACTCCGTAGCCGCTTCACTTTACAAACTCGCCTAAACTATTACGACCATAATGCATTAAACACCATTGTCTTACGCTCCTGTAAGCTACTCGACATTCCAGCGGAGCAAGCAGGAACTAATGAAATCGCACGACGAGCAAGAGGAACACCTCGAATAGCAAACAATTTGCTTAACTTCGTCCGCGACTACGCCGAACAACGAGGAGAAGGCATTGTTAATTTGAAAATGGCTCAAGCGGCACTCGAGCTACTAGAGATCGATGCCAACGGCCTCGATGAAATGGATAAACGCCTTATGCATATCATGGCTACCAATTACCGTGGTGGTCCCGTCGGATTAGGAACACTAGCCGTTGCCGTAGGCGAAGAAGAAGAAACCCTGGCCGAAGTCCATGAACCCTTTCTCATTCAGGAAGGTTACATCCAACGCACGCCACAAGGACGGGTTCTTTCCTCGAAAGGCTATCAAGCGATTGGACTCGAAGACATTACCAGGGAAAACTCAGATACATAAGGAGGTAAATTTTCCTTTAAAAAATAGAGCGTAACTGCCACAGAAAACCATATTGGCAGCATATTCATACTTAAGGTTTGAGTATGAAACCCATAGCAATTATCTGCATAGTCACATTCTTCTTAGTGACCCATCTTGTTGGTCAGGGGGAATCTCGACCAGGCGCTTTCAGGCGACGTAATTGCGGCCGAGGACGCTTTGAGTGAGGCCTTTACAGCGGCACTCAAAACGTGGCCAACAAAAGGAGCACCCGACAACGCTGAGGCCTGGTTGCTGTCAGCTGCTCGGCGAAAACACATCGATGAAATCCGTCGAGAAAAGGCGCGTACCAATCTTGTAAATACGTTGACCGAGGAGGCTGAAAGTTTTGCACAGGCTATCTCTCCTGCATCTACCTTCCCAGAGTATCGTCTTAACCTCATGTTCGCTTGTGCTCACCCCGCCATCGATTCGAGTATTCGAGCACCTTTGATCTTAAAAACCATTCTAGGGTTAAGTGCGGGACGTATGGCTTCGGCCTTCCTGGTAAAACCAACTGCGATGAGTCAACGACTGGTGCGAGGTAAACGAAAGATTCGAGACGCTCGTATCCGTTTTTCTATTCCGGAAAATGAAGAACTTCCGGAACGTTTGGATGCGGTCCTGGAAGCCATCTACACAGCCTATGGTGTAGCCTGGGAAAACGTTGCTGGCCAGGACGCATTTGCTCACTCTTTAGCGGATGAAGCCATTTGGCTCGCGCGGTTACTCGCAGAGCAATTGCCAAAAGAACCCGAGCCACGCGGACTTCTCGCACTTATGCTGTACTGCGAATCCAGAACGGCAGCGCGACGGGGTACTGACGGATCGTTTATCCCTCTCTACGAACAGGACACTTCACTGTGGGATCGATCACTCATCGACAAAGCCGAAAAACAACTGGAAGCGGCAGCGTTGCATAAACGCCACGGACGCTTTCAACTGGAAACATCGATTCAGTCCGCCCACACCGCCCGAATTCACACCGGTCTCGTGGAATGGAAAACGATAGCAACTTTATACGAAGGTCTTGTGCAAATCGCCCCAACGATTGGGGGCCTGGTCAGCCGTGCATCCACTCTCGCCAAAGCGAGGGATGCTTCTTTCGCACTTGCGGAGCTCGACCGCCTTCCCAAACAAACGGTAGCTAGCTATCAACCGTATTGGGCACTGCGATTTCATTTATTGAAAGAGTTGGGGCGAAGTGAAGAAGCAGCGAAAGCCCGCCAACAGGCGATTGGCCTTACCGAAGATCCAAGTGTTCGTGCCTATCTGCTTTCCTGAACGGTATTTATTGAAGCTGCCTTTGATCCCTGCTTTTTCATTAGCCAAAGAAACAGCAGGATAAAAGCTACAAGTAAGATTAAAACCAAATAGCCATCAGTCACTTTTTCGCTGCCAAAAAACGAGGAGATTTCACCTTTTTCGTCGACCGTATTTACCAAACCTTGAATGACAAACGCCCATCCGGCATGTAGCCCTACGCAGGCCCATAGGTTCCGTGTATAGAGAAAGACCAAATGTAATAGTATCCCGGCCAAAAACAAAACTAAGAAAAGCAATCCGTCAAAATACAAAAAGGTCGTTAGGGTTCCCCATATAGCAAATAGGCCGTCATCGAACCCTATTTCATTTACAGGTATATGGACCATTACTTCGTAGGGCATTTTGAAATGAATGTAGGCGAAAAGCAGAGCTGACAGAACCACAGCCAGTATTGGTTTAGAGCTCGTATAAAAGGCACGAAAAACAAACCCCCGAAAAAACGATTCTTCCGCCATTGCAATCAATAGAGCTGCTACCAGGCCGGATCCAATTTTTAAAAACTGATTGCCCCAACTCCAATTGTCGCGGGGTTCCAAAATGCCAAAACTAAAGTCGATACTGTAGGTAAACACCATCATGCATGCACCCAGCAGAAACCACTTTTTGAAATGTGCCCAACCAGGCGGTAGAAATCCCAAGCGCTGCCAAGACAACAAATTGGCCTTCTTCATCAACACTGGAAAAAGAATCAAAAGGCAAAGTAGCCGACCACGGTCAAAATATTTCCCAAACGGCTTTTGTGCTAAGTAACTACTGGCATCTGGATCCAAGTAATGCACCAAATTGAACACCAGAGGAGCAGCGATGGCCGCAAAAACAAGGGCTCCAAAATAGAGATATACTATTAACCACAAGCCTTTGGAGGAATATTCATTTTCCTTGAGCCCATAGATTTGAAAGAAAGGGTCGCGCTTCATTGGATTGCCCGCACTTTTCACACGACTCATCCAACGCTGTCAATGCAGCCTTCAATATCAATTGAATGAGCCTCAAACAACAACCGGATTTTCGTTTGAGATAGATCTAGGATCCTCCATGATTTTAGGGGAGTCTTTCCAGCGATTATAATGCCAGGTCCATTGTTCAGGATATAAATTAATTACGCGTTCGATCGCGGTGGCCATCAATTGAGTGAGTTCATTGACATCCGTTATTCCATGACCCGCAGGAACTACTTCGTTAGCAATCATTTCATAGTGCATGGGGCCTTTCCTAACCAAAAAGGTGGCGTAGACCGGTGCCTTTGCAATGAGAGCGGCAATAGCCGGGCCGGAAACAAAATCGGTTTTTCTGCCAAGGAAATCGACCGTGGTAGACCTGCCACCTGATGGTCTTTGATCCATAACAACTCCCAGGTAATCTCCTCTCCGGAGGGTTTTTACCATGTCCCTCAGGATCAATGGCCGGTCAATCATAAATATTTTTAAACCTAGACGACCACGCATTTTAACCAGGAATCGATTGAGGGCACTGCAGGATGATCGCCTGGCGAGCGCATAACACTTTGCAGATGTCATCCTTGAAACAAACCAACTTATGGATTCCCAACTTCCCAAGTGGCCGGTTAAAAGAAGGCAGCCCGTACCTGATTTCTTGGCACTCTCAAGCATTACGGCGAGTTCTTCTTTCCCATCCACTTGTAAAGATTTAGGGACGCAGGAGAATTTCAAAGTCTCCAGGGCCGAACAGGTATGATTGAAAAATGTTTGCTTTTCAAATTTTTCAGCGGCGGCACTACCTTTAGGCATGTGACGAATCTGTTCCAAGTTATCCCGAAGAATTTTAACGTCGCGCCCAATAAATGGTCTTCCACAAAAGCAAAGTAATTTAGCAACTTGGGAGATCATCCAATTCGGCATGATCTTGATCATAAAGAGCACGCAATTGTAGATGCTAAAAAGGACTGATTCTTTGATGGTTGGTTTTTCAATCATTGGGAATAGCTGCCGATTGGGGAAAGAAGTCTATTGTAAAAGGTAAGTCCCCGGATCAGAATGTAAAGGGCTGAAACGTTACAACAACGAATGGCGATTTAAAGGATTTATCATAAAAAAACTTAACATTGGCTTAAACAGTGAGGATTTAAAAAGACATTTCGTTTCAATAACAAATGGAGGAAGCGGGATTCGTCGGCCTCAATACACCCCTGTAAATAATGCTTAAGGAAACATATCCTCCCTTGATTCGAAGCATGCATAGCCCAGGATGTAGTTAAATTTTTCACGAAACCGAACTAATTACCGCTCAATTCCCGACTATCGGCCAATCAATCACTAGATTTATTCCATGGAGTTCCTAAATTGATTTCGACACTAAATACTATTCGAACTTTCACCAATGAGCGCACGGATAACTACGGCTACTCTCCAAGATAAAGAGGATTGGGACCTCTCAATCCCATTTTTTCATGAATCAAGGAACTCCTAAAACTATCGCCAAAGAACCGGTCAAATTCGGGACGTTCTCCGGAGTATTTGTTCCGAATGCGCTTACGATTCTTGGGGTCATTCTCTTTATGCGATCGGGCTGGGTTGTCGGTCAGGCGGGTGTTTACAACACCCTAATCATCCTGGCTGTGGCCAACTGTATTACCCTGCTTACTTCGCTTTCACTTTCGGCCAAAAGATCACCGATCAATCACCAAGTCTCTCACCGATTTTTCCAACACGCACCATTTTTTTATCATCCACTTTATCAGGCCA
>Ga0114999_10001471_pt1 | contig 32701 bp, 36 predicted proteins | sample ArcticOcean_MG_C_3_FD_89820 | JGI IMG/M metagenome (GOLD analysis project Ga0114999, IMG submission 89820) | Marine microbial communities from western Arctic Ocean - ArcticOcean_MG_CB8_126 | ecosystem: Environmental > Aquatic > Marine > Oceanic | place: Arctic Ocean: Canada Basin | collected...
CCGGTATAAAGAAATGCCGCGTAGACGATAATATAGAACCCGCCCATAAATCTGGGCAGCCGCCCCAATCCCGCGACGAATAAAAAATGTATCACTGTCGAAGCGAGGATAAATACAATTCCAATTTGAAAGAACTCGGGTGTTTCAATTGTCCCGAAAAGGCAAAAATTTCCCAAGCAGAGGGGAATGCAAATATGCCCATCCCCTACTTGGGAACTGTAAACGACATCGGGCTGGCGCTTCCAGCCATAGTATAAAGCGAGAAGGGCGTTTGGTAAGACCATCAGCCATCCGGTCAACCACCCCAGTTTATCTTTACTTATGAAGCCGGATTCAATGTTGGTGATCCAAGTTACAAGGCCCTCGACACTCACGTAGAGGGCGTAGGTGCCAATTCCAAGCAGGAGCAAATCGATAACGATAATCCAGTGAATAGATTTTTCTTCACGGACATTTGATTTTAAAACTTCGAAGATGTGAAAACATTGCCAGAAAATAAAAATGCCGATCAAAACCAATCCATCCCCGAAGTCGAGGACCCCATCGCGAGCGAGCGCCCAAACCGCACCGCTGAAAAAAAAGACTGCGGTCATCGTGAAAAGAAGGGAAAGCCGGTTGATATTTTGCTTTTTGGCCTCGCGTTTTGCGACCCGTTTCTGTCCTCGCTGAAATGACATCCCCCAGAACAATGCAGGCAGACCGATCAGGAGCGTCAGGTTAGTTACGTTATTAACTAGACAGTTTACCATAACCTCCCTTCCTGGACCTCCGGTTGTGCCGAGCACGAAGACAAAGATAAGATTTCCCATTCCGGAGCAGTAGGGCATAACGAGCGTTCCGAGAACCGTCCCTTCCATGCCTCTTCCGGTCATTACTTCAAGACGCCAGATCATAAGGAAGGATCCAGCAAGAAAGAGCGCGAGGAGGATCCAGGGTGATCCTAACCCCAAATTGTTAATTAAGTGCGACATCAATTTTTGGATAAGTATTTCTCATTTTATACTGAATCAAAGGATGCTGCCACCCCATGCATGGCCGCTCGATAAAAAAATCTTTTCTCTCTGCTATTCATCTTGTAATCCTGCTCTCTTGTGCTCTATTCAGTGCTTAAATCATGCCCGTTATAAGAACCAGCAATAAATCGCTTAACCGAGACAATCGCCCGGAGGGGTGTGATAAAACATCAGCTGGAGTCTTCAGCGTTTTAACAACAAACGGTAAATTTGATTGTCACTATCACGATTGTGACGAGTACTGGCTCATATTCAAAGGGAAGGCAAAAATCCTCAGCGAAGGAAAAGAGTATTATGTGAAAACAGGCGACATTGTTTTCACTCGGGCGGGCGATGAACATGATGTTTTGGAAATTTACGAAGACCTGGAAGCTTTTTACTTTGAGGACGCGACTCCCGAAGGGGGAAGGGTTGGGCATTTACACAAAACCGAAGCTAAAGCTAAGCGGCATGATGTATCCACCAAACATCTTCCCGCCGACTTCCCCGCTTCTTAATTTTATTCATTTACCATGAGTAAACCCCATCGTTATATTATTGTAGGAACAGCGGGCAAAGGAGGAGATTGGTGTAAAAATACACTTCCTCGCCTCGCAGAATTAGGGAAGGCAGTCCCCGCGGCCGCAGTCGATATTAATGCAGAACATCTGCAAAATGCAAAAGACCATTTGGGGTTGTCTGATGATCTGTGTTTTACAGACATTAATACCGCCTTCGATAAGGTAAAAGCAGATTTTGCCATTATTGTCACCCCTCCCAATTTTCATGAAGTGGTTGTCGATGCGGCGCTCGCTCATGATATGGACATCCTTTCGGAGAAACCGATCGCTGATGACATGGAAGCCAGTTGCCGTATTTACAAGAACGTCACATCAGCGGGGAAAAAGATGGCGGTGACCATGAGCCACCGATTCGATGAGGACAAACAATCGTTAGAAGATACAATCCATAGTGGAGATTATGGACGCCTTGATTATGTGATTGGTCGGTTCACCATGGCATTAAGGAAATTTGGTGCATGGGGAGCAAATTTTCGTCACACCATGGTTGATCCGCTGCTCATTGAAGGAGCGGTACATCATTTTGATATGTTTCGCGCACTGGCAAGATCAGACTGTGAGACTGTTTATACCGTAAGCTGGAATCCCACGTGGGGTGAATACGGAGGCGATAGCCAGGCGCTGATCACAATGAAAATGAAAAATGGCGTGAAGTGTTTCTGGGAGGGCGCTAAATGCAATGCCGTAACGCTGAACGGGTGGACTAAGGATTACATACGTGCTGAATGCGAAAACGGCACTCTTGAACTCGATGCCCGCAAGTTGCGGCTGCTCAACACCCGTATCGAAGGTGAGATTACCGGAAAGGAGTTGCCTCTCACTCAAGGCGAAGTCTGGAAAAACGAGTGGATTGCGGAGATGTATTGCGATTGGCTGTCAGGAGAAAGAGAAGATCATCCATCTCGATTGGAAGATAACATCCAATGTGTAGCGCTACTTTTCGCCGCTGTAGAATCCGCGCATACTGGGCAGCCGATCAATGTTCAGGATTTCCTGAAGCAACATTTGGATAGTTAGGTACACTATCCAGACTAAAGACCCAATCATTTCATGACCCTGACCGCAGTTGTTCTGATCGCGGTCTCGGCTATTCTGCATGCTGGTTGGAATACGATCAGCAAGCGTGCGCATCCCACGCCGGCGTTTTTCTTTTTTGCGCTCGTAATTGGGACCTCCCTTTTTTCTCCGATACTTATCATTAATTTTCGGGAAATTTTAATATTCCCGGCACAAGTTTGGCTGCTCCTGGCAATGACTGGTCTATGTGAAGCCATTTATTTTGTCTCGCTCTCCGCTGCTTATCGATCTGGTGATATGTCCATAGCCTATCCACTGGCGCGTTCCGCCCCAGTTATCATTGTCATACTCATTACACTACTGTTGGGCCAGGGAACTCAGATAAGTTCTCATTGTATTGCCGGTATCATGCTTATCTTTGGCGGCAGTATAGTTTTACCCATGCATCATTTCACTGATTTCCGCTTGAAAAATTATTTCAATCTCACCTGCTTTTTTGCCCTCTGTACCGCATTGGCCACTGCAGGGTATTCAATGATCGACTTTAGAGCATTGCAACTATTGCGGGATACCCCCAATATTAACCTCACCGCGGTGGGAATAGGTATTTCCTATGTTTCGATTGAGTTTTTTATCGCCGCATTATGGTTAGGTCTATTTACCGTCACACATAAAAGCGGTCGGAATGATTTACAGCAAGTGTTTCACCGTTACCTGCGTCCGGCAGTGCTGACAGGTGTGAGTTTTCTCCTGCCCTACACCCTTGTCCTTATCTCGATGGCTCATGTTGCAAATGTAAGTTATGTTGTCGCCTTTCGCCAGCTCAGCATCCCATTAGGTGTTATCTTTGGTATTATATTCTTAAAAGAACCCCGGTTTTATCCTAAGTATATGGGCACCCTTATTATATTTATTGGCTTGGTTTTCGTTGCTCTCGGGTAGTACAATAAGCCCTTGGTCTCAGGACAATATTGAGTCCACCGCGGGAGGAAAAATATCACTTACATCCCCCTCAATACGGAGAGTAACAGCGGGGTCGTCGTCATGCTCGGTCTCGCCCCTGTTGATGATGATATAGGGGACACCTCGTCGGGTCGCGAGAAAAGGAATCGATGCCGCGGGATAAACGGACAGAGAAGACCCCAGCGCGACCACAAGATCGGCCTGGGCGGTTGCGTTTTCCGCGTCCTGAATATCTTCAGGGAGCAAGTTCTGGCCAAAGCTAATCGTCGCTGATTTTAAAAAGCCGCCGCATTGGCAAACGGGTGGTTTCCCCGTGCGTCGGAAATATTCAAAATGGGATTCCGGTTCGGAGGCAGGAGGCATTTCTGACATTCCACCTCGGCGTTTGTCCCATGTAACTCAACGAGCAATGCGCGCGATGTGCCAGCTTTCTGGTGCAGTCCATCGATATTTTGCGTGATTACTTTATGAATTCTCCCTCCTTTTTCCAACTTTACGATGCCTTCATGTACGGTGTTAGGGCTCGCATTTTTAAAATCATCCCACGCCTCAAGTTTATATTCCCAGTGCTCGATCCGCGCTTTCCCTGAACGCATAAAATCCTGGTAAAAGACGGGGCTTCGTTTAGTCCATACACCACCAGGACCACGAAAGTCAGGAATCCCGCTATTCGTGGAAATCCCTGCACCAGTAAAGATAAGCATCTTTACGGCATCCCCCATAAGTGCGCAGAGCTGTTCGTGTTCACGTACACTCATGAGTCATTGGCAATAGCTGTATTCTGGGAGGAGACTTTTAACAGACAGGCACCTCCGAGTAAAAATAAAATTGCCACAGCGAGTGCGCCCAACCGCGGTTCACCACTAAGGCGGGCTACGGTTCCCATCAAGACCGGCCCGAGTAGGGCGGCAAATTTACCAACCATATTATAAAACCCGAAATAAGCCGCGGCCCGATCAGGGGGAATGATATTCGCAAAAAATGATCGGCTGAGTGATTGAACACCACCCTGAACGGATCCGACGAGAAAGCCCAGCACATGAATTTCACTTACCGCAAGACCGAAAACTTGAACCGGTTCGAGGGAAAGGCGGGCGGCAAAAATAGTGACACCAAGATAAATAATGATCCCCGTTAAGATTAGTTTTTTGGCTCCGAAGTGCTGTCCCAACCAGCCAAATAAAAGCGAGGCGGGGACACCGACTATTTGAACAATAATAAGCGTCACCATAAGGTCCTGGAGACTGAATCCGAGACTACTTCCAAACCCTGTCGCCATAGTAATCAGCGTATTCACGCCATCGATATAAAGCCAATAAGCTATGAGAAACCATATCACGTGCGGCTGTCCTACTATTTCCTTAAACAGCTTACTTAATTCGACCAATCCTTTTCTTATCGCCACCCGTATTCCCACTCGCGGCACCCCACGCATTTCTTTGACCCCTATTAACAGGGGGAGGCTGAATAGTATCCACCAGGCGGAAACACTGAGAAAAGAAATTTTTACCGCAAATGCTTTATCTTCGATACCTATAAGCGAGGGATTGTTTACTAAAATGATATTCGCGATAAACAATATAACGCTTCCACCATAGCCCAACGCGAAACCAAAACCTGAAACGAAATGTCTATTATTTTCATCACTGACATGAAGTAAAAGTGAATCATAAAAAATATTCGCTGACGCAAATCCGATGAACCCTAAAATGTAAACAATACTCGCCAGTTGCCAATTTCCCCTCCCGACAAGGAAAAATCCTGCCGTTGATACAGCTCCTAAAAGCATAAAGACAAAAAGAAATCTTTTTTTAAGATGCGCTTGATCGGCAAGCGCTCCCAGGATGGGGGCAATCACGGCAACGATCAAGCTGGCAAAGGATACCGTAACCCCTTGCCAGAAGAACGCCTGTTCTGAACCGCCGGACCAGTAATCATGATAAAAGGGTCCAAAAAATCCTGCCACTACTGTGAGGACAAATGCCGAATTAGCACAGTCATAAAACGCCCAGCTAATCGCTTTCTTGTTTAGTCGTAACATCGATCGTGAAAATTAAGTCAGCCAAAACCGAGCTTCCGGTATTGTCATCTTTTGAAGTTAAGCATGATCCCGCACCAGGCGCGATAATCGCATTAACTTAATTTTATTTCAACCTTCTGCTCTATATGTAAATTGAATTTCTCTGTCGCGCTTCCCCCGTTTAATGCGATCTCCAAAAACCCACCCGATCCGTAATAAGCAAGGGGTTCGCCTTCCGCGACGTCACCAAATGTTTTTACATGAGGTAGTATACAATTACCGACCGTAAGAATAATTTTATCGGATGGGAAGTTTGGTTCCAGTTTCATTTGCGTGAAATTGGTAATTGCATTTCCGAAATGATCGATAAATAGAATTTCCCCTTTGGCTTCCCTTTTTTGATAGTTCGCTCGTGGTAAGTTTAATTGCACAATTTTCTCAAGACGTGGGCCCAGATCTGCTATCGCGGCGCCTTGGGCGAGATGTGCTGAAACGGGCGCGAAAATATCACGGCCGTGAAATGTGTGGCTCGGCTGTGTATGAAAAAAAGATTCATTCTCGATTTTGTGGATTTCGACCCCCCTATCCTTTTCCCTATCCACGAGATAGGAAAAAATTCCGTTATCCGGCCCCACGAGATAGGACCGCCCTAAACGAATCGCAATCGCTGAACGTTCCGTCCCTACACCAGGATCTACCACGCATAAAAAAACGGTCTGCTCCGGAAAGTCACTGTAGCATTGCGCGAGGATAAAAGCCGCTGAGCGGATGTTCCCCGGTGGAATTTCATGCGTGATGTCTACGCAGACCGCATGGGGATCGAGACTGAGGATGCAACCCTTCATACTAGCGACATACCAATCTTTATGTCCAAAATCGGTAAGGAGGGTAATGATACTCATAAATGTATTCTATCTCGCTTTCTGTAACCCTACGCCGTCATTTGCTTTAAATCATCGCGCACCCTGCGATGGAAACTATTAACGCTCGGACAAAAAAGAAAACGTATCAATCGATGATCCGGTTATAAATTTTCCCCCCGATGAAACGCGCTTCATCGCCTAGTTGACGCTGTATCCTTAGCACTTCATTCCACTTTACAGTCCTTTCGCTTCTGGCAAAAGAACCCGCTTTTAATTGCCCTGCATTGGTGGCGACTGCGAGATGATCGATAAAAGTGTCTTCGGTCTCACCGGATCGACCGGAAACCACAGGGAGCCAATTGGCCTCTTGTGTCCGTTTGATACAATTTAGTGTTTCGGTAACCGTCCCAATCTGATTGAGCTTAATTAAAACGCTGTTCGCAATTCCTCTACTGATTCCTTTTTCGATACGCTTGATATTCGTGGTAAATAAATCGTCTCCGATAATCTGAACCTTACGCCCCATCGCGTTAGTGAACCGCTCCCATCCCTCCCAATCATTTTCAGCGAGCGGATCTTCAATTGATATAATTGGATATTTTTCACACCATTGAATCATCAAGTCACAAAATTCGATTGAGGAAAAAGATTCTTTCTCCAGTCCTAAATGATATTTCCCTTCTTGAAAAAATTCAGTCGCCGCAATATCCAGCGACAATGCAATTTCTTTACCCGCCTCATAGCCCGCTTCAGCAATTGCATCGAGAAGCACGCGAAAAACTTCTTCATTCGAATCAAAGACCGGCCAATATCCGCCCTCATCGGCCAGCCCAGCCAGCTTCCCTTTTTCTTTCATCAGTCTCCCCGCTTGATGGTAGACGTTAAAAGTCATTTCCATACACTCTTCATAGGTTTCAGCACCCACGCAAAGAATCATAAAATCCTGAACATCGATTCTGCCTGAACTATGTGCGCCTCCCCCGAAAATTTGAATTTCTGGGATGGGCAGCAAATTCCCCTTTCCATCACCGAGATAGGAATAGAGAGGGAGGCTTAATTCATTAGCGGCGGCAGACGCTGAGGCCATCGATACCCCCAAGATGGCATTTGCACCTAGACGACTTTTATTTTCCGTGCCGTCAAGCTCGAGCATGATCTCATCAATCTTCATCTGGTCAGTAACTGCCATTCCTTGTAACGCGTCATTGATTACCGTGTTCACATTTTCAACCGCTTTAAAAACCGATCGCCCAAGAAAACGTTGCGGGTCCTGGTCTCGTAATTCCAGGGCTTCATAAGCTCCTGTTGATGCACCCGAAGGCACAATCGCTGACCCGCGAACACCGTTCTGAAGCAGTACTTCTGCTTCAACGGTGGGATTGCCACGAGAGTCATAAACTTGAAATGCTGATACTTTATCTATTTGCATAATCTTTCATTCGGACCGCCCAATTTTTATGGATGTGTCCGATTTGATAATTATCCTTCGGTAACAGTTCATAAACAAATGTTCGAACAAAATTTATCTCCTCTTTTCTTTCAGCGAAATACTCGACCGGAGATTTACCATCAATTCGCGCCAGCATAAGCATTAGGAGGAGCCGCCCCGTTCGCAATTCCAATTCGCCTTCGACTTTCTGTCCTAGAACGGCAAAATAACTTTTTATCACCGCCTCGCATAGTGAAAGGCATTCGTTAAATTTATTTTTCCACAAGAGCGATTTCAGATAGAGGTGATTCAGAAGAAAAGCTAAATCAAACGCAGGATCTCCGTACCAAGCGACTTCCTGATCGAGGACAACAAATCGCTCCTTACTTATCATCATATTCTTCGGGCTGTAATCACAGTGAACGAGGGCTTCACGCCACCCCTTTAGTCGTCTTGCTTCCTCTTGAAAAAAAATGCTGAGATCAGGATTTCGATCACCCGCGGTTATCAAGTAGGGATCAATTCTCATGTCGTAAAAGTTTATTGTCGTCTGAAATATTGCTTCGGCTGCAGAGTCGTTACGGGAATGAAGATGAATTGTCGCTAATATTTCGGCCGCTTTTTGCGCCATCTCCACTTTAAAAATCCCTTGAAGAAGTTCGGCCTTCCAGTTGTGGTAACACTCACCCAAATATTCCATCGCGAAAAATCCTAATTTATTATCCGCCGCAATCATCTTCGGCATACAGTCAGCGAGTATTTCGCCTACATAGTGAATATAATCCTGTTCCACCTTATTGCGTGAAGTCGAAGCAAGCCAGTTATCCTTAACCCTGAGTTTGGCGAGCGCTTTTTTGATTACGATTTTACGTTCGCCATCATCGAGCAGAAATATGTCGCTCGACACCCCTCCTGTAAGCGGGGTCATTGTCGGATTCCCGCTGAAAATTATCTTTTTATCTAAAAGATAATGGATGATTTCTTCATTCATTGTCGGAAAATTAGTTCACTCCCTAACCGGCGATTGACAAGTTTTTAGGTCTCATCGTAAAATCTTAACCCTTAAAACTTTGTCCCTTTAGTCAAAGTAAATACATCGAGACGCGCTTTACTTAGATGGAAGGCACTTTTGGTTTTATTATATTTAAATCATGCATAAGCACTAATGAACCGTTCTGCTCTCAACCACGCCTACTTAAAAGCTAAAGCTTGTTTTAAGAATCATGGATGGGCGTTACCGCCGAATCCCAAGTGGGACATCACGGATTGTGGTCTTGGTGATTTTGAACATTGCGGCCTGGTCCTCATCAACCTGGCTGAAGAGCCGGAGTATTGTGAAAAACTCATGTATAACCACAAACTTCAAGTCTGCCCGGCGCATTGTCACAAAATAAAGAAAGAGGATATCATCTGCCGCCACGGGGAGCTCGCAATCGTTCTCTGGCCTCGGCACCCTCAAGATTGTAAAGAAGGTGAATCATTTTCCGTCAAAATTAATGGAGAATCCCGGCAAGTCACTTCTGGTGAAAAAGTGGTCCTGCCCCCGGGAGAAAGAATCACCCTCTGTCCCGGCATCTATCATGAATTTTTCCCGCAAAGTGATGAATGTATCCTGAGTGAAGTCTCGACCGCCAATGATGATGCGCAGGATAATTATTTTGTGAACGAGGATATTGGCCGCTTTCCAGGAATCGTTGAGGATGAGCCTCCTCTCGTTATACTTGCTTCTGAATCCTGATCGTTAAAGATTAGAGACGTCAGCATTGTACGTTTGTAACGGGCAGACACTAAGGCTTTTTTTCTTCTGTGATTCAATACCGAGAAGCGCGGCTTGTGCCCCGGTCATCGTCGTTATAATACATAGTCCCTGTTTTATCGCCGCGGCGCGAATGATATTTTCATCGCGGCGGGGAATTCCCCCCGAAGGAGTATTGATAACCATCTGAATCTGACCATTCTTTATTAAATCGACTATATTTGGGCGCCCTTCGGCAATCTTGTCTACCGTTTTTACTTTCACCTGTTTTGTCCCAAAATAGCGGGCTGTCCCCTCGGTGGAATATATCTCAAACCCAAGTTCCAATAATTTCAGCGCAAGTATGACCGCGAGCTTTTTATCACTATCTTTAACACTGAGAAAAACATTTCCCCCCTGGGGAAGAGGAGGGCCGGCAGCCATGTGTGTTTTGGCAATCGCCAGCCCCAAATCTTTATCGAGTCCCATGACTTCACCGGTGCTACGCATTTCTGGTGTCAAGGTGATTGGTGCACCCGGAAAACGAACGAAGGGGAAAACCGATTCTTTAACCGCCCAATTATCAATTTTCAGTTCACGCGTAAAATCGAGGGCCTTGAGCTTGGCACCGGCCATCACCTGTGCCGCCAGTTTAGCCAGCGGAACTCCAATCGCTTTACTCACAAACGGTATGGTTCGCGAGGCCCGCGGATTAACTTCAAGAACATATAATTCATCGTTCTTAATCGCATATTGCACATTCATTAACCCGACAACTTTCAGTTCTTTTGCCAGGGCATAGGTCGCCTCTCTGACTTCCTGAATTATCTCTTTCTTAAGTGTATGGGGTGGGAGCACCATCGCGGCATCACCGCTATGTACTCCGGCTTCCTCGATGTGTTCAAGCATACCGCCGATAACAGTTTGTTCGCCGTCACTGATCGCATCTACATCGAGCTCGATCGCATCTTCAAGAAATTTATCGAGAAGAACCGGTTTTCCTGGGGCGACATCAAAGACTTCTTGGATCACTTGTTTTAATTCATCCATCTCATAAATGATGAACATACCGCGCCCTCCTAAAACAAAGGAGGGCCGGAGCAGAATCGGAAGGCCAATCTCTTCAGCCGCGGTGAATGCTTCCTTAAAAGTCATCGCGATAGCGTTAACCGGTTGTTTTAAACCAATCTTTTCAAGTATCGCTTTAAAGCGTTTCCGATCTTCGGCTGCTTCTATGTCTTCGGGTGTCGTGCCAATTATATGTGCCCCGTTAGCTTTTAGCTCGGTGGCAAGATTGAGCGGAGTCTGCCCACCAAATTGCACAATCACCCCTGAACATTTTTCCTGATGGTAAATTTCCAGTACATCTTCCAGCGTAAGCGGTTCAAAGTAAAGCCGGTCGGAGGTGTCGTAATCCGTGCTCACGGTTTCAGGATTAGAATTGACCATGATCGTCTCATACCCCGCCTCGTGAAGGGCAAAAGCCGCGTGGACACAGCAGTAATCAAATTCAATCCCCTGACCGATCCGATTTGGCCCACCCCCAAGAATCATTATTTTCTCTTTATCCGAGGGAACCATTTCGTTTTCATCCCCGTAGGATGAATAATAGTAAGGGGTGAAAGCTTCAAACTCCGCCGCGCAGGTATCGACAAGACGATAAACTGTATTGATATTATGTTTCCTGCGCAAATCACGTAGTTTCCCGTAATTAATTCCGGTCAAGTGTGCGATCTGCGTATCAGAAAAGCCGTATTCTTTTGCTTCGCGCAGAATGTCTCGGTCTAACCCTTTTTCTCCCCCCTCAATGAGTGTATTTTCCATCATCACGATTTCATGGAGCTGACTAAGGAACCAGGGATCGATAGTTGTGATCCGGTGAACTTGTTCAAGACTCATGCCGACTTTGAAAGCAAAGCGAATATAGAGCACACGCTCAGCCGTAGGCTTGGCTAGCCCCGCCCGTATACGCTTAAGATCCTTCACCTCATTGCCGCCCAGTTTCCCCCCACCACCAAATCCACGGGTCCCAGTTTCAAGTGAACGCAGTGCCTTTTGAAAGGATTCCTTGAAAGTTCGCCCAATGGCCATTGCTTCGCCTACCGATTTCATCGAGGAAGTGAGCACATTATCCGTGTCGGGAAATTTCTCAAAGGTGAACCTTGGCATTTTTGTCACGACATAATCTATGGTCGGTTCAAAACAGGCGGGCGTTTTTTGCGTAATATCGTTTGGTATCTCATCGAGGGTATACCCGACGGCAAGTTTCGCTGCAATCTTGGCAATTGGAAACCCGGTAGCTTTTGACGCCAGGGCCGAAGAACGAGAGACGCGCGGATTCATCTCAATAATCACCATGCGTCCATTCTTGGGATTGACCGCGAATTGAATATTACTCCCACCCGTCTCCACACCGATTTCCCGGATACAGGCAAAAGACGCGTCACGCATTAGCTGATATTCTTTATCTGTCAGGGTCATGGCGGGCGCGACGGTAATGGAATCTCCAGTGTGCACACCCATGGGGTCGAAATTTTCAATCGCACAGATAACGACGCATTGATCCTGATTATCGCGCATGACCTCCATCTCGTATTCTTTCCATCCGAGAAGGCATTCTTCTACCAGGATCTGGTGAACGGGTGAAATATCCAATCCTTGTTGCACAATTTTCTCGTACTCTTCCGGGTTGTAAGCAATGCCCCCGCCCGCTCCACCCAGGGTAAAACTAGGCCTGATAATTAATGGATATTTCCCTAACTCCTCCGCTGCCATACGCGCTTCTTCCTGGGAGCTGGCATAAGCAGAGCGGGCAACGTCAAGACCGATCTGGGTCATTGCGTCTTTAAATAGCGCTCGGTCTTCCCCTTTTAAAATGGCTTCAATCTGGGCGCCAATAACTTCAACTCCATGCTCACGCAGTATCCCCAGTTTATCCAGCTCAAGCGTAAGATTGAGCGCGGTCTGACCACCTAAGGTGGGAAGCAGCGCGTCGGGCTTTTCCTTTTTTATTATTAATCCTAACACCTCCGGAGTCAGAGGTTCGATATAAGTAACATCGGCAAATTCCGGATCAGTCATAATCGTCGCCGGATTGCTATTCACGAGAATAACTTTAAACCCTTCTTCGCGCAGTGCTTTGCAGGCCTGAGTGCCACTATAGTCAAACTCGCAGGCCTGTCCGATGACGATCGGGCCTGATCCTATAATGAGAATTGTTTTTAAGTCCGTGCGTTTAGGCATATTAAATTAAGGACAAAGTAATGGTGGCCGCTTCTTAAGGGGCAAGCGTAAAGCGGGGTAATTGTTGAATTTAAAATTAATTCCCCCCGGCCGCGTATAACGGGTTAATTTAATTTACACGAAGAACGTTAAAAATCCCTACCGAAATTCTTGTTTATTTCATCCGATCTCATAAGCTGACGGAATTATGTCTGAAATCACTATTTACCATAATCCGAATTGCAGCAAAAGCAGGCAAACCCTGGAGCTCCTTCGTGAGCGAGGTGTGGAACCAAAAATAATTCACTACCTGGAAACTCCGCCCGACGAGGAAACACTCCGACAATTGCTTCAATTGATGGAGATGGAACCCCTCGACTTAGTCAGGAAAAAGGAAGATTTATTCCAAGAGTTGGCGATTGAAAAAATGCTCCCTGATTCACAACAACTAGTTAGAATAATGGTGGAAAACCCGATTCTTATTGAAAGACCGATTGTAGTTAAGGGAAATAGGGCAGTAATCGGTCGGCCCCCCGACAGCGTTTTAACCCTTATCGATGATAAATGAATTTTTACTGCAAACTGGACAACGCGTGGCGCGAAAGTAACTCACTTGTTTGTGTTGGTCTGGATCCTGATCTAGACAAGATCCCTAAACATTTAAAGTCGCGACCTCACGCGGTCTTTGACTTTAACAAGCAGATCATCGACGCCACGGCCGATCTTGCTTGCGCCTACAAGTTACAGATCGCCTACTACGCTGGTTATGCGATTGAAGATCAACTCACGCTAACGATAAAACATATCGCCGAGAACTACCCACATCTTCCTATTATCCTGGATGCGAAACGAAATGATATTGGCGCGACCGCAGAAATGTACGCTAAAGAAGCCTTTGATCGTTACTGTGCTGACGCGGTTACCGTTAATCCCTACCTTGGAGGGGATGCGCTTCTCCCCTTTTTAAATCGCAAAGATAAAGGCACGATCATTTTATGTCGGACATCGAACCCAGGGGGAAATGATTTACAGCACCGAGAGGTGGCCGGGCGGCCCCTTTATCAAATTGTCGCAGAAATGGCGGTTAATGATTGGAACGAAAATGAAAATGTCGCGCTTGTCGTGGGTGCAACTTATCCCCGAGAACTGGGGGAAGTTCGTCATATTGTCGGCTCGATGCCATTGTTAGTCCCAGGAATCGGCGCACAAAAAGGAGATTTAGAAGGTGCTGTAAAGAACGGCCTCACTGAGAGTGGTGAGGGGATGATGATCAACTCATCGCGAGGAATTATTTATGCTGGGGATGGCCCAGATTTTGCACAGGACGCACGTAAGGCCACGGAAGAGCTGCGCGATGCAATTAATCAGTATCGTTAACAAATCATATTCCAATATCGCCCTGAATAAGGATTGAGGGGGATCCAGAATTCAGTTGTCTGCCCAGTTTCTCCTTTTTTCTGGGCTTAAGACGGGTCTGCTGGTTCTGTCTTTCCATTAGCGCTAATTGCACGGTTAAGCGTATCAATCAGATCATCGATACGAAAGGGTTTCTCTACATAATCAAAGGCTCCCAATTTAAGGGCTTGCCTCGCACTGTCAGTCGTGGAGTACCCGGTAATCATAATGACCTTCGCCTGTGGATCGTAAGCAATTATTTCCCTAAGGAGCGAAACTCCATCCATCGGCTTCATCGATAAATCCGCAAGGACAATGTCAAATCGCTGTTCCTTGTAACGCTTCAGCGCATTACGCCCGTTGACAAAACACTCACTCGAATATCCGGCAGGATTGATAACCGCCTCCAGCATCTCATGAACTGCGGGAAGATCATCAACTATCATAACCGAAGGCATAAATAACCAACACCCCTTTCAGGCTATAGTCCTGAACCGCACTAAACAGGAATATCCAATCAGCCTAAGCGGCAATGTTTACGAGCTAACGGCACCGGCAAGATTGAAGATCGGTAAGAACATCGCCATCACGATACCTCCAATAATAACCCCGAGGAATACGATCAGCAGAGGCTCCATCAGTGAAGTCAATGCCTCAACAAGGACCTCGATCTCCGAATCGTAGAAATCAGAAATCTTATCCATCATCCCATCAACATTACCTGTCGTTTCTCCAGCTTTAGCCATATGCTTCACCATAGGAGGGAAATAGGGGTTCTTGGCGACAACTTCGGATAATTGTCCGCCTTGGCTGATGTGCCTCGTAATATCGACAACAGCCGCTTCAATGTAAGTACTTCCACTCGCACGTGAAACGATGGCCAGGGCGTTCAAGATGGGAACCCCACTACGCATCAAGATCGCATAGGTACGGCAAAAGCGAGAGAGGTTAATCTTTTGGATAAGCACCCCCAGAACCGGCAATTTAAAGAGAAATTTGTCTTTGGCTATACGGCCCTTAGGCGTGGCGGTTACTTTAATGAGCCCCTTATAAAATAAAAACGCACCGATTAACATATAGATGATATAAGATTTCAGGAAATCACTGAGATCAATGAGCAGCTGAGTCGGCTTGGGCAATTCTTGGCCGAAGTCCGCGAACATATCTGCAAATACAGGAATGACAAAGACGAGAAGAACATTGACCAATCCTACGGCGAGGACAATGACACAAATGGGATAAGTCATCGCTCCTTTTACTTGCTTTTGTAGTTTTACACTGTCTTCAAAATAGATCGCTACCTTGCCAAGAATACTGGAAAGCCCGCCACTCGCTTCCCCGGCCTCCACCATGGAGATGAAAAGATTAGGAAAGGCATTATTGAACTTGCGCGTCGCGTCGGAAAATGAGGTTCCGCTGGAGACATCATTTTTTACCTCGCGAATGATAATTTGAAATACCGGGTTTTCAGCTTGTTCTTGAAGCGCCTCCAGTGCAGATACGAGTGGCAAACCGGCTTCTAGCATGGATGCCAGCTGCGCGGTAAAAATCGAAAGCTGCTCGAGCTTTATTTTCTTTTTCTTCGATTGCTTTTCGTAAGCTTTTATTTTTACGCGCTTCTGAGATTCCATGAAGCTCATTTTCTTACCAGAGCCGGCTCCCCTCGCCTGGGATGGTGACGTGGTAGTCGTTATTAAGGCCATAATATCAAATCTGATTAATTAATTCTTTGTTTGCAACAATTTACACCATGATACGGATAATTTAAAGACTTTTTTACTCCCATTAAAATTCTCTAAACATGTGTTCCCTCGAAATTTACTTGAATGAGTTAAATGTCATCGGTAGAGGGACTTGTGTTCGTTCTTCCTCGTGTTTTCAGCATGCGCCACTGCCGTTCGTGTCATACTTATCCAGCATGAGAAAGGAGTTGGTCTCTCTTCTGACCTTTTATCTATTGCCATTGCGTAGAGCGCACGATGAATGCAAACATCAGTCGATGGTTAATTTACACTTATGGTGACAATACCTATGATTAAAATATCTTTGATTTCCCCCCACTTGCCTGATCGCCTATTAACATCTCTAATCCAAATTAAGTTGCAGGAACCCTAATAATATTAGTAGTTTTACCCCTTTTCCTCATGTGAGGATGTGAGTTAAACACGAGATTTTTATCGAACGCTATGTTTCAGGTGACTTTCAGCGACCAGAGTATGGTTGAATTGAATAATCTCGAGATGAGTGATCAACTCCATCTCGTTGAGCAGATCAGCAATGTGACGAGTGATCAACTATCTCATCCCCGAGAACCGCTGAGCAAGTTCTCTCGAGATGGCACCACATTTTATCGGCTGCGAGCCGGAGACTTCCGCTGTTATTTTGAAATCGAAAGTAATAACCTCTACAGTCATTATATCCTCCATAAAAACACACTTCCCGATTTCGTATTCCGCTCGAAGCTGCCTTTATCCGAAGATCTTATTGTGGAGCAGCACCAGTCCTTTTGGAAGTATCTCAACAGCTTGAAGAAGAACAGTAAATAACGATGCCCACGAATAAAAAGAAAAGCGGAACACCCAGTAATTATACAGACGCTACTGAAGCCAGCCACATTTATGTCCTCCCCAATTTGATGACCGCGGGGAATCTTTTGTGCGGCTTTCTCGCCGTTATCCGCTGCATTCAAGCAAAATTCGCAGAATCTATGCGCATCTCAGATTATATTGTTAAAGAAGCGCTGGTCCCTGAAGCGCTCTACGAGCAAGCCGTATGGTTTATACTCGGCGCCGTGATTTTTGACTTTCTCGATGGCCTACTGGCTCGGTTAAGTGGAAGAGAATCACTTTTTGGCAAAGAGTTTGACTCCCTTGCTGACATTGTCTCATTCGGCATGGCGCCGGCGTTGATGGTTTTCTTTCTCATTCTTTCGCCGACTGAGGAATATCCCTTTTTTCGTCAGCTAGGTGGGCTCGTCGGGTTCATCTATCTATTATGCGGTGCGGTCCGCCTGGCACGCCACAATGTAATTACGCACCCTCTAATTGGTAATAAAAAAGGCCCTACTCACGAGGATTTTCAGGGCTTACCTGTCCCTGCGGCGGCTGGTATGATTGCCTCGCTTGTTTTAGTCATAAATAGTTATAATCTCAAAGACGGCGCAATTTTTCTTCCCATACTCCTTTTGTTGATCGCTTTTCTTATGGTTAGCAACATTCGGTATCCAAGCTTTAAAACAATCGATTGGAATACACGGGCTAAATCACGTACCTTTATCTCTTTTCTATGTGGCCTTGCCCTTATTTATCACTTCCGGTGGTTTGCAGTAGCTGTTCTGTTCTTCGCGTATATCTTTTATGGTCTTCTGCGTTATTTCAGAGAGGAATGGCTATCGCATAAGCATGACTCATGATCATTGAGAACAAGCTATGAAAAACGCGTTCATAACGGATTAATAGATGGTATCAGCTTCACTGCCCTGCATTTATACCCAGATTATTCAGGGGTAGTTGGTTCATTGAAAAGTATGCAAGATATTGAATAATAAGAATTTGATTTGAATATTACGCTTTTACCCCGTTATATAATAATAAGAATAAATTTATAATATAGTACTCTTTATTAAATAACATTGCCAGTAACTCTTTAAATTTCCTTATTTAGTCGACAGTATGCAATTTAAAATCAATCGCGACCATTTCAGCAGTGGGTTACAACAAGTACTTAATGTCGTGGGTACTCGTGCCACGATGCCTATTTTAAGTAACGTTCTTATTGAATCCACAGAGGACGGGATCGCCCTGACGACAACTAATCTCGATCTTGGCATTCGATGTAACATACAAGCTGTCGTTACAGAACCTGGTGGAATTACTTTGCCGGTTCGTAAATTGGCAACCATTGTTCGTGAGCTACCCAACCTTGAAGTCAATTTTGACGCCTCACCCAATCATCAAGCTAAGATAACTTCTGGGGGCTCGCTTTTTCGTATTATGGGAATTGCCAAGGATGAGTTTCCTCCCCTCCCGACCTTTAGCGACAAACACGTGTTCCTGTTTAAACAGACAGAGCTGGCAGCGATGCTGAAATACGTTTCATACGCGCAGTCTACTGATGAGACGCGCTATATAATGAATGGGGTCTATTTTAATTTTGAGGATGATAAACTTACGCTCGCGGCTACTGATGGGCGCCGTCTTGCAGTCACCAGCCTCGAAATGGAAATTGACGAAAACAATGCCGGCCATCTCATTCTCCCCGCGAAAACGGTCGCGGAAGTAGAACGACTTTTAGGACAGGGAGACGAGGTTAAGATAGCTTTCAATGATCGGCAGGTGTCTTTTGAAATCAATACTGATGCCGAAGAAGGTGATAGTGGGCTTATAGGTAGCATTGAACTTATCTCCAAGGTCGTTGAAGGCAATTATCCCAATTATCACCAGGTCATACCAAAGGAAATAGAACATCGTGTTAAAGTTGAACGTGAGTTGCTTCTTGATTGTGTACGCCGCGCCGCACTGGTCACGAGCGATAAAAATAATTCTATTAAGATAAAAGCGACAGACAATCTTCTGGAAATTAGTGGGTCAAGTCCGGAGTATGGAGAATCACACGAATCGATTGCTGTTGCCTACGAAGGACCTGAAGTTCAGGTAGCATTCAACCCGCATTTTATCATTGATCCACTTAAAGCGCTAACGAAAGATGAAGTAATATTTGAGTTTAAAGACGAACTTAGCCCGGGTGTATTTCGGACCTTGGAAAGTTTTATGTGCGTGATTATGCCCTTGCGGCTGAACTGAAACAGGTAGGATAAAGAGGACGTTTCTCGTTCGTGTTAAAAGTTGTCTGGGTAACTATGATTTAGCGGGTTTACCGTTATATTAATGTTTATGGCTACAAATTTTGAAATAGCACATGGTATTTTTATTCTCGTAGTAGCGACGTTCGCGCTCGCTTATGCAAATGTGCATTTTGCCTCCCCCATTATAGCCATATTCTTACGCTGGTCCCGCTGGATTTTATTTGCCTTCGCCTTTGCCTATTTAGCCGGTTACCTGGGGGGTGGCAACCGCCCATTTTGGGTTTTGACGCTTTCCGCTTTCCTGCTTTGGTTTCTCTTCGAAACTGGTTATTACTGGCTGGCTATAGCCCAGTATAGCCACAGCCAACTTCCCCTCTTTCTCGATTTAAGAAAAAATAACGCAGGTGATGAATGGCCAAATCAAAAACGTTTTATCGCTCTCAGAGAATGGCTGCGCAGCCAAAAATTTACTCCGCTCATCGCGCTAAAAGCTGAATTAGATCAGAACATTTCTTTACGCTCGTCGATTTATCAAAGCGATGAAAATAGAATACGATTGCAAATCCATTTCGTGCCCCAACGTAACGGCAATGTCTCGGTCTGTTTTATCTTCAGCTCACTTGCAGGTAATGGAGCACGTATAATTACGGATAATATCTTTCAGCCCTTTGGCGGATTTTATCCTGAAAAATGGCATCTCGTGCGAAAACCATGGACGCGTTCACCGCAACGGCTTTTTACACAGCACCGCAATCGCATGGAAAAATATGGCGGGGCATTCGCTCCCTGGGATGAGGATCCGCTCTACGATATTAATAACCAGCAACGGCACCTCGAACGCATCAATGTTGAATTAGGCTTTCTTTTCCCGCGTGAACTTCACGAGAGACACGGCAAAATTACATGGGAAGGGCGCTATCGGGTTTGGAAGGAACTTTGGCTGCTGAACTTTTTGGGCATTGCCCATCATTATTAGGGACGACCGGGACCTCTCCAATATTCACCCTCCAATATAAGACATTTCAACTTTCGGCGGGAGCTTTGCGTTTTCACTCGTGTTTGTCCGCAGCTCAGAATAACGGTCTGTTCGATCATTCCAGATACACTTCAAGAGTATTAAGATTTCATCATCACTTTTTCCTTCTCGCAACGCGCCGCGTAGATCGTTCCCTTTGTCCGCGAACAGGCAGGTGTATAGCTGGCCGTCGGCTGTTATCCTCGCCCGCGTACAATCGCGACAAAAAGGAAGTGTTACCGAGGCAATAATACCGATTTCTACCTCCGTACCCGTATAGCGGTAGCGCTTGGCGACTTCTCCACGATAATTGGGGTCCAGGGGTTCCAGGCGAAATTCTCGCTCGAGGTCGGCGACAATCTGCTTTGCCGGGTAGACCGCGTCCATTTTCCAGCCGTTGTGATTGCCGACATCCATGAACTCAATAAATCGCAGTGTGTGTCCGTGTTCTCGGGCATAGCGGGCCATGGGTAAAACTTGCCCTTCATTTACACCCTTTTCTACTACCATGTTGATTTTGACTGGTAATCCTGCGGAGACCGCCGCGTCTATTCCTCGCATCACGCGTTTTACTTCTACCCCGCGGCCATTCATTTTTTTAAATATTTCGTCATCAATTGCATCCAGACTCACTGTGACCCGGGTTAGGCCCGCAGCGCTGAGGGCATCCGCAGTCTGATCCAATAGTAAACCATTGGTAGTCAAGGCTATGTCCTCTATACTTGGAATGTCTGAAACAAATTTGACTAAATGGTCAAGTTCCTTCCTTATTAAAGGTTCACCCCCAGTTAAACGAATTTTTCGTACGCCGCAGTGTGAAAAAATCCTAGCCAGGCGGGCGATCTCTTCATAAGTAAGCAGTTCAGGTTTATTTAAAAATGCATAATCGTGTCCAAAAATTTCTTCCGGCATACAATAGGTACAGCGAAAATTACATCTGTCAGTGACAGATATACGCAGGTCATGCAGCGATCGGCCTAAAGTGTCGATAGGATGAGTCATAAATTAAAAGAATCAGATAAAATGGATGTGAATTGCAAAATCTTCAATTTTAAAGGGAAATTAATTTGAAGCTAATTTCAACGGACTGAGGAATGAGTATTTCTTGTGAAGAAGCCATTCGTATTATCGAAGACACATCCCACGCTTTGCCGTCGGAGAAATGCCCTTTTGAAGATCTAGTCGGCCGTATTCTACGTGAACCGGTAAAAGCTGATCGCGATTTGCCGCCTTTTAATCGGGTAATGATGGACGGGATTGCGATTTCTCAATCTGCTTGGGACGAGGGGATACGGGAATTTCCGATAGACGGGCTACAAGCAGCAGGAGCAACAGTCCAGCAATTGAAAGACAGGCATCATTGTCTGGAAGTAATGACCGGAGCAGTATTACCCACGAGTAGTGATTGTGTACTCCCCTATGAAGAAGTTGAAATAAAAGCAGGTAAGGCAAAGGTGGACCATGCAACTGCTGCTAAAGCTGGATTAAATATTCATCAGCAGGGGAGTGATTTTACGCGTGGATCAACTCTCGTTGAAGAGGGTACGCGACTTACTTCACGTGAAATTGCCGTTGCGGCCTCCTGTGGCAAAGATACGCTCTCAGTTACCGTTAAACCGCGTGTAGCGATAATCGATTCAGGAGATGAACTGGTTGAGGTTAATGAAGCGGTCGAACGACACCAGATCAGACGATCCAACATTTATGCGCTGAATGCCGCGCTCACTACACTCGGCGTTCCCAATGCGGAAATGATCCATCTTAAAGATGAGCGTGAAAACATAGAGATAGCGTTGCGAGATGTTGTTGAACGCACGGATGTGGTAATCCTCAGCGGTGGAGTATCTAAAGGTAAACGGGACTTCATTCCCGAAGTTTTAAATTCGGTGGGGGTGGAGAAAGCATTTCACGGGGTAAAGCAACGTCCGGGTAAACCCTTCTGGTATGGTAATATACCCGCGGGGCCGACGGTTTTTGCCCTACCCGGTAATCCTATTTCAACGCTCGTCTGTTTTCATCGTTATGTTAAACCGGCACTTGATATTATGTTTGGACTGAGTAATACCGCAATGAATTGGATTTCATTATCTCAAGCGTTCACCTTTAAACCCGCGCTGACTTATTTTTTACCGGTGCGTGTAGATAGGCGACAAGAGGGATTACTCTCGGCCATTCCCGCGCCGATTAGTAATTCCGGTGATTATGCATCGGTGGTCCCCACAGAGGGATTTGTTGAACTTCCCGCTGAAGAACTCAGCGAGTTTAAGGAAGGCTATAATGCGCGTTACTTTCCCTGGATTTGATGCGATTAATATAACAAAGATAAATATAAAATGAAATTTTCCCACCTAAGTTCTAGTAACGATCCTGAGATGGTTGATATTGGAGATAAACAAGTAACGGTTCGTAAAGCCCGCGCGCAGGCGGTCGTTATGCTAAACGATGAGATCATGGAACATTTTTCAGATGATGAACTCATAAGCAAGAAGGGGCCGGTCTTTCAAACAGCCATATTGGCCGGGGTGATGGCGGCAAAGAAGACGCACGAACTCATTCCCCTTTGCCACTCCATCCCACTTGAGGATTGTAAAATTGCGATCAGACCAATCGAAGAAAACCGGGTATTAATTGAATGCGAAGTAAGAGCAACGCACAAAACCGGAGTTGAAATGGAAGCACTAACGGCTGCGAGTATCGCCGCACTTACCATCTATGATATGTGCAAAGCGATGTCTCACCACATTTGTATTGAAAGCGTTTACCTTGTTGAAAAGACCGGGGGCAAAAGCGATTTCAAGAAATAAATTTATTGCGCCCAGCCCTTAGTCCCGAACAAATGCAACCCTTTTAAAACAACGCATCCCTTATCATGCAAACGACGCGACTCATCATTATAAGGTACGGTGAGACGGAGTGGAATCTAGAAGGGAGAATCCAGGGCCACTTAGACAGTCCACTGACGGAAACCGGACGTGCGCAGGCGGGGGCGATCGCCGGAAGGCTGTGTGAAGTAGATGTGAATGCCTTATATAGCAGTGATCTTGGTAGAGCTTATGCAACCGCACAGATCGTTTCTGATAAAACCGGACTGGAGACTATAACCGATATACGCCTGCGAGAATTGAATCTGGGGAAATTTGAAGGCCTCACTGAGGAGGAGGTACGAAAGCGGTTTCCTGAGGAATATAGATACTTAAAAGATTCCGACCCGGATTATATTTATCCCGACGGGGAGAGCAAAAGTCAGTTTTCTCTACGGGTGATTTCCTGCTTGGAAGAATTGATGGGGAAACACCTGGGCGATCAGATTGTAGTAATTACCCATGGAGGGGCGCTCAGCCGATTGATTCGTTATACCCTTGGCATGCCGGTTGTTGGTTCTAACGAATATAAAGTATGCAATGCCGCTTTAAATGTTTTCTCTTATCAAAATAAGCGATGGCAATTGGAAATATGGGGAGATATAAGCCACCTTACTGAAGTAAAAATAACTTCAGCCTAATAAGTTCGGCTATGGTTGAACCGAAAAAGTAATGGAGACAAACGCAATGCAGGGGCTCGTTCTTGCCGGTGGTAGAAGCAAGCGAATGGGGCGAGACAAAGCTTCCCTCTCTATGAATGGGAAGGCCTTGGTTACCCATGTTGTGGAGCTGACAAAGCAAGTTTGCTCCCAAGTGTTTATTTCTCTACGTCCGGGACAGGAGGATGCCCTTAAAACCGCGTTGGGGGGAGCAATGCCTATCCGGGACCAGTATGGAGAGATAGGGCCGCTGGGGGGCATTCTCTCAGCGTTAAATGCCTACCCCGATACTCCATGGCTGGTCCTCGCGGTCGATTTACCCCACCTCGATCGACATACCCTGGAATATCTTATTATGCATCGGGACTCGGGAAAGCCATTTACAGCTTATCGGGGAAGGGATGATCTCCCTGAACCGCTTTGTGCAATATACGAACCACAAAGCAGAGCAATCCTCATGGATCATTTCAACAATACTCGTAGTCTTTCTCCCCGGAAAATTTTTATTGAAGAGAGGGCACATCTTCTTTCACCTCCTAACCCGGGAGCATTAACCAATGTTAACACGCCAGAGGAATTTGAAGAAGCCTTGAAAAAATGATGACTTAAAATGAACACTGCGAAGACAATAGAACTTGCTTATTATGCCCTTCTGCGCGAACAACGCGGCTTAAGCAGTGAAAAACGCGCGACTTCCGCAATTACGGCACGTGAACTTTATCTGGAGTTAAAAGAGGAGTTTGGTTTTAAACTACAGATAGAAGACCTCAAGGTGGCAATCAATGGAGATTTTGCCGATCATGATGGGGCCATCCATGATGGAGATACGGTGGTCTTTATTCCGCCCGTAACGGGAGGTTGAGAAACGCGATGATGTTTAAAATATTTGAGAACCCACTTGAAAAAATGGATCTTCAAAGTCCATTTGCGAATGCCGAAGCTGGCGGCTTCGTGTCCTTTGAAGGCTGGGTGCGTAGCGAAAACGAAGGCCAACAAGTGATGGCACTGGAATATGAAGCTTATGCCGAACTTGCAGAGAAGGAAGGCGAACGCATCCTCATCGAAGCACGCGACCAATTTGATATTATCGAAGCGCGGTGCGGTCATCGGGTGGGGCGGTTGCAACTGGGTGATATGGCAGTATGGGTTGGCGTTAGTGCCGCCCATCGCAATGATGCTTTTCAAGCATGCAGGTACGTAATTGATGAAGTTAAAAGGCGGGTGCCGATCTGGAAAAAAGAATATTATAAAAACGGGGACAGTGGCTGGCTATGCCCGGTCGAGGGCCATGCGCACACGCCTCCAGAATGAGATGAAGGGAGTGCAAGCACCGCGTATAATATGAGTGAGAAACAATCGGATATAGGACTTATTGGGTTGGCCGTTATGGGGCAGAATCTTGCCTTAAATATTGCCGATCACGGCTTCAACATCTCCGTCTTCAACCGTACGACGGAGAAGATGGACAAGTTTATTGCGAATAACCCCGATACCCCGGGAACGCTTGTTGGTCACGCTGAGTTAAAGGACTTTGTCCTTTCACTTTCTCTGCCTCGTAAAATTATTATTCTCGTCCAGGCGGGGCGGGGCACCGATGCGGTCATAGACAGCCTTTTGCCGCTACTCGATCAAGGGGATATTATTATCGACGGCGGTAATGCCCGGTGGTCAGATACCATAAGGCGGGAGGAAGAGCTTAATGCAAAAGGGTACCGCTTTATCGGTTCTGGTGTTTCCGGGGGTGAAGAAGGCGCACGCTTCGGGCCCTCACTTATGCCCGGTGGTCATGAAGACGCGTGGAAAGAGTTGGAACCCATATGGAGCTCTATCGCGGCTAAAGTAGACGCACAAACGGGGAAACCATTAGAAGGAGCGAAACCGGGAAAACCGGTTGATGGCGGAGCCCCCTGTTCGGCCTACATCGGTCCGAATGGAGCAGGGCACTATGTGAAAATGGTGCACAATGGGATAGAATACGGGGATATGCAGATGATCTGTGAAGCCTATGATTTAATGCGCAATCTTCTCGATCTGACCCCTGCTGAAATGGGAGATATATTCAACGATTGGAACAACGGAGTTCTCGATTCTTTCCTTATTCAAATTACCGCGGATATCTTAAAACAGACCGATCCGGTGACGGGAAAACCTTTCGTCGACATTGTATTGGATACCGCTGGGCAGAAAGGTACCGGGAAATGGACCAGTAACAATGCGATTGATATGGGAGTGCCCGCGCCCACTATCGCTGAAGCGGTATTTGCGCGCTTCATCAGTGCGGTCAATGATGAACGCCGTGCGGCGAACACGGTCCTCAAAGGGCCTGAGAAATCTTTTCAAGGCGATAAGACAGACTTTGTTGATGCAATTCATGATGCGCTCTATTGTGCAAAAATATGTTCATACGCCCAGGGGTTTCAACTCATGCGTGAGGCGCAAAAAGAATATTCCTGGAAATTAAAATTTGGCGAAATTGCGCAAATTTGGCGAGGGGGGTGCATTATCCGGGCGGCTTTTCTACAAAAAATAACCGAGGCTTTCGCCCGCGATCCGAACCTTGCGAATCTTCTTCTCGATCCCTATTTTAATGAGGCATTACAACGCGCGCAGAATAACTGGCGGCGTGTTGTAGGTGCAGCTGCTGAGTATGGTGTCCCGATTCCTACTTTCTCTTCTGCCCTTGCCTATTATGATAGTTATCGCGCGCTTAGGCTCCCCCAAAATCTCCTTCAAGGGCAGCGCGATTTCTTCGGTGCCCATACATATGAACGCATTGATCAGCCGCGCGGGAAGATTTTTCACCTTGACTGGCTCTCTCCTACTCGCCCTCAAATTGAAATATAATAATGCCAATTTATTGGCCATGTGCTAGTTAATCGAGCGTCGTTTCTTTATTATTATGCCTTCAAGATTTCAACTTATAAGTCCTGATTATGGAAGACAACTGCTCACTGAAGCAGCAATAGGATTGCGTTCCTCAATTAAAGAAAAGTACTGCCCCCCGCTCATTGAGATAAAGACCCAGGCTAAAGATAAAACTTTTGAAATAAATTATGGATTCCATCGCAGTCCATTCGGTGCTTGCCTGATTGCAATAACGTCGGGAAGACTCTGCGCGGTTTTCTTTCTCGATAAAGGGGAGGAAGAAAATCAGGTGGCAGATCTTCACAGGCGCTGGCCGAAAGTAAAACTTATTAAGGACCAGAAAGCAACGCAACCCTGGGTGAAACGTATTTTCCCCAAGCAGGTAAATATAAGAGGGGCGAAAATCCCCGTGACTTTAATGGGCACCGAATTTCAGTTAAAAGTCTGGCGCGCTTTGTTGCGGATTAAGCCGGGCGGCACGGTCCCCTATGAAGAGGTTGCGGGTATGATCGGACCGCCCAATGCTATTCGTGCGGCGGGGACCGCAGTAGGTGCGAACCCTTTAGGCTATCTGATCCCCTGTCATCGCGTTATAAGAAAGAGTGGAGCGATTGGAAACTATCGGTGGGGTGTTCGGCGTAAAAAAGCCATGCTTGGGCTTGAGGCCTTAAGTAGATAAGCGTGCTCAGTCGCGAAAAGACCATAATAGCCGCGCTGATTTACGATCAAGGCCATCCGGATTAGCGATAAGGTAAAGGTCTCCCGAGAGGTCGCGAATGAGCATTCCACCATCGGGTAAGTTTCTCGGCCAATCGTCGAGGGCCCTGTTTCGTTTCTACCGTCCACAGTCGCAGGTCGAACTCTTTTTTTATTCTCTTTATCGCCGTCACTTCCAGGGTGAAAGTTGATTCAGCGAGGCTCGCTTCAACTGCTTGGCGCGATGCATCGTCTAAATCTTCGAGCCGGTTAATGAGATAAATTTCTTTATTTTCATTTTCGCGCAGGGAAATAAACCGTGTGGACGCGCTCCACGGAAAGCAGGGGCGCAACATAACAGTGACTGGCTTCCCTTCACGAATAATTTGGAGCGTCCCATCGCCGTCGCGCCGAATTTCTGGAGAGGGTTCCATTGTTAAATCCTGGTCTTTGTTAATTCCCATTTAAATATTTTTTTGAGGGCTGTTTCCAGCAGATGAAAAAAAATTAAAGGACATACATTTCATGAAGCTCGAGTTGTAAATTGTAGAGCGTTTTATAGGTACCCGATTCTTTTTGTAAAAGCTCATCGTGGGTTCCATTCTCGGCAAGGGTGCCTTCATGCATAACTAAGAGTCGGTTTGCCTTGCGTAAGGTAGAGAGACGGTGGGCAATCGCGATGACGGTACGGCCTTCTATCAGACGTTCCAATGCTTCCTGAATTTTCCGTTCCGTTTCCGAGTCAATACTACTCGTCGCTTCATCAAGGATTAAAATACGCGGGTTATGCAAGATTGCGCGGGCAATAGAGACACGCTGACGTTCACCACCACTCAAAGTGTGACCACGCTCACCGACGATGGTGCTTTGTTCTCTTGATGAAAATGGTGGGGCTGTTATGGGCGTGCGAAGTGAATAGCCGCAGCGTAAATGAGTAGATTTATTAGACAGACTTGCTACTGCAGGTTCCCAAGTAAGAAGATGGGGTATTGCAGCAACCAGCCGGGGTAGTTGGGGTATTGGCTGTTTAGCTTTTTGGAAGTGGGTATCGTTTGTTTGCGATGAACCGGGGAGAATGGCGGGAAAATATTTTCGTTGGCGCGCCCTATTCTTTATTGGAGAAGGAACGCGTATTAGCAGCGTCGAGTGGGGAACACTTTAATTTAGCGAAATCATAGTATACTTCATAGCAGACCTCCCGGTTAAATCTTCACCTATACTAATGATTGAATGTAGAGTCTGGCAATATTAATTTGCCGTTTTGGAAGCGATTTTATAGAGAGCCAATATCTTGAACGGAACTAGGGGGTAGCACTTATTCCGGAGTTGAATATTACCTCTCCTTAGTTCTCAGGCGCTGTTTTTCCGCTTTATAAATGGAGTGAAGGGATGTGAAATCCTCATCGCGACTACCACTTATAATACGGTGATAAAAATATTGTCCCTGCTCTATTTCGTGCTCCGCGGATTTCATGCGGCGTGCGATTTCGTCTTCATCATCATCACCGCGCTGGCGCAATCGGTATTTCAACTGCTCAAGATTCAGTGGTTGAATGAAAATCGTCACCAGACGCTGCGCAAGATCCGGATCTTCTTTTGCTGCTTCGCGATAGAAGGCCGCCCCCTGAACATCGATACTGAGAATCAAATCGATATCTTGCGCCAATTTACCTTGGATTTCGCTCTTTAGTGTCCCATAGCGGTGATCGTGAACTTTTGCCCATTCATAAAACGCGCCACTCTTGACCCGCGTTTCAAACGAGTCTTCATCAAAAAAATGATAATCCACTCCATTTTTTTCGCCTTCCCGCGGTGGACGCGTCGTTGCCGTGATAACCCGCTGCAGGGTTGGATCAAGCGCTTGCTGTAAAGTGTTACAGAGGGTAGTTTTTCCGCTACCGGCAGGACCTGATACAAAAAGCAGCAACGCCGGGTTCACCTCTTCAGTGACCATCGCTCAGTAGCTAAAGGCGACGACACACAAAAGCAATCCATAAAGCGCAATGAGGGAACCAAAACTGTTAACTCGGCGTCGTCGGGCAAAGAGCCAGTTAAAAAAATCGCGCATCCGGTAGGGGACGACACCGAGGTAAAGCGCGACGACGATACAAAGATAAACGAAACTAACCATAAACAGGCGACTCATCGGGTCTTGCATATAGGCGGCTTCGAGAAGCGCCCGCGCGGACATCAAGACGAGTATCACCGCTCCGCGAACTGATAAAAAATCTTTAGCGAAGACAAAGGATAGAAGCGCGATTGCTAAAAAAAGAATAAATAAATATTTTCGGTAATGACCGAAATCAGCGACTCCCAGTTGAGAGACTTCATAGATGAACCACCCCGAACCGAGACCCATCGTTATGCAGGTAACAGGAAATGAGCGCAGGGACGCTTTAACGAGGGTTTCGAAATTAACCTTTTCCCACAGCAAGAGAACACCTAAAATCAAGAGCATTATTCCCGGCAGTAAAGTGGCTATATAAAGAGTCATGAGATAGGATATTAACGTCAGCTGACGGTGAGTGGCGTATCCGCTTCCATGCCATTGAGAATAAGCGATCCGTAAAGTGAACTCGTCGATGTTTTTTCTATCTCGACTGGCATGAATTCACCAATCAGACGCGCGTTCCCCGGAAAATTTACTTTGCGGTTGCCGCGAGTACGCCCGCTATACATGCCTTCGCCTTTGCGCGCGGGACCTTCAACTAAAACTTCCTGCACGCTCCCAAGGAGCGATTGATTACGTTGCAGTGAACTTTGCGCGAGAATATCCAAAAGTATCTGGTTGCGGGATTCTTTAACTTCCTGGGATACCTGGTCGGGTAGTGATGCGGCGGGGGTCCCGCTACGAACACTGTATTTAAATATGTAGGCCATATCATAACCAACATCGATAAAGAGCTTCCGCGTCTCTTCAAAGTCAGACTCCGTTTCCCCCGGAAAGCCCACGATGATATCTGTAGAAAAATACATAGCTGGGACGGAGGCGCGTAAATCGGCAACGATCTGTTTATAGCGTTGAGCGGTGTAGGGACGATTCATCGCGCGCAATATTCGAGTCGACCCACTTTGTACTGGCAAGTGGACATATTCGCACAGCTTAGGTAGTTCACTATACGCTTCGATAAGGTCTTTTTTAAAACCCTGTGGGTGAGGCGATGTAAAACGAATGCGTTCAATTCCGGCAACACCATGTATCGCTTCAAGTAATTGGACAAAGGGGCTTTTCCCCTGCTTAAAAGGTATCTCACGCCGTCCGTAACTGGTAACAATTTGTCCGAGCAATGTAACCTCGCGCGACCCCCGGGAAGCGAGCTCCTCGACTTCGTCGACGATTTCAGCGATCGGGCGGCAACGCTCGCGGCCGCGAGTTTTGGGGACTATACAAAAAGTGCAATTCATGTTGCACCCTTGCATAATAGAAACAAATGCACTGACCTTTCTTTGGTTAGGCTCGTGAGAGCGAATGGTGTTCTGCGATCCCTCTTCATCCTCAAGGTCGACAATTGTCGCGGGCTGTGGCCCCTGTGCCTGGTAGCTGCGAATAAGGTTATCGAGATGGTCAGGGACACGATGAAACTTCTGTGTGCCAACCAGTAAATCGAGATCGGGTAGCTGATCGAGAATCGAGTCCCCCCGATTCTGAGCCATGCATCCCATGATCCCAATAATTAAATTGGAATTCCTCCTTTTGTGTTTTAGCAGGTGACCGGTCTTACCAATAGCTTTTTGTTCCGCCTGATCACGTACCGCACAGGTATTGAGCAGTACAACATCTGCGTCATGCTCGTTATTAACCATTGAATAACCGCGCTGCTGAAGCATCGCCGCTACGGCTTCGGAATCGCGATCATTCATCTGGCAACCGTATGTCTTGATATAAACTCGGTTCATGCTGAAAAGGAAATTGATATCATCAATAGTAAGCGACAGGTCAACCGAGAATTTTAACGCGATCTATTGGCTCTTATTCGACAAACAAATATTTTGTCTTCAAGCACACTTTTACGAGCATAAGCATAACCGGTACTTCTATCAAAACGGCCACAACTGTAGCCAGAGCCGCACCTGATGAAAGGCCAAAAAGCATAGTCGCTGTGGCGATGGCCACTTCAAAATGATTACTGGCTCCAATCAACGCGGTAGGTGCGGCATCTTCATAGGTTAGCCTTAATTTTTTTGCGGTCCAATAAGTTATCGCGAAAATTAGACATGTTTGAATGAAAAGCGGTATCGCAATCCATAAAATTGTCAGTGGTTGATCAAGGATAACTGCACCCTTAAAAGAGAACAAAAGAACCAATGTAAAAAGCAAAGCAATTATTGAGATTGGTGATAGGACATGTAAAAACTTTTCATTAAACCACCCTATCCCTTTATGCGATACGATCCAGCGTCTGGAGAAATAGCCAGCTATGAGTGGCAATGCCACATAAATGGCTATCGATAAAAGCAATGCCTGCCAAGGAACCGGCATTCTTCCCACACCCAGGAGAAATCCACCTAATAATCCATAGAGAAGAAGCATGGTCAAGGAATTGATGGCCACCATTACAAGCGTATGCCCATCATTGCCTTTTTAATAAAGATCCCCATACCAAGACCATTGCTGTGCAGGGAGCAATACCAAGCAGAATGCATCCGGCAAAATAACTTCTCCACAATGGGACTTGAATCATCTTTATTCCTTCATGCATAACAACCGTTCCCGCGCCATGGATAGAACCCAGAACCCAATCAGCTCCTGGCGGAAGTTTAACAAGATCCATCGCCTCCGCACCAATAAAGCCTTTAAATAAAATTCCCAAAAATAAAAATGAAATACCGTACATGGTGAATGGCTTTACTCCCCAGTTGAAAAATAATGTTAAGCTGACTGGTTTGAGCGATTTCCCCGCTTTATCACTTTTGCAAAATCAATTTTAACCATGATTGGATACATCATAAAAAACAGACACAAAGCAATAGGGATTGAAACCACGGGTGCGTCGTTAACAGAGATCGCAAGGCTATCAAGATACTTCGCCATTCCAGGTGCAACTTTACCGATTAAAACTCCGGCCCCAATACATAGCAAAACCCATAAGGTGAGGTATTTTTCAAAAACTGACATATTTCTTTCTGTTTTATCATTCATATATTTATTCCTATGCCTTTAAAATTAAGATGAGAAGAACCCAGATATAGCAAACACCGGCATGAAAATAATTCCTGCAATCTTGTTTAACCAATGCTTCATGGCGAAGTGAATGGATATTTCAAAATAGTTTTTTGACTCCTTAAATACCTATATTATTATAGGTATTTATATATCACTATCTTATGAATATTAGCTTTGTGTAATTATGCCAAACTGATAACGGTACTGATAACAAACTCGCCAATATCCAAGGATAACGCTGGATGAAATTAATTACTTCTCCCTGATAACCAAGGTAGGGGGGGTTAATCATAAACAGCGAAACGCCCATTAATATCCATTACCCTGTATGCGGCGGAGGGTGAAAAAGGAAATACCCCTTTAAGCGTCACTCAATAGTGAGCTCTTCAGTAGTAACAGTGATAGGATCCCCATCCTCAG
>Ga0114999_10001472_pt1 | contig 32700 bp, 31 predicted proteins | sample ArcticOcean_MG_C_3_FD_89820 | JGI IMG/M metagenome (GOLD analysis project Ga0114999, IMG submission 89820) | Marine microbial communities from western Arctic Ocean - ArcticOcean_MG_CB8_126 | ecosystem: Environmental > Aquatic > Marine > Oceanic | place: Arctic Ocean: Canada Basin | collected...
GATTTTAATAGCTGTAGATGGTAGTGAAGAGTGTAATTTAGCTTTTCGCTGGCTGTGTCAAATTTCAAAACGTACTAAATCTCAAGTAGTCGCAACATATGTTAATGTCATACCATTCTCTCAAAGACTGAACGCAGAAATTCCTAGTAATAATTCAGGAGAACGTATACTAAATATCATAGAAGCCATAGCAAAAGAAGAAAAAACCAAAGTTCAAACAATCATTGTACAAGGGAGATCAGTTGGCCCAGCACTTACTATAGAAGCAAAAAACATAAAAGCAGATATAATAGTATTAGCTTCCAAGAAAATATCATCAAATAGTAATCCACTGGGGAAAACTTCTGTCTATGTATTGCGCCATGCTCAGTGCGGAACCTTGTTATGGAATAAAAATAAAACTTCTAGGGCAGTGTAAAGTGAACATATATTTATACGGAAACGATGCATTAACCGAAAATACATTAAGAGTAGTACTAAACCAATATAACAAGGTATTTCTAGTCAGCACTAATAAGGAGACTTTAGATTTATTAAGCCATTTCCCTAATGTAAGTGCAGCTCATGATTTAAGTTTTTCCGTGCAAAACATATTCCAACACTCAGACTTTGCTAACTTCGATCTTTGTATTGCAATTTCTGACAACTATTTACAAAACATGCTTATCTGCAACCAGATGCAACAAGTCCATGACGTACCACGAATTATATGTTTAACTGACAATAACGTTCTCTCAGATCTCTATGAGTCTTCAAGTTTCAACATAGTTAATATTGAAGACTTATTATCAGAAAAATTAAATTCCTTGTTCCCCACTCAAATAGATTCAAATCAAAGGCGGCTTTTATAATTTATGGATAATATATGTTTGCAATAATAATAGGATGCAATCCTAGCAGTTATTTGTTAGCAAAATCGTTGTTAACATCTGGGCATGAGATTTGTATGTTAGAAAAAGACAGTATGAAAGTTGATTTCTTATGGGATGAAATGGGCAGCATGATCATTCACGGTGATGCTACTCAAACAGAATATCTGGAATATGCAGGAATATCTCGGCCTCCTGATATAGTTTTTTCATTAACTAGTGATGACGCAGTCAATATGTTAGTAAGCCAAATAGCAAAAAAAATATATCATGTGCCACGTACGATAGCGTCGGTAAATGACCCAACATTTAAACCATTGTTTCACTTAAGTGGCATAACTGAAGTTATAGATATAAACGATCTTGTGCTTAATAAATTAGAAGACATCCTTCCAGATAATCCTATAAAACACATCATTGATTTTGCTGAAACAGCTCATAGTTTAATCACAATTCAATTACCAGAGGACAGTAAGATTGTTATGGAGAAAACAGCTATAGCCAATTTAGAACTACCCGATTCAAGCTTCATTTGTCTTGTGATGAGAAAAGGTCAGCCGATGAGACCAACAAATAATTTTGTTTTAGAATATGACGATCAAGCTATAATAGTTGCTCCTCAAGTACAAGAAAATCATATTTATGAACTACTAACGGGTGTGTGATGCCTAAAACATTAGCATATTTAGGACCTAGAGGCACATTCACCGAAGAAGCAGCCATACGGTACAATCCTGATCTTAAATTACAGTCAGAACCGACTATAGTTAGCGTGGGAGCTGCTGTTTTATCCTCTCCTAACATTATAGGTATAATCCCAATAGAAAACAGTCTCGAAGGAGCCGTTACATATTCTCAAGACTTACTTATAAGTGAACCTTCTCTTTCTATATATGGAGAAATAATCCTACCAATTAATCATTATCTAATCACACAACATGGACGATCAAAAGACGAGATAGAGATAATATACTCTCACCCACAGTCGTTCGCACAATGCAAAAACTACTTAGAAAAAAACTTTTTGGGTATAAACCAAGTTGCGTCACTGAGTAATGCACTAGCTGTAACAACTATGCTAGCAAGCCAAAATAAAAGCGCTGCCATAGCTCCTCAGCAAACAGCCACCATATATGACGCTGCCATTATAGACAGTAAAATACAGGACCAATCAAATAATGAAACTCGATTTGTAATATTAAATCAACAAGACCATCAACCAACCGGTAATGACAAAACATCTATCTGCATATCATTCAAAGAAGATAAACCAGGTAGTTTATATAAAGTACTAGGTATATTTGCTGAAAAAATGATCAACTTGACGAAAGTGGAATCCAGGCCTACTAAAGAAACATTGGGTAGGTACCATTTCCTGATAGACTGCTTAGGCCATAGAACTGAGCCAATATTAAGCAGATGTTTAACTGATGTTGGCAATGAAGTTTTTAAGCTATCGATACTTGGTTCGTATCCAATATTCGAAAATCATTAAATATTTCACTGGACTTTAAAAATCACAGACCCTCTTTCTTTGTACACTGGTTCTAGGAAACCTTGATCTTCTAATAAATAAAATTTATTTAAAGAGTTTTGATCATAATATATCTTTTCCAGTTGGCCGATAATAATAAAATCTATGCCGTATTTGTTTATTACTGACAATTTTATACTTATATCTGGGGTGTTATATAATAAATTGACATCAAATACACGTCGGGAAATTTCAGGGTGAATATTAGATTTCTGTTGCATTTGATGCCATGGCCAACCCAAAACGGTAGGTAACCCTGTATAGCTGGAAATTCTGGAATTCCATCTATATTGATCTCCTACAGCCTCTACTATCACAGGTGTTCCTTTAATATTTGCCTGGATCCATTCAATCATTGCAATATCATCAGACAGATCGATTTCAATGTTTTTTTCTTGGTGAGATGCTTTGTCAAAAAATGTGGTTCCATTTAGAGATAACACAGTAGGTACAAAACGATCTGACACTCGAGCAGAAACGCTAAATAAAGGGTACATTAAAGCACATGAGCACACAGCAAAAATTCCAATAGCCAAAACTATAGTCGTAGCATTTTTTCGTGCATTCATAAATGATTTAAAAAATAAATAAATTAATGCTACGGTACTTACCCCTGAAATGACCCATGACTGAAGATAAAGTTTAAATAAAGTATTCATTCTGCCAATATCATTATCATATCTAATAAGCTCAACACCAAAATCAATACACAGTGAATACACCATCAATACACAAGCAAGAAATATCCATTTGTAGCTTGTTTTATCTAATGGATTTGACATTAAATCATACATGATCAATAAGACCATGAGTATCAAAAATATTAATAACGGAATTAAGTAAAACCCTACCACGCATAAAAAAATCAGCGATACAGCTCCTATGCCAAGAGTGATGAGCATACGTTTCGAAGAACGCATTAAAGGATTATTAAGCCACACCCGCGGTCGTCTAAGTGTCAAAGCTATAACAAAGGCAATTATAGAAGCTATAGGCATTGCTTTAATAATTATATAATCTGAAATTGGCGTCGCCCATACAGATCCTGTTAAGGAAACATTACCAGAATCGAATCCAATGTGAAACGGTAGAAATGCAACATACCCAACTAAAACAAATAAAATGCCAAGTAAGGCGGCACTAGTAAAGGGCCTCTCAGTGTTTTTGATAAAAAATGCTCGAAGAAACAATATTATCAAGCCTAGTAAACAATAAGTTGGATAATCCCAACTATTAATCGCAAACAATCCACCAACACCTAGACCAAACAAGCTAACTGATACAATTGAGAACCACATTTTACTAGGAGTAGCGTAAACGTTAATTCCCAACAATAAAACCATTAATCCGAATGGAATTGCTATCAAGTGTGCGTGTAAATCGGCGAATAAAAAGGTGAAAAATGGAAATTCAGTTATATGGGGAGAAGGGTACATCTCTTGTATAGGTAACCAGAACATTAAATATTGATTCGGTAAAGGATTTAATAGTGGAATAATTCTACTACTCCGCCAATAATCGAAGTTTATCGGCACATTTCCGAATCCTGCAATGGAAGCCTCGTATATTAAACTTACAATTTGCAAAAAGCCATCTAAATTACCGGCCACTAAGACTATAATTACAGATAATAAGCCCATATATATCGGTCCCAAAGAAGAACCTTTAGCTAAGAAACTATCTGAATTTACTTTATTAATTCCAAAATAAACATTTGTTCCTAAAGCAAATGTGAGGGCGCATGAACAAGAAAATAAAGTAATGATAGATAGGTTAAATGAAATAGCAGGTATCACATTGGACATGATAGACAATACAGACAGTGGTACGTATCCCCAGTAATAATAATTCATAACGGTACCTGACATCCAGGGATCATATGGAGGGAACATGGTAGTCTTTATTAACGCATTGAAATACGCAAATTCCATGGGTTTTTCTCCGCCTCTCCACGGGTGCCACAAATCTGGGTTGTTCATACGGATAAATAAGAATGCTATAAAAGATATGATAAATATCAATTCTAATGCCAATATATACTTCCAATTATTTCGAATATAGTTGGCAAGTTCTAGGTGTTTTTTCCAAATAATATAACCAGATAATGAAGTGATAACAGCAACAGTACTCCAAATCAAGCTCCTTCCATATTCAAACAACTCTAGTGAAGTTACCAACCAAACAAAGTAACTAAGAATAAACAATCCAAACAATTTGTTCAATCCATAACCTTTATCAGGTAAGAATTTAAAGGCTACAAAGACAATTGGTACAAAAATCAAACATATTAATTCCAAGGTGAACAACCATCTAAATGCTCCATTAATTGAACTCATGCCTGGATTGGAAAACAAGTCTGACCAAGTGCCAGATTGCTTTATGAGGTATTTATTTTCATTATCTATATTATAAGGATATAAATCGTCTCTAAAATCAGCTCTCATAATGACGTTAAGAAGTTCTCGTTCATTTATATGCTTGGTTTTTTTCAGTATTAATACTAAAGGATGATCGTAACTCACAACGTTTTCGTCTGCGTACCCGAAATCAATCCCACTCTTATTAACAAACATTTCTGTAAACATGTCAGGTTGACTTAAATTAGTTTTAGAAAATGGGTTGTCTTTTAAATGAATTCCTCCTAAATTAGGGTATCCTGCAAAAATTCGAGTCACTTCAAATCCTAGTTTCCCTTCAAACAACGTCGAATAATAAGATGAAGAATATGGATATTTCTCTGATGCGCTCGTGATTCCAACATATGGTCTGCTGCTATAGAACACCACGTATTCAGTTGTAGCTAAGTTTCCAACTAGTTCGTATATTTTGTCAATATCATCCAAATCATAAGCGGGATACAACCATGTTTCATAATTGTACAAGTTAGGAATTTGTTCATCCCAGTGGGAATCTAAAATTAATTTAGTTCCATTGGGAATTTCTTTATTTATCCATTCAGAAGCCTGTATGGCAGTATGGTCATCAGAATATATATTTATGAATGCTATTGTGTACAAAAAATGAATAAGCAAGAATCCTGAAAGCATAATATAAATATATATTTTAGGTTTAAATTTCCAGTTCTTGGAGGACACTCGGGTTAAGTATTTATTCATAGAGATACATGAATCGTTTACAAATACAGCAGTTAGTAAAAATAACCCTGGTATTATTGGAAAAATATATCTAAGAAATTTAATTTCGTACGATTCCATAAATAAAAGAAATGGCAAAATCCATGATAAAAGTAATACAGTGCCAAATGTAACATGCTTAAATTTTATGGCTCGATATAGACCATAAAATATACCTATAAAAATGACGATTCCTACTAGTGGGCCTACGCCCCAAACGAACATTTGTTTGAGGTTATAAAATATAGGTGCGGTTCCGATGTATTGATTAGTAAACGGCCACATACCAGCATTGTTAGCCATCATAGATTGAGCAGAGATATCTGAAAAAAAAGTTTTGAAATCCAACAATGCGAACGGGCTTGATATAAAAAAAACACCAGCTGCAATAATAAAAACTAGTGTTGCTTTTATTATTAACGTCGCAATTATAGTGAAATTCCATTTCGGTGCTTTATAGAACATATATAGAAATGTAATCAAGATAGGAGCACCTAATAAAAACCCACTAACTTTAAATGCAAGTGCTATTCCAAGTGATAACCCTAGATAAGCCAAATTTTGCACCGAATTAAATTTATATAAATTCCAACAATTCAATAAAACTAGCCCGATAAATAAAACCAAAAAAGGTTCTGGTCTATAAAAATGGCTGTGTTGGATGTGAATGAAAGATGTGGCAATCAAAATGGCCGTTATGATCCCAATTCTGGAATTAAACATTTTAGCGCCTAATCTCCAGTAAATAAGTACAGCTAAGACATCTGCAATAATAGAGAATGATCTACCTAAAAACCTCAAATCCATCAGGTCCAGCTGTATAACATTACTTAGCAACATTTGAGGAATTACAAGCATATAAATCAAAATGGTTCCTAATGGAAACCAGTTAGGATTAAATGGACTAGTAGAAGGATTTATATAATATATAAAAGCGCTTTTATTGTTTCCAACCATAGGCTCGCAATAATATGGAGCCATTTCACTAATAACTCTTAAATACATGCAATAAGATCTCATGTAAATAGATCGCTCATCTGGGTGAAATCCTATGCCTTGGTCCCAATCAAAACCGTATATTCTAAGAAGCAAAGCCAAAAACAGCAATGACAATACTCCAATCCATTTCACTAGCAATGGATTAGTTTTGAATGGATTGAACAGCATCATCTATTAAACATTTATGGCATTAAATACACAAGATACGATTAATTTAGAGCATTCCCCATCAATGCACACAATTCTATCGTCCTACAAGAATAACCCCATTCATTATCATACCATCCTAATACTTTAACCATGTTATCTTGCATGACTATAGTAGATAAAGCATCATAGATACAACTATGTGAATTACCTCTGAAATCTGAACTAACCAAAGGCTCCTCTGTATACTCTAATATTCCTTTCAAATTAGTTTCAGAGGCTTTTTTAAAAGCCTCATTTACATCATCTATAGTTACTGAAACTGATAAGTTAGCTGTGAAATCTGTTGCAGAACACGTGGTAGTTGGAACTCTGTATGCGATACCATCCAATTTTCCTTGCAGTTCTGGAATTACTATGCCTACTGACCTAGCTGCTCCTGTTGTAGTAGGTATAATATTCATAGATGCGGATCTTGCTCTACGAAGATCTTTATGCCCGCGGTCTAAAACAGATTGGTCATTAGTGAAAGAATGTATTGTAGACATAAGGCCGTGTTCAATACCGAAGGCGTCATTCAAAACTTTAACCATTGGCGCAAAGCAGTTAGTAGTGCAAGAGGCATTAGAAACAATCGTATGCTCTTCATTATTGTACAGAGAATCATTTATACCCATAACAATAGTGGCATCTGCACCTTTTGAAGGCGCTGAAACTAATACTTTACTAGCTCCACCGTCTATATGGGCTATAGCTTTGGCAGCATCTGTAAATTTGCCAGTAGATTCTATTACTATGTCTACTCCCATTTCAGCCCAGGGTATATTAGACGGTTCTCTTTCGCTAAACACTCTAATACTATTACCATCAACCATTAGATCATTGCCTATTGATGTCACTTCACCAGGGTAATTACCATAAGTTGTGTCATGTTTAAAAAGATGCGCATAAGTGTTTACATCGCTCAATCCATTCACTGCACTAATCACTATATCGTGATCTTTGTAATCTTCTAACCAAGCTCTAGTAACTAACCTACCAATTCTTCCGAAGCCGTTAATACCTATCCTAGTAGTCAAAATATTTCTCCTATTCACTCATTATAATTAGTATATTCCACAGATATTAACAAAATCTATCTGCCATGACACCTCTTGTATTTCTTATTACTTCCACATGGGCATTTTTCATTTCTGCCTATTTTTCTTTCCAAGCCCTTTATTCTTTTCTTTTCTTCACATTCAGTACAAGTACACGCAGCTGGATGATCTGAATACCAATTAGATCTGACCATATAAATTACCTATAGTTTTAATTTGTTAAACACTTTCTTGCCATTAAATATGGCATCATTACCTAACTGTTTTTCGATTTTCAGCAGTCTGTTATATTTGGCCACCCTGTCTGATCTAGCCGGTGCACCGGTTTTAATTTGACCAATTCCCCATCCAACTGCAAGATCTGCGATAGTTGTGTCTTCAGTTTCTCCAGATCTATGGCTCATAACCGAATTCCAGTCGTATTCCTTAGCTAAAGAATAGGCTTGATAAGTTTCAGTCAAACTCCCTATTTGATTTGGTTTAAGCAATATAGCATTACATGCCATATTAAGATTTGCCTGATTAATTCTATCAATATTAGTAACCAGCAAATCATCTCCTACTAATTGAATTTTTTTTCCTAATTTTTGCGTTAAATTAGTCCAACCGGCCCAATCGTCTTCATGCAAACCATCTTCAATGCTTATTATTGGGAACTTATCAACCCAATCTGAATATAACGCTATTAATTCCTCAGACGTTACATTGATGCCTTGCCGTTTCAGTTTATAGCAATCAATCTGAGAGTCATACAACTCAGAAGCAGCAACATCTAATCCCAAAAATACGTCTTCTCCTGGTTTATATCCAGATTTTTCTATAGCATTGATTATCAATTCAATGGCTTCTTCATTAGAAGTTAGTTGAGGGGCAAATCCTCCTTCATCTCCAACATTCAAATTATGATTTTTAGAACTCAAAATAGTTTTTAAATTATGATATATTTCAACTCCTGCCCTAAGTGCTGATGAAAAATCATTGAATCCAGCTGGAATAACCATAAATTCCTGTACGTCGGTAGAATTAGAGGCATGGCTACCGCCGTTCAAAATGTTCAACATAGGGACGGGTAGGGATGGTGTTAAGCCTGTATGACTACTCAAATATTCCCATAATTCTGAGTTTGAATCATTAGAAGCAAAAGCATGTGCGGCAGCCAATGATACAGCAAGTATTGTGTTTGCCCCAAGTTTACTTTTGTTTCCAGAAGTGTCAAGTGAAATTAACTCTGAATCAAATTCCTCAAAATTATTCCACATGGTACCTGTAAAGTGCTCTTGTATGTTCAAGTTTATATTATTAACAGCTTGAATAACTCCTTTTCCCAAATACCTAGCATCACTTGCATCTCTTAATTCAAATGCCTCATGTTTGCCAGTACTGGCCCCTGATGGCACGGCCGCTGTGCCAATTGTTCCATTAGAAAATCCTACTTGCGCTGACAACGTAGGATTACCTCTTGAATCAAGAATTTCTATAGCAGATAAAAATTTTATTGTTACCGATTGTGACATTTGATTTACGCTCCTTGATACCGTAATACTTCTTGGACTGCTGTGGAAACATCATATACTCGGGTAAAATCAGATTTTTCAGTTACTATATCTCGTTCACCAGTAACATCGAAATCCCATGACATTAGGCTGATTACTGGTCTCCCTTCAGATAATGCGTGGCCTAATTCAGATAAAGTTCCATAAGCACCACCAATTGCGACTACAACGTCTCCAGTAAGAGCAACTACAATATTTCTCGCAAACCCCATTCCGGTTACGATTGGTATGTCTATATGTTTATTCCCGCTATCTTTTTGGCTACCCGGCAAAATTCCTATAGTCTTACAAGAACTGTTGTGAAGTTGGACGCTTTTGTGGACTCCCTTACATACAGCTTCCATTATGCCACCCATACCACCGCAAACAACGTATTCTACGCCTGGACATTTAGCAATTTCAGCTCCAAAATCTTCTGCGATAACGGCATGTTCTGGTAAGGCTGAACTACTCCCAATGACGGAAATTATCATTTTCTCTATTCCTCGATGCGCCTGATACAACGTTATTTAGTTTATGAGATTAGATATACCTCTAATTTGATCTATCAATGGCTCGGGGTATATGCCTAAAAACACTGTTCCTATTACTGAAATAATCACTACAGTTTTTAGAGGCCATCCTGTATTTATTCTACTATTATCTAACGACGTTGAGGTATCAACATACATGCTTTTAATCACTATAAGGTAATAATATAGCGATATTAAGCTACTTAATACAGCAACAGATGACAGCCATAAAAATCCACCAACAGCTATTGCAGAAAACATATATAACTTGGTTGTAAAGCCTACGAATATTGGCAACCCTGCTAAAGAAAATAACCCTATAGCTATGGCTGCTGCTAAAAGTGGGCTATCGTCAGCTAATCCTGCTAAATCTGATATCTTTTCTTTATTTCGTTGGCACACAACTCCGGTAAGAGCCGAAAATACGGCGAATCCAGTTATCGCGTATCCGATCAAATAATAGATGAATCCTTCTATGATAAGTCCATCTGTAGAGCCGAAAACAACCAATGCGGCTAATAATATACCACTATGACCAATCGATGAATAAGCTAACATCCGTTTAGCACTTGTCTGTTTTAATGCTACGACGTTACCAACTATCATGGTTCCTGTAGCCACGACAGCCAAAACCATCTGCCAATCTGACCATAATTCTTCAACTGGCAGCATGATTCCTATAATAAACCGTGCCAAAAATGCAAAAGCTGCTATTTTAGCTCCTATCGCTAAGTAAGCAGTAATAGGCATTGGAGCGCCCTCATAAACGTCTGGTATCCATGCATGAAACGGCACCACTCCTATTTTAAAACCAATACCAATTAATAACATGGAAATTCCTATCAAACTGACTGGGTTTATCTGGTTAGACTGGTTTAAAACTTCAGCAATTAAGGAATATTGTGTCGTTCCTGTAACGGAATACAACATGCTCAATCCATACAAAAATATAGCTGAAGAAAAAGTGCCAAATATTATATACTTTAAAGCAGCTTCGTTAGATTTTTGGTTAAATTTAGCATACCCAACAAGTATATATAATGAAAAACTCAATAATTCTAAAGCAACATAGGCTGTAAGCAATTCTTGACTCTGTACTAAGACGTTCATTCCAAGTATAGCCATTAATACCAAAGCATAATATTCCCCTGGAGACGTTAGATTAGCATGGACATATTTCATTGATACCAAGATCACCATTATGCCTACTACCAAAAATATTATTTTGAAAACCAAGGAATATAAATCTAATAGCAAAAATCCGCCATATGCGGTTGTGTCTGTGCCTTGAAGCATTACAATAGAAACAGGAATCAATACAGCAAGGCCAATTATAGAAACCCAAGGCAATATATATTTTCGGCCGTCTGAAGTAAATAAATCAATTGTAAACACTATAAGTGCTAATCCAGCCAATATGAACTCTGGAGTGAGTAATATTAAATTGTCATATGAGTAATTCACTATAGCACTCTCATAACTGTTGCAATACCAGAGTTAATGTTATCCAACAAAATACTTGGCCAGACTCCAACAAATAAAAGAATAATAGCAAATGAAGTTGACACTATTTTTTCATATACATTTATATCTGTTATATCGGCAAAGTCATCGTTTATAGTTCCAAATACCGTTCTAGATAATAATTTCAGTATATAAACTGCAGTCAAAGCTGCTCCTAAAACACCAAGTGCCGCTATTGGCCAAGATACTTTGACCGTTCCAACAAAAATCAAGAACTCAGCGATAAATCCGCTTAACCCAGGTAATCCTAATGAAGCAAAGCCAGCAAGTATAAATAAAACACTAGCGTGTGGCATAACTTTGATTAATCCATTCAACACATATATGTTTCTAGTGTGAGTTTTGTAGTAAATTGCTCCTACTAATACAAACATTAGAGCGGTCATTATGCCGTGGGAAAACATTTGCAAAACGGCGCCGGACATACCTATGGCGTTCAATGTAGCGACTCCAATTAGCACGTATCCCATATGACTGACACTCGAATAACCTATTATATATTTCAAATCAGTTTGTGACATGGCTGCAATAGCTCCGTAAATCACATTTATAATACCCAATATCATTAGCAGAGGAATCCAAGTCTCAGCTCCTAATGGAAGAATTATTATGCCAATTTGAATAATACCAAATGCCCCCAGTTTCATTAAAACTCCGGCGTGTAACATGCTAACCCCAGTTGGGGCAGCTACGTGACCATCAGGAGACCAAGTATGGAAAGGCCAAAGGCCTGACAAGACTCCAAACCCAACCATAAGTAACAAAAATACCCAGTTTTGAAATTGCCTGTCAAATAATCCTAGTTCTGAAAGTTGCTGTAGTTCTTTAAAGGAGAATGTAGGACTTCCTCCTAAATATGTTTTAGCGTAAATTGATAATATAGCAATCCATATCAGAACGCTTGCTGCTACCAGCACCATCATCAATTTCATCGCGCCATATTCTTTAGTGCGTACAAACGATCCAAAATCAGTTGAACTGCCCCATATCGCGATCAGTAAATACATTGGCAATACGGCTAATTCATAAAACAAGAAGAAAAAGAACAAATTAGAAGACAAGAAAACTCCAAATACTCCTCCTCCTAAGACTAATAGTAATACGAAAAAATCTCTGCTACGATTTTCAATATTATTTGAAATCAAACAGGCTCCAAATAATACAACTCCATTAAGCAATACCATTGACGAACTAATGCCATTTAAAGCTAAAGAAAAATCAACATTAAACGAGCCTGTCAGCCATGATATGTTGACTATATATTGATTACCACCAAATATCGGGTTGTAAGCTAAAAATATTAATATTGACATGCATAAGCATATTGCGGAAATTACAGATGAAGAAATCCATGCCATTTTAGTTGACCATTTCGGAATAATCATCAGCATTAGAGCTCCCATTATAGGAGCTAAAATCAACGAAACCATCAATGACTGTACAATAATTTCTAACATTTATTAATAACTCACTAACAACCATGTAATAGACATTGCTAGAAATCCAAGTGCCATCAATCCAAGATACACATATATCTTGCCTGTAATATGATACCTCAACAAACTACCAATCATGTTAACAGCATATGCAGGACCATTGATACCTTTATCATTAACAAATACTCTATCTAAAAACGAAACTAGTCTAGATAAGGGCATCATTATCTTATCGACGCATAGTTGAAAAAATTCATCAATATAATACTTCTTTTCTATCAATTTTATAGGCCTTGCCAAAACTGTTTTTATTGTCGTAAATATATCTAATTTTTTACTATATGCTAAATATCCTATAGTAAAAGAAGCTAAAGTCACGATTAATGCTATCACAGCTATAACTGGATCCAAATGAAATTGTTCGGGATGTCCATAATACAAAAACATCCCAAAACTATGATAAATTCCTGGCATATAAATCGCTAACCAGCCAAATGTGAATACTATTAATGCCAAAACTATCAATGGCCATATCATTACAACAGGTAAATTATGGGCATCAGTGTAATCAGTCCTACTTGTTCCGAAGAATGGAATCAATACCAATCTAATCATGTATAGCCCACTGATAAACACCAGCAGCATGGTTAAAAGCACAAATACAATTCCTCTATTGTTTACAACTGACACCAGGATTTCGTCTTTGCTCCAAAATCCAGACAATAATGGAATTCCTGCTAGGGACAGAGCTCCAATAATAAACAAGATTGTAGTAGCAGGCATAATCGATTTTAAGTTGCCCATTTTTCTTATATCTAATTCTTCTATAGAATGCATTACGTTTCCTGCAGTTAGAAACAATAATGCTTTACTGAATCCATGCGCCAATAAATGTAATATAGCGGCGGTATATCCAAAACATCCTAAGCTTAAAAACATAAGTCCTAAATGGCTTATAGTAGAGTATGCTAGTGCTCTTTTAAGGTCTATAGAAAATAAGCATATTAGAGCGGCCCCAATAGCTGTAGTTAATCCTATTACGGCAACAAACAACATCATGAAATCGGATGACACAAACAATGGATAAGTTCTAGCCACTAAATATACTCCAGCCGCAACCATAGTAGCCGCATGTATCAATGCACTAACAGGAGTGGGGCCTTCCATGGCATCAGGCAACCATATGTGAAATGGAAATTGCGCAGACTTGCCCATTGCACCTAAAAACAATAAGAATCCTATTACAGATATTAATGTTCCATTTAATTCTCCTGAATCGATAGCAGAAAACAAAGCAGACATGTTAAACGAACCCACGTTATACCATATCAACAATATCCCTATCAGTAATCCTACGTCTCCAATTCTAGTGACTGTAAAGGCTTTTTTAGCGGCCTCTTTGGCTGAGGGCAATTCATACCAAAATCCTATTAATAGATACGAGCATAAACCGACTAATTCCCAAGCGATATACAGTAACAGAAAGTTATCTGCTAGTACTAATATCAACATTGAAGAGATAAATAGCGCTTGAACAGAATAATACCATCCAAATCTAGGGTCGCTTTTCATGTATCCTATTGAATAGATTTGTACCATCAACGCAACCACTATGCCTAATCCCGCAACTGCTAAACTAAGAGGATCAATCACAAAGCCCAAAGAAGTATCTAGAAAATCAGTTCCCGGTACTCCAGCCATAAACCAATTAATTGCATAATGGCAACTGATGGAACCAGTAAACACATCATGTAAACAATTATCATAATATGAACCAATTATCACATATTCCAATAAAGCCCAACAATATATTATTAACCCTATTCCTATTGCGAAAACAGGAATAATCCAAGCCCTCTGCTGAGTTACTCGTGAGAAGACAATAGTAACTGGAAAAGCAATCAAGCTAATAACAGGTATTAACCAAAAATAAACCACGTTAATGCAATCCTTTCGTTATGTTAAGTTCGCTCATGATAACTACCATCTCATTAAATCAAATTCATCCACATTTACTGAAGACTTATTTTTAAATATTCTTAATACCAACGCCAAGGCCAATCCTACTTCTGCCGCTGCAATTGTAATAATAAATATTGCAATTATATGACCATCAAAATTAGAGAACATACCACTGCCTTCATGTACTGCAGCAGCAGCTACAAAATTGATATTAACCGCATTCAGCATCAATTCTATGGCCATGATTATCAAAATTGCGCTTCTTCTGGACAGAACTCCGTAAAGACCAATTCCAAACAACAACACACTCAGTATATTAATATAGAACAAAGGAACCATTTAATTGTCTCCTTTGTCTGATCTTGCGATAACTATTGCTCCGATAAGGGCGACCAACAATACCAAAGATGCCAGTTCAAAAGGTATAGCCCAAGTCGTAAACAAAGAAGTTCCCAATTCTTGAACAGTGGCTTCTTGTATCATGTCAGGTTGTATCGGATAAGTTTTATAATATGCTGCAGATAATGTGACCATAACAGAAATTGCTATAACTCCCGCTATAGGCCAAAGTTTATGATTGCTAATTCTGGGATAGTCATCATTACGAGTTAGCATCAAGGCAAACAATATCACTATAACTATAGCCCCACCATATATCAATAATTGAACTACAGCCAAAAATTCTGTTAATAATACTAAGTAAATGCCAGATACGCTTAATAAAGCAATTAAAAGAGACAATGCTGCATGAATAATGTTTTTTGAAAGGACTACTCCTAAAGAGCAACCTAGCAACACAATTGAGATTAAAATAAATACAATAAAATGCATCATCTACAATTGCACGTTGTAATAATTAATTTGTGATTTATGTAACAACATAACTTCCTATTTGTATTTTATTAAGATTCAGATGACGGAGTCCAATTAGTTTCTTTTTGATACTTTTCACCCATTTCAAGCAATACATCAAGTTTCACTCTACTTCCGTCTCTAGTAGTGCCACTTTCTTCGTGTTCGTGGGTCATAACTATTGCATCAAAATTGCAAACATCTACGCAAATCCCACATAATATACACCTGTTTAAGTTTATCTCAAAGATATCAACAATCTTTCTACGTTTTGTAAGTTGTTGCTCAAATTTAGGGTTGTCCTTCATAGAAGCAGTCATGCATTGAGTAGGGCAATTTCTAATACAAACCATGCATCCAGTACAGAAAGGTTCTTCAACTTTACTATCCCATGTTAATCCAGGAAAACCCATGAATTTATCTTGCAAAACAGTAGGGTTCTCAGGATATTGCTTTGTAACTGGTTTACGTAATCCTTGTAATGTTGATGCAAGGGTTTGCATCATTCCTTTTACACTACTTAACATTATAATCTCTCTTTATTTATTCTCAGATATTTGAAGTCTTGCAATTACTTCAGCGACTTTTTTGGCAGGGGCGGTAATATGTCTATGAATAACATATCCTACCACTCCTAATCCTACTATTGACATGATACTTAGTACCCACCACGGGAATCCATAAAAAACACACACTGCAGAAACTAAAACGGAATAAAATGATAATGGAACCATCACTTTCCAAGCAAAGGCCATTAATTGGTCAATTCTCAATCTAGGCAAAGATCCTCGAATCCAAAATATAACCAAAATAACTATATATACTTTCAGAAGGAGCCATACTATTCCAGGTAATATAGGGCCGGCCCATCCACCTAAAAACAGTAAAACTGTTAGAGTCGCTATCGCAAACGTGTTTATATATTCTGACAAGAAAAACACTGCCCAATGAGCTCCACTATATTCTACAAACGGGCCCCCAACTATTTCTGATTCCGCAAAGTAAATGTCAAAAGGAGTTCTCCCAACTTCAGCCAATCCAGCAACAAAAAACACAACTAGAGCTAAAGGGTGAATTAATGCAAATGGTACCGGATGTTGTAAATTAACAATCTCTATTAAGTTAAATGTTTGAGTCAATATGGCTATTGAAACTAAAATCATTATCAAAGGTATTTCATAACTTATCAGCTGCGCAGCTGCTCTCAATCCACCTATGACACCATATTTATTAGCAGATCCCCATCCTGCTAATACTAATCCTAAAATTCCTAAAACTCCCACAGCACCTATATAAAATAATCCCATGTTTTCTAAATTTTCAACTACAATATCAGGTGTGAATGGAATTGTGACCCATAGCATAAAAGAAGATATAACTACTATGATAGGCGCCATCCAAAAAATAACACGTTCTGATTCATTAGGAATGATATCTTCTTTCAAAACTAATTTCACAGCATCTGCTATAGGTTGCAGTAATCCAAACGGACCAGTCCTAGTAGGGCCAAGTCGTAGTTGTAGCCTACCTAACGCTTTGCGTTCTAACCACACGAGAGATAAAACGATCACCGCTAGAAACGAAAACAATATGAGCAGATCCATCAGTCTGGTAATTCCATATTGAACAGTAAACATTGATAATAAGTTCATCTGTCGACTTCTCCAAGAACTATATCCAATGAACCCAATATGACTACTGAATCAGCAATCCATGCATCTTTTAGCATTACCTGGAGAGCCGATAAATTGCAAAATGACGGAGGCCTAACTTTAAGTCTATATGGTTTATCTGTTCCATCACTTATTAAGTATATTCCTATTTCACCTCTTGGATTTTCAGCTTTTACATACACTTCACCTTTAGGAGGTCTGATAAGTCTTCTTCCTAAAGGTGACTCCACAGATCCTTGAGGAAGTTTGTTTATAGCTTGTTCAACTATTCTAAGTGATTCATGCATTTCCTGAACTCTGACCCAATGTCTATCCCAACAATCTCCATCCAATCCAATTGGTATATCAAATTCAAATTGATTGTAAATGGAATATGGCTCTGTTTTTCTCACATCATAACTAACACCTGAACCTCGTAAGCATGGTCCAGTGAGTCCAAAGTCAATAGCTGCTTCTTTATTAATTACTCCTATTCCTTTCGTGCGACTTAAAAATATTTCATTAAATGTTAATAGTTTTTCTGTTTCATCTATGTCACGTTTGATTAATGGAATTATTTTGTTAACAGACGAAACAAAATCAGCAGGCACATCCTCTCGTAATCCTCCAATTTTGAAATAGTTATGCATCATTCGGGCACCTGAGATAGATTCAAAAAGAGTTTGGATTCTGTCTCTTCCAATAAATGAATATAAGGCTGGAGTCATAGCCCCAGCATCCAATCCAATAGTTCCAACATACAAAAGATGGCTTGCTATCCGATTCAATTCAGACAATATAACTCGAACATATTCTGTTCTTTCTGAAACTTCTATATCCAGTAATTTTTCAACTGCCCTGCAATATATAAATTCATTATTGAAATTCGCCAAGTAATCGAGCCTATCAAACAAAGTCACTACTTGATGATATTGCTCCCCTTCACTTAGTTTTTCAGAGCCTCTATGTAGATATCCAATATGTGGGGTAACATCAATGATTTTTTCTCCATCAATTCTAAGCTCCATTCTAAAAACACCATGGGTAGAAGGATGCTGCGGGCCCATGTTCAGCATCATGTCAACGGTTTGTCCGTTATTATCATGTATCATAAGTAAAATAAACCTGAAAAGTTAATTTAAAATTCATCATATTCGTAAAATGGGTAATCTTTCCGCCCTGGATATCCTTCGAATCCTTCATAAAGTAAAAGGGGAGACATATCTTCATTACCGTCAAATAAAATACCATACAAATCATGGATTTCGCGCTCATACCAATTTGCAGCAGCCCATATATTTGCAACAGAATCAATGCTTTGGTCATAATTTAAATTGGATTTAATGACCAACGTCTCATTATTATTTAAGGAATAAATAATATATACGATTTGAGCATAGTCTTCATAATCAACACCAGCCATACATAACAGCATTTGGCCATCAATCGTAGGATCATTCTTAATAAATGAGCAGATGTGGTTCACGTCTCCCGGGCCTACTAACATTGTAGGTATGCCATCAGTCAAAGAGAATGTCAAATTATCAAAATTTTGATAATTTGACATAGCATTCTTGAGGGATAAAAGGCCTGGATCATTAACAGAAATATCTTGTATTTCTTCTTCTGCAGGAGTATCACTATCCATTAGACTTGGAATCCTTCATGATTTTGTCTTGTAATTTTGTTATTCCATAAAGAAGGGCTTCTGGCCGAGGAGGGCATCCAGGAACATATATATCAACTGGAATTATGTGGTCTACTCCCATAACTACTGAGTAAGATTTGTAGTATGGGCCTCCATTAGTAGCACAGCTTCCCATCGCTATAACCCATTTAGGTTCAGGCATTTGTTCATATAACAATCTAATTGGTTCTTCCATTTTTCTCACCACGGTTCCAGCTACTATCATTACATCCGATTGCCGTGGAGAAGGCCAAGTTACTACTCCGAATCTATCTAAATCATAATGAGACATATAAGTTGACATCATTTCGATAGCGCAGCACGCAAGGCCAAAACTCAGAGTCCATAAGGACGATTTTCTTGCCATACCAAACAATTGTTCTTTAGTAGTAGTAATTACTCCTGGTACTTTTGATCCTAACAAACTATCAAATCTGCTTTTACCAGGTTGATTCCCCAATTGTGGGTTAATTATTTCTGCCATTCAAAAACACCTTTTCTCCAGCCATAAAATATCGCAAAAAACAAGATAAATAAAAACATCATCATTGCATAAAACGGCAACACATTACCGAGTTCTTTTTGTGCAAGGAACACTAGAGCCCACGGAAAAAGAAACACTGCTTCTACATCAAATATTAAAAATAAAATTCCAAAAATATAAAATCGGAAATTTATATTTGACCAAAAGAATCCTGTACTAGGTATTCCACATTCATATGTAGTCAATTTTAAACTGGATTTTCTTCTTGAACTAAATAGAAATGAAGTTAAAAATAATCCCATAATAGCCCCACCTCCCACTATTACGGACAATCCAACAGAAAACCAATCATTTATGAACATTTCCATTTAATTTGCAAATTCCTTTTCTTCAAATCCTGTCTTGCGCGATATGATTCACAGGCACAGCTTTTAGAATATCATTTAGAATATTTTTAATCAATTTGAACATTTTTTATTCATCATCTTTGATTTCTTATTTCTGACGATGATATATCAGATCGAAATTTGTTTTCTTCAATTTCTACGAACAAGCCATTAAACATGTCTGGCAAGTTTAGATCTGTAATTCGTTTAAATGATCCCTTGTGAACTCTTCCAGCAACATAAAATGTTATTCCTCTGGATTTCATATCCACCAGAGATTCAATCATATCTTGTTTGTTTTCATAATACTTTTCATCAATAATTCTCTGTGCAGTATCCCAGCCAATTAAAAAGTTGCAAGTGGGAATTTTTTTTGATTTTCCATTAAACGTAGGTTGATTAGTGACTAACAATGACGCCTGGCCTAAGAATTGTGATTGTCTATGAATTATTTCTTCTGGTAGCAAAGGGGGTTTATCAACATTTGCAATAGATATTTCGTAAATAACTTCAACAGGAGAATCTTTTTCTATTACTTGTGCTAACTTCTTATGACCATCGTGCAGTGGATTAAAAGAACCTGGGAAAACCATATATTGAATTGCTTCTGGTAAATTATATGAGATACCTCCATCAGGAGTAAATTTCAAATATGGAATTTTGTTGTCAGATAACAAATTCATCTGTGTAGTTGCTGATACTTCGTTCATTTGAATTACTTCTCCAGATTTTAATAAATGATCGATTGGAAATTTAATTCCTACTTGCTGCGCCACAACACTAACTAATAAATTACTCACTACTAAATCTTCTTCTTCTCTAGTTCTTTCGCCTTTATTCAAAACCAGCAAATAAGTTTTAATAGAATCTTTTGAACAAGCAGCTATGATAGCTCTATGGTCTCCTTTTTTAATCCTATTAGTTGCAATAGCCGCGGTGCACGATATTCCTACCATATTGTTGGGCCGCCCTCCGCAACTATACCCTGCAATATACGATTGTACGGCCATTGAGATCGCAGTGTCAGTAGACACGATGTTGTCAGGCATATATCCCAGAAAGTTCTTCATAGACGTTTCCGCATATGGAACTACAATCTCTACGATCGTATTAGATGCCCCCGGAACATTCAACATCCAATTTATTGAGTGATTACCAGCCCCTGCTATAGACATTGATAATTTCAAATCTGATTCGTGGATTTTCTCTATGGTTTCATTCGTAAATTTATCCATAAAACCTACATAAGTACACAATTCCAACAAGTATTCCATTATGGCTTACGATTGTATATACATTCGATAACATATTATAGGAATTATTGTTAAAACAATACAAAGTTCACAGTATTAAAAACATATTAGTTATTTTAGGCATTGAATTGTTTATCAATCATATATTTCATATCCCGTATATGTTAGATTATGTTGACTGATATATACAAGATAAACGGAGTGAAAAATGAAGGCTTTTGTTGGAGCAGACCTTATAAATGGATCGACAGATGTGATACAAAAAAATCATATCTTAATAGTAGACGGAGCAAACATTCACAGCATAATTCCAAACACTGATGAAAATCAAAGTTTATTAGAAAGCATGGAAGAAATATACAACGTTCAAGGTTGTACAATCTTGCCCGGTTTAATTGATTGTCATGAACATGTAGCATCTAAAAACTATGAATTAATTACTCGATGGAACTTGGACGAACCTGCATCTACCACCTCAATCAGAACTTTCAAAGTTCTTGAAGACACGCTCCAGTCGGGATATACATCAATACGAGACGCTGGCGGATTAGATTATGGATATAAACTGGCTATAGAAGAAGGCATATGGCAAGGGCCTCGGCTAATACTCGCAGTCAGCATTATGTCTCAAACAGGTGGGATCGGAGACAGAATTAGTGGTTCCGGTCATATTAACTCAATTATTAATAATCCCTTACTACCCAATGCAGTGGTAGACGGAGAAGAGCAAATACAACATAAGCTAAGAGAACTTGTGAGATGCGGAGCAGATGTTATAAAAATAGCTACTACTGGAGGTGCCAGTTCTAGGCAGGGCTTAGGACCGCGAGATACTTCTTTTAGTCGATCTGAGGTGCGATTCATAATTGATGAAAGCACACGGCTGAATAAGAAAGTTATGTGCCATGCTCTAGGAGGCCCTGGATTAAGGTTTTGCATTGAAGAGGGAGTCCATTCAATAGAACATGGTTGCTACCTAGGAGAAGATCCAGATTTGCTCAAAACCATGGCCGAATCCAATATATTTCTAGTGCCCACTTTCACCGTATATGATTACCACAAACAGTACAGTGCTCCCCATGTCCAAGAAAGAGCACAGCTTTTAATAGATAAACATCGCCAGAGTTTTGAATTAGCAATGGAAAATGATGTAAAAATTGTTGCTGGAACTGACGCTGGAGGATTTGTACATGGGGATAATGCTAGAGAATTAGAATTATTGGTGCAAAACGGTATGAGTCCGTTGAATGCTATTAAAGCAGCTACTGGCGTAGCTGCAGAATGTTTAACAATGGAAGATACTGTAGGCTCATTGACTGTTGGGCATAAAGCCGATCTTTTAATAATGAAAGAAGACCCTCTAAAAAATATTTCCATCCTTAGGGATCGAAGCAAAATTAAGTACGTTTTTAAAGATGGTAACAATATTGAATTGTCAAAAAGGATAATCTAAATCAAGATGGCTCCCATAAACTTCCATATATTAAGTATATTCCCAGATATATTTGAAGGGTTTAAAAAATCTAGTATGATTAGCCGAGCTATAAACAATGGGTTTGTAACAATTTCAATTTACGATATACGTCAATTCACTGATGACAAACATAATACTACAGATGATTATCAGTTCGGTGGCGGTACTGGTATGGTAATGAAACCGGAACCAATATATTACGCAGTTAATTACATTTTAAAAAACTGTGCCGACACTAAAAATACTCCTGTAATATTATTAACACCTCAAGGAACATTGTTTAGTCAAGAAGCAGCTCAAGGTTTTACCACATACTCAGATATTATATATATATGTGGTCATTACACTGGGATAGACGAAAGAATAAAGGATTTATTAGTCACACATGAAATCAGTATAGGAGACTTCATAGTCACCGGTGGAGAAATACCAGCAATGTTGGTATGTGATTGTATATCTAGGTGTATACCTGGGGTCATCGGGGCACAAAGCAATGTTGAATCAGATTCGATAACTTCCGGTCTACTTGAGCACCCTCTATATACAAGACCTAGAAGCTTTAATGGAATGGACGTTCCTGACATTTTAGTAAATGGCGACCATAATAAAATATCAACTTGGAGACGGAAAGAATCTCTGAAACGAACATTATTAAACAGGCCTGATTTACTAGAGAAATACCCTTTGAGCCTGTCTGACCAAAATTTATTGCATGAATTACAAGATGAATAACCATATCTCAGACATAAATTACGAAGGCCCATTCCGATTTACTACTGACGTTCGTGTTCGATGGTCAGAATGCGACCGACAAGGAATTGTTTTCAATGGAGCATACTTAGAATATCTAGAAATAGCATTGTCAGAATACTTTAGAAACCTAGGATATAGTATTTACGCCTTATCTGAAACTGACTATTTTGACACTGTAGTTGCAAAAGCTGAATTAACTTTTTTAAAACCAGCAAAAGTAGATGACATACTACAATTATCTGCAAGAATTAGGCGTCTAGGAAACACTAGCATAAATTTCAAAGTAATTATCACTCGCGGTGACAACGAAGAAACAATAAGCACGATTGATGCAGTGTATGTCGGGTATTCTGTTAAAACATTCGAAAAAATGTCTATACCTGAAGATATACGAGTTTTAGTTTCAACGTATGAAAACACAGGTAATATTATAAGTTTAGTCCAATTACCAAATTTACATGAAGCTCTATCAAAAATCTCTAATTAAAAGTGTTTTATGTGATTGATTCATGACATGAAAATCGGATTAATGTCAGTATTAATCCGATTTTCTTCACGGATTGCATCGCGTAAATATTTAGGCAACGCAAACATATGTTCATGAGATATACGATCATAATACCTAGGTGGTATGTTTAATTTATCAGACATATTTTTTTCAAAATCGCCATTGCTATGAAAATCTATCTCTGCTTTAGACCCTATAGTGAAGCCCCACGGCATTCCAAATGCAGGAATATGGACATGGTAACTTACAACAAAAGGAAATACTTCTCCAATTGTGTTAACTAATGGTGTGTAACACTCTGTGCAATTAATCAAATCAGCTGGACCAGACTGAGTTACCATACTACCGGATGTAGTCAAACTATCGTACACAATTTGATAAAACTCTTTGGTGTAAAGCTGATAGGCAGTACCTTCTTCAAGTGGGTCAACTAAATCTAATATTGCTACGTCATATTTTTTTTCAGTATTAAGTAAAAAAGCCCTTGCATCAGTGTGAAAAAGAGATAACTTATTGTTATCAAACGAGCCTTTATGATGGTTAGGTAAAAACTTTTTACTTAATTCAATAACTTGTTGGTCTAGATCCACCATGTCTATTTCAGTAGTCGAAATATGATTGAGAGACTCTCTCAACGTAGCTCCTTCTCCCCCACCTCCGATAAATATTCTCTGAGGTTCATTTTGTAAAAACATTACAGGGTGAACTAAAGATTCATGATATACATGTTCGTCAACTTCTGTTGATTGAGTCTTTCCATCCAAAATCAGGCTACGACCAAATATATTCGATTCGATGATATCTACTTTTTGATAATTCGTATTCCCTGAATACACGACTTGTTTGACTTTGAGCATTGTAGCTAATTCTGGGGATAAATTTTCCACATACCAATTTCCTGATGAATCCACTAAATATCCTTTTAATTAATTAACTTTGAATTCAATTTTTTATCTGCTCTAACATGTCGATTCCTCTTTTTACAGTAGTCATTTCAGGATTAGAGGATTCAAATTTTTTTGCTATCAAATAAGCAACATCTATGGGATTGAACGACGAGCCGCAGGTAAAAATATCTGCTGCTGCATAACAAAATTCTGGCCAAGTATGCACTGATATATGTGATTCGGCAATCGCTAATATACCAGTCACTCCTTGAGGTGAAAATTTATGAAAAGATTCTCCGACTATGGTGGCTCCTAAGTCAGTAGAAGCGTTAATAAGCGATTCTCTCACATAATCTAAATCATTTAATAAAACCGGATTACATTCCTTTAATTCTATTAAAACATGTATACCTAAATCCACTAATATATCTCCACTTTTAATACCTCCAGATCATATTTTAACTGTCGGCAAGAGGTAAATTGTATATTGATATCATATAGCAATCAATAGGTGTTCAATTTAAGACAACCCAGACTTGATTCATAATATAATATGTTTATCATGAAATTGAGGATTCGATGGCAAGATATTTCGATTTGCACATACATACTACAAAAGGTAGTAGTGACAGTAATTTAACTCCAGAAGATTTAATTCTGGAAGCTTCTAGAATTGGGTTAAAAGGACTCTGTATAACAGAGCACAGTGGCCCGTGGGACAGACATGAGTTCAATAAATTTGCAGAATTGCATAATGTAGTACTCATTAGAGGCATGGAAGTTGATACAAACTACGGCCATATGTTAGCGTTTGGACTAGACAAATATGAATCTGGATTTAACAACGCTGCAACCCTTAGTAAGGCGGTGAATGCGCAAGGGGGATTCCTCATAACAGCACATCCATTCAGAGGAATTTTTAGCCCTCCTAGTCGAGGACGACCGTTTCTGTATAGATCTACAACAGATGTGATACCAACCGATCCTAAAGAAGCTTCTCTTCACGAAGTATTTAAATTAGTAAATGCAGTAGAAGCAGGAAATGGCGGCACAGCAGATGATGAAAATGAATTCGCTTTACAGGTTTCATCTTTACTAAATCTACCTTCTTCTGGTGGCAGCGATGCACATTCAACTCATGGCATAGGTAATTTTGTTACAGAGTTTGAAACCGAAGTTTTAAACGAAGAACAATTTTTGAAAGCTTTAAAAACAGGTTCCTTCAGGCCAGTGTCTGGTCTAAGAACAGGAAATCCTAAACCTTTTAATCAATGTTGACTTGAAGGAATACAATGAACCAAATTAATAAAACTGGCAACACATATATCTCGTTAGACTTGGAAACCACCGGTCTTAATGCAAATAGTGAAAGTATCATAGAAATAGGTGCCGTAAAATTCATTGAAAACTCTGTCATCGATGAATACCAAACATTTATAAACCCGCATAGACCCATACCTAATTTCATACAACACCTCACTGGCATAAGTGACTCTGATGTGCAATTCGCTCCTACAATGCCTCAGATTCTCCCGGAGCTAAGAGATTTCTTGGGCGACACCCCAATCATTGGCCAAAATATACAGTTTGATCTGAAATTTCTAGACAACAACAATTTAAACATTAGTCCAATTAGTTATGACACATGGGATCTTGCATCAATATTTTTTCCTAAACTACCCGAATATTCGCTATCTTACTTAGGTCAATATTTTGAAATAGCCAATCAATCCCCACATAGAGCATTAGAAGATGCTAAGGCAACTCACCAAGTATTTATCAAACTTATAAACCACATAAGGCACTGCGATCACAAGTCTTTAGAATATATAATTAACCTCTGTTATAAAACTAATTGGGATTTAGGAAAATTACTACAACACTGTTTAGAATCTTCAACAAATATTGTTCAGCCAAAGGTAAATGTGCGGAAAAACACTACAACCGTGCATCAAAGTCTACTGAATTCAGATATTGAAGAAGTAGACTATCTGACAATCATGGAACAATTTTTAAATCCGGACTCTTTTAAAAAATATTGGCCAGGAGAATTCGAATACCGCCCTGAACAAATGATAATGCTAGAAAAAGTTTTCGACGCTATAAAGTCAAAAGAACACCTGATCATCGAAGCTGGTACTGGAGTTGGTAAGTCTATGGCATACTTATTACCGTCAATAATACACGCAATTAATAACAAAAAAAGAGTCGTTATTTCTACTAATACTATTAATTTACAAGAACAATTAGTAAATAAAGACCTGCCTGAGTTAATTAACATGCTCGTAACCATGTCTATAATTCCTGAAAACAGCATCAAATTCTCTTTACTGAAGGGTAAAAACAACTACCTATGCATGAAAAGATTCGAATATATGAGCGACAACCAAACATTAACAAAAGATGAAGCTCGTATGTTAAGTAAAATATCTTTATGGATGCAAAACAGTGATTCAGGTGACCGATCAGAAATAAATTTATCTAATAGAGATCAAATAAACTGGTCTAAAATGTCTGCAGGAGAAAAAACATGGTGCCCGAATTTAAAGAATGACGAGTTTTGTTTTTTAGGTTCAGCTAGAGAAAAAGCTGAAACATCAGATATCCTAGTAGTCAACCATGCTTTGCTATTATCTGACTTAAGAATGGGAGGAACCTTAATCCCACAATATGAAACTCTAATTATTGATGAAGCTCATAATCTCGAAGATGAAGCCACTCGCCAATTTCAATTTGAAGTCTCAGGAAATCAATTGAATCCAATTGTAGATAACCAGTTAAAAATAGCTGACTTGATCAAAGCTTCTTCAAGCAACCTTACAATAAATAAACTGGTCAGAGATCCTATTTTAGAAAGAATAAACGAATTAGAAAGATCTGTTGACACTCTAACCTCTACATGGGTTATTTTATGGGAATTACTTAATGCAGAATTTATATCCGCCAGCAATTCTGGTGATAATTATCAGACGATATTACAAGGCGATGTAAGAGTGACTCCATCATGGTTTAATATTTTAGAAACATGGGATAATTTTCAAACAATAACACAGACAAACATAGCGGCCCTCAGGGGATTATGTAATTTAATAGACAGTTTAGACGTTGGTCTTCCTAACAAATCACACTTAGTAATAGAGCTAAACCATGAAATTGAAAACATTGAAAACCTCAACACTAAACTCACTGATATTTTAAAAGATCCTGACGAAAACTCTGTTCAATGGGTTTCAACAGATCGAAATAAAACAGAAGTGCAATTACATTCTGCCCCTATAGACGTTGGAGATTTTTTGTCACAATCATTGTTTGAAGAAAAAGATAGCGTCATATGCACAAGTGCAACTTTAACGACTTACGGTTCGTTTAATCACATCAAAGCACGCCTTGGAATTCCTGAGAATTGCAGTGAAGATCAATTAGGCTCACCCTATGATTATAACAATAGCGGGCTATTACTATTGCCGAAGGATATGCCAGCTCCTTCGCACGAAGCGTATATTACCGAAATAGCGCGAACAATAATATCTCTTTCAGTAAAAACGAATGGCAGGACAGTTGTGCTATTTACCTCCTACTCCGCTCTTCGTAGCGTAGCGGCCCTAATACGAGATGAATTAAGAGATAAAGGGATACCTGTTCTAGCGCAAGGACTAGATGGAAGCCCTCAGCAGTTAATTCGAAGATTTAATCAGAATCCAAATGGCGTGATACTTGGAACCAATAGTTTTTGGGAGGGAGTTGATTTCGCCAGAGAAACTTTAAAATTATTAATAATAACAAGACTCCCTTTCCAAGTACCTACTGATCCAATAGTTCAAGCACGTTCAAGTCGGTATGAAAATTCGTTTCAAGAATATTCTGTTCCACAAGCAATATTGAAATTCCGCCAAGGTATTGGACGATTAATCAGAAGTACCGAAGACAGAGGAGCTGTAGTTATATTAGATAATAGAATAGTTGCGCGATCCTACGGTAAGACATTCGTAAGTTCACTGCCAGACTTCAACACACAGATTTGTGAACTCCAAAGTGCGCCAAAATTAGTCGAAGAATGGCTATCATAATATATGTTAATAAATTTAGAAGAACCTCTGAATTTAAAAGAAACTCTAGAGAGCGGACAAGCACACAGATGGTACAAAAAAGATAACACATATTCTGGCGTTATAGAGAACCAACTTGTCCATATCCAGCAAGATAACAACCAATTATCAATGTTTTCATCAAGTGACTGCGACCTGAAATCTTTACTGTTTAACTACCTTCGTATGGACGATAATTTACTTTCCATATATTCAGAAATTTCAAAGGACTTCCGTGTCAAGAAAATGACAGAACAGTATTACGGGCTTCGATTAATAAGACAAGATCCATGGGAGTGTTTAGTAACTTACATTTGTTCAGCCACTTCAAACCTAAAACGAATCTCTCAAGTTGTAGAAAACATGTCGAATTATTATGGCTCAAGAGTAACGTTAAATGGAGATACTAGAAGCACATTTCCTTCAGCAATCCAAATTGCCAACGGAAACGAAGAAATTCTACGAGAACTAGGCCTTGGATTTAGAGCGCCTTATGTTTACCAATGCGCACTTAAAGTAGCAGAGGGTTTGCTTTCATTAGATCCGCTTATAAAAGAGGAATATTTCACTGCTAAGGATACTTTAATGCAATTAAATGGAGTTGGCCCGAAAATAGCTGATTGCGTTTTAGTATTTTCCCTAGAAAAACTACAAGCATTCCCTATTGACGTTTGGGTTAAAAGAGCTTTACTTGATTGGTATTTCCCAGATGCGCAAAATTTAAGCAACAAGTATTTGCTTGATTGGTCCATGAAACATTTTGGGGAATACGCTGGATATTCTCAGCAGTATTTGTTCCATGGCAGGCGTCTATTAAGTAAAACTAAGGGTTTAGTATAATTTTCCCAAAGAAATTAGTACTTTCCATAAGTTCATGGGCCTTAGCAACCTCAGACAGCGGGAAGGATTTATAGACATGCGGCTTAATATTCCCTCTATTAAGAGCGTATACAATTTCTACCATGTCCTTTTTACTTCCCATAAAGGCTCCAAATACTTGAATTTGCTTAGAAAACAAAAGGCCTAGATGTAGTTCAGTTCTTAATCCTGTGGTGGCTCCGCAAATTCCATAACGCCCCCCAGGTTTTAATGATGCAAATGCATCTTTGAAAAAATCTGCACCTACATGATCTAATACAAAATCAACGCCTGATCCAGATGTGATTTCTTTAATTGAGTCTCGCACGCCAGATTCATTGTAGTTAATAACATGATCGGCACCTATTTCTCTGGCCATTTCAGCTTTTTCTGTAGTGCTAGTAGTTGTTATTACATTGGCTCCGATTACATTTTTTGCAATTTGTATCGCGGCTGTTCCAACTCCAGCTGACGCAGATAGGACTAATATTGTTTCCCAAGGCTTTAATTGCCCTCTTCTAACCAATATATTCCAACACGGAAGAAAAGTTGTTGGTACAGCAGCTGCCATATCATAAGATACCTCATCAGAAATCAAGTGTACATTAGTATTGTCGACAGTAATGTATTCAGCATAGCTGCCATTGCATGCAGTTCCCAAAAATCTGGGCCTAACACACAAATCGTCTCTCCCGGAACGGCAATTATCGCATTGAGAACAACTAAGCTTAGGATTGACTACAACCCTATCACCTATTTTTAAATCCTGTACTCCTTCTCCTATTTCTACTATATCACCAGAACAATCTCCTCCTAGTATTAAATCTGGAGGAAAGTCTCTACTCAATCCTCTATCACCTTCTCTAGTATAGAGATCTAATCTGTTAAGGCAGGCTGATTTGATTTTAATTTTTACTTGGCCATCATTAACTACAGGTTCGATGACGTCGCCGTAGTTCAATACATCTATCCCACCATGTTCACTTATATATACAGCTTTCATCATTCACCTAAATTTCAATTTTTGGCATCACTTATGCAGTCATTACACAGAAACACTATTGCCAGCGCATCATCATGGCTCGCAAGCCCTCCACACGCTTTATATTCTTCTCCGGCAGTCCAATAATAATGAAATGAACATCCACACCTCTGACAGCTAGTTTCATTAACACCATCTAGACCTATGTCACAAATAGCACATAAATCCATTTTAATCAGGCAGCTCCTTTAATATTATTCGTTCATATATTGAACTACCAAATCTATTTCATCTTGTTTGGTTAACACTGAACATGCTAATTTATTTTCAGTCAATAATTCCAGAAAGAAGGATATTTGTTTTTTGGGAACTCCCAAGTTGATCAAATCGCGCGGCAATAAATTCAATACCGTGTTATCAGTATACAACAGGTATTTATCTAAATTATCAGAAAGTGACTGATTATTACATGCATTACGATATATTACAATGGATTCTCTTGAAATGTTTTTCAATATTCTATATATAGGCACTATAGTTTTACAATGTATGTTACTCACTAAAAGATTCGGCTTAGCTCGTTCTAATTCAATAACGTCATTTAATGTGTTTAGGACAGATTTATTGAGCTTAAACAAGCTCGTGAAACTCTGGTAATCTGACATATCAAACACCAATAAAAATGAAGCCCATATAGTACGCAAATCATCCAGGTTCAAGATTAGTTCACGTGGTTTCAAACTGGATTTTAATCCTAATACTCTGTATTCTAAAAGCATATTAATACATTTTTCTATATCGACTTCAGTGAATATTAAATTCAATTCATGTGTTAACCGATCTTTACTAATGGTATGGATCACGTTGTTTGAAATAGCTTCTTTCAAAAATAATAACGTCGAATGTTCTATTTCAAAATCAAATCTAGCTGCATATTTTATTAACCTGAAAATCCTTGTTGGGTCATCAATGAAACTTTTACTATGCAAAACCCTGATAGATTTGCTATATATGTCATCAATTCCTCCTGTTGGGTCAATTATTTGATGTGGGCTGTTCAATGGTATAGCTAACGCATTGATAGAAAAGTCTCTTCGTTTTAAATCTTCGCCAATGTTGCTTAAGGTAATGGATGGTAATGAACCGGGCTTAGGGTAGGTTTCTGATCTAGCTGAAACAAGATCAATTTCAAGGTTATTCAGAAATAATGTAGCTGTTAAAAATCGTTCATGATACTTAGCCGGAATACCTAACGTGTCATTAATAGTTTTTGCCAATGTTATAGCATTCCCATTCACAGAAATGTCGAGGTCTTTAATATTCTTGCCTAATATCAAATCCCTAACTGTGCCACCCACGATAAATAGTTCATAACCCAATATTTGAGAAGTGTCAGCAATTTCTTGCAGAATATTACCAATCTTAGAACCCCACATATCACTTATTAGTGATATTGGATTATATGTATGATCATTTTCCATATTATTACTTTCCTGATAATCTATATGTTAATACAGATTCTATTTTAACTTTGACAACAATTCTTTGACAATGAATTTACATAGCATATAGAATCATAATTGACTTGTTTTCTAAATGGAGGGCAAATGAATAAAAACCAAAAGAATTATAATTTCTCCATATATTTCGATTTTCGTTGACCGTTTGTATATAACGTAGCTGTATGGCTTACGCAAGTTAAAAATACGTTAGATGCGGAAATAAATATTGACTGGAAACCTTTTTCTTTGGCTCAAGCCAATAACCCCGACAACTTTAAATATTGGGAACACCCGGATGTATTAGCAGGATCAGACAAAACATTATTAGCGCATCAAGCAGGATTAGCGATAAAAAAGCAAGGCAGTCAGATATTCGACTCGTTTTTGATGATTTTATTGAAAAAAAGACATGAAAGCAAACAAGATTTAACTGATGTTGATGTAATAGAGTCAGCAGTAATAGAGTCTGGAGCTGACTTCACTAAATACCAAGAAGAAGTCTCCAATCCCGATCTACTAAAAGAAATTGGCATTAGCCATGAATTTGCTACAGAAGAGTTAGGAGCA
>Ga0114999_10001473_pt1 | contig 32647 bp, 31 predicted proteins | sample ArcticOcean_MG_C_3_FD_89820 | JGI IMG/M metagenome (GOLD analysis project Ga0114999, IMG submission 89820) | Marine microbial communities from western Arctic Ocean - ArcticOcean_MG_CB8_126 | ecosystem: Environmental > Aquatic > Marine > Oceanic | place: Arctic Ocean: Canada Basin | collected...
AACGTCGTCAGGGTTCAGGAATTTCCCGACTAGCACTTCGCCACATATGTACTGCGCGAAACGCCGGTCGGTTTGGTCTGGCGAGTCCGCTACGAAGGGCCCCGCTGCTGGTTAGCGATTGCAGGAAACCCCTTCTTGCCGCCTGCTGGTCAGGAGATCCTTCGCCTCGGGCTCAGGATGACAAACAAAGGTGATCGCGTTATATAAGGCACTGACCCGTACAGGCCGGAGCGCTACCTCTTCCAGCATAAGCCCTGCACACGGGCTGAATGACGCCCTCTAAAATGACGGGCCGCCGTGTGATAATGGTCCGATTCCGACACAGCGAGGGGGCTTCTGCTCCTGTACGCGTAAGCGCGGCGGTCTATTCGTCGCAGAGGCCCGCCCTGCATGCCCGGTCAAGAAGAATCTACCGATCAGCCCGTATCCGAAGCGCGCCTTATCCAGGCGCGCCTGGATAAACTTGAGCGACTTCGGGAGCGTGGCATCGACCCGTACCCGGCGCGGTTCAAACCGACGTCAAACAGCGCCGCCGCAAGGGCTGCTCTGGACGACGTCGAGAGCGAACAGGGTGAGGGCACCAAGTCTGAGGCGCTCATTCTCGCCGGCCGGATGATGGCGCGCCGTGGCATGGGCAAGGCGGCGTTTATCGACCTCAAGGACTCGGCCGGGACGATACAACTGCACCTCCGCCAGGATGTGCTTGGTGAAGATTACGAGCTGCTGGACGATCTCGATCTGGGTGACATCATCGGCGCGGAAGGACCCGTATTCCGGACGCGGCGCGGGGAGCCGAGCATCGAGGTCCATTCTCTTACAGTGCTCACAAAGTCCATCCGCCCGCTCCCAGATAAATGGGCCGGACTGACAGACATCGAGAAGCGCTTTCGGCAGCGCTATCTGGACCTGATTGCAAACGAGCGGTCCATGGAGATCGCCAGGATGCGGGCGGGGATCGTGGCGTCGATGCGGTCCTTTATGCACGGACGGGGGTTCATGGAGGTCGAGACGCCGATGCTGGTGAGTGTGCCGGCGGGCGCGTCCGCACGGCCTTTCGGGACGCACCACAACGCGCTTGATCGTGATCTGTTTCTGCGTATCGCCACGGAACTTCATCTCAAAAAGCTGATCGTGGGCGGGTTCGACAAGGTGTTCGAGATCGGACGTATTTTCCGTAACGAGGGGTTTGACCTGGACCACAACCCGGAGTTCACGACGATCGAGAGCTACGAGGCGTACGCCGATTATAACGACGTCATGGAGATGGTGGAGCAGATGGTCTCGAGCATCGCCCAGGAGGTCACCGGGTCGATGATCGTTCCGGCGGCCGAAGAGGATGGGGACCCGATAGATCTGACACCGCCGTGGCCGCGTCTTGATCTGCGTGAGGAATTGAAAACACGCTCCGGTATCGACTTTGTTGAGTGCAACGATGTCGAATCGCTTTCAGAGGCGATGCGTGAACGCAATATCCATATCGAGCCGGGCGCCAATTGGGGGCGTTTGCTGGACAAGGTGATCTCGGACCACGTCGAGCCGAAACTTGTTCAGCCGGCGTTCCTGGTGGACTATCCGGTCGAGATGTCGCCGCTCGCCAAGCGCAAGACCGGGAGTGACGGCATCGTCGAGCGGTTCGAGGGTTTTGTGGGCGGACGCGAGTTGTGCAACGCCTTTACGGAGCTGAACGATCCGGTGGACCAGCGGGAGCGTTTCGAAGAGCAGGAGCGTCTCCGTCGCGCGCACGACGATGACGAGATGGACCGGCTCGATGAGGACTTCCTGGTCGCAGTCGAGCACGGGATGCCTCCCACCGGCGGGGTCGGACTCGGTATCGATCGGCTCGCCATGTTGATCACGGGCGAGCGGTCTATCAGGGAGGTCATCCTCTATCCTCAACTCAGGGATTAGTGGAGCGCCTCCGAAACCGCCTTCCAACACCCTGATCTCCAGAGAACGAAATGCTTTCCATTGAACAGATAGTCAACGACCCGGAATTCGTGCGCCAGAAGCTCGTAGACCGCGGCGAAAATCCGCCCATTGAAGAGATGATCGAACTGGATTCGCAACGACGCGCTCTGGTCCACGAGGGCGATGAGCTGCGTGCGAAGCGCAACGAGGTGAGCCGGGGCGGCAAGCCGTCGCCGGAGCAGATCGCCGAGATGCGGTCTGTTGGTGAACGAATTAAAGGCATCGAGGCGGAGCAGGAGGAGATTCAAGGCAAGTTGCACGAGCTCCTGATCGTTCTGCCGAACCTTCCGAAGGACGACGTACCGGTTGGCGCGGACGAGGAGGCCAATGTCGTCGTCCGAGAGGGCTCGCCCCCGGAGGATCGGGACTTTGAGGTGGAGCCGAACTGGGACTTCGCCGAGCGCACCGACATCTTCGATCTCCCGGCCGGGGCTAACATGTCCGGCGCGCGTTTTTACGTCTTGAAGGGCAAGGGCGCTGCGCTGCAACGGGCGTTGTCTGACTGGATGCTGGATGTGCACACGCGCGAGCACGGGTACATAGAGATTGCGCCGCCGTTCATGATCCGTTCTGAGGCGATGACCGCTTCCGGAAATCTGCCGAAGTTCGCAGACACCATGTTTCATGATGATGAGGACGATCTCTGGCTGATCCCAACCGCGGAGGTGACACTGAACTATCTGCACTCCGGGGAGATAATCGAACCTGGGCGTTTGCCGCTCAAGTACGTCGCGCACACGCCGTGTTTCCGCAGGGAGCGCACAGCAGCAGGACGTGACACGCGCGGGATCAAGCGCGTGCGGCAGTTTGAAAAAGTGGAGATGTTCCAGTTCGTGGAACCGAAGCACTCTGAGGGCGTGCTTGAGTCGATGATCGACGATGCGATCGACCTGTGTGAGCGGCTCGGTCTGCCGTGGCGGTTGCTAGCGCTGGCGACTGGAGACATCAGCTTCCAGTCCGCCCAGACATTCGATCTGGAGGTGTGGGCGCCGGGTTCGCAGGAGTGGCTGGAGGTCAGTTCCCTATCGGATTGCACAGATTTCCAGGGCCGTCGTTCTAATACGCGGTTCAGGCCCGAAGGCGGTGGGAGCCCGGACTTCGTCAACTCGCTGAACGGATCAGGGCTGGCGTTGCCACGCATATTGATAGCGATTCTGGAGAACTATCAGCAGGCGGACGGCACGGTCTCTATCCCCGAAGTGCTTCGGCCATACACAGGCTTTGACTCGATAGGGTAGGGGCCGGGGTTAACGCACGACTGACCCTTCGAGAGCCTCAGGGTGGGTTTGGGCGGGATCATCAATGTGTTGGTTTGAGGGGCTTCTCCCTCATCCTTCACCTTCTCCCGCTGGGAGAAGGAATTGGCTACTAAATCACTTTACGCCGGCCGGTTGTAGGTCTCCATTGCCTTATCCAAACCTTCGCGCTGGATCGCTTCAACGGCGTCGGCCGCCCTGTTTACGGCGGCTTCGATGAGCTCTCTTTCGTCGGGCCGAAAACGACCAAGGACGTGCTGGATCGGGTCGCTCCCTGCGGGGGGCCTACCGACCCCGATCCGCAGTCGCGGAAAATCGTCTGTGCCAGTCACCTGCCGTACGGATTTCAGACCGTTGTGACCGCCGGAACTTCCGCCCGCCCGCAAGCGAAGACGACCGATCTTAAGATCCATGTCGTCCACGACAAGCAGCAATCGGTCCGGCTCTGCGTTGAATTTACGCAGAACGTTTCGGACGGACTTTCCGCTCTCGTTCACAAAGGTGATAGGCCGGGCGATGATCGCCGGCGCTTCCCCGATCTCCGTCTCCGCAAGCTCGGTATCACGCACCTTGTTTTCGAGTCGCGCACCGGCGCGGCGGGCCAGCTCATCCACACACATGGCGCCTACGTTGTGACGTGTGCCCCGGTACTTCGCTCCCGGGTTAGCGAGGCCGACCACGATAAGCGGTTTACGGGCGCTCGCGTATTCGAGACGCTCCCGTTCTTCACTCCTGAGGAGCCGGAACGGGTCCAGAAACTTCTTGAGCACTTAATTGGTTATCCCTGTGAGTTGGAGGCAGCGAGAAACTCCTGGAGGAAGTCGATGACATCGCCGCCCAGGTGGTTCGAAAGCGCGGACAGGTCTGCTGCTTCTCGTAATTTTAGTAACGTCGCTAACCGGTCAGATTGACGGTTGTCCAGGGTCTCACGTACTGCAACAGAACTCAGACGCCGGTTATACGACCGTAACACCGATTCTAGCTCGAACAAAAACCCATCGATGTCCTGTCGCTCCTGGGGGGAGCTCAATGACATCCCGCACGTGTCACAGCATGGCTGAATAATGAGCGACATGTCGTATTCAAGCCTGGCGCACGGCACGAGCCCGAGCGCCAACTCTTCGTAACGCGTTTTCAGGTCGACGCCCTGTGGCGGGCCCAACTCCTCCAAGTGAGAAAACCCTTCTACCGCGGCAAGTTGGACAATCGCCCGGGACATCCTTTCTTGTCGTTCCTCGTCCTGCGCCCTTCGCTTCGCGTGCATGGTGATATAGGCGCGCCGGTAATCTGAGCGCCACCGATCGAAATCAAAGTTGAGAGACGGCCATAACCCGTCTGAATCGTTCGGTAAGCCGGCGCTAAACCGTGCGCGCAGGGCCCGGGCTTCCAACTCCAGAGGACGTTCTTCTGTCCCGAACTCGGCGGCTTCCGAACCGCCGCTGACCGCTCGATATCGCTCGCCCGTGCCGATAGGCCGCGTGCTATGCGCTCGCGAGCCACGGCAAGTCTGAAGCCGCGGGCGTTCTCAAATGTATCCCGGGCGATGAGTGTGAAGTCAGATCAGGATTCTGCGCTCAGCACATTGACTAGGCGACCCAGTTCCCAGTTTGATTCAGCGCCGATCGAGAGTTCAAGTCGGGCGATAACAGACGCCGCAAATGAGACGCGTGATTTGTACGACCGCAACTCATCCATAAAGGCCGAGGCGGTGTCCTCCTGTGTCCGCTTTACGGGGTTGCCTGACCCGGAGATATCGTCACTTGTTCGGGTTTGGTCCACGCCCGGATAAATGGCAGACATATATGGGAGCGCTGCGTTCCAATCGGCAGGAGCGTCTGCGCGTAGTATGAAGAGTCGCTGGAGCAGCCTCGGATCCTAGGTCATGTCTGGCAGGGTGTCGCGGTTGATGCGTTCAGGGAACCCGGCATCGATAACCGGGATCAGTACCGCCTCTGAATTCTGACGACGAACGTAATCCACCAGGTAAAGGGCGCCCAGCTCCAGCGGCATCCTGAGGGTGGTGATAACAAATGAGCGGACCGCGAACCCGGACGCCGCCCCTCCGCTGGTCAAAACAGCGGTGCCGTCCGATTCTCCGCTGGACTCAAGAAGTGCGTCTAGCCCGGTCCTGAAACGGCTGATCTGGCTCGAGACCATGCCCCCGAGGCCGAGTGCTATGGCGGCAGTTTTTGCCTAGGGTCCGGGGTCAGTATTCCGGCCCGCAACCACGTCAAATACGTCAGCGACAAGCTCGTCCGTCAAGGGCTCCGCGGACTGCGGTAACTCCGTCGTAACATCACGCTCGATCACCCACGTCCCGAGCGCTTCAATCCAAGTATCTGGTCCAGAGCGTTCACGAGTGTAGGCAGTAACGCCGAAAGGTCTGGACGTTCGCACCGGGCGATGATGGCGCCGTTGGCCCACCTTCGTCCCATGGAGTCAACGACCTGTGTCGCCAGTTCATTTTCTCGTAGCTCTATGGCTTGTGCGAGCTGGCTGAGCGCCGGGTCAGAGGACACTGCGTATCCGGCGCGTGTCTCCCGGAGGGCGGCCGCTTCTCTCGCCATGGGCCTGAGTTCCGGAGACATCTCTCCAGATGGCGCAACAACGATGACCCTGTCGTCTTCGATGTCGTCCGGCGGCACCGGGTTGGAAGAACCCAGGAACACGACGCGGAACATTGCGTCCTGCCCCGGTAGGCTGCCCCATCTGGCGTTCCAGAATTCCGTAAAGACCGCTTCACCGGGATATCGGACACCACCCAAATAGATATCGACAGGTACCGCGCTCGGATCTTCAACGAACGTGCCTACCCACTCTGTGGTGGGTGCCGCTCGCCCTCACAGCAAGGTCATGATTCCTCCGCGTCTGCTACGTCGTTGCCGGGTCACTTAGTGTTTGTGTTGAAACTTGATCCGTCAGGATGTGAAGCGATGATAAGTCATTGGCTCGAAGTTCAATCAAATAGCGTTTTTTGTGCGTCCTCGGACTCATCGACAACGTTCCCGACGGTCTCGTCAACGTCCGGCGCCTCGCCATCCAGGAATTTGAGGAACTGGTCCTCCTCCAGAACAGGAACCTTCAGCCGGATCGCAGAGTCGTATTTCGATCCGGGGTCGGCGCCGACCACAAGGTAGTCGGTCTTGCCAGACACGGAGGACGACACGGCGCCGCCAAGTTCTTTGATCCTGCCCTGAGCCTCCTGTCTTGAAAGTGATTCAAGCCTGCCGGTAACGACGAAGCGCAGGCCGGCAAAACTCAGATCGTCGGCGTCCCGTATTTCGACCTCGGGTGGGGCTACGCCGCGCTCCTCAAGGTTCTTCAGAATCCGCAGGTTCGAGTAGAGCTGCATCCAGTCCTGGACGCTATCGGCGATGGTCGGGCCGATCCCTTCAATCTCTATGAGGCTCTTGACCAGATTCGGATGCCCCTCGTCCTCGACCGGGATGTGACGCCAGATATTGGCCCTCAGGGACAAGTCGATAAGGGCCTTCAGGGAGCGAAAGTGGCCGGAGATCAATTCCGCGTTTTCTGAGCCGAGATGTGAGATGCCGAGCCCGGTGATAAGCCGCGTAAGAGATTGCGTTTTGGAGCCATCGATCGCCTTGAGAAGGTTGTCGACACTGATTTCGCCCATCCTGTCGATGGCGATCAGGTCCTCGCGCCTGTCATCAAGGTCGTAAATATCAGACACATCGGCCACGAACTCGCCCCGGTACAGCACCTCGACCAGCTTCTCCCCGAGGCCCTCGATGTCCATCGCTCCACGCGACGCGAAGTGCTCCAGCAATCGAACGGCCTGCGCCGGACATCGGCCGTTCACGCAGCGGATCACCACGTCCTCTTCATCCGGGACAACGGCGCTGTCGCACGCCGGGCATCGATCCGGCATCACGAACGGCTTCGAGTCTGGTCCACGTTTGTTGCCCGGAGCCACCCCGACCACTTGAGGGATCACGTCGCCTGCGCGTTGGACGATCACGAGATCGCCCGCTCTGAGGTCTTTTTCTGCGATCACGTCGGCGTTGTGCAGGGTCGCCTGGCTTACGGTGACGCCGCCCACGAACACCGGGTCAAGGATGGCGTACGGGGTCAGGCTGCCGGTGCGCCCGACGTTGATTGCGATCTCCTTAAGGGTGGTGGTCACCTGTTCTGCCGGGAACTTCCACGCCGTGGCCCAGCGGGGATCACGTCCGACGGTCCCCAGACGGGCCTGTAGCGCTAGATCGTCCACCTTGATCACGACGCCATCGATCCCGTAGTCAAGGCCCGGTCGGTCCGCGGATGCAGCGTTGAACGCCTCGGCCACTCCATCAAGATCGGCGGCGACGCGAGACCACAGATTGATCTTGAAGCCCCACCCTTTCAGGGCGATCAGAACGCCAGATTGCGTCTGGAGCGTATCGCCAGCGGGACCCGAGATCGAATAGATAAAGGCTTCGAGAGGCCGCGCCGCCGTCTCTGCTGAATCAAGCTGTCGTAGAGAGCCTGAGGCTGAATTACGGGGGTTTACATACGTCTGGAGACCCTGCTCGGCGCGTTCGGCGTTGAACTGCTCAAATGCTGAGAGGGGGAAAAACACCTCTCCCCGCACCTCAACGGCCGGGGGCACATCATCGCCCTCCAGCCTGAGCGGGATCGACTTGATAGTCCGGATGTTCGCCGTAACGTCCTCGCCGCGAATCCCGTCGCCACGCGTAGCTGCCTGAACCAGCACGCCGTTCTCGTACCGGATGGATATTGCCAGGCCATCGATCTTCAGTTCACAGTTCATGGCGAACTGATCTACCTCGACGTACTCGCTTACGCGGCCGTGCCACGCTTCAAGTTCTTCCCGGTCAAACACATTGCCCAGCGAGAGCATGGGCGACGGGTGGACCACCTCTGCGAAACCGTCCGAAGGCGGCGCACCGACGCGCTGCGTTGGCGAATCAGGCGTGAGCAATTCCGGGTGCTCGGCCTCAAGGGTTTGTAACTCCCGGAGCATGGCGTCCCACTCGGCGTCGGGCATATCCGGCGTCTGTTCGACATAGTACAGCCGGTTGGCCCGGTTGAGTGTGTAGCGCAGCTCGGCAGCACGCTTAGCGGCGGATTTTGAGGTCATGGCGATCATTTTATGCTCGCGCCTGACGGAAGTTCAGACCTCGCCCGGGGAACGCGCTGTTCATTTGTGTGCGGTGTCGTCTGGCGTTCGTTCCGGCCCAAGTACATCCCAGGTACGTCCCAGGCATGTTCCAAGTATCTTCGGGGCAAAATATGGGTTTGTCCCGGTAGCTCCAAATCCTGTTGTCAGCCGCAGATGATCGTGCCGGTCGTTTCATGCCAATTACACGTAAAAAGGCCATCGTCACGCCTATACTCGTTGATCCCCGGTTGTATCCGACGTGGTCCAATTCGGAGATGAATCTTAGATATGAAACTTATCCCTCACACGAATCATGTGTGCCTCTCCGTAGTGGGCGAGAATTATTTGACACGAAAGGAGGCACGGAGCGTTGGCAGACGTAAGACCCTTCCGTGGAGTTAGATACAACACCCGGTCAGCGGGCGATCTCTCGACGCTCCTGTGTCCGCCTTTCGACGTAATTTCGGAAGCGGATCGGGAGCGGTTATATGCCGGTTCGCCGTTCAACGTCATCCGCCTTGAATGGGGAAGGGACGAGCCGGGGGACACGCCGGGAAACGACCGGTACACCCGGGCGGCCGCGCTTCAGGCTGAATGGCTCGCCTCAGGTGTCCTGCAAGAAGACGATTCCGCATCGATGTACGTCATCGAAGAGACGTTTTCGTTTGCCGGCAATGACTACGTAAGGCGGGGGCTGATATCCTCCGTCCGGCTGGTGGACTTTGACAGCGGCGTCGTGCTCCCGCATGAATTCACCCGGCCGGGCCCCAAGGTTGACCGTCTTGAGTTGATGCGGTCAGCGAAGGCGAACTATAGCCCGCTGATGGTGCTGTACCGAGACCCGGATTCCGCCGTCGCAGGGGTTATGGAACGTGCGATGGCCGGCGAGCCGGTCGCCGCCGCCGCGCCCGAGGGGCTTCCCTCGATGCGGCTCTGGCGAATTTTTGACCCGTCCGATATCGATAGCGTTACGTCAGCGCTGGCGGATACGCAGCTTTACATGGCGGACGGCCACCACCGGTACGAGACCGCCCTGACCTACCTCGATGAGGTTCGTGCAGAGCGTACCGTCGGTCCGGATGAGGCCGTCAATTTCCGCCTGATGACGCTGATTTCCGTCGACGATCTCGGGTTGCTCCTCCTGGGCTACCACCGCATGCTGGAGAACGCCACGGACGATGAGTTGGCTCGGTTCAGGGAGTACGTTAACGGAGCGTTCGATCTCGAAGACCGGGGCCCGATAGACCCCTCATCGGCGGCCGACCTCGAAAAGACGTTGAACGCACTGCCGCAGGATCAGGTGGCGATAGGGTTTGCCGGTATCGATCCGGGTCGCCTCCAGATAGGCGTCATGCGCTCTCCAGCGGACGCCGAGGATGAGCTTCACGCTTCCGATTACGTCCGGCTGCATGACGAAATAATACGTTCAACATTCGCCCAGGATCGAGAACAGGCCGTTATAGCTTTTGAGCACAACGCGGCCGCCGTTTTGCGGTCCGTGTCAGGTGGTGCGGCGCAGGTCGGGTTCGTAATGCGTGCGGTGCCGATCGGGCCGTTTGAGGCAATTGTGAAGCGTGGCCAGCGGTTGCCCTCTAAATCGACGTACTTCCACCCGAAGCTGCACACGGGCGCAGTGATCCAGAGCCTTGAGGGCGAACTTTGGAGGCTCCCCTCGGACTGACCGGATATCTTACCCCGTCCCTCCAACACTATTGGGGCGGGGGCTTGTTCACCCGATGTTTTTCAACCGCCGCACAGGATGACGCCGGTTGCCGGGTTGGCGGTGGTGCCGGGGCGAACCTGGACGCTTGCCGCCTGGCCGCCACTTATCGTCTCTGATACCTCGTGATCTCACCCGAATGGGCGGTCCGCGCCCCGTAATAACCGCACGCATAACGGACACAGTTGGGGGGGGGTGCTTGAAGCGTGGTGCCCTCTAAAATATCTCACCTATGGTGCAACATCTGAAGGGTGGCATTCACGGTTGTTAGCGCGTGCGACCAACTTGACGCTGAGACCCATGAATTTCCTAATAACCCGGGACAGTTCTTACCCTAAGTGGGTCCCCGGGAGAGTTGGGCGCTTCCAGACCACGATCGTATTTATCCTGATCAGTGTTGGGATTCTGATGCTCGCGCCATTTGCCGTAGATCGAATTGCGCATCGCGTGGGAGAAAAAGCGGCCGGCAATGCCGGCGCCGAGATAACCTCACAGCAGTCGGAACTCATCGGTGGGATGTTCTCTCGTGTGATCTCCAATCTTGGCGCATTGGCAGGGCCGTTGGATACCGCATCGGTCACCGACAGTTACCAGTCAGGACAGATGGATTCGACCACCGCCGAGATCCTTTTGATGGCCGTCGGTGACCTTGATGAACTCCTGACAACGAACAACGTTCGGCACATCTCCCTGCACACCGTAGACGGGATGGATATCTGGACGGCGGGTGACACGCTCGCCATACCCCATTATGGCGATTCTCTCCGGGTGATCGAGGAGAACCGGACCGTTTCCAATCTTCGGCATCGGGTACGTCGGGACCTGGCAGACGGCTCGGGTGACCAGATCGTCAGGGACGTTATTCAGTCATTTGTCCCCATACAAATCGACGCGCTGGGTGAGACACTGCTGCTTGATCTGGTGCTGGACGTGACGGACACCCTGCGTTCCGGTATATCGGACACGAAATCAGGAATCCGGACCGACACCCTTCTGCTTCTTGCCGGAATGTCTCTGGTGGTGTTCACCGGCGAACTGCGGATGTCCAGAAAGAACGCCGTGCTGGTTGCCCGCGAGCACCTGGTTTCGGATCGGCTCGACAACGAGAACCGCGAATTACAGCGCATAGACAGGGCCCAAAACGAATTCCTTTCCAGCGTCTCACATGAGTTGAAGACGCCGCTTGCCGCCTTAATGGGTTTCACCAGGGTCTTAAAAAAGAACGATAGAAAGAACCTCAACAAAGAAGACCTGTCCTCACTCCAGATTATCGAGCGCAACGGTTGGCTGTTGAACGAGTTGATCGATGACCTCCTGAACCTCAAGGAAGATTCACAGACATCCGGAATTCCGGTAATCATCGCAAGTGCCCAGACGGGCAACAAAGTGCTGAGAACAGTCCGGGACCTGGGGGCGTCCGATTATCTGGCGAAGCCCTGGCAGAATGGGGAGCTCGCCTGGCGGGTGGAACAGGCCATCAAATCGTCGACCGCATAAAGGGAAACGTCGTAGCGGACGGGAGCCCGCGGAGACGCCTGTGTACGACAGACGCCCGGTTATGAGATTCTCGATGGACCGGTGCAAGCTCAGGGATCGGGGCCAGAATTCGGTCCGGGGAACGATCCAGGACCCTACCCTCGACAAGAGAAGGGATCGTACTTAGCCGTCGATCAAGGCGAGCTGCTCGATGATCTCGTCCGCTTTTACGTAGTGCTGGTAGTTGTCGCCGATCGACTCCCACACCAGCACCCCTTCCTTATCGATCACGTAGATCGCTGCATCCGACAGCTCAGTATGAAAGTTGTCAAAGCGTTCCCACGTGCGCGGAACGGCGGTCGTCACGTCGTAAGCGAGAGGGTATGAGATGCCTACCGATTCGGTCGAACCGGACGCGGCGCTTAGATCCTGGGTGGTCACGGCGATGACCTCGGCGTTAAGTGCCGTGATTTCGACGTAATTTTTTTGCAACTGCACGAGTTGCTGACGGCAGTACGCTCACCACCAGGCGCGAAAGAACACCAGTACGACGTTCCCTTCGCCCAGGTTTTCGCTGAGAGAGACGGATTCACCATTCGCCGTCGGCAGGTCAAAATCCGGTACCAGTTGGCCGACCCTGGGCACCCCTTCCGTTGGCAGGACGATTTCAGCTGCATCGCTAGCTTTGGTGGCGGGATCATTTATCGAGGCCCGGTCCATGCCAGCGAGGGACGCGAGCACGCCAAGGATCGAATCAGGGGTCGGGCGCTCACCGATCGAGGTTCCGATCAGCGCGGACTCTATCGTGCCGTCCGTTCGGATGATGAACGTCGCAGGGGCCGAGACGCCATCTCCGAGCAGGTCGTACAGGCCGTACTCCGTTGCGACCGACGTATCGGTGTCGTACAGCACCGGGAACTCAAGTCCGAAAGCGTCCTTCATGGCGATGGCGTTTTCGGCGTCATCCACGCTCAGCGCCACCACCTCTCCGCCAAGTTGTTTGAGTTCCGGGTAGATCTCTTGCAGCTCGCCGAGCTGGTTACGACAGATACCTCAGAAGTAGCCCCGGTAGAACACGAGAATGGTGTTGGCGCTGGAGTAAATGTCCGAGAGCCTGACAGTCCCGCCACCTGCTTGCGGCAACTCGAAATCGGGTGCGAACACGATCTCGGTGGTGGAACTGGGGTTCGGCGTGGCCGATTTGACCGTGGGCGTGTCATCTGGAGCGGCTGTTTCGGATAGGGAACTATCGGTGGGTTGAGAAGTGAGCGCGGCATCGTTTGCCGTGTCAGTGAGGCTGCTGGAATCGCCGGAACTGTCGCTACTTCCGCACGCCATCACCAGCGCTGTGAAAAACGCCAGCGCTAGTAGCCCTGATCGTGCGATCGGGCTACTTCGGTATCCGGTTGGTTTGACCCGCCCCAAGTGGAGCCACCTTATAATTAATGCCCCAATTGGGGGGTTACGCTCGGAGATCCGCCAGGGTTTTCTCTACGGCCGTGATGCTTTCTTCGATGTGCTCCGGCAGCACCCATCCCATGTGGCCGATTCGGATGATCTTCCCGGCCAGTTTTTCCTGACCGCCGCCCAGCTCAACGTTGTAAACGTCTCGTGCGTGGGACACCAGTGCCTTGCCGTCGATGTCATCGGGGACACGAATGGCGGTCACCGTGTCTGAAGCGACCGATTGATCCGGGAACAGCTCCAGGCCGATCCGTTTTGCGCCGTCACGCGTTTGCTGCGCGCGTGCCGCATGCCGGATCAGAACCTCTTCGATGCCCTCGTCGATGATCGCCTGCAGCGAGTGGTCCAGCGCGTAGATCGTAGAAAGCGCCGGAGTGAAGGGCGGCTGGCCGATCTGCAGGAACTTCTCGTACTGGTCGATGTCGAAATAGTAGCTCGGGATTTTTGAGGTCTCGTGCGCCTTCCATGCGCGATCGCTCATGGTGACCATTGCGATACCGGGCGGGGCCACCCACGATTTCTGTGAAGCGGTGCAGACCACGTCCAGACCCCAGTCGTCCATCGGCAGCGGAACGCCAGCAGCGCTGCTTACCGCGTCCACAAGCACAAGGGCGTCCGACTCTTCGTGGATGACCTTCGAGAGGGCGTCTAAGGGGTTCATCACGCCTGTGGAACTCTCGTTGTGCGTGACCACGACGGCGGCGCAGTCCGGCATCGAGCGAATCTCTTCACGGACGCGCTCCGGGTCTGCCGCTTTGCCCCACTCGAACTCGATCCGGTTGACCTCAACGCTGAACGCCTCTGCGATGTCGCCGAAGCGGTTGCCGAAGGAGCCAATGCTGATCGAGAGGATCCGGTCTCCCGGGGACAGCGTGTTTACGATCGCCGCCTCCATCGAGCCCGTGCCGGATGCGGTCAGGAAGTATGCGCGCCCCTGGGTGCCGAGGACCGTTTTGAAGTTCGCCGTCATCCGGTCGATGATCTCTGCGAACTCCGGTCCGCGGTGGTTGATCATCTGTCTGCCGACCAGTTCAAGGACTTCCTCAGGTAGAGGGACCGGGCCGGGGATTCGCAGGTTCAAATCGGACATTTCTTCCTGTCGTGTTGCCAGTAGAATTGTGATTGGACGCGCCACGGCGCTACCCGTAAGGACTGCGTCGCGGCGGCGCGCCGTCAAACTATTTTAACGATAGTCAGGCCCAAATGGCGTGATGTGGATGTGAACTTCCAGTTTTGCTTCCCCCTATCCCGGGGGGAGAGGGGATTGCCAGAGCCAGTTGCTCCACGGCCATGCCGTCATTCCCATGCAGATGGGAATCCAGGAGACGCGCTTTAGCGGTGACCGGAGTAATGGACGGAGACCGTATCTGGATTCCCGACTGCTCGGGAATGACGCGACATTGCGTCCAGGGCAATTGCAGCATGAAGTAGTTGCGGGAAACGCGCCGGATGACTTTTACGCGACCCCCTCTCCCGGTGGGAGAGGCCCATTCACATAGAGGGTGAGGGAGGACAAAGCACTTTTCTCCAACATCACACTATTTCCCCCATTCCCCGGCCCATCTCACCAAAAGTTCTCCTGAGGAGCTTGCGACGAAGGATGACCGCATCCACGCCGGACCCGCTCGCGCTCTACGATCGGTGAGATTCCTGAATCAAGTTCAGGACACGCTTTCCGCCTCGGCTCAGGATGACTTGCGAGAGCCACGGCGGAGGGCGATCACGTGACCCCCTCTCCCGGTCGGGAGAGGGTTGGGGTGAGGGGTGTTCCGCTCGAAGAGTGGCATGACGCGAGCGCCATATCCCGCCTTACAAGGCGAGCCTTCTGCTGACGGGCTTTGCCCAATCCGCGTGGCGTGCCAATCAAAGCTTCAGAAGAACCTAAGCGCTGGCGCATAGTTCTTTCCTTGCGAGGAAAGAACCCCCTCATCCTGCACCTTCTCCCGACCGGGAGAAGGGAACGGGAGTCTAAACCAGCCGCAGCATGAAGTAGTTGCGTGCGCCTCGCCGGATGACAACTATCTGGCCGTCGATAGCGCCTTCCAGCGTCACGCGGCCGCGTGCGTCGTTGACCCTCACGTTGTTCAGGTAGACGCCGCCGCCTTCGATCAACCGGCGCGCCTCGCCGTTGGACTTTGCGGCGCCGGAATGTGTCAGTAGTTGCGCCACCGGCAACCCGTCACCCTCAAGCAGTGAGCGGTCGAGTTCTTCGGACGGCACGTCCGCGAAGATGTCCAGCAGTTCGGCCGCAGAGAAGCCGCCCATCTCGCCGCCAAAAAGCACATCTGTGGCTCGCTGTGCAGTTGCCACGCCGTTCGGTCCGTGCACCATCTCCGTCACCGTTCGAGCCAGCGCGCGCTGCGCCTCCCGTTTTTGCGGCTCTGAAGCCACCGCTTCCTCAAAACCGGCGATCTCGTCTGGCTCAAGCAGCGTGAACAGCTTCATGTACGGGATAACGTCTGCATCGTCGACATTTACCCAGTACTGGTAGAACCGGTACGGGGATGTTTCCTCCGGGTCCAGCGTCGGCGCTCCGCCGGCCGATTTACCGAACTTCTGTCCAGAGGCCGTAGTGATGAGCGGGTACGACAGCGCGTGCGCCTGATGCCCGCGTGCCTTCCGGATCAACTCGACGCCGGCAAGGATGTTGCCCCACTGGTCAGAGCCGCCCATCTGCAGATTGCAGCCATAGTCATCGTGCAGCACGAGGTAGTCGTACGCCTGGAGCAGCATGTAACTGAATTCCGTGTACGAGATGCCCTGTTCGCGGGTCATCCGGGCCGCCACGGACTCCTTGGACAGCATGTAGTTGACGGTGAAGTGCTTGCCGACATCCCGGAGGAAGTCCGTCATCCCGATCTTGCGCAGCCAGTCAGCATTGTTGATGATACGGGCGGGGTTGGACTTGACGTTAAAATCCAGGAAATGGGCGAGCTGGAGCTTGATGTTCTCGACGTTGTCGTCGATCTGCTCCACCGTCAGAAGCTGTCGCTCGTCGTCCCGACCAGACGGGTCGCCGATCATGCCGGTTCCAGCCCCGGCGATTGCAATTGGCGAATGTCCGTGCCGCTGCATTCGCACGAGGCCCATGATCGGGACCATGTTGCCGACGTGCAGGCTGCGTGCGGTCGGGTCGAACCCGACGTATACAGTGGTCTTCGCACCTGCCAGCATGTCTTCCACGCCCGGTGTCGAGTCGAATATCGCTCCTCGCCAGCGCAGTTCTTCGATGATGTCCATGGCGCTAACGGGATCCTGACTGCTGGTGTGCTGTGCCGAGTAGCTGGCGTGTGTCACTGACGTCGTTGTTCATCTGCGCGACCAGCGCCTCGACGCTGTCGAAACGTTCCTCCCCACGCAGTCGCTTCACGAACTCCACGGTGATCTGCTGGCCGTACAGATCCTCATCAAAATCCAGCAAGAACGGCTCTATCACTCGTGGCCCGTTATCGAAGGTGGGCCGAACGCCGATGCTTGTGGCGGCCAGGTAGCGGCCGCTGTTCGTGGTCACGTGGCAGGCGTATATACCGTCCGCAGGGATCAGACCAGACGGGTCAGGTTTGATGTTCGCCGTCGGGAAGCCCAGCGTTCGGCCCCTGCGATCGCCTTCCGTCACGGTGCCGGTGATGCTGAATGTGCGTCCAAGCAACTCCGATGCGGTCCCCATGTCGCCGGAGCTGAGGGCAGTCCGAATCGTGGAGCTACGCGCCACTACCCCGTTCACCATCGCCGGCTGGACAACGCGTAGATCAAAACCCAGGTCTTCGCTCAGCGCTTTCATGCGGGCTTCGTCGCCGCTGCGATCGTGACCAACAGTCGCTCCGGGCCCGAGGACGAGCCCCTTCATGTCCAGCTCCGCCATCAGAATGCGCACGAACTCGTCGGCGCCAATGTTGCGGATCTGGTCGTCGAAATCGACCTCGATCACGTGGTCGATCCCGAGATCTTTGATCAGCACAACGCGCTCGTTAGGAGGCCCGAGATGCGGCACGGATCTGGCGGGGTCGATTAACTCACGGGGCGGGTACTTGAATGTGATCGCGATGCTGACAGCGTCGGTGGCATGTGCCAGCTCGATGGTCGCCTCAAACAGCCGCGCGTGTCCGATGTGGACGCCGTCGAACGTGCCGACGGTTACCACACCCGGTCCGCCCGGGGATGCTGCCTTGAGCTGGGACTGGAGGCTCATTGTCCTGACATTCTGAAAGTTGAGAAGAGGGTGACCTATACGCCCAGCGACTGTGCACGGAGAGGAACGCGGTTGTCCGATCCCACGCCGGTCACGCTTCGGACTCCATCCATGAGGCGGCCGAAGTTTTCAAAGGTTACAGACGGCGGCCCGTCAGACATAGCTTGATCCGGGTTGGGGTGGACTTCAATAAGGAGGCCGTCCGCTCCGGCTGCTACTGCGGCAACGCCCATCGGCATCACCATGTGCCATCGTGCCGTGCCGTGACTCGGGTCGGCGACGACGGGCAGGTGGCTCAGGCGATGGATCACCGGAATCGCTGCGATGTCCAGGGTGTTGCGGGTGTAGGTCTCAAAGGTCCGTATTCCGCGTTCGCACAGGATTACGTTGCGGTTGCCACCGGCGAGGATGTACTCGGCCGCGTTCAACCAGTCGTCGTACGAGTTCGCCATGCCGCGCTTCAGCAGCACCGGCTTGTCCAGCTCGCCAACAGCGTCCAGCAGCATGAAGTTCTGTGCGTTACGGGTGCCGATCTGAATGATGTCCGTGTACTTCGCCACCAGCTCGACATCCCGCTCGGACATCAGTTCGGTAATGACCGGAAGCCCGGTCTCATCGCTGGCGACTCGCAGTAGCTTGAGGCCCTCTTCCTTCAGCCCACGGAAGGAAGAGGGGGTGGTTCGGGGCTTGAACGCGCCGCCCCGAAGGACGGTCGCGCCTGCCGCCTTAACGGCGATGGCTGTCGCCATGAGCTGCTCTTCAGACTCTACCGAACACGGCCCGGCCATCACGACCGGTGCGTTGCCGCCGCCAATCTTGACGCCCTTCACGTTGACCACGGTGTCGGTCGGGTGGAATTCACGGCTTCCGAGTTTGTAGGATCTCGTAATTCTTACTACAGCTTCGACACCCGGCAGCGCCTCTAGCCGGGAGCGGAGGTCCTCGTTTATGTGGTCCCAAACGACCCCGATCACGGTGCGCTCAACGCCGCGGATCAGTTCGGTATTGTTCTGGGTCTCGGGGACGTTTGAGACGACGGTTTGGATCTGCTCCTCGGTGGCCAGCCGTTCCATGGTGACGATCATCGAATTTCAACTTCCTGGCGACGTGGGGTCGCCAACTTTTTCCGATGTCCTGATGATGTGGGAATTGGCCCCGGATCAGGCCGTAGCGCCGACCTTCCTGGAAAGCGCTCCGTGTGCCTCCATGAGCAGCTCTTCTGTCGTGGCCCAGTCGATGCACGCATCGGTGATCGAGACGCCGTACTGCAGCCCCTCAAGGCCGTTGACCAGCTTCTGTGCGCCGGGGTTGAGGTGGCTTTCGAGCATGATGCCCGCGACGGAGCTGTTGCCGTCCACCCGCTGCTTGATAACGTCACGGAACACGATCGGCTGTCGGTTGTGGTCCTTGTTGCTGTTGGCGTGTGAGCAGTCGATCACAAGTCGTTCTGACACACCGCCTGCGCCAAGGAGTTTGGCGGCTTTTGCTACCGATTCGGCGTCGTAGTTCGGGCCGTCCGCTCCGCCCCTCAAGATCAGGTGGACGCCGACATTGCCGGAAGTGTGTACGACGCTGGCGCGGCCGCCGCCGTCTATCCCTAGAAATGCGTGCGGAGACTCGGCCGCGACCATGGCGTCTACGGCGATCTGAAGCGTGCCGCCGGTTCCGTTCTTGAAGCCTATAGGCATGCTCAAACCGCTTGCCATCTGCCGGTGCGTCTGGCTCTCAGTGGTGCGTGCGCCGATCGCTCCCCAGGACACGAGGTCAGCCATGTACTGCGGCGTGAACGGGTCAAGAAACTCGGTGCCCGACGGTAGGCCAAGCTCTGCGACCTGAAGCAGGAATTTGCGGCCGCGTCGCAGCCCCGTCGCCACATCGAACGTGCCGTTCAGGTTGGGGTCGTTGATGAGGCCCTTCCAGCCGACCGTTGTCCGGGGCTTTTCGAAGTAAACACGCATCACGAGGAGTATGCGATCGCTCACGCGCTCGGCGAGTTTCGCCAGTTTCTGGGCGTACTCAAGCCCGGCCTTCTCGTCGTGGATGGAGCAAGGGCCGACCAGCATCGCCATGCGGTCATCCACCCCGGCCATGATGTCTTCCAGTTCCTGACGGGCTCGGGCGACGAGTGCCGTCGCCTCGGGCGAGATCGGGAGCTCTGAGAGGTAATCGTCCGGGGTGCCAAGGCGATCCATACGTTCCACATTCACGTTAGAGGTAGTCATATCGTTTCAAGTTCTTTCGGTTATCGGTGTGACTGTTATGAAGAGGGGGTTCGGGTTAGTGGCGGCCTGGATAAAAGAACCGTAGACGGTGGCATACCGGGCCGTCGCCTATGGAGAAGATGCTTGATTGAGTCATGGGACCTGTGACCTTTTAGGAGGTATGTGCGGAATACGCGCGCAAGTAGCGTGGGGCAGCAAGAAATTGGAATTTACGGGCGCCCGGGCGGAAAGTTAGCCGCTATAGGTATAGGGACGCCCGCTCGTAAACAACGGGACCAGGGTGAAGCGCGTAAAGGCACTGCACACCAGTGTGTGTGCGGAAGATGCGCCTTTAAATGTCACCGGTCGACCGATCATTTACTTGGTTTCTCTTGAACCGTTCAGGTCAGGTCGCTCTGTTTCGTGCGCAAGTTTACCGCGTCTTGCAGGTATATGTGTTTCACATCCTGCGGCGCCGTATCTGTGTTCCACATCATCAGCACCCGGATGCAGCGTGGGAACCCGTGGGGCACGGCCATCTCGTGGCTGTTGAGCAGCGGCACGTGTACCCATCCCAGCATGCGGGCTGCGACGGCCGGGAACTCGGACACGAGGTCGATGGTGGTGGTGAATTGGACCGAGGCGAGATCGTCTTTATCGATACCGTTTGCTGAAACGATCTCCGTGATCAACTCTGTAGTTGCATCGAGAATCGCTTCTCTTGTGTCCTCGGTCACCGTCGTGGCCCCGCGTACGCCTCTAACTGTCATCGTGCTCCCAAAGGTTTAAGCCGGATATTGTCGTGACGCCGCAGGCCGAGGTTAGTTGACTGCGCGGCGAGCAGTTTAGCCCGCGCGAGTCCCCCCGGCCAGTTCGCGCACAAACGCTCCCGCACGTTCCGCGGATGTCTCCTCAGGCCCGGCTCCGATAACGTCCACCAGAGCGCTTCCTACGATGGCAGCGTCAGCAAACGCGGACACCTTACGTACGTCGTCCGTCGTCCGGATCCCGAAGCCGACTCCGACCGGCAGGCTGGTGTGTTGCCGGACCTCGTCCACCAGTCCGTGGACGCGATCAAAGGCGGTCTCGGCCACGCCGGTAACGCCGAGCACGCCGACGCAGTAGATGAAACCGGAGGCGTTGGCACACGCTTCTTCAAGCCTTCGGTCGGGGCTGGTGAGCGCAACCAGCGGGATCAGGCTCAGGCCGTACTTCTCGGTCATTGCTCTGAGCTCGGCGTTCTCTTCAGACGGCAGGTCTGGAACGATAAACCCGTCGATCCCCGCTTCCGCTGAGTCCTTGCAGTAGCGCTCGACGCCGTACGACAGGATCGGGTTGTAGTAGCCCATAAACACCATGGCCACCTTGACCCCGGCGTTCCGCAGATCGCGCGCGACAGTGATCGCGATCTCGGCTGATACGCCCTGCTCAAGCGCGTGATGGCTGGATTTCTGGATCGTCGGTCCCTCGGCCAGCGGATCGCTGAACGGGACCCCGAGCTCGATCACATCTGCGCCGGCGGACTCAAGCTCCGGAACTATCTTGAGCGTGGCCTCCACGGACGGATAGCCGACGGTGACGAACGGCACCAAAGCGGCGCGGCCTTCATCTTTGGCCCGTTGAAACGCGGAATTCAGTCTTTCTGACATGTCGGCGTAGTTAACTTTCTTACTTATTGGGCCGCGAAACAGTCAATTGACCAGAAGCGTCGCCACGATATTTTGAACTGAATGGGCGACCATGCTCGGGTAGATCGACCCGGTGCGCACATAAAGCCACGCCAGGACGATACCAAAGATGAATATCGGGACCATCGCCCCGATGCTGAAATGGAACGCCGCAAACAGGGCGGCGCTAATGAGTATGCCGCCCCAGAGTCCATAGCGCCGGGCAAATACCGGCAGGGCGAACCCGCGGAAAAAGATCTCTTCGCAAAACGGGCCGAACAGACCGATGACGATTATCGAAAATGCCAGCTTGACGCCGGTGTAATTCACCAGCTCATCTGCCGGTTCCGGAATCTTCAGCAGGTCAATGCCGATGAGCTCCGTGAGCAGGCTCCACACCACTACAGCAGCCAGCCCTGCGATCCACGCGCCAAGGGCTAGCAGGTAAGGCTTTCGGCCATCGGGCGACACGAAACCTAAAAGCTGGAATGTGGCCCCGCGTTTCACCACGGCGTATATATAGACGGCACCAAGGAAAAACGCTTCCAGCAGAATCGCCAGTGCCAGCGGGACCGGGAATCCCAGTAGCTCGCCGTTGGAGAGCCAGTCGTCGTCCTCGCCCGCCAGCTCAACCAGAAGCGCCGCGACGATGATGGTCAGGATCACGACGCCGACTACAGCGCCGGACGCCAGGAGCACATCTCTTATCGACCACGGTACGTTGATCTGATGGTCTTCACCGCCGGAATGGATGACGCCGGGTATCTCCACTAACCCTCCAGCCAGGTCACATTGCCGTGCAGATCATCCTCGTGAGATTTTGAGGCGAAGACGCCGTATTCGTGCTTCGCTTCTCCGATCGTTGTGTCAGCGCCGTGACCGGGCAGCACCATCGTGTGATCCGGGAGCGAAAACAACCTGCCGGCGATGCTCCGTACCTCTTGCTGGAAAAGCTCCGGACTAACGGTCCGTCCCGGGCCGCCCGGGAACAGCGTGTCTCCGGATAGTAATATCACGTGCTCGCCATTTTCTGTGGCGATGGCGTAGCAGGTGGAACCGGGCGTGTGTCCCGGGGTGTGGATCGCCCGGATTTTCAGCTCGCCGACGTGACCAATATCGTCGCTAGAGATCCACTCCGTAACACCCTTGCCGTCAAGCGGGTCTACATCCGCCACACCGATGTTCACCGGCACGTTGTGAGCGCCAAAGACGGCGTCGAACCCGGCCAGGTGGTCGTCGTGGTTGTGGGTGATCAGAATCGCCTTGACGGCGGTATTGCGCGCCTGCTCGATCACCGCCCCCGGATCTTCCGGGGTGTCCACGATGGCACCCTGCCCTGTCTTACGACAAACCAGCAAGTAACAGTTGTTATCGAATGGCCCGCACGATGTCTTGTAGACGACAATGTCATGGTCCTGATAGTGGATGCCCATAGGCCGTCTCCTGATTGGTCTCTGTAAGACCCTGTAAGTCAGGGCAACTCTGGTCGAGACAAGGCTACTCTAATATGAGTCGCTACCGTTCTGGACATCGGGCGATTCCTGCCCAATCACGTGACGGTCGATACCAGCCGTACCGGAAATGCAAAATCTGCGGGACGGCGTCAGCACGCTTCATCATGGACCACCAGCGAGAATGACCGGGGCTATCACCCGGTAAGAGGAGAGATATGACCGCCCAAGAATCGCCGTCCGGTAAGCGTGTAATGGAAGGCGGCGGGTTCACGCTGAAGGCCGGGCAGGGGAGCGCATCGATGGAGATGGAGTGCCCCCACCAGAACGGGCTCCTCTATATGGTCCCGGGGGATCGAAGCTGGGTGTGCGAGGAGGACGTCCGGCCGGCGCACGTGCTCGCCGGGTTTTTCAAAGAGATCGCTGAACTGGACGACGCGCGAATCCGGGAGGCGATGAACCGTTGGGGTCTGTACTACCGCCCGCGTGCCCTGAAGTCGCAGGACGAGAAATCCCGTGATGAAACGCAGACCGAATCTGATACCGAATAGGTGTCAGGAAGCGGGGCCTTGCGGCCCCCTTTGTTCAAGATTTCCTGAAGACTAATCCACGCCCGGTTGAGGGTTGGCGTCCCTGATGTCCGGAGTTCGGCCCTGGTTCCCGGATTCCGGAGACGATGACGGGCTTTCCGGAATCCCGGAACCAGTCTCTTCGGACGCCTCTGGCTTGGGAGCCAGAGTTACGAGCGGGTCTCTACCCTCAACGATTTCGACCATCTGCTTGCCGTCGATCGTCTCGTGCTCGATCAAGAAGCTGGAGATCGCATTCAGGTGTTCTCGTTTCTCCGTGATGATACGAATGGCATTCTGCCGGCCGTCCTCGAGGAGTTGATCGACCTCTGCGTCGATCAACTCCTCGGTCCGCGGGCCGTAGTCACGGTGATCGCCAAGGTCTTTACCAAGGAACACCATCTCCTCGCGCTTGCCGAAGAGCCGCGGGCCGAGCTTGTCGCTCATGCCGTACTGCGTGACCATTGCCCGGGCGATCTGTGTCGCCTTTTCGATGTCGTTTGAGGCTCCGGTAGTGATCTCATCAAAGACCAGTTCCTCTGCGACGCGTCCGCCCATTGCGGTGGCGATCATCGCCTCAAACTGGCTCTTCGTCTGGAGCGTTCGCTCCTCGTCCGGTAGGTAACGGGTGTACCCGCCCATGCGGCCTCGGGCCACGATAGAAATTTTGTGAACCTTGTCTGCGTGGGGCATGAAATAGCCCACGATCGCGTGTCCGGATTCGTGGAATGCGGTGATCTTCTTTTCGTGTACTGAAATCACCCTGCTCTTGCGGGCGGGACCGGCGATAAGTCGGTCGATAGCCTCAAGCATCTCGTCCTGGCCGACCTCTTTCTTGTTGCGACGGGCGGCGAGAATCGCTGCCTCGTTGATCAAGTTTGCGAGGTCTGCACCGCTGAACCCGGGGGTCTGCTGGGCGAGGTTCTGGAGGTCAACGTCGTCGGCAAGGGGCTTGCCCTTGGCGTGAACGTCGAGGATGGCCGTGCGGCCGCGGATGTCCGGGGAGTCCAGCGTCACCCTGCGGTCAAATCGACCGGGTCGGAGGAGTGCCGGGTCCAGGATGTCCGGCCGGTTTGTGGCCGCGATAACAATTACGTTTGTGCTGGATTCAAACCCGTCCATCTCCACAAGGATCTGGTTCAGGGTCTGCTCCCGCTCGTCGTGCCCGCCGCCGAGTCCAGCGCCACGGTGACGACCGACGGCGTCGATCTCGTCGACAAAGATGATCGAGGGACCGTGCCGCTTGGCCTGTTCAAATAGGTCACGCACACGTGAGGCGCCGACTCCGACGAACATCTCGACGAATTCGGAACCGGAAATCGAGAAGAAAGGAACACCGGCCTCGCCGGCAACCGCTTTCGCAAGCAGTGTCTTGCCCGTGCCGGGAGGTCCTACAAGAAGGACACCGCGCGGGATCCGGGCGCCCAGAGCGACGAAGCGTTCCGGGTACTTGAGGAACTCAACGACTTCCTCAAGTTCCTGTTTGGCTTCCGGCGCGCCGGCGACGTCAAAGAAGGTCACGGTCGCTTTGGTGCCGACGAACATGCGGGCGCGGCTTTTACCGAAGCCCATCGCCTGGTTAGAGCTGCCCTGCGCCTGGCGCATCATGAACACTAGGATGCCGCCGAACAGGATCAGTGGCAGGAAGTTTATAAGGAGGCCGACGAAGCTTCCGAGTCCGCTACCGGAGTCTTTGACCTCGATCGAGACGTTGCCCTGGCCACCAACCTGATCCAGTAGTTCTACGATGCTGGAGCCCGGCTCTTTGCGGGACACAAAGGTGTTCGCGCCGACTCTGATCGTCAGGTCGTCGCCATCGACCTCGATCAAGATGCGTTCATTTCCGGGGTTGTCGGCGAGGTCAACGACCTCACTGATCGGAATTTCTTGCGTGCCATCAAGTGGACCGCTGTCGAAGAACAGGAAGAACACCATTATCACGGCGACAACAATCAGAAGGTAGATCAGGCTGTTACGCATCCAGCGCCGGCTCACAGTCACCTCCTTAAGGTGACCGGACGATCTGACAATCCCGGCTGTGCCAGGTGAGATCGCCCCGTACCAAGTGTTGAAGTTCGTCCGTTAGGTGCTGACGATCTTCATCCCGATTTCGCCAACAATAGTGACATCGGGCGGTAATCTAAAAATTACGACCGTTTAATCCTATCATAGGACCCCGTTTCGGCCCCTGTACCAGCACGTCACTTCACCGGGTAAAGATGCCGGGAAACCGAATAGTCGATCAAACGTACATACGGCGCACGTCCCTGTACAGATCTTGTGAACCCGGGCAACCAGCTGATTCTCGAACGGCCATACGTAGACCTGTGACCATTCGTCGTGGTATTCTTCATCGTGGTCAATTAGTGTTCAAAAAATCATTATTCCTGAGGCTTAACGGCCGATGGGCAGAGGATCCCGCATATAGCCCGCGATTACCGAATTAACCGCCAGATCCGAGTTCCGGAAGTGCGGATTATTGAAGAAGATGGCTCTGGAGCCGTACTGGAATTCCAGGCAGCGCTTGATATGGCGGAGGAGCAGGGACTTGACCTCGTTGAGGTCGCTCCAAACCAGTCGCCGCCGGTGTGCAAACTGCTCGACTACGGTCGCTTCAAGTTCGTGCAGCAGAAACGCGAGCGCGATGCGAAAAAAGGACAGGCTCGAAATGAACTTCGTGAAGTTCGTTTGAGCATGAAGATCGGCGAGCACGACTTTCTCTCGAAGATCAAGCGTGCCCGTGACCTGCTGGCCGGTGGGGCCAAGGTCAAGGTGACGGTACGGTTCAGGGGACGAGAAATCGCCCACCCTGACCTGGCCGTGAAGCTTTTGAGGCGAGCCGCAGAGGCACTTGCCGATGGAGCAAAATTGGAACGTGCACCCATGATGGAGGCGCGTTCACTCAGCATTATCCTGGCTCCGGACGAGTTGGCGGTTGCGGCCAACGCCCGGGCTAGCTCACCAAGCGAAAGCACCAAATAACTAAATGCCCAAGATCAAGACCCACAAAGGCGCAAAGCGCCGGTTTCATATAACCAGCACCGGAAAGGTTCTCAGGAACAAGGGTCCGAAGAGCCACCTGCGCCGGAACAAGTCGTCGCGGGTCCGCCGTTTGTTCGACAAGAAGATTGGCACATCGCCGGCGAACGCAAAGCGAATCAAGCGGTTGCTCGGCCGATAGACAATCCTGATGCTTGCGGCGAAACGCCGGAAGCGTCATCCTTAGTAACTTCCTGAAACTTATTTTCTTCAGATCGACGCGTATCGTCGCCCTGATTACGTTTACGAAGTGACAGGTAGATCGCACGGATCATCCGGGCGCTCACCGTCACAATTAGTCACCGGAGAAGCCTCAGTTGGCACGAGTCAAGCGCGGCACCACAAAACACCGAAGGCATCGAGCCGTACTAAAGGCCGTTCGCGGCCACCGCGGATCGCGTAATCGCCGATACAAGGTCGCACGGGAGTCGTTGCTTCACGCAATGGCTTACCAGACGGCGCACCGCAAACTGCGCAAGCGTGAGATGCGGGCACTCTGGATCCTTCGCATCAATGCAGCGGCACGTATCCACGGCATGAGCTACTCACGCCTGGTCCACGGCCTGACGCTGGCCAGTGTGGAGATCGACCGCAAGCAGCTCGCCGATCTCTCGGTCCGTGAGCCGGAGGCTTTTGCCGAGGTCGCTCGTGTGGCGAGCGAGGCGCTCGTAGCCGGATAGCCTCCCCGTCAAAGGGGACGTTGCCGGAGCGTATGTAAGGCATACATACGCTTTCGGTAGAGTAAGAAGAAAATAAAAAGAACGCCCCGTAAAAGGGGCGTTCTTTTTATTTGTGCGCTCGTTATGACGCCGCCGGCTGATCTAGCCGATCGTGCCGTCCACCATCACGACCACGAACAGCAGTGCAAGGTAGAGGAGCGAGTACTTGTAGAGTCCGAGTATGACCGGCCGGGTTTCGTCCCGGAACAGGCGTGCGGTCAGGAAAATGTATATGGCCCCGAGCACGACCGCAGGCACGAAGTAGATCAGCCCGAGCTTCTCGGTAGCGGGCACAAACGCCAGCGTCAGGGCGACCAGCAGCACGGTGTACAGCATGATCGAGATGTTGGTCGTCGAGCGAGGTGCGACTACGGGCAACATCGGAATTCCGGCCGCTTTGTATTCGTCCTTAATGAGGAGCGCTAGCGCCCAGAAGTGTGGCGGCGTCCAGAAGAAGATGATTGCGAACAGGTACCAGGCCTCAAGGCCGATGCTGTTCTCAACGCCGGCCCAGCCGACCATGGGCGGGATGGCCCCGGCCGCGCCACCGATGACGATGTTCTGCACGGACGAGCGTTTCAGCCAGATCGTGTAGATGATGACGTAGATGAGGGTCCCCGTCATAGCGAGCAGCGCCGCCAGTAGATTGGCCCACGCAAAGAGCACAGCAAAGCTAATAACGTTCAGGATGATGCCGAAAGCGAACGCGCTCATGGGCCGGATTCGACCGCTTGCGACCGGCCGGGTGGCCGTCCGTTTCATCTGCAGGTCTATGTCGCGGTCCAGCCAGTGATTCAGGGCGCTCGCGCCGCCGGACGCGCAGATCCCGCCGACGAGCACCGCGACGAACACGACGCCGTCCGGGAATCCGCCCGCGGCGAGGATCATCCCGGTTACCGAGGTTAGCAACAGAAGGGTCATGACCCGCGGCTTGGTCAGAGACACGTAATCTCGAAGCACTGCCGTCATGCCCGCAAAGCCTGATTTGACGCCGTATAGGTCAGGCGCCGACATTTTGTTGTGATCCCAGACCTGACTCTCGTGTGACTTCGCCGCTGTAAGGTCGCATCGTAAGCACCGCTACCAGTAAGGCGAGGTCTGTCCACATGATCGTTGCCATGGACAGGTGTATCGCCTGCGCCCATTCCGAAAAATTCGTCCAGGGGTTCGCCGCCCCAACCAGAACCTGGACCACCACGACCACCATAGCTCCAATTGACAGTAACCGGACCAGATTGGAGCCGCCGGTCAGCCGAAACGCCTTGTGCGCTGCGTACAGGGCTACGAGTGTGGCGACGGCGGCGATCAATCTGTGTGCGGCGTGGATCCATACAAGTTCTGACTCCGGGATGATCGATCCGCCGCATAGTGGCCAGCTAGGGCACACGGCCCCTGCGCCCCGCCAGACGGCGTACGAACCGGATAGTAGCGTTACAAGTACGAGTACCGCCGCCAGTGTCGTGATCCGTCGAATCGTGATGAGGTTTCGCAGGTCCTGGCCAAATTCTACCGCCGCTCCCGCAGCGCCGCTCGAAACGCCCGAAAAGCTAGGAATATGGCCCGGGGTCCAGCCGGTTACCGCAGAAGCGAGCGCCAGCAATGCCAGCAATACTACGAGCTCTGCGAGGGCGAGGTGAAGTGTCCTGAGCGCCGGTTCAACCTCGGACAGCACAACAGCGCCGCCGATGCCGCCGACGATACAGATCAGGACAAGGGCACCGGTCGTAACGACAACAAGAAAAGTGTTCTGACGGTGGGACATCCAGACGCGCACCACCGCCGCAATGAAAAATAGTCCAACGGCAGAACCGGCCGTTCGGTGGCTCCACTCGATCATCGTGTGGTATTCCCATCTCGGAATGATCGATCCGTGGCAAAGCGGCCAGTCGGGGCATCCAAGCCCGGACTCGGTTACCCGTACCACCCCGCCCAGCGTGATCTGGATGATCGCTCCAACCACCATCACGGCAAGCACAACGATCAGGAATCTATCTTTGTTTACGCCGGAGACGCCGTTCATCCGGCCATCTGGCTGGGCGTCACTTTGGCGGGCGTTGCTTTGCCGGGCGTCATTTTGAGGGTTAGCCACTTGGTTGCAGGAGCCTCGTATCAGGTGATTGCGCTCTGTTTCACAAAGCACTGTGAATTATAGCCGCGCGGCCCCGTTAATTCAGTGTGAGATCGCCTGCAATCCGGTCAGGCGCGCGAGCCCGGCATCTTTAGCCTGGAGGGCGGAAGGCCAGAAGTTCTCCGGTGACGAGGATCCGGTGGTCGTACACAAGCTTCGGATAGGAGGCGACCAGCGTGACCGTGGAGGTAGATGTCGGGTTAAGGACGAGGTCATCCCGGTGGATGAACCCGGTCCCGATCACCCTGTAAAGGAATTCGCCCGCGGCGCTGCCGATGATGATGTCCACCGGATCATGTTTGATCAGCTGCACGATGTCCGGAAGATTATGAAATACGTTGCCCTCGCCGCGTACGGGGCTTTCCAGGTGGCCAAAATACCAGCCGGCCCCGGTCTCCCCGGGGTGCGACGTTCCGGGAATGTGGCCGACGATATCGACCGGGCTCTCCCAGAGTTGTTTGCCGTCGTCCTCGTACACGGCAAGTCCGTAAACAGTGGTGCTGAGGCGTATGGCCGGAATCTGAAGAGTGTCGGCCGCCGGAAAGACGCCTGGATCCCTGATGATCTCCGACGAATTCAGGTACACGAATCCGTCCGGAAGATCTGCGCTCCCGTACGGCAATGATCCCGCCCACTCCGGCTCAGACCAGTACCTGGGGTTGGTCCACCGTGCGGGGAACAGTTGTGCGGCGTCGAGAGGGCCGGAAATTACCGAACCATGCGTATCTCCGTCAGGAACGGAGCCTTGCGAAGGGTCGCTCGGCGACGTGGTGCCTGAAGGTCCTGTAGACGGGAGGCGAGCGGCAATATAGCCCGCACGTTCAACGGGCGACACTTCGTACACGAGATTGCCAAGCCTTGAGCGGGCAATCTCGGCGTAGATCAGGTAGCCAATTCCCGCAAGTACAAACAGAGAACCCAACCCGATCACGGCGATAGCGATCCGGCCGCGTTTATTAGATGGCGGGCGGGGCGGTCGCGCAAACTCTCTGGAGATCGGGCGTGAGATTGTTGAACTCAAAGTCGGCTCATTTCCTCGCGAGCCGTCCTCTGAGGACGCGTAACGCCCCCGAAATTCACCAGGGGGCTATTACGTTACTGTCGGGCTGCCTGTCTTCGGTGGCGGTCCGCTTCGGTGAGGATCGGCTCGTTCAAGTATACGTCGCCGTTCCTGATTTTCAGGTTGAAGCCGCATGCGGGGTTCGTGCAAATCCAGGCTTTGTAGTGCACTGCGGATCCCTGGCCGCCAAAATCGGACAGCGGTACCAGGTCTCCGTCTCCACACGCCTTGCAGGCAGGAAAATTCTCGTTACCCACGTCATCCTCCGAGATATCGTCATCAACTTCCCCCCAAACCACATTGGTCCGAGGCTGAAGATCAGTATTGCCGCTTACAATTGGAACTAACGTAAATATTCGGTAATCGGCGAAGTGTAATTCTACATTATAAACCGGGTGTTATCTGTTGGGTCAGGATGGAAATGGCTTAAATGATCGTCCTTGGTATTGAATCCTCCTGCGATGACACCGCAGCTTCCGTGGTGGTTAACGGCCGCGAAATACGGTCCAACGTGGCTTCATCCCAGGCTGAGCTGCATGCGCGCTACGGCGGTATAGTCCCGGAGTTAGCGTCCCGTAGTCATATCCAGCAGATCGTGCCGGTGGTGCGCGCTGCGCTATCTGAGGCCGATATGACGCTTGGAGATGTCGACGCCATCGCCGTGACGAGCGGTCCGGGTCTCGCCGGGTCCCTCATCGTTGGGCTCAACATGGCGAAGGGATTGGCGGTTACTTCAGGGAAGCCGTTAATCGGCGTAAATCACCTCCAGGGCCATGCATACGCCGCGTGGCTGCACGATCCAGCGCTCGGGAACCCCCCGCCCCCGCCCCCGGAAGATAGATGCGGCTTTCCCCTGCTTTGCCTGGTCGTCTCTGGAGGCCACACGGACCTCGCGCTGCTAAAGGCGCACGGCGAGTTTGAGCGTATCGGACGCACACGAGACGATGCCGCAGGTGAGGCGTTCGACAAGGCTGCGCGCCTGATGGGGCTGGGCTATCCGGGCGGGCCGGTCATCCAGAAGATCGCCGAGAGCGGCGGACCGTCCGATCCTCTGCCGCGGGCCTGGATTCGCGGGACCTGGGATTTCAGTTTCAGCGGGCTCAAGACGGCCGTGCTGCATCGTGCTCGTGCCGAAGGGATCTACCCGGCACCGGAGGGCGGGCCTGACCCGGAGGCTGTGGCCGCGCTGGCGAGGGCGTTCCAGGATGCGGTCGCTGACGTGATCGCCACCAAGACGGCCCGCGCTGCCGAGGAGTTCGGCGTTCAGGGGATCGTGATCGGCGGGGGTGTCGCCGCAAATTCAGCTCTCAGGGCGGCGTTGAACGATCGATCAAGCGTACCCGTAATATCGCCACCGCCTGCACTGTGCACGGACAACGGGGCGATGATCGCCGCTGCGGCATATCACTACCTGAAACGCGGCGAGCGGTCCGGTCTGGACCTTGATGTGACGCCGGGGCTGACGATCGACGAGGGGCCATCCGCTCCGACTCTGACGCTTGTCTAGACGCCGCTAGCCAGATCTCCGAGTACCCGGGTATCAGGACCCGGGGTAGCGGTATCGCCTCGTGGTCCCGGCCGGTTTTGTCGGTGCGGACTCTTCAGAGTCCGCTGCGTTGCGGGCCTTGAGCTCGAACACCATGTCCCCGAACGACCGCGCTCCGTCTTCTGACGAGCGATTGAGCGGACCGCCGATGTCCTTGCCGGAGGCATCAAACAGCAGGCGTGACGGTGGAGTTCTCAGGTAGTAGTCCCAGAGAAGGATCGCACCCAACAGCGCCATTACGATGCCGCCGATGATCCCGATTTTGTCGTTTGTCGCCACCTGCCAGATCCCTATGGAGGCGATCAACCCGAGGACGCCCCAGATCAGCGAGGACCGTTCTCTTGCGACCCGTGTGACCCGTACGGAGCTGATCTCGCTGATGGGCGCGAACGACCAGTTGCGGTGCTCCTCATCGCCGCCGATGTAGATCACACGACGGTCGGTCAGCACGAACCTGTCTGATCCGCCAACCTCCAGCGACTCGACCACCGATTCACCGTCGATAAGCCGAAATCCATCTACGACCGAATTTGGGATCGAATCCGGAACCGATTCCAGATCGGCGATGGACGCGGCTTCATCCGCTTCAAAGGCCGATGGTCGCTGGAATTGATCTTCGACTGCCAAAAGGACTCCCGATCTGATCTAGGTTCGACGACCCGATGATATCAGTGCAGCGCCGCAAGTAGCGCGTGACGCAGCTCGCAGAAACTGGAGATTCCGTGGCTGTGAGCTGAGGCGACCGCGCAAGTACCCCGAAGCTCCCCGCCAGCGCCCCCGAGGCCAGGGCCAGTGTCCTGAGGCTCTCGAAGGACCGGATCGTGCAACAACGCGCTGACCGCCTTCCGGCGGTCCCCCTCCCCCAACCCTCTCCCGCGGCGGGGAGAGGGCGCAAATTTGGCGTCTGCGTCCTGCCGGAGTACGCGCTACGCCTGCAACACCCGTGGGCGAATCCCAATCCGCCTTTACGACGTTTTGATCATCAGGGCTGCATTCCGGAGATCTCGACCCTCTGTCATCCTGATCCTCCCGAGTAAAGCAAAATGAGCGCCCGATTTGCACATCAGAG
>Ga0114999_10001476_pt1 | contig 32643 bp, 32 predicted proteins | sample ArcticOcean_MG_C_3_FD_89820 | JGI IMG/M metagenome (GOLD analysis project Ga0114999, IMG submission 89820) | Marine microbial communities from western Arctic Ocean - ArcticOcean_MG_CB8_126 | ecosystem: Environmental > Aquatic > Marine > Oceanic | place: Arctic Ocean: Canada Basin | collected...
ATAACTACTATCGATAATAGTAGATAAATCCTGCATGTTTTTAACCGGACTACTTATGTTGGTTTATAACGATTGATGATAACAATTTTTAAACCATTCATCCATTTCGGATCCTTATTCAACTATATTAAATATCATTATAAGCCGATGAATCAGATGTGTCAATTGATGTCGGCGTTTTGGCCGAAACATGAAAATAATTTAAACACCGGCTTGTTCTCGTTGGGCTTATGGATAGAGTGATCTCACAAGGTAGCCCATCGATCAGCAATAAGCGGTCATCTCAACCGAAGGCAGCGAGCGGACAGATCTTTACGCTGCCACCAATCGCCAATCACCATTTCAGTCAGCCACCCTTATAAAACATATGCCGTGCATTACAGAGAACACCCTTACAATGAAGCGTGGTAATTTTATATTACAAGGATAATACCAATCGCGTGACCGGATGGTTTTCGTTTATTCGTCACGCTTCCTTCGTCACGCTTCCTTCGTCACCGCATCACTGACACTCCCCATCTGGCTCAGCTCAACAGGGAGAGATCTCCTAACGGTAGGCATCAGAATCAATGATATAGATATTTGAAAATGATATGATGAGGATTGAGGAACTTTTTTCTTCTAATAATTGTTAAAAAAAACTATCCAGCCAAACCCGATTTCCCCCTTAAACTTATCTCATTATGTAGTCGTTTTTTGTTTAGAAAAAAATAAAAAAACAGGGAAATCTTCTTGACAAAAACAAGGTGGGATATTATATCGTGCATGGCATTCATCAGACAATAATCCTGAACGTAAACCGATCACCTATACAACAGAACTACTATGCCCCAGATTTTTTCTCCCGCTGCGAACACCTGGCTGAAAGCCAGTATCGTGGGAGGAGCCCTACTTGTAGTAACTGTTTTAGGTTCAATTTTCTATCTTGGTTCAACATCCTACGTTACACGCCAACATCAAGTCCGACCTCAACCCGTTCCATTCAGTCACCGTCATCACGTCAATCAGCTCGGTATAGATTGTCGATATTGCCATACTTCAGTAGAAGAGAGCAATTTCGCCGGTATGCCTCAGACCAAGACATGCATGTCTTGCCATTCCCAGGTATGGACCGAGGCACCGATGTTAGAACCTGTTCGCCAGAGTTATGCTACTGGACAGTCGATAGAGTGGACAAGGGTTCATGATTTACCTGATTATGTGTACTTCAATCATAGTATTCACGTAAATAAGGGCGTGGGTTGTGAATCTTGCCATGGAGCCGTAAATGAAATGGCGCTAATGTGGCAGGAAAATTCGCTGCAAATGATGTGGTGTCTTGAGTGTCATAGAGATCCAGAGCAGCATATACGAGATCGGGCCGATGTATTCAAATTTGAGTCACAACCCGACTATACGCCACCGTCAGATCAAGTTGCCCTCGGGAAACAATTGGTCCGAGGATATCAAATTAATAAAGTTCAATTGGATGATTGTTCCATCTGTCATCGCTAGAAGGATTCGGCAAAACCTTTATGAAACCTACCCAAGCACATACTGATATAGACGCGATTCGAGTTCGTTTGAACGAAAAAAATGGCCCCGAATTCTGGCGTAGTATAGACCAGCTCGCCGATACAGACGAATTTCAGACCTTTATTGAAAAAGAGTTTCCACAACATATAGAAGAGTTAAAGGCCAATCCGGTCAGTCGTCGTAGCTTCATGAAACTGATGGGCGCGTCCATGGCCCTTGCCGGTGCGACGGCTTGTACCAAGCAACCTGATGAAAAAATCTTGCCGTATGTACAGCGTCCTGAGGATATGGTGCCGGGCATTCCGTTATTTTATGCCTCTGCTTATTTACAAGGCGGGGTGGCCAATGGTATTCTGGTTGAAAGCCATATGGGGCGTCCGACAAAAATAGAAGGTAACCCAGAACATCCAGGTAGTTTGGGATCGACGGATACGTTTACCCAGGCCTCTATGCTGACCATGTACGACCCTGATAGATCGCAGTCTATTAACAACCGAGGTCGAATATCTACCTACGACGCTTTTCTGAATGAATTAAATCTTGCTCTTTCCCATCAAGCGGAAAAGAGCGGGGCCGGATTACGAATTCTAACAGAGACCGTAACTTCTCCGACTTTAGGAAATCAGTTGCAACAGGTTCTTGCTAAATACCCGCAAGCCCAATGGCATCAGTATGATCCCATATCTCGAGATAATGTAAGGGAAGGGGCACGGCAAGCCTTTGGCGAGATGGTGACTACGCAATACCATGTTAAAGAGGCTGATGTGATCTTGTCTCTCGACAGCGATTTCCTGACAAACGGTCCCGGTGCTGTACGGTATGCCCGTGATTTCGCCTCTCGGCGTGATGCTGCAGAGAATATAGATCAGATGAATCGTTTGTATGTGGTTGAAAGTTCACCGACACTAACCGGTGCTCAGGCGGATCATTTACTCAGTCGTCAGGCTGGCCAGATCGAAACGATTGCCCGTTTGATTGGCGCTGGGTTGGGCATTTCAGTAGCTGTACCAAATGTGATTGAAGAGAGCGTGACCCGTTGGGTATCAGCGGTCGTTGCCGACCTGCGTGAAAAGGGCAGTACGAGCTTGGTAGTAGCAGGTGATCAGCAACCCGCATCGGTTCATGTACTCGCCCATGCGATAAATGATGTTTTGGGGAATACTGGAAAGACAGTATCCTATACAGCGTCTATCGAAGTTCAACCGACGAATCAAACCGAATCACTGAAATCCCTTGTCCAGGACATGACAGATGGAAAAGTGGATCTACTGGTTGTTTTAAACTCCAATCCGGTGTATTCGGCGCCCGTGGATCTGAATATAAGCGACGCGATGGATAATGTCGCCCTCCGCGTGCATTCCGGCCTGTATCATGACGAGACGGCTGAATTGTCTCATTGGCATATTCCTCAGGCACATAGCCTTGAATCATGGGGTGATGCCCGTGCTTACGATGGCACACTTAGCGTTGTTCAGCCTTTAATCGCTCCACTCTATAGAGGCAAAAGCGAGATTGATTTTGTATCGGCCCTTGCCGGTAATCCGAACAAAAAAGGTTACGACCTGATTCGGGAGCATTGGGAAAGCCTCGGGCTGAATGGTTCTCAGTCTTTCGACGCATTCTGGCAAACGACGGTTCATAATGGATTGATTGCTGGCTCTGCTTTACCGGAAAAAACGGTTCAGATCCAGGATGTCGCGGCGAGTGTCGGTTCCCCATCATCCGCAGGTGACGGGATGGAGATTATTTTCGCTGCTGATCCCACAATTTGGGATGGCCGATTCGCGAATAATGGATGGCTGCAGGAATTACCTAAACCACTGACCAAGCTTACGTGGGATAATGCAGCAGTTATGGGACCAGGCACTGCTCAACAACTTGATGTTGAAAATACGGATGTTGTCGAACTGACGTACCTAGGTCGAAGTGTAACAGCGCCGGTCTGGATACTGCCAGGTCATCCCGGAAATTCGGTAACCGTCCATTTAGGATACGGCAGGACACGCGCCGGTCAGCTTGGAACAGCCATAGGGTTTAATGCGTATAGCCTCCGGCCTTCCGATTCACTTTGGTTCGGTAGTGGCTTACAGGTCCGTAAGACCGGTGATGAATTCCCGATTTACAGTACTCAGGATCATCATGATATGGGGCTAGAGGGTATGGGAAGTCTGTCCCGTGATCGAAATCTTATCAGAGTGGCCGATGTTGAAGAATACAACGGTGATTCAAATCTGATCCAAGAAATGTGGGAAGAGCCTGATCCAAAACGTGATATGTACCCACCAGATCACGACTACGATGGCCCCAATGCCTGGGGGATGGTTATTGATTTAAGTAAATGTAATGGGTGTAATACCTGTACCATTGCGTGTCAGTCCGAGAATAATATATCCGTAGTCGGCAAGGAAGAAGTAGGTAATGGTCGGGAAATGCATTGGATAAGAATTGACCGATATTATCGCGGCGATTTAGATTCCCCCGAGACCTTCCACCAACCGGTGCCTTGCATGCAGTGTGAAAATGCACCGTGTGAGCTGGTCTGTCCGGTGGGAGCTACGGTCCACAGTAAAGAAGGTTTAAACGATATGGTGTATAATCGATGTGTAGGGACCCGTTATTGTTCGAATAACTGTCCTTACAAAGTACGTCGATTTAATTTTTATCACTATGCAGATTTTGAGACGCCGAGCCTTCAATTGGGAAGAAATCCAAATGTGACCACCAGAAGCCGCGGGGTGATGGAAAAATGTACCTATTGTACCCAGCGCATCAGTGCGGCCCGCATAACATCGAAGAAGGAAAATCGCAATATAGAAGATGGTGAAATACAAACCGCCTGCCAGCAGGCGTGCCCTTCACAGGCGATTACCTTTGGAAACATAAAAGATAGCAACAGCCAGGTGTCGAAACTGAAAGCCACCGGGTTGAACTACGGTTTGTTGACAGATTTGAATACCAAACCCCGGACGACATATCTTGGCCGAATTCGGAATCCAAACCCGGCGTTGGAAGGTTGACCCATTAAGGAAAGTGTAAAGAGGGAGTAGGGCTTTGTCGCAAGAAGGAACAGGCATCAATCAAGAGGAGATCTACACGGGAGACCGGGTTGTTGATCCATATTACAACAACGCCACCGTAACCTCCAAGATTGCCAATATTGTGTTGGATAAAGACACGAAGACCCAATTATATATCGGGGTGGCTATAGGTCTCCCGATTATGGGTGTATTGGTGATGTCCATCACTTATTTGGTGTTAGTTGGAACCGGCATCTGGGGCTTGAATGTACCAGTTGGTTGGGGATTTGCCATCATTAATTTTGTGTGGTGGATTGGAATTGGACATGCCGGTACCTTGATTTCGGCTATTCTTCACCTGATGAAGCAGGATTGGCGTAATTCGATTAACAGATTTGCCGAGGCCATGACTATTTTTGCCGTCATGTGCGCGGGGATGTTCCCCTTGTTACATGTAGGACGCCCTTGGTTAGCTTATTGGTTGTTACCACTTCCAAATACAATGTCTCTTTGGCCTCAATGGCGGAGTCCGTTACTTTGGGACGTATTTGCTGTTTCCACATATTTCACGGTCTCTCTCCTTTTCTGGTACATCGGTATGATTCCGGATCTTGGTACATTAAGGGATCGGGCAAAACATCCTGTATTAAAACGCGTATTTGGTATCTTAGCTTTGGGCTGGCGCGGGGCGACTTCACACTGGAGCAGATATGAAAAGGCCTACCTGATACTTGCTGGCCTGTCCACGCCCCTTGTGTTGTCCGTACACTCTATTGTGTCCTTTGACTTTGCCGTATCGATTGTACCAGGATGGCATACAACCGTATTTCCACCATATTTTGTTGCCGGGGCGATATACGCCGGATTTGCCATGGTCCTGACGCTGACGATTCCTGTAAGAAAATGGTTCAACCTGCAAGGTCTTATTACACTTCGCCATCTTGAGAATATGGGTAAAATCACCATGGCGACCGGGTTTATTGTTATCTATGGATATGGGATGGAAATTTTCATATCCTGGTACAGTGCGAGTCCATATGAAGGTTTTATGATGCTTAATCGAATGACTGGCCAATATGCACCGTTCTATTGGGCGTTGATTTTCTGTAATGCCGTCAGCATTCAGGTCTTATGGATAAAGAGAGCTCGCCGAAGTCCCGCGGTTCTGTTTGTTATTTCATTAATTGTTGGCGTTGGCATGTGGCTTGAGAGATTTATTATCGTCGTGACCAGTCTGGCCAATGACTATATGCCGTCTTCATGGGACTATTACGCAGGCACCTTTTGGGATTGGAGTTTATACATAGGTACCATGGGCTTCTTTATGTTCATGATGTGCTTATTTATCCGATTCTTGCCAATGATACCTATGTCTGAAATGAAAATGATTATCCCGAAGCACAGAGAGAAGGGCAACTGAAATGAGTCATGGACATGCCTCGGCAGTGCCCAAGTTACATGGTATACTGGCTGAGTTCGAGAACGAAGAAACGATAATTGAGGCGACTGAGAAAACCGTTCAAGCCGGGTATCACAATGTAGAAGCATACACCCCCTACCCCCTTGAAGAATTAATCGATATATTGCACCTTCACAAAAACAACGTGGCGCTGGTGATTTTAATCGGTGGGTTAATTGGTTGCGCTGTGGGATTTTCCATGCAGTATTATGCCTCAGTGTATCATTATCCTATTAATGTTGGCGGTCGACCATTTAATAGTTGGCCTGCCTTTATTCCGGTGATGTTTGAGTGCACAATATTATTCGCTTCTATCTCCGCAGTAGTCGGTATGTTGGTTATGAATGGACTGCCGCGACCTAATCATCCTTTGTTCAATGTAGACAGATTTCAGTATGCTACACAGGACCGCTTCTTCTTATGTATCGAAGCGGAGGATCCTAAATTTGATCCAACAGAAACTCGTCAATTCCTTGAAAGCCTGAATCCTCATGAGGTATCTGAAGTTGAAGAGTAATCTTTTGAACTATATCCAGATTGGTTTGCTGGGCGTGTTTTGTATGATCGCTCTGGCGGCGTGCCGTCAAGATATGCATGATCAACCGCGTCCCGAGCCGTATGAATTGAGCAATTTTTTTGAGGATCGCCGGTCGTCAAGGCCTAAGTTAGAAGGCACGATTGCCCGAGGGTATTTGAGGCTTGATGAGCATTTATATACGGGAAAGGTCAATGGCGAGTTAGCGACTACCTTTCCGTTTCCCGTAACGATTGATGTTCTTAAAAGAGGGCAGGATCGATTTAACATCTTTTGCGCGCCCTGCCACAGTAAAGTTGGGGATGGTTTAGGCATGATTGTTCAGCGCGGGATGAAACAGCCGGAATCGTATCACAGTCAGCGGTTACGCGAAGTGGCCGTCGGACATTTTTTTGATGTGATGACAAACGGTCTTGGTAATATGTATAGTTATGTAGAACGTATTAAGCCGAGAGACCGATGGGCCATCGCAGCGTACATTCGAGCTTTGCAGTTGAGTCAGGGCGCTAATCTGTCTGAATTGCCGGAGCGGGATCAACAACAAATACAATCGATTGTAGAAGTGGAATAATGACGAATATCTCTGATAATCTTACAGAACAACTTGGTAACTTGCAGACCAGATCATTAGTCGTGGGACTCATCCTGGCCCTTGGTGGCTTGGGATATGCGTTTGCAATGGGAGACATGGCCCATTTTTACCAGTCTTATCTTGTCGGTTTCATGATAATCACAGGTATAACACTGGTTTGCATGGCATTTTTTATGCTCCACCAACTGATTGGCGGTCGCTGGGGATTTTTGATCCAACGTTTGCTTGAAGCCGCCATGAGTACCTTTCCTATATTGCTGATACTTTTTATTCCAATTATTCTGGGTATGCATGACCTGTATCACTGGACCCACGAAGAGGCCGTAGCCACTGATCCTATACTGCAGCATAAAGCATCTTATCTGAACGTATCGGCTTTCATAATCAGGTATTTGATTTATTTTGCCATCTGGATTGTTATTTCTTCCCTGCTTATTAAATGGTCCAATGCCATGGACGAATCTGGCGATCCAACGCTTTTGGATAAAACGCGGGATGTCTGTGGACCAGGTGTAGTGATTTTTGCTTTGACGACTACCTTCGCATCGTTTGACTGGATTATGTCGACTGACCCACATTGGTTTTCAACATTGTATGGTGTGATCATGATTGTCGATGCTGGCGGTGCAGCCTTAGCGTTTGCCATTATCATGATGGCCTATTTGCGGAACCGTGATGATTCTATCGCTAAATTGGCTGACTCGGAACGTTTTTATGACTGGGGAAAGTTGTTGCTGGCGTTTACGCTGTTGTGGTTTTATATGATGCTGTCCCAGTTTTTAATAATCTGGGCGGCCAATTTGCCAGAAGAGAATTCCTGGTACATCCATCGTTTAGAAAATGGTTGGGACATGTTGACGATCGGATTGGTATTAGGACGCTTTGTTATATCTTTTTTCTTATTATTATCGATACCAAGAAAACGAAATCCCCGGCGTTTAGCCCGCGTGGCTGTTTTTATCCTGATTATGCATCTGGTGGATATTTTTTGGCACGTAGTTCCAAATCTTCGACCTGAAGGATTCCACATCGGTCTGACCGATGTGATGGTGCCGATAGGATTGGGTTGCATCTGGTTTTTCTTCGTAATTAACAGGTTGAAAAAACGACCATTGATTCCTCAAAAAGATCCACGATTTGTAAAAATCATCGAATCGATCTCATAGAACGTGTAATAAACTGAAGGTTTACCAATGAATGATCATACCCCAGAACCAATAGATGAAAATGCAGTATCAAGAGGTCATGAGGTCATAGAGACCAATGTGTCTCTGGTTATCAAATTTGGGATCGGCTTGACGGCTATGGCTGTTATTTCTATGTTGTTAATGTGGGGGATGTTTGTAGCCGTTGAGGATTTTAACGAAGCATCTTTCGATACCCCTTCTCCACTGCTGGATCAAAACCAACTGCCTCCCGCACCCCGACTCCAGGTTATTCCTGAAGAAGATTTAGCCATATTTCGTGAGATAGAAGAGAAAAAACTTAATAGTTATGGTTGGGTTATCCGTACAGCAGACATCGTTCAGATCCCCATCGACAGGGCTATGCAATTAACCGCGGACGAAGATCGGTTTAAGTTGTCTGCTCGGCCAGAATCACTAAATGAAGGTCAATAAACATAGATGATCTATAATCGAACGATAGGCATAATAATGGTTCTGGCTATCTTTTTATTGCCAGATAGCGGGACGACGCAAACAGCCGATACGGGACCGACCTTAGCCAAAGATGTGGGTGTTGGCCCGGGGCTCGAAGCGAATGCCACACCGGCTATATTGAAGAATGTGGGCATCGAACAGAAGATCGGTACTCAATTACCCCCCGATTTAAAATTCATAGATGCATCGGGTGCATCGGTTGAACTCAGTCAATATTTCGGCAACAAACCTATTATCCTTTCTCTGGTCTACTACGATTGTCCTATGCTTTGTACGGAAGTGTTGAACGGGCTAAATAGAAGCATTGCACCTTTGGAGTTCAGGATCGGTGAGGATTTTGAGGTGATCTCGGTAAGTTTTGATCCGGATGAGACATATGACCTGGCTGCCCAGAAAAAGAAAGTCTACGTAAAGCGGAATAATCGGCCAGGCGCTGAAAAGGGGTGGCATTTCTTAACGGGTGATCAATCTTCTATTGATGCGATAACGGATGCTGTAGGTTTTAATTATGTATATGATGAGAGTGTACAACAATTTGTACATGGCAGTGCCATTATGGTTGTTACGCCAGAAGGGGTAATCTCTCATTATTTCTTCGGTATAGAATATCCATCCGAAGATGTACGTTTGGCATTGGTCGAATCGTCCGAAAATAAATTGGGTACCGTATATGATCAGGTCCTGTTGTATTGTTTTCATTACGATCCAGAGAGTGGGAAGTATGGGGTCGTAATTATGAATGTAATACGGATTGCGGGTGCCGGAACGATATTGGCCATGGGGGCTTTCATGTTTATCATGTTTCGGCGTGACCGGAGTGATAGTAATAAAGGCTCGAAATCAAAAGGAACAGCGTAATAAGCAGTTCCCTGGATGTTGTCAGTGGTGAACTGACCTAACAAAAAAGTAAAGTGAGCGTATGAACCAGGAATTTCAACTTCATCCGGAGATTGCCTCGACCTTTGCGTACGAGGTAGATCTGCTCTATTTCTTCGTCGTTGCTGTTAGTGTCATTTTTATGGCGTTGATTTGCATCTTGATTTATATCTTCGCTGTCAAATATCGGCGTCGCACCCCAGATCAACAGGCAGAAGCCCAAACACACGGTAATTTACTTCTTGAAATTGTCTGGTCTGCCATCCCTTTAGCATTAATGATGATTATGTTTGTATGGGGCACGTATCTATTTTTTAGAGTGAATCAGATTCCTGAAGGTGCCATGGAATTTTATGTCGTCGGTAAACAATGGATGTGGCACGTGCAACATCCCACCGGGCAACGTGAAATCAATGAACTCCATGTTCCTATAAATACCCATGTAAAAATGACCATGGCCTCGGAAGATGTGATTCATAGTTTTTTTATACCCGCTTTCCGTATAAAAAATGATGTGATACCGGGTCGTTATACTGCCATGACTTTTGAGGCCACAAAAACAGGTAAGTATCATCTTTTTTGTGCTGAATATTGTGGCACAGACCACTCCCGGATGATAGGTAGTGTCTATGTTATGGAGCCAGAAGACTATCAGAATTGGCTCAGCGGTGGTGTGAGTGATGAAACGCCAGAAGAGGCCGGCGCTCGATTGTTTTCTCAAATGAACTGTGTGACCTGCCATAGTGACCAGGCCGGTGCTCGAGGTCCATCTTTAAATGGAATTTTTGGCACGGAAGAATCAATGGTCGGCGGTGACCGTATTGTGGTTGACGAAGCCTATATACGCGAGTCAATAATAAATCCAAGAGCTAAAATAGTTTCTGGCTATCAATCTATAATGCCGACCTATCAGGGTCAGGTAACGGAAACCAATATTTTTAATCTGATTTCATATATAAAATCTTTGCCTAGCACGGAGGGCACTCAATAATGAGTACGATAGAATCAAACGGAGTGGTTGCTGAGCACAAAATTCCCCGTAGCCATTATTTAAATGCTACCTATACGGTCAAATCGTGGTTATTTACGATGGACCACAAGCGGGTGGGCATCCTGTACTTGTTATCGATTTCCTTCTTCTTCTTAATTGGGGGCACATTTGCAAGTTTGATTCGTTTGGAATTAGCCACGCCACAGGCTGATTTACTGGAAGCGGATCAATATAACACGGCATTTACCATGCATGGGATCGTGATGATATTTTTCTTTCTGATTCCATCTATTCCGGCCGTATTTGGTAATTTTATCATGCCGTTAATGATTGGTGCAAAGGATGTCGCCTTTCCCAAATTGAATTTGGCAAGCTGGTATTTGTTTATATTCGGTGGTACGTTTGGTATATTGACCACTTTACTGGGAGGGGTTGATACAGGGTGGACCTTTTACACGCCCTTTAGTAGCACGTATTCCAATGGCAATGTGATCTTGGCAGGTATGGCAGCGTTTATTGCAGGTTTTTCCTCTATTCTAACCGGTCTCAATTTTATGGTGACGATCCATAAAATGCGTGCACCCGGGCTTACATGGTTTAAGATGCCGTTGTTTGTATGGGGGATGTATTCAACCAGTCTCATAATGGTCCTGGGCACACCGGTAATTGCTATTACACTCGTGTTAATGATGGTTGAACGAGGATTACATATAGGCATATTCGACCCCAGCCTTGGTGGCGATCCGGTCTTATTTCAGCATCTGTTCTGGTTCTATTCTCACCCTGCAGTGTATATAATGATCTTGCCAGGTATGGGCGTTATTTCAGAGGTCATTGGTGCATTTTGCCGAAAGCGAGTCTTCGGGTATGAATTCATCGCGATGTCGAGTGTTTCTATCGCTGTGCTCGGCTTTTTCGTATGGGGACATCATCTTTTTGTCAGTGGGCAGTCTATCTATGCGGGTATGGTCTTTTCCTTTATTACCATGCTCGTTGCAGTCCCCTCTGCCATAAAAATATTTAATTGGATGGCGACGATATATCAAGGCTCTGTATCTTATGATGCGCCAATGCTCTATGCATTGGCCTTTATCGGCCTTTTTTCGGTTGGTGGTCTGACTGGTGTGTTTTTGGCTTTAATGGGGCTGGATATCCACATGCACGACACGTATTTTGTCGTGGCCCATTTTCATTATGTTATGGTGGGGGGAGCCGTTACCGCCTTTATGGCCGCGGTGCACTTCTGGTGGCCAAAGATTACTGGTCGTATGTATCCAGAGGGATGGTCCCGGCTTGCCGCTTTTATGATCTTTGCGGGATTTAATTTGACGTTTTTTCCTCAATTTATAGTCGGCTACCTCGGTATGCCGCGTCGATATCACGTCTATCCTGAAGAGTGGCAACTTTTGAACGTCATGTCTTCTGCCGGAGCTACCGTTTTAGCCGTTGGTTTTGTTATCCCAGCCATTTATCTGTTATGGTCTATGAAAAATGGTAAAATAGCCGGACCGAATCCGTGGCGCGCAGTGGGGTTGGAGTGGACACTCAGTTCTCCACCACCAGAACATAATTTTCCAATAACACCAATTGTCGAAGATGAGCCATATAGTTATGGACAAATCATCGAAAATCCAGTAATCGAAGAAGACGAAGAGGTTGGAGTCGTAGGATAATCAAGTCTATAGCTGATTGTATATGCCATAGAGCCTGGCCAGAACGTGTATCATTAAGCGTATCGGACCAACTAATGTAAGGAGTCAGACGGTGTCAGTCAGTACGGAAACGGTCCCGCATGACCATGATGAGCATACCGAGCATCCAGAATATCATCGTCATCACTATGATGATATGGACCAGCAGAACGACGCCGCTAGTTTAGGCATGTGGCTGTTCATGTTGACGGAAGTGATGTTCTTTGGCGGGTTCTTCCTTGGATACTCGATCTATCGAAGTCAATATTACGAATCATTCGTCAATGGTAGTCATCACCTGGCCATGTTTTTAGGCGGTTTTAATACGGTCGTCCTGATTACGAGTAGTGTGACGATGGCTTTTGCTGTCCGAGCCGCGCAGCTTGGGAAGAAGAGCCATATTCTTGGCTTTCTGGTAGTGACCCTTGTTCTTGCCGGAGCTTTTTTGGTGGTCAAGTATATTGAATATAAGGACAAGTGGGATCATCATTTGATACCCGGTACTGACTTTCTCTGGACGGATGCGGGTGATCCACTGACGGTTCAATTATTTTATGGTTTTTATTTTTGTATGACTGGTATGCATGGTGTCCATGTGATCATTGGTATGGGGCTGATTATCTGGTTGTTGGTGCGTACAGCTCAGAATAAGTTTACTACAGAATACTATGCTCCAATCGAGAATTTTGGTTTATACTGGCACTTTGTCGATCTGGTATGGATTTTCTTGTTCCCCTTATTGTATCTCATCGGCGGCTTACACGAGTAATTTTAAAAGGTTAAATCATGGCTGAACATGCTGAACATGAAGGACATCACATTGCGTCAGTTACCAACTATCTGATTATATTTACACTGCTGTTGTTGCTTACTGCAGCAACTGTCGGTGTGGCCTTTATTGATCTTGGTGTTTTTAATACCGTAATGGCTCTTGCTATTGCCTCCGTCAAAGCGATGCTCGTGATTCTCTATTTCATGCATTTAAAATTTAGTCCCAGCCAAACTAAATTGGCTGCTGCTGCTGCGATTTTCTGGTTAATGATCATGCTCACCATAACTGCATTTGATTATGTCGGTCGCGGGTGGCAGCATATTCCAAATGGGTGGTAAAATAAGTTAGAGGGAAGGCCAGAATATGTTAGTCGATGGTAGGAAACTTCGCTTTGTTGAGGAGAACCGATAGTGTATTTACTACTATCGGTTTTTTTATAGCAGAGGCAGGTAGGTATCCAATTCGTAATCGGTGACTTGAGAGCGGTAACGGTCCCATTCCGTACGTTTATTTTCCAGTAATTTATCGAATATTGTTGCCCCGAAACTGTTATGAAGAAGCTCACTTCTTTCAGCTAGTTTAATCGCTTCGTTCAAGTCCCTGGGGAGTGATTGCACGCCCATTTTTTGAACTTCGTCGTTGGACATGTCATTCAAACTTCTGCCTGCAGGCGGCCCTAACGCATACCCTTTTCAATACCCTCAAGGCCAGCTGCAAGAATCACAGCAAAGGCCAGATAGGGATTGCAAGCCGGATCGGGGGCCCGATATTCAATTCGCATGGCTTTCTACTTTCCGGGGGTATGTGCTGGCAGACGGATCATATCCGCACGATGCCGCAATGTCCAGGATACATAGAGCGGGGCTCCATAGCCGGGGACCAATCTTTTATACGAGTTTGATCCACTGATTAGTAACGAGCATGGTCTCAGGTGCATGTCTCATCAACCCAGCGATAAATGCCCGGGCTTCATCAGAAAGATGGTAGGGTTTTTTTCCGTCATAATAAACGTTGGTACTCCCTCGGAATAACGACAAATGTACGTGCATACCGCTTCCAGTATGCCCTGCATGAGGTTTGGGCTTGAAAGTGGCATATACCTTGTGACGGACCGCGACTTCTTTTACCACAAGACGATATGTCATGGTATAATCCGCCATGGTCATGGCATCTGTATAGCGAAGGGAAATTTCACTCTGACTGGGTCCTCGCTCGTGGTGGCTGAATTCAACACCAATCCCCATCTCGTCAAGGGCGATAACCGTATCACGAGGTAAATCACTTGCTCCGTGCAGAGGGGGATTAGATCGAAATAACCCCCCATTTCAAGAGAAGGTAGTGGTAAATCCGGGGATTCTATATAGTAGTATTCCAGTTCTGGTTGAACGTAGAAGGCATAACTCTGTTTAGATGCTCGATTCAGGATTTTTTGAGGACCTGACGCGGATCTCCCTCATAAGGCTCAGAACCATCAGGCTCAAGGATGTCACAAAACATACGCCCTACGACACTCTCCTTCGGTCGCCAGAGAAGTATCTGAATACGTACGCGGATCCGGCAGAGCAAGCATTTCATGTTCATCATTTCGGGTGAAGCCTTCAATGGATGAACCATCAAAAACCTCGCCATCGTTGAGCGCATCTTCCAACTTTTCGACGGTTATTGCAAAGCTTTTTAATAAACCCAGAATGTCCGTAAACTTCGACCGGATGAACTTCACATCATGCTCATGTGCCATTCTGACGGCAGAATCTTTCGCGTCGCCATCATTTTCATTCATGGTTCATTTACCTAGCTAGCGCTACCCAAATTATCTGAGCAAAAAAATACAATGCTTCGACTTTCCAGTTGACTTTTTCGTATCTATTTTTATTATATACTCGTTCTCTCCCAGTCGTATCTGTTTGAAACTTGTTGCTAAAATCGTGTTGATTTGTAGACCTGATCAACGGTATACAGGGACGAATTTATATCTCATGAGTGCAAGAAACAATAAAAGTCCACGGAAGCCAAATGATCGTCGCAATCGTGAAGAGGGCCGACCGACCTTGGCTCCAAAGTCCAATCGCACGAAGCGATGGAAAGACATGTATGAATCAGGGGCATTAAGCGAGGACGATCCCATTCAAGACGATGATCTGTTTTCATCAGACGAAGATAAAGACGAAGATGCGTAATGCCCCTATAGGCCTTCTTATCCTATAGGGGCATTTTATTTCGCCTTTATCACCGAGCTGATTTACTCAGCAACTCGTTTTTCTGATACTATCGCCAGGCAGAATTTCACCAGGTTATCTATCTTATTTTTTCTTTTTCAGCATTGCCTGAAGACGCAATTTACGACTTTGTTTTTCTCTGTGTCGTCGCTGTTTTAACTCTCGTTGCCGTTGCCGCATGATCTTCCTCCTTGAAATAGATAAAATAAAGCGTCTCAACATCATCGGAAATAAATGGCGGTGTTAAGAGGGATCCGTCCAAACATCATTCGTTGGAAATGACAGATAGAACTTGATAATTTAATTTATGAGTTACAGCTTGTATCTCCGATCGTTTATTGATATAAGACAGGCTGACATATGAAGTGTCCCCCGGTCCCATTGTCAATTGCCGCTCGTTGCGCGCGACCTCTTTTTCCTCTTCGTCATGCCAGGTTAGAGTAATAGATACGTCATGAGGTGTTACACCTTGATGCGTGACGCCAAGACGTACACGCCAAATTTTCTCGGTTATCGTTGGTTCAATTGCAAAGAGGCTTACCAGTTGTTTTAACCGTTCTGGCATAACGAAAGCCTGATCAAGTTGTCCAAAGGCATAGGGGATAAATACAGCACATATCGCCAGGGCTAAAACACGTCTTTGGACCGGTGATGAGACTTTTGGTTTATGATCTTTGCTCTGAATCTTTTTGTTCACGTGCTGGTGCATCCTCTTGAGGATTATCCCATAGCTCAGCCTGTCGATCACGAATACGATTTTTGAGTTGATTTTGTCTTCGGGCGGTTCTGGTATGAATACGCTTATTTCTTCGACGCATAATATTAAAGAGAACAACAAGAATAACGAAGATAATAAAGATGTTGCTGGACAACATGTCGAGCATCATTTCCATGGTATTAATCCCCGAATCACCTGATGACAGTCAGTGCAACAATGTTGTAATTTAAACGTTTTTCAAGAAAATATGCAACACATTTTACGAGTTGACTATTGCTATCAGAAAATTTGAATTGGTAATTTTAGTGTAATCAATGACTTAGATAATCAAAGCCGGATGGACATCCGTGGGGTCTCGAATCAATGGTGCGTTTATTAAGTAAATCGGATATGGTTTCTCTCCTACACATGGATGATGTGATCCATGCTGTGGAAGAAGGATTTCGAACATTGAATCCACAGGAAGACCATATCCCTGTCCGTCTGCCTTTACAGATTACGGATCGAGAGAGCGTGGTTTTGTTTATGCCTGCCTATCATTCCGCTTCCAAAACAATGGGAGCTAAAACGGTCAGTGTGTATCCTGAAAATCCGGCCTCGGGCTTACCTGCTATTATGGGGTATTATACACTTTTCGATGTTACATCCGGTAAGCTGATGGCGCTAATGGATGCTACCTATCTGACTGGCATTCGTACGGCGGCAGCGTCTGCCGTCGCTACAAAATACTTGATTCGAAAAGAAGCCCGAATCATGGGAATTATTGGAGCCGGTGTACAGGCTCGTTTTCATGCCGAGGCCATGTTGTTGGTGCAGCCGATTGATGAAGTTATCATCTCAAATCGCTCTGTTGAAAAAGGTGCGCGTTTGGTTCAGGAATTAGCATCACAATATGCCATTCCCGTTCATCTGGCAGAAACAGCGGATGCGTGTGCGGCGCAAGCGGATATCTTGATTACCTGTACCGCAACAAGAGAGCCGTTATTTGACGGCCATGTGTTGAGACCGGGGACGCATATCAATGCTATAGGCGCATACACACCTGAGATGAGAGAGCTGGACAGCGGGACCCTTCAACATGCACAAGTGTTTGTAGATACTTATGCTGGGGCCTTTGAAGAAGCAGGAGACCTTCTTATTCCAATACGCGAAGGGATCATCAATCGAGATCATGTTCAGGCTGAATTGTCGGACCTGGTCAAGGGACAAAAGCCCGGACGGACAAATGACCAAGATATTACTGTTTTCAAGTCAGTAGGCTATGCCATGGAAGATGCCGTAACCGCCAGGTTAGCTTATGAAAAAGCTGTTGAAGGGGATATTGGTTTACTCTTCGGTTTAGATGTATGAATCGTGCTTTGATCATACGTGCGGGGGCTGTAGGGGATGTCATCCTGACGCTACCAGTCTTGGCTGCATTGAAACATCATTATCCCGATATCACCATCGATGTATTGGGGAATACCACCAATTTAGCCTTAGCAATCGAAGGGGGATATGCCCAAACGGCCTTCTCTGTTGACGGTAGAGAAATGACCTCTCTATTTATAAAAAATGCCACCCCGTCCAGAACGATTTGTCAAATGATGAAAAGATACGACCTGGTGGTTTCCTATTTGCCTGATCCGGATGGCGTGTTTAGAGGCCAGATAAGGCGGTTATCAGGCGGTCAGATAGTGAATGGAAACACTAAACCGCCCCCTCATCAAAGAACGCACATGTCCCGTGTGTTGATGTCCGCGCTACAACCCCTGAATATCAAAACTGACGCAAGCGTACCTGAACTACGTGTGGCTCCTTCACCTGTTCCAGAGGAATTTATATCAGGCGCGCCATTAATCGTTGTGCATCCCGGTAGTGGTGGAAAATATAAATGCTGGCCGTTGGATCGCTATGCGGCCCTAATACACCGGATAGCGGATCAGGGCTATCGGTCGGTGATCACAGCGGGCCCTGGTGATGATGAGACCCTCCATGAATTGTTAGGCCTCATTGACGTAAATAATTGTTTAATTTATGAAAATCGATCGTTAAAAGAGATAGCAGATTTATTGACACACTGTCGAGCAATGATTGGTAATGATACGGGGATTACACACCTTGCTGCGGCTATTGGCGCACCCACTGTGGCGTTATTCGGTCCAACAGATCCCGCCGTTTGGGGGCCCCGTGGCCGCAAAGTTCGGACCCTTTGGGGCAGCGAGGTTATTGAGGAAGATGTTGGCGTAAAATCCTGGGAGGGGCCGTATTTTTTAAAGATCCTGACAGAGATTGAGGTGGATTTAGCAATGGCCGTATTAGAAGAGGTGGGTAGGGATTGAAGGATTTATCGAGTTGGTGATTTGTCCATGCAAGGGGTATTGATAGCCGATTTCAACATTAATCGTGATGCTTTATCAATTCTTCTTTTGCCCAATGGATGGCTTTTTTTACGGATTCTATATTGGGGGCACCTCCCATGGCGATCTCCGGTCGTCCACCACCACGTTCCCCTATATGCTGCATGGTATTTTTCATAAGTGTGCCCATCGTATAAGGAAGTCCGTCGCTTCTTGCGAAGATTAATTGCATTTTATCAAGGCCGCCGCCCAGCAGTACGACGCATTGATGACGGGTGATAAGCTGGTGGGCTAAAAGACGAATTTCATCCGCATTACGATCAGTGAAAGTTTGGGTTAGCAAAGGCATATCAGAAATAACCTGTATTTCCGAGGCCAACTCATCCGCTTCATACACGAGTAATTTTTCAGTCAGCGCACGAATTTTTCGCTCCCCCTCTTTGCGGCCTGTCTGCATTTTGTTTATAGCATCCAACACCTCTGATTCATTCATCTCCAGACTTGATGATAGCCGATTCATCCAGTCGATACGCCTGACATAATCCGTCCTCGCACGAAGGCCACAAACGAATTCAATACGATATAATCCGCCATGAACCCGTTTTGGTTGACGGTCCAGGATTTGAATCATTCCGAGTTCGCCGGTTGTACGACAATGGGTTCCTCCACACGCGGTACGATCTATCTCATGGATATCGATAATGCGAAGCGGACCGGTACGTTCTGGTGTTTTTCTTAGATTCAATGCCTCGATGTGGTCTGGATTAACCCAATACGATGTGACAGGATGATTCTCTGAAATAATATCCTGTAACCGATGCTCAACCGCATCCCATTCTGAAGGGGTAACAGGTGATCGTTCAATATCAATTGTGGAGAGGCAGGCACCCATATGAAACGAGGTGGTATGCGCATCGAGTACAGAGATGAACGTTTCGGAGAGTATATGCTGGCCGGTATGCTGCTGCATATGGTCATATCGGCGAGACCAGTTGATTTCGCCGTGGACGTCATTTTCAGGGAGTTCCTGCGCGAGGACATGTACAATATGATCCCCCCGGTCTTCGACATCAATAACCGCTCGACCGTTTAAGACACCCGTATCGTGTGATTGACCTCCTGACGTAGGATAGAAACGGGTCTGATCGAGGACCACACCTGGCTTCCCCTCGACATCACAGCGGTCGATAACCTGTGCCTGAAAGGATGTTGCATACGCATCATCAAAATATAGTCGGTCGGTCATGGGTTTAATGATCCTAAGGTAAACTTTCCAAAATCCTAACAGGTTACTTATTGTTTCCGATATACATTTCCATATGACTGGTGTTGTTTCCCCAATAGGGATAGTCGCCGGTTTTACTCTGTTTAATGCCCTTTACCCAGGGTTTCCTCAAGGAGGCAATCCGGGCATAATATAGAAAGACGGCACCAACGTCTTCAGACAAGATCTGCTGGGCCTGGTCATAGCGTTCGAACCGTTTGGTTGGGTTCATCTCTCCTGCCGCTTCGTCGACAAGTTGATCGAAGGATTCGTTTTTCCATGGATGACGGCCGTATCCAATCGGCTGGTGACGCCAGACCATGGACAGCATGTTGTTCGGATCAGGATAATCATAGTTGTACTGGATCAAGCTCATGGGAATTTTCCATTGGAACATGGCCTGTCTGTATGATCGACTTTCAACCACTTTAATCAAAATGTCTACGTTCAAATTCTGTTTTAACATCTGCTGAATATATAAAGCAATATTCTGGTTGTTGACGCTGTTAATCCACAACTCATACCGCGGGAATCCACGTCCATTGACGTATCCTGCTTCCGAAAGCAGAGATTTGGCCAGCGTTGGATTATATTGTTGGGTGCCTTTAAATTTTCCGTAGGCATGACCGGGATAGCCGGGGGGTAACATGGAATAGGCCGGTTGGCCCATGCCTTGAAGAACGATTTTACATAAAACCTCTCGGTCGATAGCATGAGCAAAGGCCCGGCGCACTTTAAGATTATTGAAAGGGGCTGACTGGGTATCAAAATACAGGTAATGGGTTTGAAAGCCGGCACTGATGTCCAGCTCTTTCATGAGTTGTGGATTCTTCTTAATACGGGCAACTTCCCCTGCTGTGATATTTTGAAAATCAATTTCGTTGTTCTCATAAGCCAGGGTGTTGCCCGGCATCATCTGCAGGTTAGAGAATTTTCCAACTACCCGTTCAATAAAGGCTTTATGTGGTCCATTATAATTCGGGTCGAGGGAAAATTCGTACTGAGCACCACGACGCCATTCGGTCAACTTGAATGTGGCATTGCTGACACAATTACCCTCTTCTGTCCACTTAGCCCCATATTTTTCCACCTGCCATCGGGGAACCGGACCGGAGGTTGGAAACGAGGCGATAAGAGGAAAATACGGACAGGGTGCTTCCGTCTCGACTTCAAAAGTATAATCGTCAACCGCTCTAACCCCAACGGTATTGGGGTCAGTCGATGTACCTTGATTGAACGCTTTAGCCCCTTTGATTTCATAATAAAACACAGCATTCGTATTACCACTGTTCGGGTCTATCAAACGCTTAAAGGTATATTCGAAATCATGAGCTGTTACGGGGCGGCCATCGCTCCACAAGGCCCCTTTACGAAGATAAAAAGTCCACTATCTACCATCCGGGGAAACCTCCCACCGCTCTGCTGCTGCCGGGGTCAGTTCATTGTTGTGATCCAGCCGGGTCAACCCTTCGAAGGTAAATACCGCCCCTTTGGCCTGATAGATAGCGATACTGATATCCAGGGTCGTCGGTTCTTCATGCAGCAAACGGAGCATCTGTTGATCTAATGGCGCTGCATCCGAAGGCATGGTTTTACCAACCGTATTTATGATTGGTGCCCCGGCTTGTTGAGATGGGAGCGTGAAAAATAAGAGGGCACTAAGTATTAAGGCGGAGGACATCCATTTTATGAGAGACATGGTGAATTGTTATTTTTGAATGGTGGATGGTGAACCGCATGGCGCTCGTAGGAGCCCGCAGGGATCAGCCATGGAGAATTAGGTTTACAAACCTTGAATGGTCTCGGCTCGGTCTCCGGTAATATCCGGATGACATCTATGACGTCAATCAGGAGAGAAAGGCTATTGACGATAAGGACCGCATATATCCAGAAGACGAACAGAGGCTCAGTTGGTTGATTGGTGAGGGCGGACCAGAGATAGGCGATCAGGGGGAACCAGACAAAATGACCGAGGCCGAGTAGCCGGGTAAATCCACTGTGAGAGGTAATACGACTCATCAGGATCGCTGCAATGGCAAAAACAGCTATCGCGACTTGCGCTTCAATATGAGAGATGAGGATGAGGGGCAGGATCATGTTACAAATCATGAGCAGCATCACCCAACTCTTCCATAATAGAGGCAAACGCATGAGGCCTTTGTTGAATCGAAAAAATCCTTGCACGGTTGAGTCCAATTTTAGAGGGTCAGCTATCGAGGTTGAGCGTGTTTCTCCTACCTCAGGGACCATTCGGCTTCACCATGGTCGTATAATGTAAGACGACAGGATTTGCTGAACTGATATGTCGTCGTCTCCTCCACAGGTGAGGTTTTCATAGTAAATGCAAGAATCCCTGCCGGAAGTTCCTCATGAGATTCAATACAGAGGCTGATATCCGGTCCGGTGTATACAACCTGTCCTTCTAATTCATTAGCCTTGTACCCATACGTGAGTAGCTCATGGTTTAATAACCTAGCCTCTGCCTGGGGTAACGAGAGGGTCACGGAGGTAATGTCCTGAAACAAGCGGGATGTTGAGGAGATCTCACCTGTATCACTGCGATAACGGGTCAATATCTGCCTTCGGGTGATCCCCGGGATCGCGGGGGCCAGGTCGGGTGCCCACTGTTTCAGGAATTCTGAACGATATTCCATAACCCAGGTCATAAGACGGTGGTTGTCATCCCGTGGTATTTCTACGGTCCAGAACCAGGGCATATCCAGGTTTTTGTATTTTCTGGATCGGCTATATCGTCTGACCAGTGGATAGATATTCGATCGCAACCTGTTTTCGATACCCAGACTGGCATTTTCTTTTTCTACCCCGAATGCGATGCCATCACGAGGTGCCCACGACGTAGCCTCCGGATTCATGAATTCGAAATAGGTATGCTGGCCATAAAAATAGCATCCCGTCCAGGACATGCCGGTCGCCTCATCATGCGTGGTTCGATCCTCAGACCAGGCAAACTGTTGTTTCAGGACGTCTGAATGTACAATAGCCCGATAAGTTTCGATATCGACGAAGATGAGCAGGTGGTTAAGGTATATAGGGGGCATGATATTTTTGATTTATGAGTGGTGATTTATGAGGTATATCCGTTGCCAAGCGAAAGATTTCACGTGTATTAAAACATTGAAAAAAATAAGTTAAATCAACAATTAACAGTACACGACAAAAACCGATGTTGCCCATTGTCATCCGGACGAAAGCCGGGAACCAGCGTCTTTAATGTCGTGTACTATGTCAACAATTATAAATCAACATTCGTAATTGGTTCTATCGTATTAACCGGGTACTGTGGATCTTTAGAGGGAGAAAGGTCTTTCGGGTCATTCAGCATACTTTCTTTATCTGGTGGAACGACGTCGTTGTTCACAAGCGGGTCGTCTGTTTCCTTCATCCATCGGTCGAGACGGGCTCTCATGTCGTCTAAGATTTTTTTATGTTGGGGGTCATCGGTCAGGTTGTTGCATTCAGACGGATCAAAGAGGGTGTCGTAGAGTCGCTCTTGCGGGATGGACCGTTTTTGCCACCCGTGAGCCATTAATTCGGATTTGGTGATGCTGTCGTCGCAGTTCGTCAGAGCAGGTAAAGCGCGGTGACTATAATGGCGTATATATTTCCACCGGTTGGTGCGGACCGCGCGTTGGGGTTCGTAGGCGGCATGGTAATTCACTTCTGCGAAGGTCTCTTCACGGGTCTGTTTTTGTTCACCACGGACGAGCGGCATGAAAGACGTGCCCTGAAGCCAATCGGGAGGATCTATGTTAATCAACTCACAGATGGTGGGGAAAATATCAATATGGCTGACCATGCCATCGACTACTTTGCCCCCCTGACATTCATCCGGACCGCGTAGAATGAGGCTGACTCCCATACCGTGGTCGGTCAAGTGGCACTTCATCATCGGAAAAGCAATACCGTGGTCAGTCGTACAAATGATAAGGGTGTTTTCCAGCAGACCATGCCGGTCCACGGCATCAAATACCCGGCCCATTTTCGCATCCAGGTTCCGCGCGGCATCAATGTAGAGGGCCATATCTTGTCTAAATTTTGGGGTGTCCGGATACGGTGCAGGTGTTTGAATGTAACGGGGGTCGGTCGCTGGCTCCCCTTCGGGGGGTGGTGAGAATCCGTCCCCCATCCGGTGTGTTTCTCCGAAGCCTATGTCGAGGAAAAACGGTTTGTCATGCTGTTCCGACAAGAAGGATACAGCCATTGCATCCGCGGGGGCTTGAGGATCACCGGCTTCTTCACGTAACTTACGTGACCAGCCAGCCTCATCCAGGTTTTTGACGACATGCTGAATGCCCGCCAGGGCGGTCTCATAGCCTGCTTTCTGGAGGGTATGCATAATCAGGCGTTCCGGATGATGGATCGACCAACCCCGATTGACCAAACCGAACATGCCACAACTATGTGCCCATTGGCCTGTCAATAAAGCCCCACGACTGGGTGAGCAGGTTGGATTGGCGCAATAGGCTTGACGAAACAGCACCCCTTCTTCTGCAAGGCGTTGGATATGTGGGGTTGGAATTGCATGTCCATATGGTTGTATATATCGCCCGGTATCGTGAGAGTGGATATAGATGATATTAATCGGGTTCATGTTGATCTCTCCATTACGGGGTTATGTGACGGGACTGTCCATCTGATCAAAGACCTCTTTATGGCCTAAAACGATCCTGTTTATTGCTTCCTGATCAGGCTCCAGAGACCATTCGTCACGTTCATGGGTTCCTCCGAGGAGAATACCGTCTGTCCTGGGAAACATATAGAGCCCTCTGTGGATCAACAGATAGTCGACTTCATGCTGCGGTAACAGAAAAGTTAGCTGACCTTTAATAGGTATGAGTGACTTATCATTAAAGAGATCACGCGCCCCAAGTCCTGTACAATTGATGAGGACTGGTTCTGTAAGGGCTGCCAGCTCTCTTCGGTCTGTGAAGGTGTTAATCTCGATCTTGCCACCAGACAGGTAGAAGTCGCGTAGGACCGCATTCAGGTAGACCGGTGGTTCGATAAACATCGTATCATAGTGCAAAGCATAGGCTGTATGAAACGGATGGGTACCGGTTGACAGAATCTTTGTTTCAGGATACAGATCTGGATATTGCCTTACTATGCCTCCTGGTGGGGCGGGAAGATTTCGTAGAATATAATTACTCACCCAACGAACGCCGTAATACGCCCCGGCGAGATCCTGAAAATATCGATAGGATAAGCGCATGGCCCTATAAAATTGTTTATCGAAGGTTCCCGTGGTTTGGCCGGGGTCGAACACGGAAGATGGCGACCATTGCGCCCCGGCGATATTAGACGTCGTGTCTGGAGGTAGTTCACGGGTATAGATCGTTACCTGCCAGCCCTGTCGCTGCATCAGTCTGGCTGTCGCCAGGCCGACGGCGCCACAACCCAGGACGGCACATTGTTTTTTTCCGGTTTCAAGCGCCAGTTCCATCGCCAGGTGGGCGGTCCCCCAGGACAGGGTCACTCCACCCCCACCGTGGCCGTAATTATGGATAATCGTTTTTTCATCAAGGCTTTCCGACCGTATGACGAATCCACTTGCCCGAAATGGCCGCAGACCCACAACGGTTCGGATGATCCGATCCCGGGCGACATGCACCCTGGCCAGGCGAAGATGAGGGGAGATCGGCGGCCGTAGGGCAGGTTTTGGACCACATCCACCGATTAGCAACCCCATGGAAGACAAGCCAAGGGTTTTCAATACGGTACGACGGGAGACCGGCAATGGGGTATACATGCGCTCTACCCTCTTGAGGGTTCTGACATGGTCTGGCGTGCTTTAGCAGAGAGGGCGGCGACATGACTGTCGTTAGCCATGATTTGCTCAAGATGAATATGACGTTCCGGTCCTGCCGTATTGATCATCACCTCGCTGTACGGACGGTCTACCCAGTAACGCGAAAAGGCCTCAAGATATTTACGCAGGTCCACCAGCATATCATCAGGATACCGTTGTGACAGGTTTATAGTAAACATGCGCCGCCGGCCTCCTCCTCCGAAGGCTGCATGTTTGGTATTATGCTGGAAGCAAACGATATCACCAGGTTGGGTTTCCAGAGCTATCGCTGGGATTTGCTGACCGGATACACCCAGGTGCGTATCACTTTCTCTTACCAGTTTTTCAAGGGCAAGCGCGTAAGTATCTTCAATTTTGTGACTGCCCGGCATGACGCGCAGGGCACCGGTATCTGCGGTTAAAGGATCCAGATAGAAGGCGATTTTGACATGACGTAAAACCTTATTAAATCCATCCGAGTGCCATACCGTATCGCCTGCATAATAATTCCCATCGCTGCCCATATAGTTGAAATCGGCACCTAACAAACTCGTGGCGATACCGACAATGCGAGGATCATCCAACAGGGTCGACAGATAGGTGCTCTGGTCGATAAATGGCACGATACATGATCGTTTTTCTCCATCATGCAATTCGCCATTATGACCACCGCCGCGTTCCGACCAGACCTGTTCGAATTCGTTGGAAATCCGGTCTGTTTTATCGGACAATAAACGAGGGAAGCTGAGAAAGCCAAAGGTATAAAAATAGGCGAGTTGTTCATCATTCAGGACAAAAGGTACTGACATGGTTTAAACTCCGGGGAAAAGGTGGTATTCAAGCATCCAACATATCATGGACCAGATTAACCATTCTGTCCTGGGTAAACGGTTTTGGCAATACAGCAATTTCAGAATCATCAATGCCGTGCATCGCCACCGTTTCCGGTGGATAGCCTGTCATGAAAAGAACTTTCAGATCAGGATAATGAGATTGGAGCACGTCGGTGAGTGCTTTGCCACTCATTTGTGGCATAATTATATCTGTGACGAGCAGATCGATTTGCCGATCACGCTGTTGATTGACCATTAACAGGGCCTCCATACCGGATGGGGCCTCCAGAACATGATAGCCTTGACCTATCAACACTTGTGCTGCGAATGTCCGTACCGCCTCGTCATCTTCAACCAGGAGGACACAATCTTTGCCCGACGGCAGAGAAACAGGGCTTGCTTCTTCTTCGGTGACTTGCTCTTTGGCTTGGGCGGCAGGGAAGTAGACATAGAAGGAGGAACCGGCACCGATGGTACTTTCGACATTTATATAGCCGTTATTCTGCTCCATAATGGCATAGCAGGTTGCCAGGCCAAGGCCTGCACCTTCTCCGAAATCCTTAGTGGTATAGAACGGCTCAAAGACCTGTTCTCTGATCTCTTCGGGAATGCCCTGACCGGTATCGTGAATGGTCAGCTGGACATATTCTCCCGGCCGGAGTCCAAATCGATGTTGGGTCCCATCCGGGTAGAGGGAAACATTGCTCGTTTCGATTGTTATAGCACCGCCTTTCGGCATGGCCTCCCGGGCATTGACGATCAGGTTAATCAGAATCTGTTCAATCTGTCCCGGGTCGATGAGTACCGATTGCAGATCGGTATCTAATTGGTTGATCAAAGTAATATCTTCACCGATCAGACGTCCGAACATTTTCTCCAGGTTAAGGATAAATTTGTTTAAATTCAAGACTATCGGGGCTTCCGGTCTTCGTTTTGAAAAGGCGAGTAACTGCCGGATTAAGTTGGATGCGCTAGTGCCGGCTTTTCTAATTTCATCAAGATGTTCTCTGGTTGGATGGTGCTCGGGCATTTGACGAAGGGCCAGTTCTGAGAAACCCAGGATGGCCGTAACAAGATTATTAAAATCATGCGCAACGCCACCTGCCAGTCGTCCGATGCTTTCCATCTTCTGGCTCTGCAGCAGGCGTTTTTCCAACTCTTTTCGCTCTGTGGCATCACGGAGGGTAGCCAGATAGGCGCGGGTGCCTACCCATTCTATCTCAACCACCTGCATTTCAGCGATCGTTACCTCGCCATCGGACTGAGCAATATCAAATTCGGTTATTTTTCCGGTGACAATAGGAAATTCAAAGGGAGATCCGATCAGCTTTTGTGCTGACTGTTTAAACAAGCTTTCTGCAGATGGATTGACAAATTGAATGATGCCCTCGCGATCGATAATCACCATCGCATCGGCAGTTTTCTGAATAATGGTTTGTAAGCGCGTTTCAATGGCATGCAGTTGTTGCATTTGGGATTCATAATGCCTTCGAATGTTCTGCCAGGCGAATATCGTATGGATAATGCTTATGATAGTCGATGTATCTGTTTGGGTATCAAGTAAATAACTTATGGCCCCCCTTTGAACGACCATCATGGCATCCTGCTCAGCTTCCTCCTTGACCAGCACAATAATCGGCATGTCCGGAATCTGAGCATCGACACTATCAAAAGTAGCCACGCCGGAACTATCCGGTAGATCGAGGGCGAGGATAATGGCATCAAAAAGTTCTTGCCTCAGAAGAAGGGTGGCATTGTTTAGGGCATTTACTCTGGTGTAGGTAAAAGATGAGAAGGGAAGGTTGGCATTTTCCAACACATTCTGTATGACCCCCGCAATGGGTAGCTCATCAGCAACCAGCAAGATATGGATAGGATTAATCATAGGAGCGTGTGCGTCCGGATAGTATGAATTCTGGTGGGTTTCAATTCGAAATATCCCAGAAGGATTCCGCCCGTGTTTGATTAGAGCGTCAGGATGTTACTCATGCACCGCGGGTGCGGTCAATACGGTTTGTCCGGGGCCTGTCATCGGATACCCTTGGCTGTAAATAAATCCAGCGTGTTTTGAATAATACCTTCCATACCAGGCTTTAGCCGGGCCGGATAACCATATTCACCATAACTATCCACCTCATATCCACCTTCGTCGATTTGTGGGGATATAGGCAGGTAAAGTCCTTCTCCGTTGGCATACCCAATAGGAAAGGTGACCCCAGCCGGATAATAGCTTACAATATGTAATCCGTGACCTGCTACCGGTTCTCCCTCTATAGCAATGAGGCGAACGGTTGTCCCCAATTGCACGCCCTGAATTTGAATAGATGCCTGGGTCGGCAGTAGATGGCCTGCATCGAGTCGGCGAAGCTGTCTTTCCGCCCATAATTCATAAATGCCTTGATGTTCGGGAGAGCCATCTGGGATCAAATTTTTGATCCAATGTTCATATTCTGCGCGATTCGCCGGTTCCAGCGGCCAGTCTGTTTCTACAAGGACGGTTTTGAGGGCCGGTATCACAGGCTGCATCTTGTGTTTCAGGACCTCCGTGACTTCTTCCGCAAGCAGATCGCCCACCTGGGTGACCACATCCCAATCATTGCTCCACCAGGTTTCCCGTCCTTCACCCGCCACGCTGGTTTTGGCATCTCCACCACAGCCTTGAAGAAATAGGCAACAATCTTTTGTAAGATGGGCGTCTACACCCGAACAAGCGATCCCTGGATATTCAGCAGATATAGCAGTTCCCCCCATAATTGAGGGATGGGCTGATATTGAAAAGACACAAGCCACCGGTATATCCGATTCATCTTTCATGAGGACAACGGGCAGGGCATCACACACGGCGCCGCCGGGGTTTGGGCGATTTTCGGTACGGCCGTCCGGCATGCGCCGCCGTCGATTCATGGGTACCTGGGATCGGCCCATACCTGCCTGAAGGTTTACGGGTACGGCCTTTGCTCTGGCTGATCGTGCGGCCTGGATGACCTTCGCCTCAAGATCACGCAGGTAGAGCTGCTCTGGCGGCAGGTAATCCCCATAGGCCCACCTTCCGGATGCGGGACCTACATGGCTGTGTGTCGCATTCATCAAGATCTGTCGTGGTGCTACATCGAGATGCCGACCGAGGGCGCCTTTAATCCGGTCCCCGTCCGCCCGACCAATGAAGCACATATCGAAACTGATTATAAGCGCTTCTTCCAGGCCATCCTTCATATAGAGCACCCGGATATATATATCGTCATGAATGGACTCGGACCCGTTACCGGCATCCCGTTTCCCAAATCCCATCATGCGCGTTCCAGGTGGGGGATTCATACAAAGGCGGTCGAATCCTGCTTGCATGGGCGCATCCTTTTAAAGATCAGCGCATCGGCACCATTATTTTCACATCCTCTCCGGAATTTCTATCCCGAGAAGGTCCAGAACCTGATTCAGCATCCGAAGCGTGACAGCAGATAAGGCCATCCAGGCGGCCCGTTGGGTTGCGTTTTTTTCATTTAATATATGATGCCCATGGTAGAAACGATTATAGACCGTGGCAAGTTGAAAGGCATATTCGCATAGACTGTTGGGGGCTCGTCCTTCGAAAGCCATTTCGATAATAGTTGGAAATTCTGCCAATTTGAGGCATACATCCCGTTCAATATCGCTCTCGGTCGGCAGGAAGTCACCCTCCTCAAAGCCTCGATCCGCTGCACGTCGCAGGATGGACTTGATCCGAACGGCCGTATAAAGCAGGTAAGGACCTGTCCTTCCTTCGAAGGATGAAAATCGATCAAGGTCGAAGACGTAATCTTTGGTCCGATGATTCATAAGATCTGCGTATTTAAGCGCGGCGACACCGACCATGCGAGCGATATCCTGTTTTTCCACTTCTCCAAATGCTCGTATGGATTCTATATCCTCAATACGGCTCATGGCGCTATCCGTGACCATTTCGATTAAATCTTTAAGTTTCATAATGCCGCCAGCACGGGTTTTAAACGGCTTGCCGTCCTTACCGTTCATCGTACCGAATCCATTATGTTCCAGCTTGGTCGATGCCGGGGTGACGCCCGTTTTATAGGCAGCAGTAAATACTTGATGAAAATGATCCCTTTGCCGGTTGTCCACAATATAAAGGACGAGACCGGGATGGTAATCCGCCTCCCGTTGATCGAGGGTTGCGAGATCCGTCGTTCCGTAGAGTACGGCGCCATCAGATTTTACGAGCATCAAAGGGGGAATAGGGTGGGTATCTTCCGGCTTGGCAACATCTACAATGAGCGCGCCCTGACTTTCATAAGCATACCCTTCTTTTTGCAGCCGTTTGATCAGTCCGGGTATCCGACCCTGGGTATCACTCTCCCCAAGCCAGAGATCGAAGTGCACATTTAACAGGGCGTAATTTTCTTTGAGGGCGTCAACGGATACTTCCCAAAAATGTTTCCATAGGGCCAGATAACCGGGGCGTCCGTCCTGAAGGTCTACGGTTGCCTGCCGGGCGGCTTCACCGAAGAGCGGGTCCTGTTTACCTTTTTCACTGGCTTGCGGATACATTTCTTCCAGATCACCAATCGAGACAGGGGATTCATCGGGGTAGGGACCGGTGAAGTGGGCATCAAAATACGGCAAATCGGGTTGCCGATGCTGTAATTCGACAATATTAAGGCCCATTTGAAGGCCCCAATCGCCCAGATGAACATCACCAATGACATCATGTCCTAAAAAACGGCATATTCGTACGACACTTTCCCCAATGATCGCCGCGCGCAGATGGCCAACGTGGAGTGGTTTGGCGACGTTGGGGCCGCCATAGTCGATGATAATGCGTTGCGGTGTGGCGGTTTGTTCACAACCCAGATGATCATCTCTGTAGATATAGGTCAGGTGCCTGGCGAGGTAACCATCGGTCAAGGTCATATTGATGAAACCCGGGCCTGCTAAGGTTACCTCTTTAAAGACGTCAGAGTGACCCAGCACCTCGACGGCTTTCTGTGCGATTTCCCGAGGGTTGGTTTTGTATTGCTTGGCGGCGGTCAGCGCCCCATTGCATTGAAATTGGCACAGATCGGGGCGGTCAGACGCCCGGACCAAGCCGTATGAACCATCGTATCCAGCGGATTCGAAGGCGTCTGACAGGATGGATGTTAATTGTCCAGCTAATGAACCCATTGTATTCCTCGAATGAAAGTGAACTTTTTATCTTAACCAGTGTGTCCCTGTGATTTACATTTCTCCATGCAGGGTGACAATAATCTGTCGGCCGGACGCATGATTGCGATGTTCGCACAGGTAAATGCCCTGCCAGATGCCCATATTCAGGCGACCGCTAGTGATGGGGATGGACAAGCTGTTATCCATCATGGATGCTTTGATATGCGCTGGCATGTCGTCTGAACCTTCATCGGTATGTTTATAATAGGGCTGATTTTCTGGAACCAACACATTCATATGTTTTTCAAAGTCGTGGCGTACATCCGGGGCAGCATTCTCATTAATCGTCAGAGAAGCGGAGGTGTGACAGATAAAAATATGAGCAAGCCCAACCTGTATTGACGTTAATTCAGGGAGCTGATTGATGATCTCCTGAGTTATGAGATGAAACCCGCGTGACTTAGGTGACAGGGCGAATTCTTTTTGAATCCAGGACATATGATTCCTAACCCTGACGCTCGACCTTCTTGGGGTAGACAAGGATCGGGGAATTCGGGTATGGTCTGTTACGGAATAACGTAAGGGTAATGGTGATAAATAATCGGTTCAAGGTCAAGGTGAAAAGTCTGGTGTAGCACAAATCTTGCAGATGGATGATGTCCTGTGGGTAAACAAGCAGGTGTTCAAATAATGCCTTGTAGGAGATGAGCTTCCTTCCTTTCGAGACGCTCCGTAGCGCACTACAGGGAATCATCCATCCTGTTGGAATTCATGGATACGCAGAATAGGATTGCAAGATGGGTATATTTGCTTATATTGGTCCTTGTTTAAAACCAAAAAATATAGATCTCTCTGCGATATTGAAATTATATTTATGGCGTATTACATTATGGCTCCCACTACGAAAAACATCAGGATGTCTTTATCATTCAGGAGGCCTTTGTGCGTATAGCGGTATTTGGTACTGGCGGGGTTGGTGGTTACTATGGTGGTCGGCTGGCCGAAGCCGGAGAAGACGTCGTGTTCATTGCTCGTGGTGAGCATTTGGCTGCTATGCGTCAACATGGGCTGAAGGTAGAAAGCACGAAGGGCGATTTTGTTATATCGTCAGTAAATGCGACCGATAACCCGGCTGAAGTCGGGCACGTGGATGTGGTGATGAGTTGTGTCAAATGCTGGCAGGTCGCTGAAGCCGCGGAAGCGATAAAGCCGCTGGTTG
>Ga0114999_10001481_pt1 | contig 32616 bp, 25 predicted proteins | sample ArcticOcean_MG_C_3_FD_89820 | JGI IMG/M metagenome (GOLD analysis project Ga0114999, IMG submission 89820) | Marine microbial communities from western Arctic Ocean - ArcticOcean_MG_CB8_126 | ecosystem: Environmental > Aquatic > Marine > Oceanic | place: Arctic Ocean: Canada Basin | collected...
ATATTTCATTATTATTAAGCTTAAAAGCAGCTCTTTCAAACTCTGGCACTAACTCTCCCCTAGACATAAAACCTAGCTCTCCACCATTATTGGCTGAACCAACATCATCAGAATATAAAGCAGCTAAGACCTTAAAATCTTCACCATTATATACTCTCTTTCTAAAATTATTTAATTTGTCTTTAATAATCTTCTTTTCTTCTTCAGATATTTCAGGCAAAATAACCAGCTGAGAAAGCTCAAGCTGAGTAGGAATAAGAGGAATATCATCATCATTTAAATTAAAAAGGTAATCTCTTACTTCATTAGGAGTTATCTTAACATCATTAATAATAGAGGTTTGCATCTTTTGACTAAAAAACTGCTCTTTAACTACATATGAGAGTTCTTCTTTAATACTCTCTATACTTCTTTTAAAATAATCCTCTACCCTTTTTAACGACCCAAGTTCCCCTTCAAAATAAGTTATCCTCTTATTAACTTCTTGATCAACATCATCATTTGAAACATCTATAGTGCTATCAATTTTTGCATGATGGACAAGTAGATTTTGAAAAAGTAAATCATTTACAATATCACATCTAACATTTTCAGTATCTATCATCCCCTGACTTAAGAATTGATTATATTGATTTTCAATGTCTGAAGTAAGAAGCATTTCACTACCTATTATTGCTTCTATCTTATCAATTGATTGAGAAAATAAAAAATCTTGAGTGAAGAACATGATGATAAAAATATATAAATTTTTCATCTAATAAATTTTAATTTTGTTTAAAGACTTGCCATTATTTACTAAATCTTCTTCTACCATATCTAAATAATTTATCTTATTATTATTAATTAATAGTGATTTAATTTTTTCTTTTTCAACTGAAAACGGACTTGTAGTACCTTTTATTTTAAAATCTTTTAAAAATAACAAATAAAGATATGTTTCATCCTCAATTACATCATATTTTCTTTTTGATGAAAAAATATTTTTAGGATAGATATCATTAGGGACCTTCTGTTGAACTGAATTAAAGTAATTCCATGCTGTATCATTAATATAATACTCAAGAGCATATAACATACAATAACTAATTAAGTCATCAATTTCATCATCATTATTTGATTTAAACATGCTAAAAAGATCTTTAATATTAGGAGCATCCTTATCAATAATAATAAAACGTCCTTTAAATATATCTTGATTTAATTTAAACTCATTAATATGTTCATTGTAATAAGACACAATATCCTCAAGGAGAACAGTGGTGTCAAAATTTTGATTTATTAACTCTTGTTGATATTTATATATTAATAGAGAATTTTTATAATTCAATACCTTATCATCAATATCTTTACTATTATTATCTAAATTAATCAAGGCTTGATTAAGCAGAACCTTCTCTTTAATCCATTTATCAATATATTTTTCAATAAATAAGTTAGTATCTTCAATAGAAATAGGTATGTTATAAATAACATCATCATAATATAAAATTTCATCATTAACTTCAGCTAAAATTTTTTCTGTATTAACATTATTACATGAAAAAGAAATCAGTAAATAGATAAAAGATAAAAAAAACCTCACAAACTTTATTTAATTAAAGAATAAAGAATCTCTTTATTTACAGAAAACTTATACTTAGATCTTAAATGAGATATCCAATTATTATCTAAATATTTTTGATAATCTGAAATAACTTTTCCTCTAATTTCATTAAGAGTCATTGAGCCAGAAGGTAAAATACTAGATACATTAATAATAACGATACTACCGTCATCAGCTTTTATATCCTTACTTATTCCAACCTTCCAGGATATATTATCAATATACGCATTATCACCTTTAATAAATTTATTCGATGTAATTTGAAGATTTAGAGGGGATTCCTTATTAACAATTTCTAATAGTCTACTATTATTAATATTACCTCTATTAAGCTTATACAATAAACTTTTTACCTTCCTTGCAGTGGATAAATCAAGACATTTATAAACTGATGCTTCAATTCTTTCATCCAAATTATAATTCTCAATATTGTTAGTAAAATACTTTATCAAACCTAATGAATCATCAACTGCTTTTTTCCAAACATTTTTATTTGTCAAATCAAACAATAATATACCTTCTCTATATTCATTAAGAAGTAGTTTGAATTCCGGATATTTATTTTCTAATTGACTTTCTTCATATTTAAATAAGCATATGTCAAGAAAATCTAGATACAACATGTCAAAATCATTATTATTCTTTTGATTATTTAATATATATTCAGTTAAATCATCTTGATAGAAAGTCATGTTTTCTATTTTAAATAATGATTTATCTAATCTAGAAGCATTATTTCCATCCCAAATACTTTTACTCACATCCTTAACAGCTGCTCTTCTTAATGAATTAAAATTTTCCTTATAAACTTTAATATTATATAAATCTTTAAGTTTCTTAGACATAAACTCACCACTTAATTTACTTCTTGAGTCCTTCTCTATTCCTGTCTTCACTTTTAGATATAGATCATCATTAAGTACTACAGGAAAATCTTCTATTAACATAACAATATGCCATCCAAAACCTGTTCTAAACGGCTCAGAAAAATCACCTAAACTTTGAAGCTTAAAAGCTTCTTCCTCAAATTCAGATACCATTTTACCGACACCAAAAGCTGGTAGTATCCCTCCTTTAATAGCAGTTGATCTATCTTCTGAAAACTTTTCTGCAACTTCAGCAAAGGGATCTCCATTTTTCAACAATTCATAAGTCCCTAATATTTTTTGGTTCGCCTGATCTATTTTATTTTGACTAGCACTTTTACCTGTTTTAAACATAATATGCGCTACCTTTCTTTGACCAACTGCCTTCCTTCTATTATTAACTTTTATTAAATGGTATCCGTATTTAGTTTTAACAGGTTGAGAAATTTTACCTACCTCATTTGAGTAAGCAGCTGATTCAAAATCATAAACCATCATGAATGCAGTAAAGTAACCAAGTTTCCCTTTATTACTAATAGCAGATTTATCATCAGAATATTTAATTGCAGCATCTTCAAAGGATATATTACCACTAACTATCTCTCTTCTTAAATCATTTATTCTATTTAAAGCATCATCATTATTTTCATCATTAATATTTATTAATATATGACTAGCATTAATATCATATTGAATCCTTTCTAGAGCCTCATCAAATAAACCTTCATTAAATTGATCATCTCTTAAATATGGCTTTACTAATTGTTTTCTATAACCTTCTAATTCATCAATAAAGGTAGAAAGAGTATCATATCCAAGCTCTTTAGCTTCCTTAACTTTTAACTTAAAATTAATAAAAAGCTCTATATATTCATCTAAATAATCTTGATCAATAACTTGCTTGTCATTATTCTTATTAAATATATTCTTAAATTCATCTAAAGTAATTTTTTCATTTTCTATTTCAAGTAAAGACTCTTGTGGGAAAACATTTAAATTTATTAAAACTGTTAATAATAGTAATATAATATTTTTCATTTCTTTTTAATTTATCTACTGTAATTTGGAGCTTCCCTGGTAATAGTTACATCATGTGGGTGATTTTCAATGATTCCAGCTGTTGTAACCTTTATAAATTCAGCATCCTTTAAATTATTAATATTTTTAGCGCCAGAATATCCCATTCCAGCTTTTAATCCGCCTACCATTTGATGAATAACCTCTGTTAGGTTACCTTTGAAAGCAACTCTACCGACTATTCCCTCTGGGACCAACTTGTTAAAATCATCTTCATGTTCTTGAAAATATCTATCCTTAGATCCTTTCTGCATGGCATCAATTGACCCCATACCTCTGTATGATTTATATTTTCTACTTTCGAAAATTATTGTCTCTCCTGGTGCTTCTTCAACTCCAGCGATTATTGAGCCGAGCATTACAGAACTAGCACCCGCAACCATAGCTTTAACAATATCTCCAGAATATCTAATTCCTCCATCAGCTATTAAAGGAATATTATATTTTTCTGTTACTTCAAAAACATCCATAACTGCAGTCAATTGAGGCACACCAACTCCAGCAATAACTCGAGTTGTACAAATTGATCCAGGTCCTATACCTACTTTTACTGCATCGGCACCTGCTTTTATTAATTCTTCAGCAGCTTTTGCGGTAGCAATATTACCAACAACAACATCAATAGAATCATATTTGGCTTTTACTTTTTTAAGTGTGTCAATAACATTTTTTGAATGTCCATGAGCTGTATCAATAACAATAGCATCAACATTAACATCAATTAATGCAGCTATTCTTTTAATAACATCATCAGTTATTCCAACAGCAGCAGCTACTCTAAGTCTACCAAATTTATCTTTGCATGCATTTGGTCGCATTCTATTTTTAATAATATCTTTAAAAGTTATCAAGCCTACTAAACAATTATTCTTATCAACAATTGGAAGTTTTTCAATCTTATTACTTTTTAGTATATCTTCTGCTTTTTGTAAATCATTTATTAATGTAGTAACAAGATTTTCTGAAGTCATAACTTCACTTATAGTTAAGCTATGATCTTTTTCAAAACGAAGATCTCTGTTGGTTACTATACCTAATAAGAGATTATTTTTACCAATAATTGGTATACCACCAATTTTATTTTCTTTCATTATTTTAAAGGCATCACCTACATTAGCATTAATACTTAATGTTATTGGATCTTGTATCATACCACTTTCGGATCTTTTTACTTTCCTAACTTCAGCTGCTTGTTGTTTAATACTCATGTTTTTATGTAAAACTCCTATACCACCTTCTTGAGCAATTGCAATAGCCATCTTAGATTCAGTTACAGTATCCATAGCTGCAGCAACAAGAGGAAGATTTAATTTAATATTTTTAGAGAATAAGGTTCGAGTATTAACATCAATAGGAATAACTTCAGAGTATGCCGGAACTACCAGCACATCATCATATGTCAGTCCTTCTCTTAATTTAGATTTATTATTTTTCATAGCAGTTAACTAAAAGTTTGCAAAATTAACGATTTAGATCAAAAAATGGTGTGTAAAAATAATACTATTTATAAAAAATTAAGGAATCTAACGAATAAGTGTAAATATTTGAACTTTTTCTGTTAAATCTCCTACACCGTTAATATAAGAGATATGATAAACATAATTATCATTTTGAACAAACTTACCTAAATATGTTCCATCCCAACCTTTTAATGGATTATTAGTAGTAAATATATTAAGTCCTGATCTAGAGTAAATAGAAAATTCATAGCCGATTTCAGATACAAAATTTGTTATTGGTTTAAAAATCTCATTATGTTCATCCCCATTTGGAGTAAAAGAAGTTGGAACAAAAAGTATTGGGGTTTGAGAAACACATGATATATTTGAATAACTTCCTTCATAAACTGAACCGTAAGGATTTGCATTTCCTTCAATAGCTTGAATATAATAACAGAAGCGTCCATTACCAGCTCCAAATTCCGTAACAATATCAATGTATTTTAATTCTTCTTCCGGATTATTAATTCTATCAAAAATATACAAAGGAAGAACATCATATTCTCCTCTATTTACAGATCTAAAAAGTTGATATTCTGAGACACCACCAAGCCATTTATCATATTCATTAAAAGTTAAAGTATTTGTATACTGTTCTAGATATAAAGGATTATCAGAATAATCTACATTAATCTCAGAAGATAGATGAATAGTTTGTCCATACGAAGTGTCATTTAACACTTGATATACTGATGGAGCTTGAATAATATTATTACATGTATCAACAGGATATACTTGGTATTGATAGTAGTTGTTTTGTGGTTCAGCAGTTTTGTCAGTGTAATTAATATTAGAACTATTATTAAAAGAGACATTACCTATTTCACTAAAAACTGAATAATCTTCTAAGGATCTAAATATTAAATAACGATCTATAATAGCTTCATTATCAACCAAACAACTAATCTCAACATTATTATTATCACGATTTACTGATACGTAATCTATATAATTATAATTTGGCTGTAAAGGAAGAGATATTAAATGATTTACTTGATCAGATATAGCAACAATTGAAGAATCACCGTTGAAAGCAGCTATATAAAAATAATAATTATATCCTTTCTGAATATTATTGATTCTATAATTTAATCCTTGAGTTACCCTTACTGAATCTTCAAATATATTTCCTTGAATATCAGTAGTGTTTATATAAATTTTATAATGACTTAGTTCATTATTAAAATTAATATACTCATTCCAATTAAGATAAATGGATAGATCACAAACATCTACATTAGAAACTATATTCATAGAATTATGCATAATGCTTCTTGAACTTGCATTACCACAACTATCTATCGAACGAACACTAAAAGTTTCATAATTATTATCCGCATTAGAAGATATATACTCATAAGAATTATTAGCAAAACCATAAACCGAATCAATAGTAATCCAAGCACCAAACTCATCTTGGATATATATTGCGTAAACATCCACATCAGTAGATGATGAAGACCATGAGATTACTGACTTTCCATTTAAATTAACTGAAACATCATCAATAACAGGTTTATTAGGGCTAATTGTATCTTTTAAAATAACACCATCTATTGAAGAGTTTGAGACACAACCATTATCATCTTCTAGACTAATATATAATAGTTGAAGCGAATTACATGTTTGTGCAGGGAAGATATAGTTAGTGGTAGATGAAGAACCAACATTTTGCCAATCTGCATTACCATCTAAAGCATAAATATTATATTCAGCAAATGAAGTAGGTAAATTAAGTAGATGTATTTCATTCCAATTTAAATCAGCTTCTGTATTAACATTGATTGCAACAACATCAAGTTTAATAGTTTTTAATGTATCTGATGGAGCAGATTCATCAGCACATGAAGATAAAGATGTTAAATAATAATACTGTGATTCAGTATTAGCATTAACAGCACTATGCATATATGTATTATTAGGATAGAATATACTATCAACGAAAGTAAAAGGACCATTTTCATTATCTGAATGGTACAATGAATAAACAGTACTTGCTGGAGCAGAAGGTATATGCTCCCAAGAAACTTCTACATTTCCATTCTCTTGAACAGAAACACATCTTATATCAGGTGATATATCTATAGGTAAAGGAAGAACAGTAACTTTTATCGTAGCAAATCTAAGTCCATTTGCTGGGCAAAAATCATCATAAACCTTAACTAAAAAAGTAAATATATTTGATGTTTGACCACAACCAGTAAGAGCTGCTATATGATTACAAGAAGTCTGCCAACGAAATAGTCCAGATACAACACCAAAATTTGTAAAAGGTGCTGGAACACCAGCAGCGTTATTAAAAGTAGCACAAGGAGGATTCAGACAATTAGTTGTAGTTAAAAAATCATCTGCAAACTGTCCACCAGAAACTTCCATAGTTAATTCTTGAGGAATATTTCCATTGTATAAATCTCCATCTATACCATCAATACTAAATTCAACTAATGCGCCGGCATAAACAGTTGTATCAAAACTAGGTAAATTAGTAATCGAATCAATAAAAGGGGCTCCAACAGTAGGTGGATTATTCGGAATTGGTGATGCAGGCATTGTTGGACAAGAGATTAAAACTACTTGAACTTCTCTAAAGATTTCAGCAACTAATTGATTACACCTCCATGCTTGAACTTTAACGCAAGTTACAAAATTACCAGAAACATTAGCATCATATGAAATTTCTCCAGTAGTAGGATTCAAAGTCGGATTTCCAGGAAGAGGTGATGATATAGTATAGGGAGCATTGTATGTTAAAGGTAAAGGATCAATTGGAGGATTATAAACTAGCCCAAAATCATCTAGAGGCTCTCCCCAAGAATATATTAACTCATCTAGTTCTTCATCAGCAGCATTATGACTATATGAAAAAGGGAACCCAGTACATAAAATTGTTTTAGGTTGTTCTTTAAACTCTGGAGATGAATCAAAACATGGATCTGCAGGTACAGCAACACCAGTAGAAGGGTCTATAAATGGGTACATCGAAGCTCTTAAGGTAAAACCTGCAGAAGATGGATTGAGAATATTTGTAATAGCAGCATTTCTACAACAATTATCCCATGTAAATTGCCATCCAATATTAGGAGGAACTCCAGGTAATTGGATAGGTTCAGATTCAAAAATATACTCTTCAACCGATCCTGGATCACCACTAGCACAGTCTAACTGTGGGTTACCACTATTTGTAGGATCACAAACAGGAGAAACATCTTGATTTAGAAGAAAATCGATATCGAAACTAACAACAGATGGGTGATTCCAGACTTGTATAGTTTGTGTAAGAATTGAAACAGTAATACCAGAACAATCTCTATATACTTTCATAGTAAAAATATATTTACCAATATCAGGACCAGATTTAATACATTTCCAAGTAATCTCACCACCCATTAAATGAGATGAAAATGAGTTAAAAGAAAACATCAATAAAACAAAAGAAAAAACTAATCTCTTCATCAATTATTATTTTCAACAAATTTACAAATTATAAATATTAATTGATAATAATAAAAGAGCTATAAACCTATATATAAAAATAAAATATATATTTAATCAAGATAAATATCAGATATTCTATTATTATGAAAATTAAAATCCGTTATTAAATCATTAAAAATATCTTTAACACCTTTGATTGAGTCAATCATTGCAGAAACTTGACCAATTTCTAATTCACCATTTGAAATATCTCCCTCAAACATTCCTTTTTTTGCCCTTCCCTTTGATAAAAGATTTAAAAGATATTCCTTAGAAGCATTATTATTGTAAGCATCTAAAATTTTATTGTAAAAGTCATTTTTTAATAATCGAACTGGAGTAATTTCCTTTAAAGTAAGCTTTGTATCTCCATCTTTAGCCGATAGTATCTGATCCTTAAAATTATCATGTGCAGATGACTCCTTACTTGAAGCAAAAAGGCTACCTATTTGTACACCATCAGCACCAAGAGACATTGCTGCAAGCATAGCAGAACCAGAACCAATACCACCAGCTGCTATCAAAGGAATATCTATAAAAGCTTTAATTTGAGGAATTAAACACATAGAAGTAATTTCTTCATAACCATTATGACCACCAGCTTCAAAACCTTCAGCAACAATTGCATCAACTCCGGCATCAATACATTTTAAAGCAAATTTTTTATTAGCCACAACATGAACAACAAGGACACCATTTTCTTGTAAAATTCTAGTATACTTTTTAGGATTACCAGCTGATGTAAAAACAATTTTAACCTTTTCATCTAAAATTACTTTAATATGCTCATCAATATCTGGATACATTAATGGAAGATTCACACCAAAAGGATTATTGGTTGCCTGTTTACATTTTTTTATGTGATGTCGTAAATTATCAGGATACATAGATCCAGAACCAATCAACCCTAACCCTCCATTATTACTGACAGCACTAACTAAACGCCATCCACTACACCATATCATTCCACCTTGAATAATTGGGTATTTTATTTTAAAAAGATCAGTTAGTCTATTCATAAAAAAATTATATTTGTTGATAATACAAAATTAAAAAAAATTAACAATGAAGAATGACCAACAAATATTTGAATTAATTAATAAAGAAGATTTAAGACAAAGGAATGGAATAGAATTAATTGCTTCAGAAAACTTTGTAAGTAAGAATGTTATGGATGCTGCAGGATCATGTCTAACAAACAAATATGCTGAAGGATACCCAAGAAAAAGATATTATGGTGGCTGTGAAGTTGTTGATCAAATTGAACAAATAGCTATAGACAGAGCAAAAAAATTATTTAATGTTGAATATGTTAATGTACAGCCTCATTCAGGATCACAAGCAAATTCAGCAGTTATGTTAGCTTGTTTGAATCCAGGTGATAAAATATTAGGCTTTAATTTAGCACATGGTGGTCATTTAACTCATGGATCTCCAGTTAATTTTTCTGGTAAACATTATGAAACTTCATTTTATAATGTTGATGAGAAAACTGGACTAATTGATTATTCTAAATTAGAAGAAATTGCATTAAAAGAAAAACCAAAAATGATTATTTGTGGTGGTTCTGCTTACTCAAGAGACTGGAATTACAAAATATTTAGGGAAGTAGCTGATAAAGTTGGAGCAATTTTATTAGCTGATATTGCACACCCTGCAGGATTAATTGCTTCAGGACTATTAAATAATCCTGAAAATCATTGTCATATTCTAACTACTACAACACATAAAACTTTAAGAGGCCCTAGAGGAGGAATGATAATGATGGGTAATGACTTTGAAAATCCATTTGGGATAAAAAATCTTAAAGGAGATAACAAGTTAATGTCTACTCTATTAAATTCAGCTGTTTTTCCTGGCTCTCAAGGTGGTCCATTAGAACATATCATAGCTGCAAAAGGAATTGCTTTTGGAGAAGCCTTATTACCATCATTTAAAAAATATGGAGAACAAATTATATTAAATTCTAAAGTGATGTCAGATTGTCTAATTAAAAGAGGATATAAAATTATATCTGGAGGGACTGATAATCATTGTATGTTAATAGATCTTAGATCTAAGAACATAACAGGGAAACAAGCAGAAAATTCTTTAGTTGCAGCAGACATAACAGTAAATAAAAATATGGTTCCATTTGATACTCAATCACCATTCATAACTTCTGGAATAAGATTAGGAACACCTGCAATAACTACAAGAGGAATAAAAGACGAAACTATTCCTGAAATAGTAGAATTAATTGACCAAGTAATCATAAACTGGGATAATGAAATGAAAATTAAAGAAGTAAAGAATCAAGTAAATAGATTAATGAGTAATTATAAAATTTTTGCTTACTAATAAATTATGCAGCCTTTAGACTTAGAACAGGAAAAAAAAGAGATAATTAACAAATACAGGTCTTTACTCAGAGCATGTAATGATAAGACTAGTAAGGAAGATAAAAAGAATATCCGTAAAGCCTTTAATTTAGCTGTAAAGGGTCATGAAAATGTAAGAAGAAAATCCGGAGAACCATATATATTACACCCAATTGCTGTGGCTCATATTTGTGCTAAGGAAATTGGACTTGGAACTGTTTCGATAATCTGCGCTCTATTACACGATATTGTTGAAGATACTGATTATACAATATCAGATATTGAAAATATTTTTGGAAAAAAAATAGCGTTAATCATAAATGGACTTACAAAAATTGCAGATGTTTTTGATCAGAAGGTTTCTTTACAAGCAGAAAATTTCAGAAAAATGTTACTTACATTATCAGATGATGTTAGAGTAATCATTATAAAACTTGCTGATAGGTTACATAATATGAGAACTCTAGATGTTATGTCAAAACAACAGCAATTAAAAATAGCATCAGAAACATTATACTTATATGCTCCATTGGCCCATAGATTAGGATTATATCCAATAAAAACTGAACTGGAAGACTTAGGATTAAAATTTACAAAACCTGAAATATATAAAGCTATATCTATTAAACTTAATGAGACTAAACTAAGTAGAAATAAGTATATAAGTAAATTTACAATCCCAATAAAAAATGTATTGAAAGATGAAAAACTAAAAACAACTATTAAAGGTAGACCAAAATCAATATATTCAATACGAGAAAAAATTATACATAAGGGTGTGACATTTGATAACATCTTTGATAAATTTGCTATACGAATAATTGTTGATAGCAATAAACAAAATGAAAAATCTGATTGCTGGAAGATATATTCAATAGTAACAGATTTCTATAGACCAAATCCTGATAGACTTAGAGATTGGATTTCAACACCAAAGGTTAATGGGTATGAATCATTACACACAACAGTTATGGGAGAAGATGGAAAATGGGTAGAAGTTCAGATAAGAAGTAAAAGGATGGATGAGATAGCTGAGAAGGGATATGCAGCACATTGGCAATATAAACAACAAAATAGTAAAGAGAACTCTTTAGATATATGGATAAATAAAATTAGTCAATTACTTAAAAATCCTGAATCAAATGCAATTGACTTTATTGACGACTTTAAACTAAATCTATTTTCTGGTGAAATATATGTTTTTACTCCTCAAGGTGACTTAAAAACTCTTCCAAAAGGAGCAACAGCATTAGACTTTGCTTTTGATATCCATACGCAAATCGGAATGACCTGTTTAGGAGTAAAAGTTAACGGTAAATTAGTTCCTTTAAGTCATACATTGTTAAGTGGTGATCAAGTTGAGATAATCACTTCAAAAAAACAACATCCCAGAAAAGACTGGCTAAGATTTGTTGCTACATCTCAAGCAAAATCAAAAATAAAAAGCGCATTAAAGAAAGAAATGAAAATTATTGCTGAGAAGGGTAAAGAACTTGCAGAGAGAAAGTTAAGACATTTAAGAATTAAGCTAAACAAAAACACTGAAAATGAGCTGATCAAACATTTTAAATCTAAAAGCTCACTAGACTTGTTCTTTAAATTTGGTAATGGTGAAATATCAAATCCTGATATTAAAGAATTTGTTAAATTAAAAAATGCTGGATGGTATCAAAGTATTAAAAATAGAATTTACAAAAATAGAATTATTAGCAAAGCTACAAAAAAAGATAGTTTTATTGTTTTTAATGAAGATGATGAAATATTAGATTATAAGATAGCAGCATGTTGTAACGCAATTCCTGGAGATGATATTTTTGGATTTTTATCAATTATTGATGGTCTTAAAGTGCATAGAAATGATTGTCCAAATGCAATAGAATTGAGAGCAAATTATGCATATAGAATACTTAAAGCAAAATGGACTTCAAAAGATGATATTAATTTCATTGCAAATCTTAAAATCAATGGAATTGATAGTGTTGGACTTATTAACAAGGTTACTCAGATAATATCAAAACAAATGCATGTAGATATAAAAGCAATAAATATATTTACTGATGACGGTGTATTTGAGGGAGAAATAACTTTAAAAGTACACAATGAAAATTTCTTAAAAGAAATAACAAGAAAAATTGAAAAAATTGAAGGAATAGTTAAGATTTCTAGAACTTATAAACATAATTAAAATATTAAAACATAAATCATAAAAAGTAAGTATTTAGATAATGATTTTATTTATTTTTATTTTTTTAAAAAATACATGTCTACAAAACCAAAAATAAAAGAAACTGTATTAAAAATCTTTACAGACTATTTAATTCAGAATAATCAAAGAAAAACTCCGGAAAGATATGCTATTCTAAATGAGATATATAATTATGATGGTCATTTTGATATAGAATCCATGTATATTAAAATGAAAAATCAAAACTATAGAGTAAGTAGGGCAACGCTTTACAATACGGTTGAGCTTTTACTTGATTGTCATCTAGTTAGGAAGCATCAATTTGGAAAAACGCATTCACAATATGAAAAGTCATATTCAAATAAACAACATGATCATTTAATATGTACTAATTGCGACAAAGTGATTGAGTTTTGTGATCCTAGAATTCTTGGAATAATGAACTTCATAGAAAAAGATATGCACTTTAAAATAAGTAGACACGCACTAAATTTATATGGTATTTGTAAAGATTGTCAAACTAAATTAAAAAATTAGATGAAAGTTGATGTTTTACTAGGACTTCAGTGGGGAGATGAAGGGAAAGGAAAAATTGTTGATGTTTTAACAAATAAATATGATATAATCGCTAGATTTCAGGGTGGACCAAATGCTGGACATACTTTAGAATTTGATGGAATTAAACATGTTCTTCATACAATACCATCTGGGATATTTCATAAAGGAATAACTAATCTTATTGGCAATGGAGTAGTAATAGATCCTGTTATCTTTGAAAATGAAATAAATTCAATAAATAAATTAAATTTAGAAATATCTGAATTAGTTATATCTAAAAAAGCACATTTAATACTACCTACTCACAAAATTCTAGATGCAGCATCAGAACATGCTAAAGGTAAAAATAAAATTGGCTCAACACTTAAGGGGATTGGACCAACATATATGGATAAAACAGGTAGAAATGGATTAAGAGTTGGAGATATAAAGAGTAATAATTTTAATGAAAAATATAATAAATTAAAAAACAAACATATAGAGCTACTTAAATTTTATGACTTCACATATAAGCTTGAAGAACTTGAAAAAAAATGGTTTAAAAGCCTAGAAACACTAAAGAAATTTAAACATATTGAAAGCGAACATTATATACATAATAGTATTAGAAATGGGAAAAAAATTCTTGCTGAAGGTGCACAGGGAACACTTTTAGATATAGATTTTGGTTCATATCCATTTGTCACTTCTTCAAATACAATAACAGCAGGGGCATGTACAGGTTTAGGTGTAGCTCCAAACCAAATAAGTGATGTATTTGGCATATTCAAGGCATATTGTACAAGAGTTGGAAGTGGACCGTTCCCAACAGAATTAGATGATGAGATTGGACAGCATTTAGGTAAGGTAGGGAATGAATTTGGCGCAACAACAGGAAGGTCTAGAAGATGTGGATGGATAGATTTACCAGCATTAAAATATGCAATAAATATAAATGGAGTGACCCAGTTAATGATGATGAAATCAGATGTTTTATCTGGAATTAAAACTATAAAAGTATGTACTCATTATATAAGTAATAATACAGAAATAGATTATCTTCCATTTGAAGATAATTCAGATCTAAAGCCTGTTTATAAAGAATTAAAAGGTTGGGATATGAATTTAATGGATTTAGAAAATTTATCTGATGCCCCTAAAGAAGTTCATGAGTATATTGCATATTTAGAAAATGAATTAAAAATTCCAATTAAGATTATCTCTGTAGGACCCGACAGAAAACAAACATTTTTTAGATAAATTTGAGAAAACTAAAGTTTATAATTATAATATCTATTCTGAGTATAAGTACTTATGCTCAGAATAGAAAAAAGATTGAAATTATAAATGCAGATTACACATATGTAAATAATGATTTACATCCTGATTATTGGCGTTTGATAGGTAATGTAAATATAAGACATAACAACACTGATATGTTATGTGATTCAGCATATTATTATTCTAATCAAGAAAGAATCAAAGCCTTCAATAATATAAAAATCTACAGAGGAGATAGTATTAATTTATATGGAGATGCACTAAACTATAATGGTAAAGATAATATTGCTGTAATTTCCAAAAATGTTATTTTTAAAAATAATAAAAATACACTTAAATCTGAAGAGATTATTTTTAATATAAAAGAAGACCATGCATTTTACAATACACGAAGTGAAATTATCAATTTAAAACAAAAAATTATATCTAATAAAGGAGAATATGATATTCATAGTAAAATTTACAACTTTACAGACTCAGTAATTGTAAAAACTAAAGATTATTTAATTAAAACCAATTATCTTAAATATGATACTGATAGTGAAAGAAACTATATACAAGGTCCATCAAATATTTATATAGAAGACAAAATAATTTACTGTGAGAATGGATTTTTTGATAGCTCTTCTAATAAAGCTGAGTTTTATAAAAATTCTAAAATTTTCAGCAATGAATATAGTGTCTATGCAGACAGCATTTTTTACAATAATAAAACTAAATACGCAATTGCAAAAAGCAATGTCAAACTCATAGATTCAATTAACAACTTTGTATTACTTGGAGGGGTTGCAGAATTTTATGAAAACGATGATAAATTAATAGTATATAACAACCCATTACTTAAACTATTTTCTGATGAGGATACTTTGTTTATGAGCTCTACCAAATTTATAAATTCAACTATTGGTGAAAAGAGATACTTAACTTCATATAACAATGTGAAATTCTTAAATAATGAACTAAAAGGAAAATGTGATTCACTTATTTATAAAATCACTGACTCATTAATATTGATGTATAACAATCCAATAATATGGTTTGATGAATATCAAGTAACATCAGATAATATAAGTATTAGTTATTATAACAAAGTTATTAATAGAATATATCTATCTCCAAAACCAATGATTATATCTAAAGAAGATTCATCAGAATTTAATCAAATCAAAGGAAAAGAAATGATCGGATATTTTAAGAAAAATAAATTATACAATCTTAATGTAAATGGAAATGGACAAAGCATATATTTTCTTAAAGATAAGGATAAAAAAATTGGAATGAATTATATAGAATCATCAAATATCTCTTTAAACTTTAGAGATAATAAAATTCATAAAATTAATTATGAAATAGCACCACATTCAATAACAACTCCATTAGAAGAGATAAAAGAAAAAAATAAATTTTTAAAAGGATTTAAATGGAGAATTAATGAAAAACCTATGGATAAAAAAGATATAATTATTGGATAATAAAAGAAGTCCTTCTATTTAACGCCCTACCCTTTTCATTATTATTATCAGAAATTGGCCGAGAATCACCATATCCTTTATAAGACATTTGATTATGAGGAATTCTGCAAGTTAATAAATAGTCATATACTGATTTAGCCCTTCTCTCTGATAACATATTATTAGAATTTATATTTCCATTAGAATCTGTGTGACCTTCAATAAGTATTTTAACATCATTATCTAGAAGATACCTCGCAAGCTTATTAAGTTCAATGAAAGAATTCTCATTAAGTTGAAAAGAATTATTTAAAAAATGTACATTCTTTAAAACTATCTCCTCTCCTATCTTAGTCGAAATAATCTCTAATTCTAAATCATTAACTTTATTTGCTTGTATTTCATCAGATAATTCAAAATAAAAAATATCATCAGAACCAAAACCATCATCAGCATTATTATAAAATGCAGTTTTTCCATCCGATGATACAACTAAAGAGTTTTGACTCTTATGATTATTGATGGGGAAACCAAGGTTTCTAACAGAGCCCCAATTATCTTTTGGCTTAACTCTTTTAGAAACAAAAAGATCATAATCTCCCATACCAACATGCCCCTTAGATGAAAAATATAAAGTTAGATTATCAAAATGAATATAAGGAGACATTTCATCGTATTTAGTATTAACTACTGGGCCTGCATTAAAAGCTTTAGAAAATCCATTTTGGGTAATTTCTGAAATCCAGATATCAGTCCCGCCGTATCCTCCAGGACGATTACTAATAAAATATATAAATTTTCGATCAGATGAAAAACAGGCTTGTGAATCCCAATATTTAGAATTAACAGCACTGCCCAAGTTCATAAAGTCTGATGCTTTTAAATCATTATTACTATAGTAAAGATCACAACTCCCTATCCCATCTGGTCTATTACAAGCTGTATAAACTAATAATGACTGATCACTTGAAAAAGATAATGCACCCTCATTATTATTTGTATTTAATGGAGGGGGAAATGCAATTGCCTTCTGCCATTCACCATCTTTCTTTAAAGAATAATAAAAATCTTCTTGAGGATCATTATCTTTAATCTCAACTCGTCTTGTGAATATTAACATCTTATTATCAGAAGTTATAGCAGGTCCTATTTCTGACATTGAAGTATTTATATTTTTTCCCAAATTAAAAGCATTAAATTCAACTGGGTCATTAATGGAATTAATTGAAAAGTTGCAATTATCTATAAGCCTCATGATTTTTTCTTTACAGTAGACTGAATCAAGCTTACATATAATATTAAAATAATAAAGACCTTCAGAATAAAAACCATTAGAATAGAAAATATTAGCAATTTTCTCAATCCCTAAGATATCATCAGGATCATCCAAGCTATAAATATTCAATAATGATTTGGTAGAATTATAAAAATCTAACTCCTCTAAGTATATAGTAGATAATAATAAATGAGGCTTATTCCATTCATTATTCTTCTCTATAATTTTTAAAAGAAGATCTTTAGATTTATTAAACTCATTATTACTAAAAAACTTAACTGCCTTATCATATCCCTTATAATTACGATTTTGAGAATAAGTATCATTTAAAAATATAATTAATATAAACGTTATAAGATATCTCATTATGGAATGTTCATGTATTTATGAGTTTGTAAAGAAATAATCCATTCTGAATGTAATTTAACAAAATCAATAATCTTTGGTAATATCATTTCTTTCTTACTCCATTCTGGTTGTAAATATAACTTACATTCATCATTAATATTTTGTTGCTGTGATAATGCCCATTCTAAATCATTATTATTTGAAATAATCACCTTTAATTCATCAGCAATCTTTTGAATATCATCTAAAGGGAGTTGAGTTTTCTTAGGGGACAAACAGATCCAATCAAAAAAACCACTTAATGGATATGCTCCTGAAGTTTCTAGATGAATTTGAATATTCATAGATTTTAATTTCTTACATAAATAATCAAGATTCCACATAAGAGGTTCTCCTCCGGTAATTACTACTATTTTAACAGGATTTATCCCAATCTCTTTAATAATATCATCAACTTTAGTTAAAGGGTGTAAATTTGGATCCCAACTTTCTTTAACATCACACCAATGACAACCAACATCACATCCACCTATTCTTAAGAAGTAAGATAGTTGCCCAGCAAAATAACCTTCACCTTGTACAGTTAAGAATGCTTCCATTAGAGGTAATTCAACACCATTACTAAGCTCATTATTATTGGTTTTTGTCATATATACAAAAGTATGTTTTTTCAATCGATAAAAAATAAATAGAATACTATCTTTGCTAAACAAATACCAAATTAAATGAAACAACTTATAGAATGTGTGCCTAATATTTCAGAAGGATCAGATATTGATAAAATAAATACTATTGCAAATATTGTAGAAACTGTTAATGGAGTAAAACTTCTTAATGTTGATCCTGGAAAAGCAACAAATAGAACTGTAATTACTTTTGTTGGTGAGCCTAAAGATGTTGTAGAGGCAGCCTATCTTCTTATTCAAAAATCACAAGAACTAATTGATATGAGCAAGCATAAAGGAGAACATCCAAGAATGGGAGCTACTGATGTTTGTCCATTAGTTCCAATATCAAATATCTCAATGGAAGAAGTTACAAAATGGGCACATATCTTATCTAAGAAAGTTGGAGAAAGTCTTAACATACCTGTTTATTGTTATGAAAATGCTGCTCTAAGAAAAGAGAGGATAAACCTTTCCAATTGTAGGTCAGGAGAATACGAAGGATTAAGAAAAAAACTTAATAATAAAAATTGGAAACCAGATTTTGGACCATCTGAATTTAATTTATCTGTTGAGAAATCTGGTGCAACTGCTATTTCTGCTCGAGATTTCCTTGTTGCATATAATATAAATCTTAATACAACATCTACAAGGAAAGCAAATTCTGTTGCTTTTGACATAAGGGAGGCAGGAAGAATTAAACGTGTTGGCAATAAGATAAATGGTGAGGTAGTAAAAGATAAAGATGGTAACGCAATTAGAACACCAGGATTATTTAAAGCAGTTAAAGGAATTGGGTGGTATATTAAAGAATATGGAATAGCTCAAATATCATATAATCTTACTGATATAAATGAATCTCCATTGCATAAAGTATTTGACAAAACCTGTGAACAAGCAACTAATAGAGGATTAAGAGTGACAGGGTCTGAATTAATTGGTTTAGTTCCAAAAAAAGTACTAATTGATGCAGGTAAATATTTCTTATCAAAACAAAGTAGATCAAAAGGTATTTCTGAAAAAGAAATTATAAAGATTGCAATTAAAAGTTTAGGTTTAAATGAACTAGCTCCATTCAAATCTGAAGAAAGAGTAATTGAATATATGATTGAAAACCAAAATAAGAATAGCCTTATCAAGATGAGTCTAGAAAATTTTGCCAATGAAACAGCAAGTGAGAGTCCAGCCCCAGGAGGAGGTTCTATATCAGCATATTGTGGAGCAATCGGAACCTCATTAGCAACAATGGTTGCGAATTTATCAGCTAATAAAAGAGGATGGGATGAAAGATGGGAAGAGTTCTCGAATTGGGCAGAAAAAGGATTAGAATATCAGAATCAACTACTTGATTTAGTTGATGAGGATACTAATGCATTTAATGATATTATGGAAGCCTTTAAACTACCTAAAGAAAATGGGTCTGATAAAAAGAAAAGAAATTTAGCAATTCAAGAAGCAACTAAAAATGCTATAAAAACACCATTTAAGGTTATGGAAATAGCCTTAGCATCAATGGATATGATAAAAAAAATGGCTGAAATTGGGAATCCAAACTCTATAACAGATGCTTGTGTAGCAGCATTATGTACAAGAACAGCTATTAGAGGTGCGTTTTTAAATGTGAAAATTAATTGTCTAGATTATAAAGATGCAAAATTCGTAGTAAAAATAATAAATAAAGGAGATATCATTGATAATAAAGCAAAAAAGATAGAGCAAGAAATTATAAAGATTACTGAAGAAACTATGAAGTCTTAGACTTTAATATCTCTGAAGAAATCTTATTAGCTACACCATCAGACTGAAGTAAAAGTTTAAGTTTTTTATAACTTAATAGAAGTTCAGCGCTATACTTATTATCTAGTATCTTATCCAGACTTTCCTTAAGGTTATCAGAAGTGAAATCTAATTGAATAAGTTCATCAACAACCTCCTTATTTAATAATATATTTACTAGTGAAATATATTTAATTTTTATGAAATACTTAGCAATAAGAAATGATAATAACGAGGTTTTATAGCATACAACTTGTGGAATTTCCATTAATGCTGTTTCTAAAGTAGCAGTTCCAGAAGTCACTAAAGAAGCCTGTGAGATTGATAGTATATCATAAGGTCTATCAAAAATTATATCAATATTATATCCTTCTGTAAATTTTTTATAATAATCAATAGAAAAAGAGTTAGTTGCAGATATAACAAAATGGTACTGAGGATAGAAATTAATTATACTCAACATAGTAGGTAAAATCTTACTTATTTCTTGTTTTCTACTACCTGGAAATAAAGAAATCACAGGCTTTTTATTATCTAATTTTAAACTGAATTTGCCATTGATAATTTGATCATATATTGGATTTCCGTAGTATTCTACTTTATATGAATGTTTTTCATAAAACTCTTTCTCAAAAGGAAATATAACAAACATTCTATTAACATATTTCTTAATTAAATTAATTCTACCTGATTTCCAGGCCCATAGTTTTGGTGAAATATAATAATATACCTTAATATTATTCTTAAAAGCAAATTCAGCAATCTTTAAATTAAATCCTGGATAATCAACTAAAATAATTATATCAGGCGAAAATTTTATAATATCATTTTTACAGAATTTTATATTATTTAATATTCTAAATAAATTTATAAAAACCTCCCAAAAACCCATATATGAAATATCATCAATATGTTTAACTAAGGTAACGCCTTCAGCTTTTAATTTATCACCACCCCAGACTCTTATTTTTAGATTATTTTTTTTCTTTTTAAGCTGATTAACAATCTGTGCAGCATGCTGGTCACCTGATTTCTCTCCAGTTATAATATAAATTTTCATTTATATGAACTTTAAAATAACAATCAAGAAACCATATAAAATAGTAGCCCCTAGGACTCCCCGAGCAGCTGTATCTCTATTTGTTTTAATCTTCATAAAGAATATCAATAAATTTATTAGAAGACTTAAACTTATAGTATGAGGAAGAAACTCACTATTAATGAGTGAATCCATTGTTTCAAAAAGATTACGTTCTTTAATAAAAAGTACATATACTGCAAAAGCAACAAAAGGGGATATTAATCCAACTAAAAATCCTGTTATAAGTTGATTATTCATTTAATAATTTATTAATAGAATGAATATGCTCAACCGAAGTTAAATCATACTTAACTGGAACAACCGTAACAAAATTTTCTTCTAGTAAGTTTTGATCAGAGTTTTTAGAATCATCATTATTAATAAATTTTCCAGTTAACCAAAAATATTTATCACCTTTAGGGTCATATCTTTCATCAAATTCTTCTATCCACTTACCACCTGCTTGATGACAAACCTTAAGTCCTTTAATTGGTTTTCCTTCAATAGTTTTAGGAATATTAACATTTAAACACGTGATAATATTACTTCTTAATAAATCTTTAGTAATCTTTATAATAAAATTATCTGTTTGAGAAAAGTCAGCATCTAAAGAATTATCAAGTAATGAAAAACCTATTGATGGAATATCATTTAAGCATGCTTCCATTGCTGCAGAAACAGTTCCTGAGTAAATAACATTAATTGAGGAGTTTGAACCATGATTAATTCCTGATATACAGATATCTGGTTTTCTATCCAATATTTTGGAAAGAGCTAACTTAATACAATCAACAGGTGTACCACTACATTGAAATTCTAATTGTTTACCATCATCAATAATAATCCTTTCACATCTTATAGGTCTATCTAGAGTAATAGCATGACTTTGGGCAGACTGTGGTTTATCAGGTGCTACCACTACCACTTTACCTATCTTATTCATTATTTTAATTAAATAACGTAAACCAGAAGATAGAATTCCATCATCATTAGTAATTAATATTAAAGGAGAATTCATAAATATAATTTTATAACAAAACTAATATAATAAAGTTGTTAGAAAAAATAACAATTTTGTAATTTTGAAAAAAAATAAAAAAATGATTTGGATTATAATGATTGCATTTATGCTAATAGGAGGTTTTGTTAGCAATAGATTAAAAAGTAAGTTTAAAAAATATAGTAAAATCCCCACATCATCTGGTCTTAGTGGAAAGGAAATTGCACAAAAAATGTTAGAAGATAATGGCATTAATAATGTTAAAATTATTTCAGTTCCCGGAAGACTAACAGATCACTATAATCCACAAGACAGAACAATCAACCTTAGTGCAGATGTATATAATGGAAGACATGTTTCTGCAGCTGCTGTAGCAGCACATGAATGTGGTCATGCTGTACAACATGTAAAATCATACCAATGGCTACAAATGAGATCTCAAATGGTTCCTATGGTAAGTTTTAGTAATAAAATGATGAGTGCAATAATGATTCTTGGATTTATAGGAGCAGGTGTTTTAAAAATATTTCCTTTTGCTACTATAATCTTAGTATTTGTAATACTTCAAGCTTCTGTAACTGCTTTTACGCTAGTTACCTTGCCAGTTGAGTTTGATGCAAGCAGAAGAGCCTTAATATGGCTTAAAAGCTCTAATATAACTAATCAACAAGAAATTCATTATGCTGAAGATGCTTTAAAATGGGCTGCAAGTACTTATGTTGTTGCTGCTTTAGCAGCTGTGGCTTACTTATTATATTATGTAGCTTTACTAAGAGATTAAAAAAAGACAATAAAAAAAAGCTCTATTTCTAGAGCCTTCTTAAAAAATATCCAATTAGATATTATTTCTTAGTTAAAAAAGGTAAACCAGTTCTTGAATTTTCTTTAACATTATATCCATCAGGTTTATCACAAGCAGTAGTTCTAGAATCTTTTGAGAAATAATAGATTCTTTGAACTCTTCCTGTTGATTTTAAAGTAACATCTTTACAGTTTAAATGATATTCTGTACCTTTTGTATTATTGTGTGTGAATGCCATAATATTTATTTTGATTAATAATTAATTCAGGACTAATATAGTTAATTGCCTTTAATAAAACAAATCTACTAGATGAGAGTTAGCTAAAATTGTTAATAAGTGTAATTAAATTGATTTCAAATTGATTTAATAATAATGGTTTGAAATATAATTTTTTAAGAAAGATAAACTCTCAAAAACTAACTTAAATAACTGATTATCAGTAAATTAATATAATTTACTTAAAAAAACATTTAGCATTTTTTTTCTAGATATGAAGAAATTTCTACTAGGTTTAAAAGTTAATAAGTAATATTATTAAAATTATGTTTTTGACTATAAAAAGAGAAATAAATGAAATAAAAACAAACATTATTAAGCTAAGAAATGTCGATTTTATATTTTTGTTGTTGACATTTTAAAATAAAAAATAAATTTTAATGAATAAAAAAATACTATTTCTTTCTTTAATGATAATAAATTTAAGTACATATTCACAGATATTTAAAGATAAATATATTATGGATGCAACAAAAGTTGCAGAAATATGGATGAATAATATTAATTCATCAAAATATGCAATAGCATATAACCAATATTCTGATCAAGTTAAAGAAAACTCAGATTCAATTTACTGGTCTAAAGCCATTACTCAATTAATGGATGAATTTGGGGAGATAGTTAGTAGAGAAATTATTTCAAGTGAATTTAAAAGTAACATTGAAAATCTAGGAGATGGATTTTATGTTTTTATTGAATATAAGAGTGTTTATAAAAAGATAAATGAATGTAGTGAGTATTTATTACTTGGTCAAGATGATAATATTAAATGGAAAATATTAAGATATGATTTTTCTTATATAAGTGAAGATCAAGACTTAGATGAAAAATCATCTAACTAAACTTATAGTACCTAAATGATAAGTAGTTTTAGAGTCTTTTAGCTTTCTATAACTAACTTCATATACATAAGTACCGAATGGAGCTTTATTACCATTTAAAAGATTTCCATCCCATGCTCCCATTCTATAAAAATCTGAATGATTATTATTATCACAAGAAGATCCCTCAACTAAGTCATTTGTTAAAGTAATCTCATTAGATTCAAAAATTATAGTATTATTCCATCTTTCATGAATCGTAATATTAAATTCATAAAATAAACCCAAAGCCTTAACATAAAAAATATCATTACAATTATCATTGTCAGGAGTAAAACTATTTGGAATAAAGATTTTACTCTCAGGCAAAACACATACATTCATAGTTGAAGAGTCAATACAACCTCCAGAATTGATTAAATAAAGATGAACATTATATATTCCTGTGTCATTATAAGTATGAACAGGATTAAGAGAATAAATATATGGAGCTGACTCACTATCTCCAAAATCCCAATAACTTGCTAAAGAAATTTCATTAGGATTTACTATACTTTGATCAATAAGTTGGATTTCACTATTGAGGATAGACAGACATTCATTATTGTTTAATAAAAATGATGCTGATAAATTATCATATCCCAAAATCCTTATTGTATCTGTAACAATACAATTTGACATATTATTTGTAGCTTCAACAAGATAGTCTCTATTTACTAAAGCATAAATACTATCACCATATACAACAGGATTGGTATTCCATTCATATGATATATTATCTAATGAATTTGTTTGAACCTTTGCAAAACCATATTCTCCAAAACATTTTTTATTTGATGATGAAAAGTTTAAATCAAATTCATCATAAACAAAAATAAAAATAGAATCTACTGTATTATCAGAACAACCATCAGATACATTAAGAATATAAGTATTTGTTTGATCAGGAACAAACAAATGATTAAAACTATTACTTAAATTATTACTCCAATTAAATAAATAATTTCCTGTACCACCAATAACATTTGCACTAATATTTATTAGCTCACCCGAGCATATAGTATCAGCTGATTGATATGTCGTTGTAATTAATTCATCTTCAACAAAAAAAACTGTATCAATAGATTGAATACAGTTTCCAGAACCATAAGTATAAGTTATATTATGATAACCAGGTCCGGCTAATGCTGGATTAAAAGAAGTATTCAAAATACCACTACCACTTAAAACACCCCCGTTTGGAGAAGTAGAAATATTAAAAAATGAATCAATATAGCAGTAATAAACATTAATACTTAAAAATATTAAGTTAGGAGGATTAATAACTTCAATTTCAAAAGTATCTATACATCCATTAGGAGATGTATACTCAAGAAAATAAATACCAAGTGATAAAGAAGCTGGAGAAAATAATCCAGTAGAATTATCAATAATACCAGTTCCATTCCAATACCCTCCATTAGGAGTAACATCTAATATAAAAGGAGATGATGTTGAACAAACTAAAGTATCTATAAATATAGGTTTAGGAAAAACTTTAAAAACAACACTATCAATACAAGTATTAGCAGTATAAGTAATTATATGAGAACCATTACCAGCTATGCTCGGATCAAAAGAACCTGGAAAGTTAGAATCAATTATTCCATTACCATCCCAAAAACCATTAAAAGGGTCTCTTGGAGCTATATTTAAATCTAAATACTGTAAAGAAGAATTATGACAGAAAAACAAAGAATCACTATATAATTCTGTATTAACAACATTAACTTCTGCAGTATCAGTGCAAGAATTATATGAATAAGTAACAATATCTATACCTAAGACTAAAGAAGGGTCATACAGGCCAGTATTTAAATTAACAATATTATTTCCACTCCAAACACCACCAGAAGGACTTGCTATTAAATTAAAAGGATTTTCAGAAGGACAAACAGTTAAATCTTGACCTGCATCAATTTCATCTATAAAAATACTCAGATTATCAGTACAACCTATAATTGAGTATTCAAAAACATGAGTTCCAGATGCAGCTACAGACGTTAATATAGATCCATCTGAAGTAATTGGACCCCCAAGAAGAGATATTCTATCAATCGCTACATCAGAGCTATAGTCGTTTCCTGTAATTACACGAAATCTAATCTTTGTTTCAGGTGATATAAAATTTGAAAGATCTATAGATTCTTCATACCATTGATTACCTTGATCACCATAAATCGTCCAATGATCTAAAATCCAATTAACACCATTATCTATTGATAGGTCAATTGCAAGACTTCCTTGACTAAAGCCATACTTATGATAATAAAAATTTAAAATTGGATTAGTATACTGAGAAAGATTTATACAAGGTGAAATTATAGAAGACTGTTTATAGGGGTAATTAGGTGTAGATGCTTCAGTATAAATATAATTATAACCATCAAATGCAGAAGAAGGTCCGGTATTGCCCGATGGAGTTCCATTACTATTAATTATCCAATCAAAATCATTAGCTATATCATTAATCCAATTAGATAATCCTGATTCAAAACTTTCAACATGTGGAAAATTATCAATAGAATTCAAACAAGAACTTGGAGATAGGGGGTTAACAGTAGGAGTTGACCAATAACCACCAATTGGATTAGCGGATAATAATGTAATACCAGAATTTTGACATAATGATAAGTTATTTGGCATAGATATACTATTAACAACATTAACTAATAAAGTATCAGAACATCCATTAGGTAAAGAATATACTGCATTAATTACTGTATTAAATGCACCAACATTAATATCTCCATTTGTTTGAATAGAACTACTTCCCGACCATGTTCCACCTGGAGTAGTTAAAGAAGAATTAAGATTAAATAATGGAGCAAAAATACATGCTGATATATCCTCTCCTGCATAAATTTCTAATACTGTAATATCTAAATTATCAGAACATCCATTCACATCATAATTTACACTATAAATACCAGGAGATAGTATTGTGGGATCAAATAAGGAATTAAAACCATTATTAATACTTGCCCCTGACCACCACCCTCCTATTGGTGAGCCAGACAAATTAACTGGTGAATCTGTATTACAAATTGAGAAATTAGCTTGTGTAGTGGTTGGAGGAACAACAACAACTGTTACTGTATCTGATTGTGAAGAAGCTGGGCCTAAATCACTTACTGTTACAATATACTGGCTAGTTGTTAATGGACATACTGAATGTGGACCAGAATTATTTGGTAATACTGGAGACCAATTATAATTATAAGTTGAGGCATCACCACCACTTACATAAACATTTAAGTCTGTACATTCTCCTAGACAAATAGTGTCATTATTAGCCAATAAACTAACTGATAATGGACAGTCGGTAATATCAAATATTAAAGAAGATGATAATTCCCAGATACTATCGCAAACATCTTTAAAGAAAGATTGGAAAAAAACATTATATGATCCGCTCTGATTTAATCCAGGAAAAAGATTTAATTGAATTAAATCTGTTGAATCATTTGTACATGATAATGGAATTGGATTAACAGTTTGATTTATTTGCCCACCAATATTGATATTTGCAGTATAAACAGAATCACAATGTATTTTCTGATCTAATAATATTTCAAGAACTGTTGTACTACATGTAGGATTAATTGGTAAACTTAATTGAGGAGGGTCAGGAATATTAATAATTGTTTCCCAACTTAAATTAAAACCATCTGCAGCAACATTTAAATCTGAAACAAAAACAATTGTAACACATCCATTTGAGACAATTTGTGGCGGTGTATTTACCCCAGAAAAAGGCCCTGCTAGAACAGGAGAAGAAACATTAGGTCCATCATAAATTAGAACATAATCATTGAAGGGTTCGGTATTAAAAAAACTAAAATCAATAATTATTGAAGAAGCTCCAGTTGGACATATAGTAAAAATAAAATTCTCATTATGGTCATACCATCCAGCTTGTTGTGTATTTGCCTCACTATCACTCAAAGTACCTTCACAATCATTTACTGTCTGATTAGACATTAAATATTGAGCATGTGATTGCATATAAGAAAACAATAGAAAAAAAACTAAATAAAATCTCATTGCTTATTTACCGAGATATTAGGAGTTGTAATTGCATTACTCCAAACTAAATTTTGATCTTGAATTCTTATAGTAAAATTCACTAATTCGATTAAGCCATTTCCAAAAATAAAAGGAGAATCAATCTCAACAAGTAATTCACCTGTAATTGATAATGAATTATTTGGTGGTGTAATAGGAATAACATGATAATAATCTGGTTGAGACAATCTACTATCTTTGACTTCTAAGGAAAGATAATCTGGATCAGAAAAACCTAAATATCCCTGAGGATGTTGATAAAATACTTTTACATATATATTCTCTTGAAATTCAACTATTTCAAGTGGAAATGTATCTATTAAATTAATTTCAAAAATTACATCATCATCATCCTTACTACAAGAAGGTAAAAATAAAATAGTGATAAAGAAAAATATATATATACTCCTTAACATAATTAAATAATAGTTAATGAAAAATACTTAATGAAAGGAAACGGAGCACCATTATTTGGAATCTCTGTAATTGGATTAACATCATCCTTAACATAGATCTTAATATAAATAATGTCTCCAGAATTATATGAAGATAAATCTAAACTATATCTATGATAAAAAGACTCTAAATTAGTTGAAGAAAAGAATCCAATTTCACTAATTGGATTAGCTAACACTGATAAGTTTTCCTCTAGGATATTACTAAAATTATGTAAAGAATTTGATATCTTAATCTTATTATATGATAATTGATTTGCGGGTAATATATCATCAGTGACACTAAACCATATATCTATTGAATCTAAATTATTAGGCACAAAAACTGTTCCATTTTGTGAATTTCTATTTAGTGGATTGTTTACTTGTCCACTCTCAAAAACAACCATTCCTCTACCTAATGGGATATCATTTGGTAATTGAGGTAGATTACCAAACATATCTTTTGCCCCATCATCAATCCAAGTTTTTATATTATTAATATACTCTTGTTCATGATCATACCAATAATGCTCTGGGTTATATTCAGCAGATAATGGCATAATACCAGATATACCGTCTATATCTACAATTAACCTATGATATAAGACAGATTTAGAAGAGTTGCCAGGATCTACACGATATGTAAATGAATTATTTATATCATTCTTGATTACTGGCTGATAAACTAATGAATTATAAGAACTTTCAATAGTTCTAAAATCGGGTTCAAAATTACCATCATGACAACCTGAGTTAGCACAAGTAGGAGTAAATATATTATTATGTAAAGCAGAAAAAGATGTTGGATCTGAAAAATATAATGTATCATTATTTGTGTTAATATTAGAACCATTAAAATCAAAAGGATTGATATCTTCCTTACATGAAAAGCAAGAAATAATTATTATGATAATAATAAGACCTCTCATATATTTAGATGAAATCAAATAAAGATTTATTTGATGCTAACAAACCAGAATTTATAACATCAGATTTACAACCTAATATCTCAGCTATTGTTGGAGTTAAATTAACAATATCACCAACCTGATTGTTTTCATTTCCAATAGAAAGATTGCTATCTATTCCAGGGCCGACAATAGAAGAGAAAATCCTTCTACTATTTGAATCAGAATGATCAAAACCAGTAAATGCATTACCATCAACAATATTGTTAGAATCAAGATTCCTTCCATGTTCAGGTACAACCATCATAGTGGTATTATTAGCCATAGAAGGTATGTTATTCTGAATATAATCCCAAACATGACCTACACCATGGTCAGCTCTATGAAGGCTTTCTAAGTAGCTTGTAAAGTTACTATGACATCCATCAACACTTGAAAGATAAATTACCGTTAAAGTAGGTTTAAATCTCTTCATTACTTCACAGGCATAACCTATAGTTCTTAAATCTCCATTATCAGATATAGGAGGATGAGCAATGGTTCCTGCATCAGTTTTTTCAAACATATCCTTAACAAAAGATTTAATTTCTGCCTTTTCTTCTTCAGTATTACCAATATTTGGTAAAGATTGTCCTTGAGAATACCATACATTATCTAAGAAATATTTCATTTTATACATAGGGTCAAGTTCATCTTCTGGATGATATACCTTAGCATTTTTTAAATGTTTTTCTCCATCTGCACCAAATGTTATAGTTGGAGCCAAGAAGTTTGCTCCATAGCTAGCCCCATATTCTGAATGAGTACTATAATCTAATAATGGAATAGAATTACCAATACCATTACCAATAAACCAAGTTTTTGTAGCCTTCTCTCCCTGATGTCTTCTTAAATATTCAAAGATAGTTGGCATCATAGGTTTATTCCTAAGTCCTTGGGTATACATGTAATTTCCAGTTAGCATTGCATTAACACCTGCATAATGTCCAACAGCAGATGCATTAACCTCTCTAAATGTTGTTCCTTGGCTTTCTATAGATTGAGATAATATTTTTGGAATTGGAGTGTCGCCATCAATAATATTCTTAGTTCCATAAACAATCTTATCAGTTGGAGCAGCTCCATTAAATATATTATATAAAAGATTTCCAGAACTAGGATAAGATTGACTATCATCTAAATATCTTTGTAATATTGATTCTTGTTGACGAACTCCACCAGCAAAAGCCACTAAAACAACATGATCAGACATTCGCATTCCTGATGCAGCAAAGAGTCTTCCACTAGGCAGTATAAAGGGGACTGATATTGCTGCAGATGCTAATGAGGATTTTTTAATAAAGGATCTTCTTTTCATAATTAATAGAATTGATATTCATTAGACAATGCAAAAGATGTATACACCATCTCACAAGTAACATGAGGATTTGAATTTAAAAAATTTAAGAAGAACTCTCTTTCTGCTTGAGTAATGTCTCTGACAAAAAATCTTTTATATGTTTCTTCTAGAAAAAAATCTAAATCAGCACGCATTAAAGAATCAGATGGAATTATTACATCCTGCTTATTCATAAAATTACTTAAAATTATTTCATTTGCAACTTGTTTATCTCCTATTGACTCAATACAACGAGTAATTTCAACTAATTCATTTGAAGATAAAGCTTTTTGAAAAAGATTAGCATAAATAATAGAAATATATTGGAAAATTGACTTTAATTTATTCTTATTTGCATTATAAGAACTAGATTGAAGTTCATTAATATCATAAACAATATCTTCCTTCTTGCATGAAGAGATACTTAAAAAAAATACTATTATAAAAATTAAACTATTCTTAAAAATGCGCATATTCATCTGTTGTCATTATAAAACGTTGTAATTTCTGAAAATCATTTGTAATATAAAAGTCATTCATCAAAAAATCAGTTTCTATAGTAGTTGGTGTACGAGCCAACATTGTTAAATAAGACCAATATACAACACCTTCATGAAACTCTCTTGAATTACATATTAAATTTATAAAGTCTTCTTTATTAGCTCCTGAATATCCAAAAATAATAAATGGAAGCTTATCTTCAATCATTGAATATGAGTTGTTAAATTCATTTTGTGTTGGATATCGAAATAAAAGATTATCAAATGCAGCATTAACAAAATTAAATGTATTCATATTAATCTTATCATAAATAGAGTTATAAATCATTCTTCTATGCATTTCTTTAATATTTATAATTCCATTATAATAACCTGATTCTGAATCAACTACATCTTTTAACCTATAGTACTTGATTAAGTGTTTTTGAGCATCAATTAAATTTCCAGCAACCGAATCAACTTCATAATCAAAATAATGATTATTCATATAGAATAAAATATCACCATTAGAAGCTCCTTCAATAAGTCTAACTTTAACCATGTCATATATTCTATGAAAATAGGCAGACTTATATGATGAATCTCCAGGAATATAAGTTGTATCAAATTGAAGTGTAAAGATTAAAGAATCTCTTGATCCTAAAGTAACATCTCTATCTCTTAGATACTGTACATCATCTTCCATCTCACTATCAAGAGGCTCCCTACCTATTAGATCGATATATAGTCTATTAACATAGTTTTCAAGCAAGATAGTTGGTATTTCACTATAATTTGGAGCATTATTATTTCCTATTATTATAGTTTCTTTTTTACAAGAAAGTATTAAAATTATGAAACAAATTATATATCCTATTTTTTTATTCAATTAGTATCTTTTTATAAAAGCTAGATAAAGTATTTTCAA
>Ga0114999_10001482_pt1 | contig 32587 bp, 29 predicted proteins | sample ArcticOcean_MG_C_3_FD_89820 | JGI IMG/M metagenome (GOLD analysis project Ga0114999, IMG submission 89820) | Marine microbial communities from western Arctic Ocean - ArcticOcean_MG_CB8_126 | ecosystem: Environmental > Aquatic > Marine > Oceanic | place: Arctic Ocean: Canada Basin | collected...
CGATGACGACCACCAGCGAGCTTGCGCCTGCGGGGTTGGTCAGCGGGCCAAGGATGTTGAAGACGGTGCGTATACCTATCTCCCGTCGAGGGCCACCGGCGTGGCGCATAGCAGGGTGGAACGCTGGTGCGAACATGAACCCCATGCCAGCTTCATCAATGCACCGCGCAACGCCTTCCGGCGTAAGCTCAATCTTCACGCCACAGGCTTCAAGGACATCCGCCGCGCCTGCCGCGCTGGACGCTGCACGGTTTCCGTGCTTGGCTACCTTCACTCCGGACGCCGCCAGGACAAGGGCCGCTGCGGTGGAGATGTTGAAGGTGTTGAGGCCATCGCCTCCCGTGCCGACAATGTCTACCAACGGCCCCGGGTACTCAACTTTTAGGACGTTGGCCCGCATGACTCGCGCCATCCCGGCAATCTCCTCAGAGGTCTCTCCCTTGAGTCGCAACGCCGTGACGAAGGCCCCAATCTGCGCTGGGGTCGCATCACCGGACATAATCTCTTCCATGACGCCGGCAGCTTCTTCTATCGTCAGAGACGTGCCCTCGACCACTGTGCCAATAGCTTCACGAATCATTGTCTTCTCCTGCTTTTGCCACGCTAGACTACATCTCCAGAAAATTCTTGAGAAGGTCTTTGCCAACGCCCGTCATGATGGACTCCGGGTGGAACTGAACGCCCTCTATCGGGTATTCCTTGTGTCGCAGCCCCATGATGAGGCCGCTGTCGGTCCACGCCGTGACTTCCAGGCTGTCCGGCAACCCTTCTTTGAAGACCACCAGTGAGTGGTAGCGGATTGCCTCGAAGGGCATGGGCAGTCCGTGCAGCACTCCCGCGCCGTTGTGGTTGATGGGCGATACCTTGCCGTGGACAATCTCGCCCGCGCCGCCGACCGTGCTGCCGAACGCATCGCCGATGCACTGATGCCCCAAACACACGCCCAGCACGGGCATCCGTGGCCCGAAGCGGAGGATGGTCTCTGTGCATATGCCTGCCTCTTTGGGTGTACATGGCCCCGGCGATACCACGATGCGGTCTGGATTCAGCTTCTCCACCGCATCAAGCGTTATCTGGTCGTTGCGCTCCACCTGCACCTCCGCACCAAGCTCGCACAGGTACTGGTAGATGTTGTACGTAAAGCTGTCATAGTTGTCTATCAGGAGAATCAAATGCTCACCCCCTCTGGACTTCCGTTCCGGCGGTCTTGTACCAACCTCTTTTTATGTATGTGAGTTACCACGTTTCCTGCCCCTTTTATTTATACTTCACCCTCAGGTAACCGTCAGGCATATGGGTGCAGGGTTAACCCTGCTGTTCAGCTATGTTGATGGCATTGAGTAGCGCGCCAGCCTTCTGGAACGTCTCCTGGTACTCCGCCTCCGGCTCGCTGTCGTACACAATGCCCCCGCCAGCCTGGATATAGGCCACCCCGTCCTTCAGGATCATGGTGCGAATAGTGATGGCCGTGTCCATGTTGCCGGAGAAGCTGAAGTAGCCAACGGCCCCGCCGTACGCACCTCGAGCCTCGCCCTCCAGTTCAGAGATAATCTCCATCGCACGGACTTTGGGCGCGCCGGACAGAGTGCCCGCCGGGAGGCAGGAGCGCAGAGCGTCGTAGATAGTGCGGTCAGGCCGAAGTTGCCCATGCACTTCCGATTCCAAATGCATCACGTGGGAGTACCGGACAATGCGCATGAGGTCTGTGACCTCCACGGAGCCGGGGATGCAGACGCGGCCAACATCGTTGCGGCCCAGGTCTACCAGCATGATGTGTTCGGCGCGCTCCTTCTCGTTGTTGAGCAGCTCCTCCGCCAGAGCTGCGTCCTGTTCCGGCGTCTTGCCGCGAGGTCGCGTGCCGGCCAGCGGGAAATTCAGCATCAAGCCGTCCTCCACCCGCACTAGCAGTTCTGGAGATGCGCCGATGATGTGGAAATCGTCCAGCTCCAGGAAGAACATGTACGGCGATGGGTTGCTTCCCCTTAGCGCACGATACAAATCAAGGGGTGCAGCTTCTGTGGGTCGAGCCAACCGCTGTGACGGCACCACCTGGATGATGTCCCCTGCGATGATGTACTCTCGCGACTTCCGTACAATCTCGTCGTAGTCCTCATAGCTGCGGTTGGAGGTGTAGGGCACCGTTACTTTGGATGATGCATCCTGCGTCTCGGCTTCAGTCCCCTTTGCCACCCGTTTGGGACGCTTTAGTGGGCGTTCAAGTCGCTTAACCAGCCGGTCAATGCGTTTAGTCGCTTTGTTGTAGGCAGCCTCAATATCGCCTCGCACGTGGACGTGGCTCACCACCTGAATCTTCTGCCGCAGATGGTCAAAGACCAGGAGGGTGTCTGCCAGCATGAAAGTTGATTCAGGCAGGTTTAGCGGATTGCTGGCCGGGGCAGGCACCCGTGGCTCAAAGTAGTGGACAGCATCGTAAGCCAGGAAACCGACTTGTCCGCCGTTGAACCGGGGGAGGCCGGGGACGCTTACGGGTTTGAACTTACTCAGGGCCTTCTCAACAAGTCGCAGAGGGTCAACCGCGCCGTCAGGTTTGTTGGGGCCAGTGCGAATCACCTTGGACGGCTCCGTGCCGATGAAGCTATAGCGCGCCAGCCGTTCTCCCCCTTCTATGCTCTCCAGCAGGAAGGAGTAGGGGCCCTTGGCCACCTTCATATAGGCGGTGACTGGGGTTTCCAGGTCGGCGTTAATCTCCTGGTAGACGGGAATCAGGTTCCCCTCTTTTGCCAGTTCTTTGACCTGTTCCAACGTTGGTGTGTACATAACCATCCTCAAGTCGCTATTTTCAGGCAATAAAAAACCCCGTCCCATGCAAGGGGCGGGGTCACTCCGCGGTGCCACCCTTGTTTTTGTAGCTGTGCTCCTCATTAATGGGCCAGTTACAAAATCTCTTCAGCAGTGCGCCCCGGTATAGGTAACGTCTTCTCCGCTGGGACATTGAAACGGTGTCCTACCGTCGGTGACGTTTGGCTTGATGTTCTTCCTGCACTCCTGACCCGGAGATCATATGGGTGCGGGGTATCGCCCTGCCTAGTCCATTCAGCCCCTGCGCCAGCGTCGGTTTCCACCGTACCCGACTCTCTGTAGCTTCGCTAGGGACGTACTACTCCAGACCGTCGCCCTTTATGTATATGTTATATCCAGTCTAGGACGTGCTTTCAGGGGTTGTCAAGGCTCTGAATTCGCCTATGGCTAGAAGCGAATTCCATCATGCTATACTGGGGCCATGCCGAGAAACGATACTGGAGTTGTGTTTCGTGCCAACAGTCCTGATGGTGAGTCGAGATGGCCGGGCAGCAGAAACCCTGATGCTATGCTTCCCTAAAGGGGAGTTCATTACGGCTGCTATGTCTGACCCCAGCGGTTTACCATCACTGACGGTGGAGCAATCGCCGGATATCGTGCTGATGGACGCTGGGGGCTTTACGATCAGTGAGAGCCAAGAGGCATTCCAGACTTGCCGAGATTTACACCTGCCAGTGATTGTCCTGGTGACTGAGCGAGAGCTGGACACCTATGATATCGCTCGGGGTGCCGATGATTTTGCGCTGAAGCCGTTGAACCCTACCGAGCTCACGTTGCGCGTACAACAACTCCTCCGCCGGTTGCGAGGCCGCGAAGGGTCAGAGACCATCCACAGAGATGACCTAGTCATTGACCAATCGCGGTACGAAGTGACCGTCTCCGGCCACAAGGTGCTGCTTACCTTCAAAGAGTATGAGTTGCTGCGATTGCTGGCCTCCAACCCCGGGCGCGTCTTCTCTCGGGAGGAGTTGCTCTCTCGCGTGTGGGGCTATGAATACTTCGGTGGCACGCGCACCGTAGACGTCCACGTGCGGCGACTTCGGAGCAAGGTAGAAGATGCCAATCACGTTTTCATTGAGACCGTGTGGAACGTTGGATATCGCTTCAAGCCCCCTAATCAAGCTGCGTAACTTCCTCTCTGCTGGCGTAGCTCCAAGGTATCGCGTATACTCTGGCCCATCTTTACAGGTAGGGTGCTATGGCGAATGTTGAACGTGAACTTCCCCTCTTTCCCCTGGGTGGGACTGTGCTCTTTCCGGGTATGAACCTCCCACTGCAGATATTTGAAAACCGCTACCTCCAGATGATGGCGGACATCACCCAGGATGATTCCCGCTTTGGCGTTGTGCTTATCAAGGAAGGTAAAGAGGTTGGTGAGCCTGCCTTGTCCTTTGATGTTGGCACGGTGGCCCAGGTGTTTCAGCGTGAGGACTCCCCGGACGGTCGCATCATCCTTGTTGCAGAGGGGCAGCAGCGATTCCGCACCCTGAACATCGTGCAGCAACGCCCCTACATCATTGCCAGGGTGGAGCTTCTGCCGCCCGAAGAGTCAAGCGACATGCAGATAGCCCAGCAGGTACGTGGAAAGTACATAGAGTATGCCCAGCTCCTGGCAGGTATGAGCAATGAGTGGATGCGGGATGTGCAGGTTCCTGAAGAGGCTGCGGAACTCTCCTACCTGGTGGCCCAGAGTCTGGACGCCAGCATGATGGTAAAGCAGGGCCTGTTGGAGATGGACACCGTGGAGGAACGATTGATCGCTGAGGTGGAGATACTGGACATGACAATGGAGCACGTACGCCAGCGGGTTCGCCGTGAAGGCCCATCCCAGCGGTTCAGCACCAACTAGGAGCATCCCATGGCCTACGATGAAGGACTGGCCCATCGCGTTCGGGAGTTGTTGGAAGGCCAATCGGACGTGGTTGAGAAGAAGATGCTTGGTGGCCTCTGCTTCATGGTGCAGGGCAACATGTGCTTGGGCATATTGCAGGACGAGATTATGGTGCGCGTCGGCCCTGACGCCCACGTCGATGCCCTGGCCCAACCTCACGCGCGAGAGAGGGACTTCGCCGGAAAGCCTTGAGGCGGACGACGACTTAGAAGGCTGGATACAACGCGGCCTGAATTTCAGCCTGTCACTGCCTGCCAAGTAATCCCCTCAACTTAGGTGCAGGACTCGTCCTGCCTAGCCCTGCGGGCTCATCGGCGTTAGATGGACATCCAGCACTCGTTCGCACCACGCTGCAACCCCTAGCAATCGCTCCTCGTCAAACGGCCCCGCTGCTAGTTGTATCGCCAAGGGTAGCCCGTTCGCTGCCAACCCGCTTGGTATCCCCACCGTTGGGCACCCTATCCATGTCCACGGCGCCTGGAAGAACGTGGGCCCGGTGGTTGTACGGCCTTTGGGTGCTGGGCCGGGAGTGCAGGGACTCAACAGTACATCGTAGGTGTTGTAGAGCGAAGTCATTGCGTTTTGAAGCTGCCCTCTGGCCTGCTGTGCTTGCACGTACCCGATGGGTGATGATGCCAAGGCCAGGTCCATGCGACTGCTGATGTTTGGCCCGTAGGCCTCCCTGTGGTTGGCGAAGTTCTCCTGATGGAAGGCGGCTGTCTCTGCCCACACCACGTTGGCAATGTGATCCACACTCTGGGCAAACTGCTTTGGTAGCGTTACTTCCTCAACGATGGCCCCTGTAGCAGCCAGCTTCTGCGCAACATCGTCGGTGTGGCGACGCACCTCGTCCTCCGCCCGATCGTAGAAGAACTCCTTGATGAGCCCGATGCGCGGCGGCTTCTCCCTCCGACCCACCCCAGCGTGGTACTGGCCCACCGGCACATTGGCTGCGTTGGGATCTTGCGGGTCGTAGCCTGCCAGGACGTCCAGGGTCAGGGCTGCATCCTCCACCGTGCGGACTAGGATGCCCACGGTGTCTGTGGAGAAACTGACGGGCACAAGGCCGTATGCGCTGATGCGTCCGTATGTGGGTTTCAGCCCGACGATGCCGTTGTATGCAGCCGGTCGAAGTGTGGAGCCAACGGTCTGGGATCCTGTGGCTATGGGGCACATGCCCGTTGCAATGGCAACGCCGGAGCCGCTGCTGGAGCCGCCTGGTGTGTGTTCAAGGTTCCATGCGTTGAAGGTTGGTGATGGGTCTCCGTCCGCGAACTCCGTGGTGACGGTCTTGCCAAGGACTATCGCGCCAGCCTGTCGAAAACGAGCCACGGATGTGGCGTCGTACTCCGGTATGAAATCAGCGTACAACGGCGACCCCGCAGTGGTCTTGAGTCCAGCGGTGTAGAAGATGTCTTTCAGTCCTACTGGTACGCCATGAAGGGGACCGCGTGGGCCTGTCCTCTCTAGCTCTATAGCTGATGCTTTAGCCGTTGCGAGCGCACCCTCACGGTCAACGGTGACCCATGCCAGCAGTGTGGGCTCCAGCTCGTCTATGCGCTTCAGCAGGTTCTCTACCAGCGTCACTGGTGAGAGGTTACCTGCACGTATGGCGGCAGCGGCCTGGGCTGCTGAGAGTTGGTACGGTTGTAATCCTGTAGTCATTGGGTTCTCCTTGGGCGTATTCGGTAGAGAGGCCATGCTATCATGACGGTCGCGGTGACGCAGCTACATTGCTGGGAGGTTAACTCATGGCAACGATGACACAGGAGCAGGTGCACACCTTTCTGGATGAACCCCATGTGGGGCATCTGGTCACGCTACGACCCGCTGGTTCGCCTCATGTCGCTCCTATTTGGTACGAGTATCGTGATGGCCGGTTCCTTATATGGACTAGCCGCGAGACGCGTAAGGTCAAGAACATTCTTGGCGATGGGCGTGCTGCATTGTCTATCGCCACGGACAGCGAGCCATACAAGTACGTCACGGTTGAGGGTACTGTGTCCGTTAGTGAAACCGACGTTGAAGCCACGGGCATCTCCATCGCGTCGCGTTATCAGGGTCGTGAACGTGGGACGGCCTTCATTGCAGAGCATTTCAAGGAGGGCGTGAGCGTTGTTCTTTCGCTTGTGCCAGACAACTTAGTGGCTTGGACTGATGAGGCCTAACTTTTGAACGAACCAGAACCGACAACGCACGGACAACCTCGGACTCATAGAGTCGGGGCTGTCCGTGCGTTGTCGCACCCCAATTTTCGCGTCTTAAGTGCTTCAGCGGTGGTTGGCGGGATAACCTTCCTGGGCGAGATGGTCATCCTGGGATGGATGGTGCTGGAGCTTACCAATTCACCGTTCAAGGTTGGTCTGGCTATTGGCCTGCGACAAGCACCGAGTCTGGTTTTGGGTATCCCCTTTGGGGCTGTAGCTGATCGATTTGACCGGAGGAACCTGCTCTTCTTCACCGTTGTAGCCCTAGCCCTCACATCGCTGGCTACAGCCGCACTGCTACAAGTTGGTTGGCTGGGGCTTTGGCCCCTCCTGGCTTTGAACTTTGTGCTGGGCACATGGTGGACTGGTGTCAGGACGCTGCGGCAGAGCATGACGTATGACATCGTCGGCGCGCAGGACATGGTCAGCGGGCTGGCCATTGCCGTATTGGCTCAAAGACTTGGCGGCATTCTGGGCGCTGCTGGGATAGGAGCAGTTCTGGCGGCAACGGATGCTGCGACTGCCTATGCCGTTGTCACGGTTGGGCATGTAGTGACGTTTCTTGTGGTGCTGCTCATCAGGTCAGAGGGAGGGGCAGTGCAGGTAGCCAGGGAGTCTGTCCTTGGTAACCTGAAAGAGTTTGCCGTAGAGGTAAGGAGTAACGGGTCGCTGGCGTTGCTTGTGCTACTAAGCGGAGCCGTAGAGATTTTGGGGTTTTCAGCCATGGCACTGATGCCGAGCATTGCTCGTGATGTGCTAGGCCTTGGGGCAGACGGCCTTGGTCTCATCCAATCGGTAGGAGCTATTGGCGGAGTGGTCACGGTGGGCGTGCTGGCGATAGCTGGAGGAGCGAGTCATAAAGGGTTGGTGTTCCTGACCTGCCTGCTGGTGTTCGGCGCTAGCCTGGTTTGGCTGGGGCAATCGAATTCCCTGGGCATGGTGTTGGCAGCGATAACCCTGGTGAACTCCGCCATGGCCATCTCAGACGTCCTGTCGCAAGGCCTTATGCAGTCGGTTGTGCCTAACGAACAACGTGGACGGGCCGCCGGGGCATGGCAGTTGGCGGTGGGCTTCGGCCCCTTTGGGAACTTGCAGGCAGGCGCTGTGGCTGCCGCGGCTGGCGTTTCCGTTGCCCTCGTCGTGAATGGCGGCCTGTTGTTTGCACTGGCCGGGTTGAGCTTACTGTTAGCCAAAAGGCTCAGAAGACTCTAGGTGTGCGCACCCTTGCTCTTCCTCCTAGGCCACGGATACACTGCTCCTATGGGACGTAGTGCGTGGCATCGTTCTGGGAGTGATGACGCTGGTCATTGCCTCTTGTGGTGGCTCAGAGATCGAGAAAAATCAGACACTACCGACTGTTGCGCCAACCCAGATATCAATACCCAGTCCGGCCGCTGTGCCCACGGCCATCCATGTACCGACTCCAATACCCACTGCTGTGCCAGTACCAACGACGCCTCCACTGACTCCTTCTCCTACCTTTTAGGTACTGAGGCCGACACCGCTCCCGTCGACTACTCCTGTACCGCCGACGCCAATGCCGACGAACACGGTTGCATCCACGGCCGTGCCAGAGTCCTACACTGATGTCCATGAGACGCCCATCATCAACGGGCCGGACGGCCCTGCAGGCCCTGACCGTGGTAGCGTGTTTAAATCCCTGACTGTTCATCCAACTGACCCGGAGATCGTCGTCCTGGGCACTGAGCGTAACGGATTCGTCAGAAGCAATGACGGCGGTCTTACGTGGGAACGGTTGCGCGCTGGGATGCGATCGATCATCGGCGCATACTCCGAGATATGGGACATTGATATCTCGCCTAGAAACCCATCCGTCATCATTGCCGCCACGCTGGACTCACCGGGTCCCATTCTTGGCACCACTCCCACCGTTCATGCGGGCATTTACAAGAGCGTCGACGGTGGCCAGAACTGGATGCAACTGAACTGCGTGTTCACCACGTCCCGGGCAATCTCCGTGCGGTTCAATCCTGCAAACCCAGACATCGCAGTAGCTGGTCTTGAGGGCGGCGAGGCGTCGTACTCCGGCCTTGGTGGTGGTTACTACGGCGGTGGTATCTTCCGAACTGAGAACGGCGGGGAGTCATGGCAGCGCGTGGCTGTGGGAGAGAACGATGAACGCAACGGCTATCTTGTGATGACCGTTGTGCCCACAAGCCCTCCAACCTTTGCTACCTTTGGTATGAACGGCGAGGACCTCAGCCAGAACATCGGCTTCATCCGAAGCACGGATAACGGGGTGACCTGGGAGTTCTTTGACGATGAGCTTCGCAACAAACACATCGGCAGCTTCACCATATCATCGGACGGACAGACCATGTATGCCGATGAAGGTGGCGCATATTTCGGGTGGATATCCCGTGATGCAGGCGAGACGTGGACCCAAAGCGCTGTGGTGCAAGTCAACGGCCCCGTCGCTGTATCGCCGGTAGACCCTAACCTGATTGTCTTCGGCGGGTCCAACCAGATACGACGCTCCACAAACGGCTTTCAAATCGTGAACATCACGTTCACGGCCCCCTTGGCCATCCGCGAAATCGTCTTCGCCTCGTCTGACCCTACCATCGTGTACGCAGAGACGGACGGCTACATCTTGTATCGTAGCGACGATGCAGGAGCTACTTGGAGGCTTGTGGCCAGCGTCCGCGATGATGTTTTGAACGTGCAGCCTTAAGCAGGACTTGTCCTCCACCTATACTCCCTGACGGATACCGGTGAAACGTTTTAGGCGAATGTCTTTCCTTCCGGCTAGTCTCATGGCGTTCAGGGTATCAACAAACACCGTTAGGTGGCCGTGGGCACATGGAGCCAGGGCGCGCCCTGCCCGAAGCCTTCGATTGTGGTTTTTTTCACCCCTCTATGCTATATTTTGCCCAATAGGAAAGTGGTGGATTTAGCATGCTGGATGACTACTATCGCCAATACGGGCTGGTGCTCCTCCTTATAGGGGCCGCTGTTGCTGTGCCTTTGAGCATGGTGATGATGTCTCGCATGGCGCAGGTGCTCCACATTCGTCCCCACAAGCCAAGCGCTGTGAAGTCTGATATCTATGAGTGCGGTATGGAGACTATTGGCGGTAGGTGGGTTCAGTTCAACTTCCGCTACTACCTGTTCGCACTCCTCTTCCTCGTATTCGATGTGACGGCAATCTTCATCTACCCCTGGGCAATCAGGCTGCGAGACCTTGGCGGCGATGCGTTGCTGACCATGATGGCTTTTATAGGTATTCTGGCAATTGGTTGGGCCTACGCGTGGCGGAAGGGTGCGTTTGAGTGGAAGTAGGAATGCCGGGGGATGGACAGACATTGCGAGACACTACCTGGGAGATGGACAGGGCAGAGGGCCTGACCGTCAGCTCCATGAAGTCTACGCACACGGAGCAGTACCCAGAACCCCTTATTGAAGTACCGGACGACCTTCAGCGCAGCGTGATGGTCACTGCTCTAGATGAAATCATCAACTGGGGTCGCAAGTCTACCGTCTGGCCCCTCAGCTTTGGGCTAGCCTGCTGCGCTTTCGAGATGATGGCCAGCGCCATGGCTCGCTGGGACATTGCACGATTCGGCATGGAAGTGTTCAGAGCCACCCCTCGCCAGGCCGACCTGATGATTGTGGCTGGCACCGTGACCTGGAAGATGGCCCCTGCCATTGAGCGGATTTACGAGCAGATGGCAGAGCCCAAGTGGGTAATCTCTATGGGCGCTTGCGCTACCAGCGGAGGCCCTTACTACGAATCGTATAGTGTGGTGCCCGGCGTGAACCGGATTATTCCCGTGGATGTGTACGTTCCTGGATGCCCACCTCGGCCGGACGCTCTGCTCTATGGGGTGATGCAGCTCCACGAGAAGATTAAGCAGTACAGCCTGTCCCACCACCCTGCGGGTTCCTGATGACAACGCAGTTGCAAGGGGCAGATATCGGCCAACGCCTTCAAGGTGCGTTCCCTAACGCCGTGACTGCTTGGGGCGATGACGAGGTTCGTGTTCAATCGGACACCATCGTGGAGATTTGCCAGTACCTGAAAGACACCCCTGACCTCAAAATGGATTACCTGTCATCTATAACAGGCGTGGACTACGTGGAGTCGTTCGAGGTCGTGTACCACCTGACGTCGCTGACCCACAACCACAGCCTGGTGCTGAAGACCACGCTCTACGGCAGGGACGATGTAGCATTGCCCTCTGTCATAGGTGTGTGTAAGGGCGCTGGCCTCCAGGAGCGCCATGTCTGGGACCTCATTGGCATAGGGTTCACCGGCCACCCAAACATGAAGCGGATATTGACGTGGGAAGGCTTTCCTGGCCACCCACTGCGTAAGGACCATCTCGGCGGCTAGCAGGGCTTGCCCTGCTAGAGGGTTATCAAGACTGGTAGACGATTAGTAGTTAACGGAGGCGATTGTGGCTCTGCCATCAGAGTCTATAACCATCAACCTGGGCCCCCAGCACCCCAGCACGCACGGGGTGTTTCGACTTCGCGTCACCCTTGACGGAGAGGTTATCCAGGATATTGAGCCCATCTTCGGCTATCTGCACCGTGGGACTGAGAAACTGGCCGAGGAACGCAGCTACACCCAGATTGTCACGCTCACAGACCGATTGGACTACACCTCTTCCATGATTAATAACCAGGCGTATGTGCTGGCTACTGAAAAGCTGGCCGGTCTGGAAGTGCCTGAGCGGGGCCAGTACCTGAGGGTGCTGACGGCGGAACTTCAGCGCGTTGCCAGCCACCTCATGGGTATCGGGTTCTTCTTGCAGGACTTGGGTGCTATGGGCACGCCGTTGATGTACTGCTTCAGGGAGCGAGAGCGCATCCTAGACCTCTTTGAGATGGTGTGCGGGGCCAGAGTCACTGTGAGCTACATGCGCCCTGGCGGGGTGAATCAGGATCCGCCACCGGAGTTCTGGCCTGGCCTGAAGGAGTTGCTATCAGACCTCCCCCACTACATAGATGAGCTTGAACGACTGATTAATGAGAATGAGATTGTTCTAGCCCGTACAAAGGGCATTGGGGTGTTGTCCCGTGAATTGGCGATAGACAGCTCCATTAGTGGCCCCAACCTCCGGGCGTCCGGCGTTGCGTGGGATCTGCGTAAGGCAGACCCCTATGATGTGTACGATCGGATGGACTTTGACATCCCTGTAGGCTCCAACGGCGATAGCTATGACCGGTTCCTGGTACGGGTGATGGAGATTCACCAGAGCCTTCGTATTGTGGAGCAGTGCTCCAAGGATATTCCTGACGGCCCGGTGCGTGCCGATGTCCCCTACTTCTTCAGGCCACCAGCCGGGGATGCTTACGCCCATGTGGAAGCATCCAAGGGTGAGCTTGGGTTTTATCTTGTCAGCGACGACGGCATTGCCCCGTACCGATGCAAGATACGAGCACCCTCCTTTATCAACCTGACGGCGTTGACGGAGATGCTGTTGGGCTGGAAGGTGGCTGACCTTATGGTCATCTTTGGGAGCCTTGACGTGAATATGGGGGAGGTCGACAGATAGCTGTGGATTCTTCCTTCGATAAGAACGCGCTGTTCTCCACCCTCAACGATTTCTATTTAGGCTTACTGCCGGATAGCTTGAGTTGGGCTGCGTTTTTGGGAACAGGGTTGACCATCGTGTTCATATTGGTGAACGCGGTGCTGATGCTGACGGCATTTGGAACGTATATGGAACGTCGAGTGTTGGGTCGCTTCCAGACGCGATTGGGACCAAACCGGGTGGGCCCCTTCGGCCTATTACAGCCCTTGGCGGATTTGCTTAAGTTGATTATGAAGGAAGACCTGCGGCCCCTTATGGCAGATAGGCTCACCTTCTTCCTTGCCCCTGTGCTTATGGTCACATCGATGCTTGTGGTGGTAGCTGTGGTGCCCTTTGGGAGTGATTCGTTCCTGGCGGACTTGAACATTGGTGTGCTCTACCTGGTTGGCATACCAACCATCGCCACGGTGTCGATGTTCCTTGGTGGTTGGGGCTCCGGCAACCGATTCGCGCTGCTAGGCGCCGCACGTGCCGTGGCTATGCTCATCAGCTATGAAGTCCCCATGATTATTTCCCTTGCTGGAATCCTGATCTTAGCCGGAAGTATGTCATTGGTGGACGTGGTGGAGGCCCAGCGATTGCCCTTCATCCTGCTTCAGCCCATGGCATTCTTCGTATTTTTGATAGCGGCTTCGGCAGAGATGAATCGCTCTCCGTTCGACCTGATGGAAGCGGAGTCCGAGTTGACGGCGGGGTTTCATACGGAGTTTAGCGGCATGCGGTTCGGGCTTCTACAGCTTGCAGAGTTCGGCGAGGTGGTCGTCACATCCGCCATCTTGGCCACGCTCTTCCTTAGAGGGTGGGAGAACCCCTTCATCCCCGCAGACTGGTCGCAGGTGCTTCCGCCACAGGTGTGGCTCATAGGGAAAATATTGTTCTTCATGTTGATATTTACGTGGATACGAGCCACGCTTCCCCGTATGCGGATTGATCAGGTGATGGCCTTTGCCTGGAAGGTGCTCTTCCCGTTGGCTGTCATCAACATGTTTGTCACGGCCGCTCTAGTAGTGGCATGGCCAGAACCGACATATACACAGTTATGGGCCATTGCTGGTATTAACTGGGTTGTAGCTATCGGGTGTCTGATTGGGTTCAGCCTAGCTTTGGACAAGCATCGCAAGAACCCAACAGCCTCTGTGCAGCTAGTGAAGATACCAACGGAGGTGGCATGATGGCCTACGGACTTGGTATAGCCAAGGGGATGATGGTTACGCTGCTGAACCTGACCCGGAAGCCGGTAACGGTGCAGTACCCTGAGCAGCGCGTAACGCAGAACCCTCGCTTTCGCGGCGAGGACTTTGTCTGGTACGAGGAACGGTGTACTGGCTGTGCCAGTTGTGCCAAATATTGCCCCCAGGGCATTATCAAGATTGTGACCGCCCCCAGTGGTGAGCAGACCCAGGAGGGCGAGACGTACAAGATTGAGACCTTTGACATTGAGATAGCCCGATGCATGTTCTGCGGTCTCTGCGTGGAGGCATGCCCCTACGATGCCCTGCACATGGGCACAGGTTTTGAGCGAGCTAAGCCTCGCAGATCTGACCTTGTCATCACCGTTGAAGAATTGAGGGCATCGGCCAAACGACCCAGCACCTGGTTCAGGCCCCAACTCCAGAATCGCGGATACGACCCAGCCAAGGGCGAAGAGGTTCCCTGGCAGGAGGCTGGTCGTGAGTCCACGGTGGCTCCGACCTACGACGATATGCTCAAGCGATGGGTGGAGGGCCGATGACCGGAGGGATTGAAGAGTCAGGCGTTTTCACCGTTATCTGGTGGGTCATTGCCACACTGACGGTACTTTCCGCGTTGCTGGTGGTGTACCTCCAGGATTTGGTGAAAGCGGCTATGGCTTTGATTGGCACGTTCCTGGGCATTGCAGGGCTTTTCGTGATGCTCAATGCAGAGTTCCTGGCGGTGGTGCAGGTGCTGGTCTATGCCGGCGCCATCTCTATCCTGCTGATCTTCGGCATCATGATGGTTCGGGACACCCAAAGGGGCAGCCCGGCCAACAGCCTGCGTATTCCTGCCCTTGTTCTTGGCGCAGCGTTTGTGGGTATCATCGCGTTCGTGGTGATGGACACGCAGTGGAACTCGTTGGGAGATGCTGTCCTCTCTGCTGAAGCTCAGACAGGGGTTGAAGGGGTATTTAGCGATAGCCCGCGGGTCATTGGCGGTCTGTTATTTCGAGAGTTCGTGCTTCCCCTGGAGGCTGCTGCGCTGCTGCTGACGGCGACGTTGGTGGGAGCCATTGCGCTGGTGAAGGGGGAGTAGATGATAGGACTAGAACATTTCCTCATCCTCTCCGCCGTGCTCTTTAGCATCGGGTTATACGGCGCGCTGACCAGGAGCAATGCCATTGCAGTGCTGATGTCCATCGAGTTGCTGTTCAATGCGGTCAACGTGGCGGTTGTGGGTGTGGCCCGGTACACAACGCCCTTTGGTTTGAACGCCGAGAATGTGGATATGCTGTTGACGGGTCAGGTCTTTGCCTTGTTTATTGTGACGGTGGCTGCTGCCGAGGTAGCTTTAGGTCTAGCAATTGTCATCACGATGTATCGAAATCAGGGATCGGTGGACGTTGGTGAGGCCAACACCATGCGCCGCTAACCAGGGCCAGGCCCTGGACCCGGAGTACGGGCTTAATTCGTTTGGGGAGTCCAGAGGGGTTCCCCTCTGGCAAAAGGGCCGGAGAATGTGTCCCCGGTAATATGTGCCCCCGGCTATACGGAGACCCGGTCTAAAGGAATCGTATGTGGGTTGAGTTCAAAAAAATTCCTAGCTTAATGATGGCAGAGATGTGGAAGGACACCTTTGAGTCTGAAGGTTTGCCCAGCCGTATCCTGCCTGAGGGCAACATCTTGGGTTGGAGTGAGACTGTCCCTTTCATTGTGTATGTACCCAAAGGCCGTGAACACGTGGCCGAAGAGATACTGAGGAAACTGTAGTATGTGGGAAGGCGCAGCCTGGGCTATCTTCTTTCTTCCCCTGGCCTCATTTGTTCTTATTGGCCTGGTGATACGGCCTTTCTTGAACAATCACAGTGAGCTTGCAGGCTATCTCACTATCGCCGCTATTGGCGGAGCGTTAGTGCTTTCGCTATGGGCGCTGAAAGCGACTACGGGCCACGACGGCGATGTTGGCTATGCGTCCCACGAATGGCTGACTGTCGGTAACATGGAAATACGCGTTGGCATCCTCATGAACTCACTGACGGCCATCATGCTGGTGGTGGTCACGGGCGTAAGCCTGGCGGTGCAGATATATTCCCAGGCCTACATGAAGGGTGACCCTGGCTACGCGCGCTACTACGCTTATATGTCGTTGTTCACGGCGTCCATGCTGGGGCTCGTGCTTGCCAGCAGCATCCTGCAGATGTTCGTGTTCTGGGAATTGGTTGGCCTCTCGTCGTACCTACTCATCGGGTTCTGGTACCATCGGCCCTCGGCGGCAAGAGCGGCAATGAAGGCCTTTCTGGTGACACGCCTCGGTGATCTTGGTTTTCTCATTGCAATCCTGTATCTCTTTTCCCATCAGGGGCTCTTTAATAACTCTGGTCTGAATGCATTTGACATCCGTGACGTCTATGCAGCTGTGGGTGCAGGCTTGCTTGGTACAACGGCTGTCACATGGTTGGCCGTTGGGTTCTTTGCGGGTGCTGTAGGCAAATCGGCACAGTTCCCGTTGCACGTCTGGCTCCCAGACGCTATGGAAGGCCCCACTCCCGTCAGCGCGCTAATCCACGCAGCCACAATGGTTGCCGCGGGCGTGTTCCTGGTAGCAAGGCTGTTCCCGATCTTTGAGGCGTCTGAATCTGCAATGAATCTGGTGGCGATTACCGGCGGCGTAACAGCGGTCTTTGCGGCAACGATGGCCATGACCAGCAATGACATCAAGCGAGTGGTGGCGTACTCCACCATCAGCCAGCTTGGCTACATGATGCTTGCCCTGGGTATTGGCGCGTACACTGCGGCGGTGTTCCACCTGTTTAATCACGCGTTCTTCAAGGCGCTGTTGTTCCTGGGTGCCGGTAGCGTTAACCACGTTGCAGGCACCTTTGACATGAGGTTTATGGGCGGCCTGCGCAAGGTGCAGCCATGGACGTACGGCATGTTTGTTGTAGCGGCGTTGAGCCTTGCCGGGGTTTTCCCCTTGGCCGGGTTCTGGAGCAAGGACGAGATTCTGGCGGAGGCGTTCCATAACGGCGACGTTGTAAGTAGAGTGGTGTTCGTCCTTGCGATGGCTGCCGTGTTCATGACGGCCTTCTACATCTTCAGAGCGTTGTTCATGACCTTCCACGGCGAGTTCCGTGGCGGCGTTGGGCAGAAAGCCGAGGAGGCTGCGCTGCCCGATAGCGAAATGGTGCTGACTGCCGACGAAGAAGAGAAGATTGCAGAAGGCGGCCACGCGCATATGGCGGAATCACCGCTGGTGATGGTGCTGCCAATGGGCGCCCTGGCGGTGCTGGCAGTAGTCTCCGGCTTTGTTGCGAACGCGCCTTTCAAGTTACTGACCATCCCAAAGCACTGGATTAGAGAGTTCCTGGTTGCGCCACTGGGCCACCCGGAGCCCGCTGAGTTCATCGGGTGGGTAGCAGTGCTATCCATTGTGCTGGCTCTTGCAGGTGTGGGGTTGGCCTGGGCTGTGTATGGCGCAAAGAAGATTGCTCCGGAGCAAGTGACCTACCGGCCGCTCTATCAGCTGACGATGCGCAAGTATTACATGGACGACCTGTATGAACGGTTCATCGTCGGTCAGGTCTTCTATCGGTATGGTGCCGGCCTGCTGGACTGGTTCGATAAGGTTTTCGTCGATGGCGTTTCCGATAACATCGGCTGGTTCGGGAGAAACATTGGGCGCGGTGTATCTGCCATTCAGAACGGGCAGGTGCAGGCGTACGGTACTGCTTTCACCGTTGGCACAGGGGTTATCTTACTGGTGTACTTGATGAGGTAACTCGGGGAGCCCAGAGGGGATCCCCTCTGGGCTCCCCGACTAAGGACAACAGTGTTTGGTAATGGTCGGAATGAATATATGAGGGAGACGGTGACAGAAACCATTAGGGCAGAGCGGCAACAATGCTAACGGCTACGGTCTTTTTGCCGTTGGCCGGCGCTATCGCCATCATGGTGCTTCTTGGGAATAACCCAAGGGGCGTGAAGTGGTTTGCGGCGGCCATCGGTATCGCCGAATTCGTGCTGTCCATCATCGTCTTTGTGAAGTATGACTCTGCTGTTGGCGGGTTCCAGCTTGCTGAGCGCTTCGACTGGATTCCGCTGATGGATATCCAGTACCACCTGGCGATAGACGGTCTGAGTGCGCCATTAATCCTGCTGACCGGCCTTCTGGGTCTGGCGGCCATCTACAGCTCATGGAGCGTTGCCACTCGACACAAGGAGTACTTTGCCTGGTTGCTAGTGCTCCAAACAGCAGTGATGGGTGTCTTTGCCGCCCAGGACTTCATCCTCTTCTTCATCTTTTGGGAATTAGAGTTAATCCCGATGTTCTTCCTCATCTCGATATGGGGCAGCGGACGTAAAGAGTACTCGGCAATGAAGTTCCTGTTGTTCACGTTCACTGGCAGCGCGTTCATGCTGGTGGGGTTGTTGACAGTGTTCTTCTCTGTGAACACCTTTGATATGACCCAGCTTGTTGAGATGGATTTGAACAACCTCATATTACCTAGCCAATTAGTGTTCGCTTTCTTCTTCATAGGATTTGCTATCAAACTGCCTATTTGGCCCGTCCATACATGGCTTCCAGACGCCCATACCGATGCGCCCACGGCGGTCAGTGTGATGCTGGCTGGAGTGCTGTTGAAGATGGGCGGATACGGCCTCATCCGTATCAATGTTTCCATGTTCCCGGACGTGGCGGTGGATGCGGCGGTGCCCATGGCCATCCTGGCCGTGATCAGCATCATCTACGGGGCGATGATTACCTTCCGTCAGAGCGACCTCAAGCGATTGGTGGCCAACAGCAGCGTAAGCCATATGGGATTTGTATTGCTGGGCATCTCGTCAATTGGTGCAACGGCAGGAAACTTGTCACCCATTGGCCTGACTGGCGCTGCAATGCAGATGTTCACCCACGGCACCATCACCGGGCTGCTCTTCGTCATGGTTGGTGTGGTGTACGACAAAGCGCACACGCGCCACGTCCCTGACCTGGGAGGGTTGGCTACCAGGATGCCCATTGCCGCTGTGGCATTCATCGTTGCCGGGCTGGCCTCTCTTGGACTTCCTGGCACCAGCGGCTTTGCGGCGGAGATTATGATATTTTTGGGCACGTTCCCAGCCTACGGAGCCATTACGGCGTTGGCCACGGTGGGTGTGCTTCTGGCAGCGGGCTATGTGCTGTGGATGGTGCAACGGACGTTGTTCGGGCCGCAGCGTGAACGCTGGGAGTATCTGACCGATGTCTCAGCGGTGGAAGCAGTAGCTCCTGTGTTACTGATGGCAGCGATTCTCATAGTGGGCGTCTATCCTGCCATTGTGAGCGACGTATTCAGGTCTGGCATCAACGATCTGTTTCCGAGGTTGATGGAATGACGAACATACAAGGGGAAGCATGAGCCCTCACGATATCTATTTGCTTTCGCCGGAAATCAGCTTGGCCGCTGTGGCTTTCATGGTGGTGATAGCTGATATGGTCAATGGCCCTAAGCGCCTCGTAACGGGTACGGCGGTGATTGGCCTGGCCATTCCTCTTTTGTTTACCGTCCTGCTCTGGGGCGAGGTTTCCGATTGGTGGAGCCTGTTGGATCCGCAAATTGGTGAGCAAGTTGGCTATTCCCTGCCCGCCCTTTACGGCACGCTGGCCGTGGACAGATTTGCGCTGTTCTTCAAGTTCCTCTTCATTGGTAGCGTCGGCCTTGTGCTCCTGTCCTCCTACGGCTACGTGGAACGATTTGCAGAACGTCGAAGTGAGTTTCACGTCCTGATCATGCTCTCCGCTGTTGGCATGATGCTGATGGCTGCGGGTACAGAACTCATCACCCTGTATGTAGCCCTTGAACTAGCTACGCTGCCCCTGGTGGCGCTGGCTGCCTTTGGCGGTGATAGACGCTCGTCAGAGGCGGGGTTGAAGTACCTGGTGCTTGGTGCCATAGCGTCGGCCGTGCTGCTTTATGGCATGACTCTGACCTTTGCGTTCACAGGCAGCACTAACCTTGAATCGATGGCCCTTGTCATAGGTCAGGCAGCAGCAGGCACCACTGGCGATTTCGGTGGCCCGTTGCTGGCCGTAGGAATCGTGCTGCTGGTGGCGGGCTTTGGGTTCAAGATTGCTGCAGTGCCGTTCCACGGATGGGTGCCGGACGTGTACGAGGGTTCGCCACTTCCGGCCACCGCCTTCCTCTCTGTGGCCAGCAAGGCGGCTGGGTTTGCGGTCATCATCCGAGTTTTCTTTACGGCATTTGAATCCCTGGAAATAGACTGGTCACTCCTCTTTGCGGTGATAGCCGCAGTGTCCATGACCATTGGTAACCTGGTGGCCATCGCCCAGACCAACGTGAAGCGGATGCTGGCCTACAGCACCATTGCCCATGCGGGATACATGCTGGTGGGGCTGGCGGCTGTGGCGTCACGGACGGTAGACGGTGTCTCCATAGGTTCTGAGACGTTGCTCTTCTATCTTGGCGGCTACGCAGTGACCAACCTTGCAGCCTTCTTCGCGATAATGGCCATCATGGAACGTACCCGTAGTGAGCTTATCGAGAGCTTTGCGGGTATGAGCCAACGGGCGCCGTGGTTGGCCCTGGCGCTTTCTGTGGCGCTTCTGTCACTTACGGGCATCCCGCCCACCGTGGGGTTCATGGCCAAGTTGTTCGTGTTCGGCGCTGCCATCAAGGCTGACCTAGCATGGTTGGTGGCCATTGGCGCGGTGAACAGCGTCATTTCTGCATACTTCTACTTGCGGGTAATCCGTGTGATGTATCTCGCCGAGGCTACGGACGATGCGAAAGCTCCCCGGGTGCTCTCGTTGGATGTTTCTGTGGCTGTAACAGCCGTGGCGGTCATTGTGCTGGGTGTGTGGCCGCAGGGGTTGCTTGAAATAGCCAACCGAGCTGTCGAACGGATTTTTTAGCTCCCTAACGCCGACCCTGGTCGCTTACTACTATCGCTGCCGTGATATGCTATGCGCATAGCAGTTTCCACACAAAATACCACTATCTAGGAGCCTCCAAACGTTATGGCAGATAACCAACAAGTCGGGGTCATCTACAGTCCCTGGGTTACAGAGGCTGAGCCCCTGGCAAAGACCCTTGTAGAAGCTTTGAGTAAGAGCCATAAGCCGTGGGTATGCTCTGTTCTGGAGCTGGACGAAAACGCGGAAATGGCCAAACGCTGCTCAACCTTCGTCACTATCGGTGGTGATGGCACAATCCTCCGCACTGTGAGATTGGCCGCACCTGTCGGTATTCCCATTGTTGGGGTGAACCTGGGACGGGTTGGGTTTATGGCGGAGCTGCCCGCTGAGGAAGCAGTTGACCGCATCAACTCCTTTGCCAGCGGCGAGGGGTGGGTGGAAGAGCGAACCATGCTGGAGGCTCAAGTACTGCCCGTACAGCAGACTTCAGACAAGCTGCTGAGCTACACCGGCCTCAACGATGCTGTTGTCAGTCGAACCAAGCCCTCGCGCATGGTCTATGTTGAAGTCCGTGTTGATGACTACTCCCTTGCTGCATACGCAGCAGATGCTGTAATCGTATCTACTGCTACTGGCAGCACGGGGTACGCCCTGGGCGCTGGTGGCCCCATCCTCTACGCAGAGTCTACGTCCTTGCTGGTGCAGCCTGTGGTGCCGCAGCTTGCTGATAGCGCTGCAATAGTGCTCCATCCTGGTGCGGTAGTAGAGATTGAAATAGAAGCGGATCAGGATGCCATGGTCAGTGTGGACGGTTACATGGATTTGGACCTCTCACCTGGTGATACTGTCCGCGTTAAGGAAGGCCCCCACAAGGCTCGGTTCCTACGCCAGGGCTCTCCACACAGACTCCCGCTTGCCTTGTCGCGAAGACTCAGCTCCATCAGGCGACAGCGGTCTGGCGATACTAACCCGGCCGGTTAGGTAGAGAATAGAGGGAGATAACCTGTGGCAAAACAGGAACGTATCAGTAGTGAACGCGTCTATGAAGGTGCGTTTTTTAATGTGCGGAGAGACCGGATTAGGGTAAACAAGGACACAGGCCCGGTTGAAGCTGTTGTAGAGGTTGTTGAGCAGGTGCCTGCGGTGGTGCTGGTTCCTGTGGACGCAGAGGGAAACGTGTTGTTGGTGCGCCAGTATCGGTGGGCAATAGAGTCCCTACTCCTGGAAGCTCCGGCCGGCAAATTGGAACAGGGAGAGGAACCAGAGCAGGGAGCGCATCGTGAGTTGCGGGAGGAGACCGGCCACGCTGCTGGCCGACTCCTGCGCATGGGTGGCTTCTGGATGGCTCCTGGCTACTCCACGCAGTACATGCACGCCTTTCTAGCTACAGACCTGCGACCAGACCCACTTCCCTCTGACGAGGATGAGGATATAGAAGTGGTGCCAATACCCTGGAAGAGTATTCCTGACCTCATCCGCAACAGGACAATCCAGGACTCTAAAAGCCTCACCGCGCTACAGATGGCCTACTTTCTGTTCCAAAGCAAGGCCGGGGTACAAGCCTAGCAGCCTCGGACTGGGTGAGGGGCAAGCCCTGCTTAGCCCGGTTGGCCGTTGTCACGCCTAGCTGTATTTGGTATAGTTAGCCGGGTTTAAATACGCTGGAAACAGCGTTAGTCACTGATGCCCCAAATCAAAGCTACATAAAGCGACACCAAAAGCGTGCGCTACCCACATAACGCACTAGGCTTGTGTGAGGAAGAAGGGGAAAAGCATTGTACTCCCATGATGTGTTGGTACTTGGAGCTGGTCTGGCTGGCATGCGCGCGGCCCTAGAAGCGGCCAAATCCGGTGCCAACGTTGCTATGTTATCCAAGGTTTATCCGGTTCGCAGTCACTCCAATGCCGCCCAGGGCGGTATCAACGCGGCCCTCACGGATCGCGGCGATGATTGGACTGACCACGCTTACGATACTGTTAAAGGCAGTGACTACCTGGGCGACCAGGATGCCATTGAGGTCATGTGCAGGGAGGCCGGCCAAGAGCTGATTAACCTGGAGCACATGGGCGTCATCTTTAACCGTGACGAGGAAGGTCACCTGGGCACCCGTGCCTTTGGAGGCCAGCGGAAGGCAAGAACCTTCTTTGTGGCTGACATCACCGGACAGGCTATCCTCCACGTGATGTTTGAGCAGATTCTGAAGTACAACGTTCACGTTTACGACGAATGGTACGCCACGAACTTGGTTATGGAAGGCGGACGATGCGGCGGCGTTGTCGCCATGGAGATGCGAACCGGCGATGTTCATGCAATCCAGGCCAAGGCAACGATTCTGGCCACCGGCGGCTCGGGTCGCGTCTTTGAGCCTTCAACCAATGCACTTATTTGCTCCGGCGACGGCATGTCTCTGGCATACCGCGCCGGTGCGCCGCTCATGGATATGGAGATGGTTCAGTACCATCCCACTACGCTGAAGGGCTCCGGCGTTCTGCTGACCGAGGGCGCACGAGGCGAAGGCGCGTACCTCATCAACAGCAAGGGCGAGCGGTTCATGGAGAAGTACGCTCCCAACATGATGGAGTTGGCTTCTCGTGACGTGGTATCCCGCGCGGAAACCCTGGAGATCAATGCAGGTAACGATATTGACGGCTGCGTGTTACTGGACTGCCGCCACTTAGGGGCAGCCAAGATCATGGAGCGATTGTCCTACATCCATGAGGTCTCTCTAGACCTGGTGGGCGTGGATATCATCAAGGACCCGGTGCCGATTCGACCTGGCGTCCACTACCAGATGGGTGGCATCAAGACAGACGTTGATGGCCGATGCTGGGACGTGAACGGGGTTTGGAAGGGTGTTGAGGGTCTGTTCGCAGCTGGAGAGACGGCGTGCGTTAGCGTCCACGGCGGCAACAGGCTGGGAGCCAACTCGTTGCTGGACACCGTTATTTTTGGTCGACGTAGCGCCCTTGGAGCAATGGACTACGCCAGCAAGAATAGCCACGTGGACTTCTCTGAGAACGATTGGGTAAACGGTGAGAAAGCCAAGTTCCAGGGGCTTCTGGACAATGAACCTACTGGAGACCTTGTAGCCAAGCTTAGGATGGACATGGCAGTAGCCATGGACAAGGGCTTGGGTGTCTACCGCACAGAGGAAGGTATGCAAGAGGCCCTGGATGCCGTTCAGGGTATGAGGGAGCGGTATAAGAAGGTTGTAGTCCAGGACAAAGGCAAAGCCTTCAACACCAACCTCATCTTCGCCCTGGAGTTGGGCTGCATGCTGGACTGCGCAGAGGCAATCGCCATTGGCGGGATAGAGCGCAAGGAAAGCCGTGGCGCGCACAGCCGCACGGACTTCCCCACCAGGGACGATGAGAACTTTATGAAGCACATTCTCCTTCGCAAAGGGCCTGGAGGAGAGGTCACAAAGGAATACATGCCAATCGTGGTTACCCAATGGCAGCCTGAGGAGAGGAAATACTAATGCAGGCAAACGTCAGCGTCCGGCGCTTTAACCCGGATGAGGAATCCCCTAAGTCCTATGACCAAGAGTACCAGGTACAGGTAGATGACAACTTCACCGTTCTTGATACGCTTATCAAGGTGCGGGAGGAGATTGATGGTTCTCTGGCGCTACGATGCTCCTGCCGGGCGTCCATCTGCGGCTCTTGCGCCGTACGGGTGAACGGCCATGCAGTCCTGGCATGTAAGGCCAGGGTCAGTGAGCATCTCTCAGAGGAGGGCTCTATCAGGGTTGAGCCCTCAGGCAACCAGCCGGTGATTAAAGACTTGGTAGTGGATCTGAACCCCTTCTGGGATAAGATTCGCGCGGTGGAACCGTACATGCAGCCTTCCTTGCCGGAACCCGAAGCGGAATATCTGGCACCCAACGAAGTCATGCTCCACCTTGTGGACGTGATGGGTTGCATCATGTGCGGCGCATGTTACTCAGACTGCACGGTGTTGGAAGTTGATAAGAACTTCCTGGGCCCAGCAGCGTTGGCCAAGGCGTATCGCTTTGTTGCCGATACCCGTGATGTTGAGGATGACAAGCGGCTCCGTATGTACAACGAGTATGGCGGCATGTGGGACTGCACCCGCTGCGGGGAGTGTGTCACTGCGTGCCCCAAGGGTGTTGCTCCCATGGAGCGCATCATGGCAATGCGGGAGAAGGCTATAGAGGCCAACACACCCACAGGCTCCTACGATGGCGCGGCCTACGGGTATCGCCATTCGCTCGTGTTTGAAGATCTTGTCTCTCACAGTGGACGGTTGAACGAGACAATGCTGTTGGTTAAGACAGTGGGGATGTTCAACCTGCCCAAGTTAATCGCAATGATTCCTATAGCCATGAATGCAGCATTCCGGCGGAAGATGCCGCCAATGTTCCATCCAACTATTCCAGGTGTGGGGCAGGTGCGTCGCATCGCTGCACGAATAAACGCTAGCAAGAGGGAAGCTGCCAAGTAGCGCTTCTCAACTCGGTCAAGGAGGCCACGGTGAAATTCGCTTTCTTTCCTGGCTGCGTCTCTCGGGGCGGTGCCCCGGAGCTTTACCAGTCTACGATTGCTGTTGCCGAAAAAATCGGTATTGAACTGGAAGAAATTGAGGGATGGTCCTGCACAGGCGCAGGCGCACTTCAGGAGAGCAATCCCCTGCTGGGCGATACCCTCAACGCTCGCAACTTTGCCCTAGCCCAGCGTATGGGGCTGCCCATCATGACCATCTGCAGCACCTGTCAGGGCGTCATGGCCCAGGCCAAGGTGAAGCTGGAGGACGAAGAGTATCGCGCTCAGATCAACGAGATTCTCGCCACTGAAGGCCTTGAGTACACCGGCGGGATTCAGGTCAAGCACATGCTTTGGGTCATGGTTGAGGACATTGGTCTGGATAAGATAAAGTCCCTTGCAGTGAGGTCATTGGAAGGCGTGTTCTTGGCTCCATTCTATGGCTGCTACATCGTCCGTCCTTCTGCCGCGTTGGAGTATGACGAGCATCCCCAGCGTAAAGTGGCTTTGGAGCTTGTTATCGAAGCCCTAGGGGCCAATGCTGTGGATAATGACGGCAAGACACGGTGCTGCGGTTTCCCAATCCTCACCATCAATGAAAAAAACTCCCTTGCCATGGTGGCAAAGCATACCGGCGAGGCCCAGGATTTGGGCGCAGATGCCATGGTTACTCCCTGCCCTCTCTGCCACTTGAACCTGGACGGTTTCCAGGCCAAGGCGGCCAAGCAGATAGGTCGGCAAATTAGCATGCCTATATTGCACCTTCCGCAGCTCATAGGAGCGGCTTTGGGCATGGACGGGCCCTCTCTGGGGTTGAACAGACATATCATTTCCGCCTTTGACGTTGCCATGAAGATGGGCATGCGCGTATAAGGCTGTAGAAGGCGAAAACGGTAGAATACTATGATTGAAATTGGCATGGGCCCCAACATTATTGATAGCGGTAGCTTTGTCCTAAGTTGGCATGGCTTCCTCAGCTTCATTGCGGTAATCGTTGCTGTGCTCCTGACGGCAAGACTCGCCCCCAAGCACGGCATCTCTACTGACGATGTATATGCTGTAGCCACATGGGGCATCTTGGGTGGCGTCATTGGGGCGCGGTTGCTCCACGTCATAGATGAGGCTGATTTCTATTGGGATAACCCTCAGAAGATCATTCAAGTATGGAACGGTGGTATCGCCGTATGGGGCGGTGTATTAGGTGGCTTGGCCGGAGCGTGGATATACGCCTCCAGAGTTGGGATTGTACGAGGCCGATTGGCTGACATCACGGCTCCCGGCCTGTTATTGGCTATGGGCATTGGTCGTATTGGTGACATCATCAACGGGGAGCACTTGGCGGATGCTACCGACCTGCCGTGGGCCTTCGTGTGGACACATGCCAGCAGTATTAGCTATCAGGCCCACTTGGATCCTTTAACAGGCATTGTTGCTGGTAGCCATCCCGCGGTGGTCTATGAAGCGATACTAGACCTGGCTATTGTCGCTTTGGCGCTATGGGTGTTGCCCAAGCTTATGCGCCCAGATGGGATGGTCTTTGCGGCCTCTCTTTCTCTGTACGCCTTTGGACGTGCCTTCATCCTCATTTTCCACAATTACTCTACATGGTTCTGGGGGCTGAATGAGGCTCAGGTCGTCTCCATACTAGTGTTGATGGTGACCGTGCCAATCCTAGCGGTGAAGGGGAAATTTGGGCAGTTCGGCCCCCCTGAGCCACTGGAGATGCGCAAGGAAGCCAGAGCAGTGCGGAGACGCTCCAGCCACTAACTGTTCTTGCCCGAGCGCTCTCTCTGGGCCTAGGACCTCTGTTCTTCCACCGGTTCTCTATCCTCTTTATGGTGTAACGCCACGCGTGGATGCTATGACGCACCTCAGTTGATGAAAGAGTTTTCTCCCTATTGTTAGCTGAGCCACACATGCACACTGGCATTTATGCCGCACAGGGAGCACTCACAGTTGCCTTAGAAGGCCGCCTAAAACGTTGAAGCTGTCGTAATAGCTTCTTTGTTATAAAAGGGCTGGAAAAGAAAGAAGAGGGCCCCTTTTTTAAAAGGGGCCCTCTTCTTGTTGGCAGAAGGTACGCGGAACCCTAGGTAGCTGGGGCAGGCTCCGCAGTCTCTAGGCTGGCTTTGCTGAGAATCTCACCATCATCGTTTACATCCAGAATAATGGTGTCGCCTGCCACGTACTTACCAGAGAGGATCTCATCTGATAGTTTATCCTCTATCCTGCTCTGGATTACGCGGCGTAACGGACGGGCACCCATGTGTGGGTCGTAGCCCTCTTCCGCCAGCTTCGCCTTGGCAGCTTCGGTGACCACCATGGTCATCTCTTGTTCCTTAACCTCTTTTTGTACCTGGTCCAGCATCAAGTCCACAATCTGGATGATGTGTTCTTGTTCCAGGGCATGGAACACTACTGAGGCGTCAATGCGGTTTAGGAACTCTGGCCGGAAGAATCGTTTGACCTCTTCCATCACCTTGTCATGCATCCTGCTGTAGTCCTGCTCAAACGTCTTGCCGTCTTCCTGCTTGGTGGAGAACCCTAGGCGGCTGTCGCGCTTAATCAGGTCAGACCCCAGGTTGCTGGTCATGATAACAACCGCGTTGCGGAAGTCCACCTTCCGGCCCTTGGCATCGGTCAGATGACCGTCGTCAAAGATCTGCAGAAGGATGTTATACACGTCCGGGTGGGCCTTCTCAATCTCGTCCAACAGGATGACAGAGTGTGGCTTCCTGCGGATGGCCTCTGTGAGCTGACCACCATCATCGTATCCAATGTACCCAGGAGGTGCACCAACTAAGCGGGCCACCGTGTGCCGCTCCATGAACTCAGACATGTCCAAGCGAATCAATGCATCGTCTGAGCCGAACATGAACTCGGATAGCGCCCTGGCCAACTCTGTCTTACCAACACCTGTGGGCCCTAGGAACGTGAACACGCCCACAGGCCGTCTTGGATCCTTAAGACCTGACCGTGCACGACGAACAGCCTTGGAAACCGCTACTATCGCCTCTTGCTGGCCGATGATGCGGTTATGAAGATGCTCTTCCATATGGAGCAGCCGTTCTGTCTCTTGGGTCTGCAATCGAGTCACGGGGATACCCGTCCACATGCCCACAACCTCGGCTACATCGTCGGCGGTAACAGTGGGCATCTCATTCTCTTTGGTATCCTGCCACTCACCCTCAAGGTTTTCTACCTTGCCGGCAAGGGTTAACTCGCGCTCGCGGAGTTCAGCAGCGTACTCGTATTGCTGGTCGGATAGTGCTTCTTCCTTCTCACCGCGCACGTTCTCCAAGACCTTCATCGCCTCTTTTACAGAGAGCGGCATAGTGCTATGGAGGATACGTACCCGTGACGCGGCCTCGTCAATCAAGTCGATTGCCTTGTCTGGCAAGAACCGGTCCGGGATGAAGCGAGCGGCCAATTTGGCTGCTGCCACCACCGCTTCTTCGCTGATAATCAGTTTGTGATGCTCTTCATAACGGCCCTTCACGTGCCGCAGAATCTCCGCAGTCTCTTCCTCAGAAGGCTCTTCCACAAGGACGGGCTGGAACCTCCGCTCTAACGCGGAATCCCGCTCAACGTACTTGCGGTAGTCGTCCAGGGTAGTTGCGCCAATGACCCTGATCTCGCCCCGAGCCAGAGCCGGCTTAAGGATGTTGGCAGCGTCTACAGCGCCCTCAGCGGCGCCCGCGCCTACCAACGTGTGCATTTCGTCTATGAACAAGACGCAGTTGCCCGCAGTCTTAATCTCCTCAAGCACCTTCTTCAAGCGCTCTTCAAACTCACCGCGGTACTTTGTTCCTGCAACCAGGGCACCCATGTCCAGGGTGACCAAGCGCTTGCCGCTCAGGGTCTCTGGCACATCACCGGAGATGATGCGTTGGGCAAGAGCTTCCACAATGGCAGTCTTACCAACACCAGGCTCGCCCATGAGCACAGGGTTATTCTTGGTTCTCCGAGAGAGAATCTGTATTGCCCGCGCGAGCTCCTTTTGCCGACCCCAAACAGGATCAAGCTTGCTGCTCCGTGCGAGTGCCGTTAGGTCAACGCCCAATTGGTCAAGGATAGGTGTTCGGGTGGTACTGGCACCGGTGGCGCCGCGTCCGCACCCTTGCCCAGCCTGACCAGGAGTGAGGATCTGGCTTAACAGTCGTTGCGTTTCAGCCCTGACCTTGTCCAGGGTGACGCTAAGACTCTCGAGCACGCCTGCGGCAACACCCTCACCCTCACGCATCAGACCAATGAGCAAATGCTCAGTGCCAATGTAGTGATGACTCATGCGACGCGCTTCGTCTACGGCAAGCTCAATGACGCGCTTGGCCCTGGGGGTCAAGCCGATGTTCTCGCCGGACACAGGCTTTTCGCCCCTGCCGATGATGAACTCTACCGCTGAGCGAACCTTGGTGAGCTCAATGCCCAGGTTACTGAGTACTCGCGCAGCTACACCTTCGGTCTCTCTAACCAACCCCAAAAGGATGTGTTCCGTGCCAATGTAGTTATGGTTAAACCGGAGCGCTTCTTCTTGAGACAGGGAGAGTACCCTGCGGGCCCGTTCTGAGAACTTCTCAAACCTACTTGCCATGTCCATCCCCCTAACTAAGCAGTTTTTTGGGTAGGCTCCTCGCGCGCTCTGCGCAATAGGAGCGCAATCCTACATCTCCTCCACCACCCGCCTTCTGCTAAGTCCTAATCGGTGACGCTCAGGGTCAAGGTTCAGAATCTTGAGCTCTAGAACCTCGCCCTCTTTCACCGCCTCTTTCGGATGCCCAATGTGCTTGCTGGTCAACTCAGAAATATGGATGAGGCCTTCAATGCCCCCTTCTATCTGAGCAAATGCGCCGAACGTTGTCAACCTTGTTATAGTAGCAGTTACGATCTGTCCTATCTGAAATACCTCCGTGATAGTCGCCCAGGGCTCTGGGTCAAGTTGACGGAGGCTCAAAGAGATGCGATCGCGCTCCTTGTCTATATTTAACACCATCACATCAAGTTCGTCACCTATATGGACGATATCCTCTGGGTCTGTGACGGATTGCCAGGAGAGTTCAGACGTGTGAATCAGGCCATCGGCACCACCAAGATCAACAAATACGCCGAATTTGGCAATCCCAGTAACTTTACCCTTCCGGGTTTCCCCTTCTACCAACTCTAGTAGCAGCTTGGCCTTCTGTTCTTCCCGCCAACCCTGCCATGCTAATCGTTCTGAAAGGATAGCCCTTCTGCCCCTGCGGTCAACCTCTAGCACCTTGTACTGTTGAGGTTCAGCTGGCGGAGGTGATCCCCCAGCCTCTGCTTGATTTCTTTGTTGCCTTGTTTCTGGAAGCAGGTGGGAGAGGGGCACAAACGCTTGAACACCCTCTACATCTACTACCGCACCCCCGCGGTTGTGCTCAACAATGGTTCCCTCTACCAAAGAGCCAGCTTCTAAAGCATTCTCAAGTACAGCCCAACCAGTCTCACTACGGGCTCTATCCAGGGAGAGAATTGCAATGCCTTCATCTCGTTCAGTCTGAAGGACATAAGCGGTGACGGAGGAACCAATTTCTAATGCGGATAGTGCTTCTGGGGTGAGGCTCCGTGCCTCTTTTGAGGGGATTAAACCTTCTGACTTACCACCAACATTGACTAGGATACCCTCAAGATCGACGCGCATGACTACACCGTCGACCACCTCGCCCCTGTGGAGGTCTTTCCAACCTCCAGCCATCTCCAGGAGCTCACCCATGGTCAGTGTTTCAGAGGCCTGCTCTTGAGGAGAAGAAACCAAGAGTACCCACCGCTTTCCTGGATACGGAACCTGAAGCCATTATAGGATGGGCTTCAAGGGGCTGTAAAGGTCATAGATGCGTATTCCATGAGAGTTTACCCTCAAATACGCACAGAGAGGGATGATGGATTGCTAAAGAAAGGAGAAAAAATGAGGAATTACAGATAAAAGAAGCCCCCGGGCAACGGCCGATTTTCCCACCCCCTCCCGAGGGCAGTATCGTTGGCGCTGAGGCGTTTCACTTCCGTGTTCGGAATGGAAACGGGTGGTTCCACCTCGCTCTAGTCACCCGGGGATTGCTTCACATATGGTACGCACAGTCCCGACGAATCAGGACAGGAGAAGAGCAAGTTTAGTGATTTTGGGTTGCAGTCTTAAGTGGAGAAACACCGAGCCTTGGAGTGGGGAAGGCCTCGGCCTATGAGGAACGGTCAGCTAAAGCGGTTGCCCGCCGTACACCTCCGTCCTCTAAACAGGTGGTCTACCTGCGGCCTTACTTCCAAATTGGAAAGGGAGGCCTAGTCTTGGGGAGGGCTTCGCGCTTAGATGCTTTCAGCGCTTATCCCGACCGGCCATGGCTACCCGGCTGGGCCCCTGGCGGGACCACCGGTACACCAGCGGGCCGTCCTTCCCGGTCCTCTCGTACTAAGGAAAGATTCCCTCAAGCCTCCTACGCCCACGGCAGATAGAGACCGAACTGTCTCACGACGTTCTGAACCCAACTCACGTACCCCTTTAACGGGCGAACAGCCCGACCCTTGGGACCTTCTTCAGCCCCAGGATGGGATGAGTCGACATCGAGGTGCCAAACGTTGCCGTCGATAGGAACTCTTGGGCAACATCAGCCTGTTATCCCCGGGGTAGCTTTTATCCGTTAAGCCACGGCCCTTCCACTCGGAACCGTGGGATCACTTGGCCCGACTTTCGTCCCTGCTCGAGGTGTTTCTCTCGCAGTCAAGCCCCCTTCTGCCCATACACTTAATGAACGATGGCCATCCGTTCTAAGGGGACCTTGGGGCGCCTCCGTTACCTTTTAGGAGGCGACCGCCCCAGTCAAACTACCCGCCTGGCAGCGTCCTTGGGTGGGTACCCAAGTGAGGGCCAAAATCAGGGAAGGGTGGTATTTCACCGACGACTCCACTCTGGCTGACGCCAAAGCTTCCAAGTCTCCCACCTATCCTACACATCCCGGACCCCAGTCCGGTGCCAGGGTGCAGTAAAGCTCCACGGGGTCTTTTTGTCCCGCCGCGGGTCGCCCGCATCTTCACAGGCCTTGCAATTTCACCGAGCCCTCCGCTGAGACAGCTCTCCAATCATTCCGCCATTCATGCGGGTCGGAACTTACCCGACAAGGGATTTCGCTACCTTAGGACCGTTAGAGTTACGGCCGCCGTTCACCGGGGCTTCAGTTCAAAGCTCTCACCTTTCCCTTTAACCTTCCGGCACTGGGCAGGCGTCAGTGTCTATATTTCGGGTTTCCCCTTAGCAGACACCTGTGTTTTTGGTAAACAGTTGTCAGAGATGCTACGCTGCGGCCCACCAATGCTTCGGGAGTAAATCCCTACACACTGGCGGGCGCCCCTTATCCCAAAGTTACGGGGCTCTTTTGCCGAGTTCCTTAGCGGAGGTTCACTCGGACGCCTTGGGGTGCTTACCCCAGCCCACCTGTGGCGGTTTGCGGTACGGGCACCCAAACATCTACTTACGAGGCTTTTCTTGGAGGCCTGGAATCAGA